>Ga0187892_10001599_pt1 | contig 50732 bp, 40 predicted proteins | sample MA1701073metaG_FD_139345 | JGI IMG/M metagenome (GOLD analysis project Ga0187892, IMG submission 139345) | Bio-ooze microbial communities from a basaltic lava cave in the Kipuka Kanohina Cave System on the Island of Hawaii, USA - MA170107-3 metaG ...
ACGCGGTGGCCGAAGCGCCACGGCAGCGCTGCCACGGCGCGCGGCAGGAGCTCGAGCTCGAGCGACGAGCGCAGGCGCGAGGCGTAGGGAACCGCACGTTCGGACGACAAGTTCGGACCGCAACCCGGGGGATGCGCGATGGTAGTCGCAAACGAAAACGGCGCACCGGAGTGCGCCGTTCGACCGAGCGCGCGGCCGCGCGTCGGTCAGCCGTCGAAGTGGTTCGACAACATCGGCGGGCGGAGCTCGCAGAGGATGTCGACACGGCGCAGTGCCGGCTCGGTGTCGGCCAGGCGTGGCGAGTAGACCGTCTCGGCAACCGGGAAGCAGGCGCGCGGCGCCTGATCGCCGGGACACTGGTAGCGCAGGCAGGGCCCGGTGCCGGGACCGGAGCCCGCGATGCAGCTCTCGAAGCTCGCGTTGGGCTCGAAAGAGATCGTCTGCAGCGGCGCGACCGCCTGCACCGGATGGCAGTCCACCGCAGCGGCGCCCGCAATGCCTCGGACGTGAGTGCCCTTGATCGAGATCGGCGCCGCGGCCGGGCCGTCGTCGCAGACGACCGAGATCGTCGCGCCGCCGCCGGTCGGCGTGTACTTGACGTTCGGGCCGTTCGGGAGAATGTCGGGATCGTTGGTCGCGACCGCAGGCTGGCAGGTGCGCCGCACGCCGTCGGCCGCGCAGTCGAACGAGAAGCGCGTCGCGGAGACGGTCGCAGCGGGCAGCAGGCGGACGTTCTCGGCAGCGGCGCAGACGAGCGGCTGCTGGCTGCCGACCATGAAATTCACCGTGATCGCGGCCTCGGCGGCCGAGACCGTGAGGAGACCGGAAGCGAGCGCCGCGGCAAGACGTGCGTACATCGGAAAATTCCTCGTTGCGGCCGGGGTTTAGCCCGACATTTCGACCCGAAGCTTAACACTCGTCGGTTAGCCGCGTGTTAAGCGCACCTCGTGTGACGACGCGCAAGCCGGGCGTTTCCCCCAAGCGTGGCCGCTCAGTCGATCGGCACGAAGCTGCGCTGGAACATGTGGTAGTGCGCCTGCGACATCCCGAGCGCGACATAGGTCTCCTGCGCGCGCTGGTTCTCCCACTCGACGTAGAGCCGCAAGCCGACCACGCCCGGCGTGGTGCGCGCGCGACGTTCGACCTCGGCGTAGATCGCGCGGAACACGCCGGCGCGTCGCATCGACGGCGTGACGTACACGCTCTGGATCCACCACCAGTCGCCGCAGCGCCAGTCGCTCCACTCGTAGGTCACGAGCAGCGCACCGGCGCGCTCGCCGCCGCGCTCGGCGACGAGGTAGAAGCCGCGGCGCGGATCCTCGAACACCGCGGCGATGCCGCGCGCGAGCACGGCGCGGTCGAGCTTCTTCTGCTCGGTTTCGTGTGCCATCGCCGCGTTGTAGTCGGCGAGCGCGTCGAGGTCGGCGCGCGTCGCGGGTCGAATCGTCGTCGTGGTCATCGCGAGGGCTCCGGGCCGTCGTCGCGCGTGCGGCGGCGGCGCGACGCGCCGAGCTTGCGCGTGATCGTGTTGCGGCCGAGGCCCAAGCGCTCGGCCGCGTGCTGGCGATGGCCGCCGGTCGCCGCGAGCGCGGCGTCGAGCAGCGCGCGCTCGAGCTTCGACTTCGCTTCCTCGTAAAGGCCGCTCGCGCCGGCTTCGAGCCGCGCCGTGGCCCAGGCCGAGAGCGCGAGCACCCAGGGCTCACCCGCGTCGCGCGGCTCGCCGCCCGGCAGCACGACGTCGGCCGCATCGATCTCGCGGCCCGGCGCCATCAGCGCGAGGCGCCGGCAGAGGTTCTCGAGCTCGCGCACGTTGCCGGGCCAATCGTGTTCCGCGAGCCGTGCCAGCGCTTCGGCGGTGAAGTGCTTGACGTCGAGCCCGAGCGCGCTCGCGGCGTCGCCCAAGAAGCGCTCGGCGAGCAGCGGCATGTCGCCGCCGCGCGCGCGCAGCGGCGGCAGCGCGATCCGCACGACGTCGAGGCGATGCAGCAGGTCGGCGCGGAACGTGCCGGCCGCGCGCTTCGCGTCGAGATCCTGGTGCGTCGCCGCGATCACGCGCGCGTCACTCTTCAGGAGCTCGCGGCCGCCGACGCGGTAGAACTCGCCCTCGGCGAGCACGCGCAGGAGCCGCGTCTGCAATGAGAGCGGCATGTCGCCGATCTCGTCGAGGAACAGCGTGCCGCCGCGCGCCTCCTCGAAGCGGCCGACGTGACGGCGCATGGCGCCGGTGAAGGCGCCGGCCTCGTGCCCGAACAGCTCGGACTCGAGCAGCTCGGCCGGGATCGCCGCGGTGTTGAGCGCGACGAACGGGCCGGCCGCGCGCGGCGAATGACGGTGCAGGGCGCGCGCGACGAGCTCTTTGCCGGTGCCGGTCTCGCCGACGATCAACACCGGCAGCTCGCTCGGCGCGACGCGGCCGAGCGCGCGGAACACCTCGCGCATCGGCGCCGAACGACCGAGCAGCTCGCCCTCGCCGGCCGGCCCGGCGCGCGGTGGCGGAGGCTCCGGTGTCGCGGGCTGCGCGAGCGCGCGGCGTGCGACCGCGACGGCCTCGTCGAGGTCGAAGGGCTTGGCGAGGTACTCGAACGCGCCGCCGCGGAATGCGCCGGCGGTGCTCGCGAGGTCGGTATACGCGCTCATCACGACCACCGGCAGCGCCGGCCGCGCGCTCGCGAGCGCATCGAGCAGCGCCAGCCCGTCGAGCTCCGGCATGCGCACGTCGGTGTAGACGAGCTCCGGCGTTTCGTGCGCGAGCGCGTCGAGCGCACCGCGGCCGCTCTCGAACTCGCGCACGGGGTAGCCCGCATCGCGCAGCGCCTCGGCGAGCACGAAGCGCACGGAACGGTCGTCGTCGATGATCCAGATCGTCAAGCCCTCAGCCCTCAGCCCTATCGAGCGGCAGCAGCAGCGTGAACACGGTATGTCCCGGGCGCGAACGATACGACAGCGCGCCGCCGTGCTCGCGCGCGACCTGCTGCGCGATCGGTAACCCGAGACCGGTGCCCTGGGCGCGGCCGGACACGAGCGGCAGGAAGATCCGGCCGCCGAGGTCGTCGGGCACGCCGCGGCCGTTGTCGGCGACCTCGAGCCTCAGCGCGAGCCGCACCGGCGCGTCGCCGATCGTGACGTCGTGCTCGGCGCGCGTGCGCAGCACGACCTCGCTCGAGCCGGATTCGACCGCGTTGCGGATCAGGTTCCAGAATGCCTGCGCGAGACGATCGGCGTCGCCCGCGATGGCGGGGAGGCTGGGATCGTAGTCGCGCTGGATCACGACCGCCCATCCGGCCTCGGCCTCCGCGAGCAGGCGCACGCGCTCGAGCACTTCGTGCACGTTGACCGGCACCAGCGGCCGCAGCGGTGCGGGTGAGAGCAGACGCTCGACCAGCGCCGAGAGCCGGTCCGCTTCCGCGACGATCACGTCGAGGTAGCGCTGCGCGTCGTCGTGTCCCGCGAGCCGGCGACCGAGCAGCTGCGCTGCGCCGCGCAGGCCCGCGAGCGGATTCTTGACCTCGTGCGCGAGCCCTTTCAGCGCGGCGGTCAGCGCGGCCGGTAGATCGAGCGCGGGATCGACGCCGGGAAACTCCGCGACCGCGTGCAGCTCGAGCGCGCACGCGTAAGGCGCCGGCGCGCCGGCGCCGAGCGGCGTCGCGGTCGCATCGGCGTAGCGCTCGATTCCCGGACCCGGCACGAGCCGCGTGCGTTTCGTGCTTGCGGGTTGGCCGAGGGTCAGCGCACGCGCGGCCAGTGCCGCGAGCGTCCCGTCGCCGGGCTCGAGCACGGCCAGCGGCTGTTCGACGAGCCGGCGCGCGCTGACGCCGAGCCAGCTCGCGCAGGCAGGGTTCGCGTAGCGCACGAGCCCGTCCGCGTCGAGCAGCACGAGCGGCGTCGCGAGCTGGTCGAGCAGCGCGATCGAGGGCGGATCGAGGTTCGGGATCATGCGCGTGCCGGTCACGCCGTGCGCGGCCGCTGCGCGGCGTGTTGCCGCAGGAACTGCTCGAGCTCCGCGGCCGGCAGCGGCCGGCAATGCCAGTAGCCCTGCAGGGCGTCGCACCCCATCGCGACGAGGCGCCGGTGCTGCAGCTCGGTCTCGACACCCTCTGCGACGACCGCGAGCTTGAGGTTGTGCGCCATCGCGATGATCGCGGCGCACAGCGTGTCGGCCGCCTCGGTCCGACCGACGCCGTCGACGAACGCCTTGTCGATCTTGAGCTTGTCGACCGGCAGGTGCGAGAGCGAGGCGAACGAGGAGTAGCCGACGCCGAAGTCGTCGATCGCGAGCGTGAGGCCGAGCACGCGCAGCTCGCCGAGCGCCGCGCCCATCCGCTGTGCGTTCTCCATCATCGCGCTCTCGGTCACCTCGAGCTCGAGCGCGTCGCGCGGAACCACGCCTGCCGCGAGCAGCTCGCCGAGACGCTCGGCGAGCTCGCCGCGCATGAGCTGGTGCGGCGAGACGTTCACGGCGACGCGCAACGGTGCGAGCCCGCGTTCGCGCCAGCGCCGCATCTGCTCGCAGACGGTGTCGATCAGCCACAGCCCGACCGGCTCGATCATGCCCGAATCCTCGAGGATCGGGATGAACTCGATCGGAGCGACCGCGCCGTGCTCGGCGCTCTGCCACCGGAGCAGGACCTCGACGGTCGTGATCTCGCCGCTCGCATCGATCTCGGGCTGGAACACCGGATAGAGCTCGCCGCGCTCGAGCGCGTGGCGCAAGCTGGTTTCGAGCGCGAGACGGCGCGACACGGCCGCGACCATGTCGGCGGAGAAGACGCGATACGCGTTGCGGCCGCCGGCTTTCGCGTAGTACATCGCGGAGTCGGCGTACTGCGTGAGCGTCGCGGGATCGTCGGCGTGCGCCGGCGCGAGCGCGATGCCGATCGAGAGCGTCACGACGACGTCGGAGCCTTCCACGCGCAGCGGCGTCGCGAACGCCGCGAGGAGCTCCTCGGCGAGCAGCGCCGCCTCGCGTTCGTGCCTGAGCTTCGGCACCACGACCGTGAATTCGTCGCCGCCGAGCCGCGCGACCTCGGCGCCGGCCGGCAGCGCCGCGCGCAGCCGCGCGGCCGCCGCGACCAGCACGCGGTCGCCGAAGCGGTGTCCGAGCGAGTCGTTGATGTTCTTGAAGCGGTCGAGGTCGATGAAGAGCAGCGCGAGCGCGCCGTGCGCGGGGTCGGCGAGCAACGCTGCGAGCGACTCGCCGAACGCGGTGCGGTTCGGCAACTCGGTCAACGGGTCACAGGTCGCGAGCCGGCGCAGCGCGTCGAGATGCGCGCGCGCCTCGCGGCGCCGGCGGCGCAGGCTCGCGAGCACGACCGCGAGCGCTGCGGTCAGCACGAGCGCGTAGAGCGCGTACGCGCCGGCCGAGCGCCACGGCGGCGGCGCGACGGTCAGCGGAATCGAGAACGCGGCCGGGAGCCAGGCGCCGTCGGGATCCTGTTGGCGCACGTCGAAGCGGTAGCGGCCCGGGGGCAGCGGGTCGTAGCCGACCACGAGGCCGGGCGGCAGGCTGCGCCACACGGTCTCGAGGCCGTCGAGCCGGTAGGCGAGGCGGCGGTGATCGCCGAACGCCGCGACGCGGAAGCGCACGCGCGCTTCGGTGTACGGCGTCGTCAGCGCGGGCACGGCGCTGCCGCCGAGGTTGATCGTGCTGGTGCCGCCGAGCTCGTAGGCGCTCAGCATCGGCGTCTGCGGCGCGGCCGGCTCGAGCGCTCCCGGCACGATGCGCACGAGACCCGCGAAGGTGCCCACGTAGAGACTGCCGTCGGCGGCCGCGAGGCCGGCGCGCCAGTTGACCGGCGAATCCGGCACGCCGTCGTCCGGCCCGAACGCGCGGAAGCGGTCGCGCTCGACGTCGAGCGTCGCGAGCCCGCGGTTCGTGCCGACCCACAGCGCGCCGTCTGCCGCGACGACGATTGCGTCGATCGTCTGGTCCGGCAGCCCGTCGGCGACGCCGTAGCGGCGAAAGCGCAAACGGCCCGTCGCATCCCGCATCGCGCGGTTGAGCCCGGCTTGGGTGCCGACCCAGAGCGCGTCGCGATCCGCGCGGATCGCCGCGACCAGATTGTCGGAGAGGCTGGCGCGATCATCGGCTGCGTGCAGCGCGCGCGTCGTGCGACCGGTGTCGGGCTCGTAGCGCACGAGGCCTTGCGTCGTTCCGAGCCAGAGCACGTCGTCGACGCGTTCGATCGCGAGCACGCCGCCGCTCAGGAGTCGTCCCGGCAGCTCGGCCGGATCGCCGAGGCGCAGCACGTCGTCGCCGGGCGCGAGCGATGCGAGCCCGAGGCTGCACGCGACCCAGAGCCGGCCGTGGTCGTCGACGAGTGCGTGGTTCATGTAGGGATCGGGGAGCGTGCTGCCGTCCGCCGCGACGATCCGCACGTAGCGGGCCTCGGCGCGCGCGGGATCCCAGTGCAGCAGCCCCTTGCCCGCGGTCGGCAGCCAGAGGCCGCCGCGTCCGTCGGGTACCAGCACATGGCTCGTCAGTGTCGGCGACGGATACGCGAGCGCCGCGTCGAGCTCGGCACCGCGGTGTTCGTAGGTGCCGCTCGCGGGGTCGAGCAGGCCGACGCTGCCGCCGCAGAGCGCGGTCGCGAGGCGGCCGTCGGGCAGCTCGTGCATGGCGCAGAAACTGCTGCTGCGACCGTCGCCCGCGCGATAGCGGCCGACGCCGCGCTGCGACGTGCGCATGCGGTGCGCGCCGTCGCGCTGCAGCCCGATCCAGAGGTTGTCGCGCGCGTCGAGCGCGAGCGCGGTGACGCGATCGGAGGCGAGCCCGTGCGGATCGTCGGCGTGGTGGCGATACGTCGTGTGGACGCGCGTCGCGGGATCGAAGCGGTCGAGCCCGGTGCGATGCTCGCTGCCGAACCAGAGCGTGCCGTCGCGTCCGGCAACGAGCGCCTCGACGCGTTCGTGCGCGACCGTGTCGGGCACGCCGCCGCGATCGAGGCGGCGCATCGCGGGATCGAGACGGAACAGACCCTGCGTCGTGCCGAGCCACAGCACCGACCCGTGCGGCGCGAACACGAGCGGCACGCCCTGGTCGAGCCGCGCCAGCGGCTCGATCCGCGCGGGCGCGTCGGGATCGAGGGAAACCACGTCGCCGGCGACCGTGCCGACGTAGAGCCTGCGGCCGTCCGCGCTGGTCGCGAGCGCCGTGATGCGCGGAGCGCCGAGGTCGGCGAGCGCAACGTGCTCGTGGCGGCGCCGTTCCGGGTCGAACCGGAACAGCCCGATGTCGGTCGCGACCCAGAGCCGGCCGGCGCGATCGACCACGAGATGTCGCCCGCGTCCGGCGCTGCGTTCGTCGGCGCGCGTGAGCGCGTACGCGGTCACAGCGCCGCTGCGCGCATCGAGCCGCTGCAGCACACCGTTGAAGCTCAGGATCCAGATCGCGTCGGCGGTCTCGGCGAGCGCGCCATTGGTGCGACTGACCAGCGCATCGGGCCGGTCGGGATCGCGATCGATCGTGTCGACGTGCTGGCCGTCGTAGCGATGCACGCCGTTGTTGCCGGCGAGCCAGAGGAAACCGTGACGGTCGACCATCAACGCATAGACCGAGCTGCTGCTCAGCCCTTGGCGTGAACCGATCGCCTCGAAGGCGGGCTCTGCGGCCGCAGGCGGGGTCGGCGCCGCCGGATCGGCACGGAGCGACACGTCCGCGGCGAGCGCGACAGAGGCCACGACCTCGGCCACCAGAGCCATCACGCGCATCAACGCCGCGTTTCCGTGAGCTTGCGTCGACGAAGAGTAGCGCGCCGCGACCGCGGCGACCGAACCTGGACTGCCGCCCCGCGCATCGCAGCGCCGCGAGCGCGCTGCGTTACGCTGTGCACATGAGCGCCGAATCTTCGCTCGCACAGGCCCTTGCGGCGCTCGCGAGCGGCGACCGGACGCGCGCGGTCGAGCGCATCGCGCAGCTGGTCGGGGAAGCGGTGCTCGGCGGTCGCGCCGATTTCGCCGCACACGCGCTCGAGCGCGCGCTCGCGCTCGCACCGGCCGAGCCCGCGCTGTTGTCGCGCTACGCCGCGGTCTCGAAGCTCGGCGGCGACGAGGCCACGGCGCTGCGTTTCGCGCTCGCGGCGCTCGAGCTCGCGCCCGGCGATGCGATCGCAGCGGCGCTCGCCGTGGAGATGCTCGTGGAGCGGCTCGAGCTGTCGCGCGCGGTCGCGCTCGGCGAAGCCTGCGTCGCGCGCGATCCGCGCGCCGCGCACGTGCTGCGCGCGCTGGCGCAGGCGTACCTGTTCCAGGGCCGCGCGCACGAGGCGCAGCGCGCCGCGATGCGCGCCGCGGCGCTGCTCCCCGGCAATCCCGCCGCGATCAGCGGCGCCTGCCTCGCGAGCCTTTACGACGACACCCTCGCGCCGGCCGAGGTCGAGGAGCTGCACCGGCGTCTCGGTGCACAGCTCGTTCCGCTCGCGGCGCCGCCGTACGAAGCGGATGCCGCCGCGGCACGCGCTGCCGTGCGGATCGGCTTTCTGACGGGCGACGTCGCGGAGCATCCGGTCGGATTGTTCGCGGCACCGGTGCTCGCGGCGTTCGATCCCGCCCAGGTCGCGGTGCACGTCTACGCGCGCGGAGCGCGGCGCGATGCGCTGACGGCGCGCGTGCGCGCGCTGCCGCTGACGTACCGCGACACGGCCACGCTCGACGACGCCCAGACGCTCGCCGTGATCCGTGCCGACCGGCTCGACGCGCTGATCGACCTCTCGGGCCACACACACGGCGGTCGACCACGGCTCGTCGCGTCGCGCGCGGCGCCGCTGCAGGCGAGCTGGCTCGGCTATCCGCACGCGACCGGCATCCCGCAGACCGATGCGCTGATCGCCGATGCGGTGACCGTGCCGGCGCAGGCAGGAGCGCACGCGATCTGGCGGCTGCCGGCGTACCTGCCGCGCCTCGCATCGGACGCGGCGCCCGGGGTCGCGGATCCACCGTCCGCACGCGGGGCGCCGTTCACGTTCGCGAGCTTCAACCATCTCGCGAAGCTCTCGGACCGCACCGTCGCGCTCTGGTGCGAGGTGCTCGCCACGGTGCCGGCTTCGCGACTCGTGCTGACCGCGCTCGGGCTCGCCGATCCCGGCACGCGCGAGCGCATCGTGCGGCGCTTCGCGGCACGCGGCGTCGATCCCGCACGCGTCGTCACCATGCGGCCGACGAGCTCGATCGGAGCACTGCTCGAACGCTACGCCGAGGTCGACCTGGCGCTCGATCCACTGCCGTTCAACGGCGGCACCACCACGATGCAGGCGCTGGCGCAGGGCGTACCTACCGTGACGCTCCCGGGCGGCTCGCTGCAGAGCCGCATGGGCGCGTCGATCGCCGCGACGCTCGGGCTCGACGCGACGCTCGTCGCGCACGACACCGCGGACTACGTCGCGCTCGCCGGCGCGCTCGCGCGTTCGCCCGAGCGCCTCGCGGTGCTGCGCGCGTCGCTGCGTGGTCGGCTCGCCGCGGCACCGGCGCTCGATCCGCGCGGCTTCGCGCTCGCGCTCGCAGACCACGTCACGCGCGCCGCGGTGCGAACGCCGTAGCGAGCCGTTCGCGCCGTCCGTCAAGCCGCGAGCGCGAGCGCGGCGCAGCCGATCAGGCAGACGCCGGACGCGCGCTCGAAACCCGCGAGCAGGCGCGGGTCGCGCGTCGCGCGGGCAGCGCGCGCGGCGAGCCAGCCGTAGCCCAGCAGCACGATGAGCTCGGCGATCGTGCCGGTCGCGGCGAGCACGCCGATCTGGACCGGGACCGACCAGGCTCCGTCGGGCGTGACGAACTGCGGCAGCAGCGCGGTGAAGAACAGGATCGCTTTCGGGTTGCCGAGCTGGAGCAGCAGCGCGGCGCGGTATGCGGTGGCGGCGCCGGTGTTGGCGGACTTCGCTTGCGGCTCATGCCGGCCTGCGGCGGAGGCGCCATCGGCGTCGTCGGCAGATGCGCTCGGCGCGGGAGCACGCGCGACCCGCGACGCGGCGCGCCACGCCGAGACGCCGAGCCAGACGAGATACGCGGCGCCCGCCCACTTGAGCGCGACGAACACGGGTGCGGCCGTCGCGAGCAGCACGCCCAGGCCGAACGCCGAGATCGCGAAGTAGACGAGATTCGCCGATAGGACCCCGAGGTTCGCGCCGATCGAAGCCCGGAACCCGTGTCGCAGCCCGGTGCCGACGACGAACAGCACGGCGGGGCCTGGCGTCAGCGATAGCGCGACGTCGGTGACGAGGAAGAGGAGCCAGGTGGCGAGGAGCATCGGTGACGGTTCGCAGGCTTCGATGGGCGGCGATGCGGCATGTTGACCGCTTCGATCGGCGTGCGATGCGGCTCGCTTGTCGCTTCGATCGGCGTGGATGCCGATTGGGGCGCCGTTTCGCTCGCGCTTCCTGCGCGAGCGACCCGGCCATCCATCCAGGATGTCCGGGCTACGGGTGGGCGCGGGCCTTCCATGGCCCGCGCGGCTCCGTCAGATGTGTGGGGCGTGCGGGCCATCCATGGCCCGCGTGCCGCGTTGGCTGCTAGATCGAGTAGTACTGCGCGAACTCGATCGGGTGCGTCGACATGCGGAATTTGGTGACCTCCTGCATCTTGAGCTCGATGTAGCCGTCGATGAGGTCGTCGGTGAAGACGCCGCCGGCCTTCAGGAACTCGCGGTCGACGTCGAGGTGCTCGAGCGCCATGTCGAGCGAGTGGCAGACCTTCGGGATGTCCTTCTCCTCTTCCGGCGGCAGGTCGTAGAGGTCCTTGTCCATCGGTGCGCCGGGGTCGATCTTGTTGCGGATGCCGTCGAGGCCCGCCATCAGGAGCGCGGTGAAGGTGAGGTAGCCCGAGTTGACCGGATCGGGGAAGCGGATCTCGATGCGGCGCGCCTTCGGGCTCGACACCCACGGAATGCGGCACGACGCCGAGCGGTTGCGCGCCGAGTACGCGAGCATCGTCGGCGCCTCGAAGCCCGGCACGAGGCGCTTGTACGAGTTCGTCGTCGAGTTGGTGAACGCGTTGATCGCGCGCGCGTGCTTGAAGATGCCGCCGATGTACCAGAGCGCGAGCTGCGAGAGCCCGCCGTAGGCCTCGCCCGCGAACAGGTTCTGCCCGCCCTTCGAGAGCGACTGGTGCACGTGCATGCCCGAGCCGTTGTCGCCGACCAGCGGCTTCGGCATGAAGGTCGCAGTCTTGCCGTGGCGGTGCGCGACGTTCTTGACGATGTACTTGAGCGTCAGGAGCTCGTCGGCCTTGCGCACCAGCGTGTTGAAGCGCGTGCCGATCTCGCACTGGCCCGCGGTCGCGACCTCGTGGTGATGCACCTCGACCGGCACGCCCATGGTCTCGAGCAGCTTGCACATCTCGCCGCGCAGGTCGCCGAGCGAGTCGACCGGCGCGACCGGGAAGTAACCGCCCTTGATGCCGGGACGATGCCCGGTGTTGCCCTGCTCGAATTTCTTGTTCGACGACCAGCTCGCCTCTTCCGATTCGATCTCGAAGCCGGCCGCGTTCATGCCGTTCTGCCAGCGCACCGAGTCGAAGATGAAGAACTCGGGCTCCGGACCGAAGAACGCCGCGTCGGCGATGCCGCTCGCCTTGACGAACGCTTCGGCACGCTTCGCCGCGGATCTCGGATCGCGCGTGTAGGCCTGCATCGTCGACGGTTCGAGCACGTCGCAATGCAGGATCAGGGTCGGGTCCTCGGCGAACGGGTCGAGGACCGCGCTCGCAGCGTCCGGGAGCAGCACCATGTCGGACTCGTTGATGCCCTTCCAGCCGGCGATCGACGAGCCGTCGAACATCTTGCCGTCCTCGAAGGTCGATGCGTCGACCGCCTTCGCCGGGAACGTCACATGGTGCTGCTTGCCGAGCATGTCGGCGAAGCGCAGGTCGACGAACTCGACCTCGTTGTCCTTGATGAGCTTCTGTACGTTTTCGACCGACATCGCGCGCTCCACGGTTGAGGGGACGGGACGCGTCTAGCAACGGCGGTGCCAGCCGCGCCGGCCCGTGCTGGGCGCGGCGACCGCCTCAGACGGGGCTCGAGAGCGATCGCGATGGAGCCGCGCGCCCACGATGGTGCACCGCACGCACCGTCACGGTGCGCCGAGTGCGACGAGCACGAGCACCAGCGCGCCGAGCACGATCCGGTAGACGACGAAGGGCAGGTTGCCGACGCGGCGCAGGATCGCGAGCAGGAAATGGATCACGGCGATGCCGGCGAGCGCGGACACTGCGACACCGAGCGCCATCGCGCGGAGATCGAAAGCCTCGTCCGATTCGAGGTACGACCACGCCCCGTGCGCGCAAGCGAGCGTCGTGATCGGCACCGCCATGAGGAACGAGTAGCGCGCCGCGGCCTCGCGGGTCAGCCCGAGCGCGAGGGCCATCGTCATCGTGACGCCGGAACGCGAGGTGCCGGGAATCAGCGCGAACGCCTGCGCGAGCCCGATCAGCAGCGCGTCGCGATAGCCGACCGATCCCGCCTCGCGCACCTTCGCGCCCTTCGCGTCGGCGAGCCCGAGCAGCACGCCGAAGCCGATCAGGTTGAGCGCGATCAGCAGCGGTGCGCGCAGCGACTCGGTGAACGCGTCGGGCATCGCGGCGCCGACGATCGCGGCGGGGATCGTCGACAGCACGATACCGAGCGCGAGGCGCTGCCCCGGCGTCGGCGCCCGCCCCGGACGCAGCGCGAGCACCTCGCGCGCGAGCATCGCGAGATCGCGGCGGAAGTACACGACGATCGCGGTGAGCGTGCCGAGGTGCAGCGCCAGGTCGAACACGAGGCCCTGGTACGGCAGCCCGAAGAAGAAGCCCGCGAGCCCCAAGTGGCCCGAGCTCGAGATCGGCATGAACTCCGTGATCGCCTGGACCACGGCGAGCAGGATCACGTACCAGGTCGGGATGGCGGCGCTCCTACGCGAGCTGAGCGGCGTATGCCGCGTCGCGCCCGGGCGGCAACTCGGCCGGGAGCCCGCCGAGCGCCGCGGACGCGCGCGACCACGCGTCGCCCGGCGTCCACGGCGAGACGTCGAGGAAGCCCGCGAGCGCGGCCGCCGCCGCCGCCGGATCGCGCACGACGGCGTCGGCGTCGACGACGTGGATCGGCATGCCGCCGTGCGTTTCGGCGAACTCGAGGTGCGCGTGCGCGTCCGCGAGGTAGCGCTTCGCCGCCGCGAGCGACTCGATTCGCCAGCCGTGCGCGCCGCCGTACGCGAGCCAGTCGAGCAGCTCGGCGCGCTCGCCGCGCGTCACGACGACGAGCCGCGTCGGGCCGAACGCGCGATGCAGTATCGGGAGGAAACGCGCGTCGAAATGCGGCAGCCAGTCGATCAGCGCGCGCGCGCTCGGCAGGCCGAGGCGTTCGAGCGGCTTGACGTAGTGGCGCACGAAGAGGCGCGCGTCCTCGTCTGAGATGGTGCCGGCGTAGCGGCCGAACTGCGGTGCCTCGAGCTCGTCGTGGCGCGGATCGCGGCCGTAGCGGTCGGCGAGCACGAGCACCTCGGCCGAATCGGCGAGCAGCGCCGCGACACGCTCGACGCCCGAGCCGGGTGCGCCGACGAGCAGCGCGCGAGGCGCGAGCTCGGCGCCGATCGTGCCGCGCGCGCGGTTCACTGCGATCGCCTCGGCGAGCCCTTCGGGGACCTCGCGCAGCGACGGTCGCGGCCGCGCCTCGAGCGCCGCATGCGCGGCGAGCCACGCGCCGGACGCGCCGACCGGATCGTCGAGGCGGTCGAGCACATGGCCGCGCAGCGCGTCGGCGAGGCGCCGCTGCGACGGCGTCAGGTCAGCGTGCGCGAGCGCGTCGAGCCGTGTCCGCGCCGCGGCCGCATCGCCGTGCCGCAGCGCTGCGCGCGCCGCGACCAGCGTCGGCGCGAACGCGTGCGGGCGCTCGGCGAGCACGTCCCTCGCGAGCTCGTCGGCGCGCGCGAGCGCGCCGTTGATCTCGGTGACGGCCGCGAGCGAGGTCTTCGCGTCGAGGTCGTTCGGCTCGTCGGCGAGCGCGCGCTCGAGCTCCACGATCGCCGATTCGTGCTCGCGCAGCTCGAGCAGCAGGTTCACGAGCGCGCGCCGCGCCGCGCGGTCGGTCGGCGCGTGGCCGAGATACTCGCGGTACGCCGCGACGGCCTCGCGCCGGAGCCCGCGCTGCATCAGCGTCCACGCGAGCGCCTCGGTCACGCCGGGCTGGCCGCGCTCGAGCGCGAGCGAGTCGCGGTAGTAGTTGACCGCCTCGGCGAGCTTGCCCTCGGCACGGGCGATGTCACCGATCGCCGCGAGCGCGGCCGGCTTCTGCGCATCGAGCCTGAGCAGCGGCACGATCGATTCGCGCGCATCGCGGAAGCGCTGCTGCTGCATCTGCGCTTCGGCGAGCAGCAGACGCGCGGGGTGGAACGCTTCGCTCAGCGAAAGCGCGCGCTTCAGCGCCTCCTCCGCGAACGCTGCGTGGCCGGTCCGCAGGTGCGCACGCCCGAGACTGCCGAGCACCGTCGGGTCGTTCGGCGCGAGCTCCGAAGCACGGGTCAGATACTTGAGCGCCGTATCGGCGTCACCGCGCGCGAGATAGAGGTTGCCGTAGCTGTTGAGGACCTGCGGCTGATCGGGATTCGCCTTCAGCGCGAGCTTGAAGTACTCCTCGGCGCGCTCGCGCTCGCCCTCGAGCATCGCGATCTGGCCGAGCGCGGAGTACGCGCCGGTGAAGTTCGGGTTGAGCTCGATCGCTTTCTCGAAGTGCTGCTTCGCGAGGTCGAAGCGGCGCCCGTGGAACTCCATGCCGGCGAGCGTCGCGTAGTAGTTCGCGCGCTCGGGCGAGAGCTCGATCGCGCGATGCACGAGGCGCACGGCTTCCGCGATGTCGCCGCGCTGGCGCCGCACCATCGCGAGCAGGTGCAGCGTCTCGGGGTCGTCGGGGTTGAAGGTCAGGAGCTCGCGATAGCGGCTCTCGGCCTCGTCGAGCTTGCCCTGTTTGTGGAGTTCGAGGATCTCTTCGAGCATGGGTGCGGGCGTAACGCGCGGAAAAGACGCGCATTCTAGCCGACCCCGCGGGTACGGCCGGCGCCGCTGTCGTCTGAACCGCCGGCAACGTCGCCGGTGACGGGGTCAACGGCGCCGCGACCGCGCCGTTGTAGCGGGCAGTTCCCACGGAGGTTCTGCCATGAAGTTCGTGATCGCCGCGCCCCTCGTTTTCGCCTGTGCAACCGCGTCGGCCGGCACGCCCGCCGTCGACGCGCGCCAGACGCGCCAGGACGCGCGCATCGACCACGGCGTCGCGACCGGCACGCTGACGCGCTGCGAGGCGAATCGCCTCGAGAATCGCACCGATCGCGTGCGCGCGCGCGAGTCCGTCTACCGCGCGACCGGCGGCGTCGGCCCGGCCGAGCGCCGCGACCTCAACCGTCGCCTGAATTCGGTCAGCGCCGACATCGCCGAGCAGAAGCACGACGGGCGCGGCTGCTTCTGAGGCGGCCGCTTCCGAAGCACACCGTCCTCGCGAGGCCCTCACGACCCCGGCGCTATGATCGCGAGCGATCAGGCACCGGGGTCGGTTCCATGCGAATGGGTCTCGCCGCCGCGGCGGCGCTAGCGTGCGGCGTGGTGTCGGCGTCCGAGTCGGCACTGCTGCCCGTGGCCGGCGGCGGCTTCGGTCCGGGACACGCCTTCGACGCGCACGATCCGGCGCTCGACGCGAAGATCGCGAAGGAAACCGAGGCCGCGCTCGCGCGGCTCGAACGCGCCGGCAAGCTGCCGCCCGCGAGCCCGAAGCCGGCGACGGGGCTGATCTGGCCGCTCGCCGCGCAACCCGGCCCCGGCATCGACTGGCACGGCGTCTCGAACTTCGTCGACCTCGACACCGCGTTCCCGAACCGCGTCCGCGACTTCACCTGCGGCGCGCGCAGCTACGACACCGCGCAGGGCTACAACCACAACGGCACGGATTTCTTCATCTGGCCGTTTCCATGGTCGCTGATGGACGCGGGCACGATCGACGTCGTCGCGGCCGCGGCCGGCACGCTGATCGTCAAGATCGACGGCCGCGACGACCGCTCGTGCTCGTTCAACGCGCCCGACACGCCGAACTACGTCGTGATCCGCCACGAGGACGGCCGCAGCGCGCGCTACCTGCATCTCAAGAACGGCAGCGTCACGACCAAGGCCGAAGGCGATCCGGTCCGCGCCGGCGAATACTTGGGCAAGGTCGGCAGCTCCGGCATCTCGACCGGGCCGCACCTGCATTTCGAAGTGCGCGAGGCGACGACGCTCGTCGCGATCGATCCGTTTTCGGGCCAGTGCCAGGCGCGTCCGAGCCTCTGGGCGCAGCAACGGCCGTACTACGAATCGCGCTTGAACCGCATCGCGACACACTCGGCGCCGCCGGTCGTCCCGGGCTGTCCGACCACGTCCGACACGCCGAACCTCGCCGACCGCTTCGCGCCGGGCGCGACCGTCTATGTCGCGAACTACTACCGCGACCAGCGCCACGGCCAGGTCTCGCGCATGCGGCTGTTGCGGCCCGACCGCAGCGTGCAGCGCGAGTGGACTTTCGACTCGATGCAGTTCGCGAACTCGCCGCCGCACTACAACGCCTCGTATTTTCTCTTCTCGAACGTGCTGCCCGCCGACGCGCCGGCCGGCGCCTGGACCTACGAGGTGACATTCGAAGGTACGACGCTGCGCCAGCCGTTCACCGTGACCGGTGCCGCGACCTCGTGCGTCGCACCGACGTTGCGCGTGACGGGACCCGCGAGCGGCGTCGCGGGCGCAGCACTTTCGTTCGGCGCGGACGTGACCGCGGGCGGTGCGGTGCGGCTCGACTGGGACGTCGACGGCGACGGCGTCGACGACCGCACCATGCACAACGCGACGCAGGCGACGCTCGCGGCGACGTATCCCGCCGCGCGCACGCTCGAGATTCGGGTCCGCGCGACCAACGCGTCCGGCTGCAGCGCCGAGGCCCGCCATGCGCTGCGCATCGAAGCGCCCGCAATCGCAGCAACCGCGTCGACACCCATGCAACTCTGCGGCGACGGTGATACTGCGCTCGAGCCCGGCGAGCGCTGGCAGATCCCGGTGCGGCTGCGCAACGGCGGCAGCGCGCTCGCGAACGGCCACGCCGTGTTCGCGAAGGCGCCCGAGAACAAGGCCGGCTATCGCCTGCTCGCACCGACGCTCCCGGTGCCGGATCTCGTGCGCGATGCCGAGGCGACCGTGCTCGCGGCGGTCGCGATCGATACCGCAGCGAGCTGCGGCCAGGTGCTCGCGCTCGACTACGTCGGCACGGTCGACGACGCCGCGCACAGCCTCGCGACGACGCGCGTGCTCGACACGATGCTCGGCGCAGGCGGCGCCTGCAACGCGTCGCCGACCTCGTGCGACGCCGGCCTCGGCGAGAGCTTCGTGCCGCGCGACGGGCTCTATTCGAGCTTCACGCGCTTCGGCAACGGCATCGCCTCGTTCGCGATCCCGACGCCCGGCGGCACCGTGTTCGGCGGCCAGTGGTTCACCGGTCGGCGCGACCGCACGCCCGAGTGGCTGATCGTGCAGGGTCCGCTCGCGGGCCGTCAGGCCGACGCACCGGTGATTCGTTTTCGCCAGACCAGCGCGAGCCCGTTCGCGGCCGGCGGCGAGATCGTCGGCCGCGCGCTGATCTCGTACGTCTCGGAGACCGAGTACGTCGCGACCTGGAGCGTCGACCGCGTCGCCGCGGGCGAGAAGCTCAAGCTCCTTTACGGCACGAATCGGCCCGAGCCGAACCGCACCGGCTCGTGGTTCGCGCCGAGCGAGTCGGGCTGGGGCGAAGCGGTCGACGACCACATCCTGCCGAACGGCGCGACCGAGCAGGTCATCGTCAACTACTACTACGACCGCGCGGGCCAGCCGGTCTGGACGCTCGGCGGCGGCCCGCTCGCCGGCGGCGAATCGAGCCACAACGCGTTCTTCGTGCACTGCCCGTCGTGCCCGGCGCTGCCCGATTTTGTCGCACACGCGAAATCCGCCGGCACCGTCACCACGAGCTTCGACGGTGCGCTGCGCGGAACCTACTCGACGCGGATCGACCTGCCGGCGCCGCTGGTCGGCTCGTGGCAACGCGACGCGCTGCGGATCGAGCTCATCTCCGAACCGCAATGAACGTCGGCGTCGCGACGAAGCCTCACAAGGGCCTCGTTTTCGTGCGCGACACCGGCGACGGCCGCGACACCGCGCGCGCGGTCTCGTCGTCGTCGCGGCCGCGCAGCTTCGGCTTCGGTTTGGCGCGCGGCTTGTACGCCTCCGGCGCCTTGATCTCGAGCTTGGTCTCGCTGGTGGTGCCGCCGAGCGCGAGCCGAATCGTGTACTTGCCGGGCAGCGCATAGAGCCGGTGCCCGAGCCGCACCGATTCGGCGTAGCGCGAGCGCGCGAGCGCGCCCTCGGGCTTCGCGTCTTTCGCGGCTTTCTCCTGCGCGACGCGCTCGGCCGCGAGCGCGAGCTCGCGGTCGACGTCGAGACCCCACTCGACCTGGTTGACGCCCGGCTTCGCCTCCGGCGCGAGCTTCTGCACGACGCTGCCGTGCTCGTCGAGCACCGTGAGATCGACCGGGCCCGCTTGGGTCGCGTGGAACGGGATCGCGATCTTCGGCCGGTACGGCGTGTCGTCGAACCAGCGCGGCGACGACGCGCGCCAGTCGCGCTCGGCCTGGATCGGCGAGATCGGGTAGACGTGCACCGTCTTACGTTGCGTCGCGGCGTGCTCCTGCACCGGCAGCACGTCGACGATCCAGACGCTGCGCCCGTGCGTCGCGGCCGCGAGCTCGCGCTCGCGCGGATGCACCATCAAGTCGTGCACCGGCACGTTCGGCAGCCCAGCCTGCAGCGCGAGCCACGAGGCGCCGCGGTCGAGCGAGACGTAGACGCCGCGGTCGGTGCCGACGTAGAGCACATCGGCGTTGACCGGGTCCTCGCGCACGACGTTGATCGCCTCGGCCGGCAGGCCGCGCGCGATCGAGCGCCACGAGCGGCCGAGGTCGTCGGTCGCGTAGAGATACGGCGTCGTGTCGTCGTTGCGATAGCCGTTCAGCGATGCGTACGCCCGGTCCTTCGCGTGCGACGACGCGACGACGCGCGAAACCCAGCGGTCCGACGGCAGCTCGTCGTCGATCCGCCGCCACGCGTCGGGGCCGGTCGTGACCCAGAGGTTGCCATCGTCGGTGCCGGCGTAGATCCGGCCGAACTCGAGCGGCGATTCCGACACGCTCGTGATCGTCGCGTACGGCACGTCGCCGCGCGCGCGGCTGCTCGTGAGCTCGGGCGAGACCGGCGTCCAGCTCTCGCCGCGGTTCATCGAGCGGTAGAGCCGGTTCGCGCCGTAGTAGACGACGTCCGGGTTGTGCGGCGAGAGCACGACCGGCGTGTTCCAGTTGTAGCGCAGCGGCGGGTCGCGCAGCGGTTCGCGCGGCCGGATCTCGGCGGTGCCGTCCTGGTCCTTGCGCTGATAGAAGCCGAACTGATAACCCGTGTAAGTCGTCGCGTTGTCGCGCGGGTCGACCGCGACGTGCATGCCGTCGCCGCCGCCGATCACGCTCCAGTCCTCGCCGAGCTCCCAGCGCGTCTTCGACGAGCCCTTGAGCGTGCCGTTGTCCTGCAGCCCGCCGTAGACGTTGTACGGCTCGGCGAGGTCGAGCATGACGGTGTAGAACTGCCCGACCGGCTGCGCGTCGAGCTTGAGCCAGGTGCGGCCGCCGTCGTACGAGATATCGGCGCCCCCGTCGTTGCCGAGGATCATCCGGTTCGCGTCCTTCGGATCGATCCAGTGCGCGTGGTAGTCGACGTGGACCTTCGGATGCTGCAGCGACGACCACGTCGTACCGCCGTCGGCCGAGGTCACGATCGGCACGCCCTGCACGTAGATCCGCTTCGCGTCGTCGGGTGCGACGCGGATTTGCCCGAAGTAGTAGCCGAACGTGTAGGTGATCTCGCGCAGCGGCTCGCCGTGTGTGCGCTTCCAGGTGGTACCGGCGTCGTCCGAGCGCCATACGCTCGCGCCCCAGACGTCGACCGCGCCGAAGCCGGTGTCCTTGGCCTCGAGCTTCTCGACCAGGTCGGCGAGGATGTATTGGCCGTCACTGACCTGCGTCACCAGCGTCTTCGCGTCGAGCGCGGTGTCGAGGTCGGCGTCGCGGATGAACGCCTCGATCTCCTCGGGATCCTGCGCGAGGAACTCCTCCTTCGTCATGCCTTTCAGGCGCTTCAAGTTGAGCGGCCGGTCGCCGTAGTCGACGAGCTCGGTGGGCAGCGGGCTCCAGTCGTCGATGACCGCGTAGACGACGTTCGGATCGGTCGCCGCGACCGCGAGCCCGATGCGACCGACCTTGTCGTTTGCCGGGAGCCCGCCGGTGAGCTTGGTCCAGGTCGCGCCGCCGTCGCTCGACTTGTGGATCGCCGAGCCTGTATCGGCTTCGACGAGGTTCCACGGCGTGCGCGAGCGCTCCCAGGTCGCGGCGTAGATCACGTCGGGGTCGGCAGGATCGGCGGCGAGGTCGATCGCGCCGGTCCACGGGGTTTCCGGCGGCAGCGTGTTGGTCCAGGTGGTGCCGCCGTCGCGCGTGCAGAACACGCCGCGCGCCCCCCCGGTCGAATAGAGCCTGCCGAGCGCCGCGACGCAGACGCGATTGCCGTCGCGCGGGTCGACGAGGATGCGGCCGATGCGGTCGGTCGTGCCGAGCCCCGCATGGATGAAAGTCTTGCCACCGTCATCGGAGCGGAAGATCCCGAGGCCGCCGTAGGACGAGCGTGACGAGTTCGGCTCGCCGGTCCCGACCCAGAGCCGCTGCGGACGGTTCGGATCGACCGCGATGTCGCCGATCACCATCGTCGCGAGCCCGTCGGTCAGGGGTTCGAAACCGACGCCGTTGTTCGTGGTTTTCCAGACACCGCCGGTCGCGTACGCGACGTAGAAGCCGTACGGATTGCCGGGGATGGCCTCGACGTCGACGACGCGCCCGCCCTGCACGGTCGGGCCGATCGAGCGCCATTTGAGCCCGTGAAACGGCGACTCGCGCTCGAGCGCCTCGTGCCGGCGCCAGGCGTCCCAGCGGCCGGCTTCGTCGCCCGGTGCGGCGGGCTTCGGGCGGGCGTCGAGCGAGCCCGCGACGACGAGCGCGAACGACGAGACCACGAGACGTCGGCGGAAGGACGGCATCGAAAGCTCCGGAGGCAGGCCGAAAGTCATGGACGGTAGCGAGCGCCCGCGCGCCCCGCCATGGCCCCGAAGTCATGCGCCGACGCCGGACCCGCGGCTACACTCGGCCTCGGAGGCAACGGTGAAGGCGAAGCTCGACGGGCATACGACACAGCGCCTGCGCTCGGCGCGGACGCTGGCGCCGTCGTCGCGCGGGGCCTGCATGGTCGTCATCGCCGGCAGTCGGCTCGGGCAGTGCATCGACCTGCACGACGTGCCGGTGGTGATCGGTCGCGCGCCGGGCTCGGATTTCCAGATCGAGCACCGCTCGGTCTCGCGTGCGCACTGCAAGGTCTTTCACGACGCCGGCAAGTTCTACGTCCGCGACCTCGGCTCGACCAACAAGACCCTCGTCAACGGCAAGCCCGTCGCCGAGACCGCGCTCAAGAACGGCGACCTCGTCGCGATCGGCGAAACGGTGCTGAAGTTCGTGCGACGCGGCTCGCTCGAGGCGCGCTACCACGAGGCGCTCTACGAGCTCGCGACGATCGACTCGCTGACGCAGCTCTACAACCGCCGCAAGTTCCGCGAGCTGCTGGAAGAGTCGATGACGCGCGCGCTCACGGAGAACAAGCCGCTCGCGCTGATGTTCGTCGACCTCGACCGTTTCAAGGCGATCAACGACGGCCACGGCCATCTCGCCGGCGACGAGGTGCTGCGCACGATCTCGCGCGTGCTGCGCGAAGCGCTCGAGAAGCCCGCTTACGCCGGTCGGCTCGGCGGCGAGGAGTTCGCGATCGCGCTGCCGGGCGCCGACCTCGCCGGTGCGCTCGCGCGCGCCGAAACGCTACGCGCCGCGATCGAGGCCGCGCGCACCGCGCACGACGGGCACGAGCACGCGTGCACGGCGAGCATCGGCGTCTCGGTGCGCGCGCCCGACGTGCCGACCGTCTCGGACCTCATGCGTGCGGCCGATCTGCAGCTGTTTCGCGCGAAGGCGGAAGGACGCAATCGCGTCTGCGCGAAGCCGCCCGGGCCCTGAGCCACAAAATGACCGCAAAGAGAGGTTCTTGCTTCCATGTACGGGGAAGGCGACAAGCTGCCGGAGGTGGTCGCTCACGCGCCGGATGCGGGTACGTCCTCGCGAACCGCGGTGCGGGGACCGGGCGACGCGGCTGAACGTTTGCCTTCGCACCGCTGACTGGTTCGCGAAGACGTACCCGCACCCGGCGCTCCGCACGTTCGAGATTCCGTTGAAAGCAGCAATCTTCGTGGTCGTGACGGCTTGGTCTGCATTTCTCGTCTGCTGAAACGCAAGAAATGGCTTGTGGAACCGCCTGGAACACTGAGCTGGGTCTACTTTCCCGCGATGCTGCGCGACGCGCTTGGCGTCGAGCGAACTCGCGTGTGGATAGTCGCCTTGATCATCGCTGCTTGGCTCGCATTCTGCGTGGTTCTCGCGTTCGATTCCTTGGTATGAGCGCGGATCAGCGTCAGGCTCGCGAAGTCGAAGAAGGGTCCGACGACGGGCAACGCGGCGACGCGGACCCCATGACCCGCAAGCGCTACGGGTCCTTTGGTCCCGCGGCTTTGGATCAGCCCGGAACGCCCGGAGACGGCAACCTTCTCGCAAAGACGATGGCGCCGTTGCCGGAGGTAGTCCGCGCCCCAGTCCGTCGGGGATGGTCGGCAATCGCCATGACTTCTTCGATGACGCGCTGCTCGCGCGCACGATAGTCGGCGAGCTGTCGGTCCTCGCGCGAAGCCAAGCCGCGGTTCGACGCTCGGCGTCGGCGCGATAGCGCTCGGTGAGCTCCGTGAGGCGATCGAATCGCCGCCGAGCCGCAGCCTGTAATCCCGGAAGGAGTGCCTTTCGTTCGACAAACGCGCAACGACCGCGGGCGCCGGGTGCGGGTACGCGCAGGCGAACCAGTCAGCGGTGCGAACGCAAACGTTCAGCAGCCTCGCCGGCCCCCGCACCGCGGTTCGACTGCACGTACCCGCGCCCGGCGCTTGCCGACGCCGCCAGAAACCTGACGAACGACGGATCCGGAAAAGAAAACGGCGACGGGTTCGAGACCCGCCGCCGTCTTCCGATCGCGACTCGTGCCTAGCGCTGCGCGGCGTCGATGTTCAGCGTGAACTCGCGGTCCGCAACCCAGCTGCCGTCCTGCTGGCGCTCGACCGTCACGCGGTAGCGACCCGGCAGGAGGCGCTCGGAACCGACGCGGAAGCCGATCGACTGATCGTCCGCGAGCGGCGCGCCGGCGAGCGTGATCTGCGCGTCGGGCTGCGTGAACGGCGAGAGCTTGAGGCGCGTCGGTACGCTGGTGTCGGCCGAGGGCAGCTCGAGCGAGACTTCGCGCACGTCCTGCGGCAGGCGCAGGCGAACCGGGGCGCCCGGCTCGGATTCGGTGTTGGTCGCGCTGACGGCGAGCGAGGCGGGCAGCTCGTAGGCCGCGCGCGAACCCGAGGCCTCGATCCGCGCGGTGAGGCGCGCTTCGAAATCGGCCTGCTGGCGCTGGCTTTGCAGCGCGAGGTACGACGGGATCGCGGCGAGCCCGAACAGCGCGGCGGCCGCGGCGTAGCGGACGAAACGCGGCGTCGGGCGCGCGGCCTGGCGCTGCGCGTCGCGCTTCGCGGCCGCGTCGGCCAGCGAGCGGACGTTGCCCGGCTGCGCTTCGCGCTCGCGGCGCTTCAATTCGGCGAAACCGCGCCGCAGTGCGGCCTCGGCCTGCACCTCGTCGGCGAGCTCGGGATCGAGGATCAGCGCCTCTTCCAGCGCCTGCTCGGTGCGTGCGTCGAGATGCCGGTCGAGATAGGCCCGGATCGTCTCGGATGTGAACTGGTGCGATTGCATCGGCGTAACTCCTGAAACCCCTGCGCCGGCGCGGGGGTTTCAGGCCCCCGCATCCATCCCACGCGAAACTAGTAGCTCACGCAGCCGCTGCCTCGCGCGGTGCAGCACTCGGTCGAAATGCTCGGCCGAAAGCGTGAACTCGGCACACAACCGTTCCTTACTGTCCTCGAGCACGTAATGCCGCCAGAGCAGCTCACGGTCGCGTTCTACCTTCATGCCCGAGATCAGTTCGCGAACGGCGCGTACCAGATCGTCGACTTCAACTGTTTCGTACGGACCGGCTCTCTCACTGACGGCCTGGTCCAGCCAGTCGCTCGCGGTCTCGGTCGTGCGGTGGGCGCTGCGGCGAAGCTCATTCGCCAGCAAATTCAATGCGGTACCGCGCAGGAACCCGGCCAGGCCGGCGGGGTCCTCGAGCCCGTCGCCGCGCAGCCTGAGCAGCACGATCCGGAGCGCTTCCTGGGCGAGGTCGCGGCAGAGCTCCTCGTCGTTGCAACGCACGCGCAGCACGGTCAGGAGACCAGGCGTGAAGCGACGCACGAACTGGGACTCAGCGGCCCGGTCGCCTTGCTTGATCGCGAGCGCGAGACGTTCAGTCTCGACCGGATCGTGGCCTCGAGGTGGCGTCGGTTTGGGTTCGTTCACCGGGGCGGCTTGTGAGGACCGGCCGAGCGAGTGTAACCAAACGGAACGTGAGCGGAACGGCCGATGGCCGCACCGCGGCGCCTTGCGCTACGCTCCCGGCAAGGGCGCGGGCAATGGAAACGAGGCAGGCACGTGCACCGCATCCTCTTGGTCGACGACGAGCCGGGCATCCTCTCGGCGCTGAGACGCGTCTTCGCAACCGCGCGCGCCGAGGACATCGGCGGCGCCCCGGCGACGGTCGAGGCGTTCGAAGATCCCGAGGCCGCGCTTGCGCGCGCGGCCGAGCAGCCTTTCGACCTGGTGATCTCCGACTACCGGATGCCGAAGCTGTCCGGCGTCGAGTTCCTCGAGCGTTTCATCGCGCTGCAGCCCGGCGCCGCGCGCCTCATCCTGTCCGCCTACACCGACCTCGACGGGCTCGTCGGCGCGATCAACCGCGCGCAGATCTTCCGCTTCCTCTGCAAGCCCTGGCACGACGCCGAGCTCAAGCTCGCGGTGCGCCAAGCGCTCGAATGGAAGGCGCTGACGCGCGAGAACGCGCGGCTCGCCGATCTCGTCCGGATGCAGCGCGGCGAGCTTTCGCGCGCGCAGATGGAGCTCAAGCGACTCGAGGAGCAGTTCCCGGGTTTGCGTGCGGCGGATGACGCCGGCTCGACGTCCAAGCAAAAGCAGGGTTGATCGCAAGGTCCGGACCGCGGGCACGGTCCGGCAGGAGTCGTCGATGGCGGGGCGCAGGGAATCACCCGGACGCGGGCCGGGCGTGCGCGGAATCCGCGCAACGCGCTCGAGCGCGCGTTGCGACGCGCGTGGGGCGTCGTGTTGAGCGCGAGCAACCTGCATGTGCTGCTGGTCGGCCCCGACGGCGCCGGCCGCGATGCGATCGCCGCGATGCTGCGCGAGCACGGCGGCGCGCTCGCGCTCGACGTCGCGCCGGACGCGCCGCGCGCTCGCGACGCGATCGACGCCGCGCAGCACGACGCCTACGTCGTCGACCTCGAGCTCGGCGTGCCGGAGGCGATCGGGCTGATCGAGCACGTCTGCTCGACGCGCCCGGGCTGTCCCGCGCTCGCGCTCGACCGCGCCGGCAATCCCGGCGGCGATCGTGCCGCGCTCGCGGCCGGCGCGGCCGACTACCTCGTCAAGGGCGAGTTCGGCGCCGAACGCCTCGCGCGCGCGATCCGCTACGCCGTCGACCACGGGCACGCGCAGGCCGACCTCGCCGAATCCGAGCACCGCTACCGCGAGCTGTTCGAGCGGCTGCCGATCCCGATGTGGGTGTACGACCGCAAGACGCTCAAGTTCCTCGCGGTCAACGACGCCGCCGTCGACCACTACGGCTACACGCGCGCGGAGTTCCGCGCGATGACCGTGCTCGACATCCGTCCGCCCGAGGAGCACGGCCGGCTCATCGCGGTCGCGCGCAACGGCGCGCCCGGGCTCGTGCAGGCCGGGCTCTGGACGCACCGGCGGCGCGACGGCGCGCTGATCGACGTCGAGGTCTCGAGCCACGGCATCGATTGGGAGGGGCGGCCCGCGCGCATCGTCGTGGCGAAGGACGTCACCGACCAGCTGCGCTCGCAGGAGCTCGTGCGCGAGCGCGCGCGGCAGCTCCGCCAGCTCTTGTCCGACACGATCGACGCGCTCGTCGTGGTCGGCTTCGATGGACGCATCCGCTTCGCGAATCCTGCGTTCGAGTCGCTGGTCGCGGCCGAGCCCGACACGCTCGAGCATGCGCCGCTGCCGCCGGGGCTCGAGCTCGATCCGGGCGCGACCGCCGAGATCGCGATCGGCCCCGAGCAGCGCATCGCGGAGGCGCGCGCGTCGCAGACGGTGTGGGAAGGCGAGCACGCGCGCGTCATCGCGCTGCGCGACATCACCGCGCGCCGCCACGCCGAGCAGCGGCTCAAGCTGCTCGAGCGCGCGATCGAATCGTCGGTCAACGGCGTCGTCGTCGCCGACGCGCGCGATCCGGCGATGCCGCTGATCTACGTGAACCCCGCGTTCGAGCGGATGACGGGCTATCCGGCCGAGCAGGCGATCGGGCGCAACTGTCGCTTCCTTCAGGGGACCGACCGCGACCAGCCCGAGCTCGACAACCTGCGTCGCGCGCTGACCGAGCAGCGCGGGTGCGAGGTCGTGCTGCGCAACTACCGGCGCGACGGCACGCTGTTCTGGAACCAGCTCGCGCTCGCGCCGGTGCGCGACGCGCGCGGCGACGCCACGCATTTCGTCGGCGTGCTGAACGACCTCACCGAGCGGCGCCGCTACGAAGCCGAGCTCGCGTACGCCGCGAGCCACGACGCCGTGACCGGGCTGCCGCGCTACGTCGTGCTGGAGGACTACATCGCGGGCCTGCTGACTGAAGCTGCGCGCGCGAAGACCCAGGTCGCGCTGCTGCAGGTCGACCTCGATCGCTTCCACACCGTCAACGAGACCATGGGCCACGCGGTGGGCGACCAGGCGCTGCGCGAGGTCGCGGATCGCTTGCGGATCGGCGTCGGCGCGCGCGGCCGCGTCTGCCGGCTCGGCGGCGACGAGTTCGTGATCGCCCTGCCGTTCGCGCCCGGCAGCACCGAGCCCGGCACGATCGCGGAGGAGCTGCGCGCGCGGCTCGAGGCGCCGATCGAGATCGCGCCGTACAAGATCTACCTCACCTGCAGCATCGGCATGAGCGTCTATCCCGAGAACGGGCTCACGCCGCTCGACCTGCAGCGCCGCGCCGAGGCCGCGCTGACGCGCGCGAAACGGGTCGGGCGCAACAGCGTGCACCGCTTCTCGAACGAACAGGCGCACGAGCTGCGCGACCGCATCGCCCTCGGCGGACGCTTGCGCGAGGCGATCGGGCGCGGCGAGCTCGTGCTGCACTACCAGCCGCAGGTCTCGGCCTCGAACGGACGCATCGTCGGGATGGAGGCGCTGGTGCGCTGGCAGACGCAGGACATGGGTCTGCTCCCGCCGGCGCGTTTCATCCGTGTCGCGGAAGAGCTCGGGCTCATCGTCGACCTCGGCCGCACCGTGCTGAACGACGCGTGCCGGCAGGCGAAGCTCTGGCTCGACGCCGGTCACGCCGAGTTCGCGATCGCGGTCAACGTCTCGGCGCTGCAGCTGCAGCGGCCGCAGTTCGTCGACGAGGTGCGCGCCGCGATCTCAGCCGAGGACCTGCCGCCGGAGCTGCTCGAGCTCGAGCTGACCGAGTCGGCGATCATGGAGAACGTCGAGCGCATGGGCGAGACCATGCGCGCGCTGAAGAAGCTCGGCATCCGGCTCGCGCTGGACGATTTCGGCATCGGCTACTCGAGCCTCAACTATCTCAAGCGCCTGCCGATCGACAAGCTCAAGGTCGACCAGTCATTCGTGCGCGAGATCACCGAGTCGACCGGCGACGCTGCGATCACGCGCGCGATCATCGCGATGGGCCATCAGCTGCGGATGACCGTGATGGCGGAAGGCGTCGAGACCGAGGCACAGCTCGGCTACCTGCGTCGCAACCACGCCGATCTCTGCCAGGGGCTGTTCTTCAGCCCGGCCGTGCCGCCTGCGGAGATTCCCGAGCTGCTGCGGCGGCGCTACCTCAATCCCGGCGTGTTCCACGAGCCGACGGCCGAGCGCGCGCTGCTGCTCCTCGACGACGAGGAGAACATCCTGCATGCGCTCAAGCGCGTGTTGCGCCGCGACGGCTATCTCATCCACACCGCGACGACCGCGACCCAGGCGTTCGACATCCTCGGACGCAACGACGTGCACGTGATCGTGTCCGACCAGCGCCTGCCCGACACGAGCGGCACCGAGTTCCTGTCGCGGGTCAAGGAGATGTACCCCGACACGGTGCGGCTCGTGCTGTCGGGCTACATCGACCTGCGCACGGTCACCGACGCGATCAACCGCGGCGCGATCTACAAGTTCCTGACCAAGCCCTGGGACGACGACGAGCTGCGCGCGCAGATCGCCGAAGCGTTCCGCACCTATGCCACGCGCAAGGCCGCGGCGTGAAAAGGGGGACGGAGGCAATTAATTTTTCGTTCGCGAGACCTGTTCGCGCCCGGCCAACGAAAAATTAATTGCCTCCGTCCCCCTTTTCGGGCTGCACGACCGGCAGCACGACGCGGAACGTCGTGCCGACGCCGGGCTCGGAGTCGACGTCGATTCGGCCGTTGTGCTTCTGCACGATGCCGTACGAGAGCGACAGCCCGAGCCCCGTGCCCTGCCCGACCTGCTTGGTCGTGAAGAACGGGTCGAAGATCTTCGGCAGCACGTGCACCGGGATGCCCTCGCCGGTGTCGCTGAACGAAACCACGACGTGGCCGTCGCCGCGGTCGCGCGTCGTGATCGTGATCGTGCCGCGCTCGCGGATCGCGTGGCCGGCGTTGACCAGCATGTTCATGAACACCTGGTTCAACTGCATCGGCAGGCACTCGACCATCGGCAGCGGGCTGTAGTCCTTGACGATCTCGGCCTTGTACTTGATCTCGTTGCGGACGATGTTGAGGGTCGAGTCGAGACCCTTGTGCAGGTCCGCGAGCTGCCAGTGCTCGCCCGAGCCCGCGTACGAGAAGTCCTTCAGGTCCTGCACGATCTTCTTGACGCGTTCGATCCCCGAGCGCGACTCCGCGAGCAGCGCGGGCAGGTCGTGCAGCACGAACTCGAAGTCGAAGCGGCGCTTGAGCTCGGTGACCTCGGCGTGCAGCGCGGGCGAGGCGCCGGCCGCCGCGAGCGCGCGCTCGTAGCCGTCGACCAGCGCGAACAAATTGATGACGTACTCGCGTAGCGTGCCGAGGTTCGAGTGCACGAAGCCGATCGGATTGTTGATCTCGTGCGCGACACCGGCCGCGAGCTGGCCGATCGAGGCCATCTTCTCCGACTGCAGCAACTGCTCCTGCGCGCCCTTCAGCCTGGCGTACGCGAACTCGAGCTCGACGTTGCGGTTCTGCAGCTCCTCCTCGCGTCGCTTCTCGTCCGAGAGATCGTGCAGCACCGCCGAGAGATAGCGCAGCACGCCGTCGGCGTCGCGGTGCGCGATGACGGCGCAGCGTGCCGCGATGTCGCCGCCGCTACCGATGACGAACTGCAGCTCGCCGTGCCACTCGCCGTGCGCGAGCGCCTGGCGCCAGCCGGTCTCGCCGATCAGCCGGTTCGGCCAGCGCCCGAGATCGGGCTCGAGCCAGCCGTCCTTCGATGCGCCGATGCGCTCGGCCAGCCGCTTCGCGGCGTCGTTGAGGTAGCTGATGCGGCCCGAAGGCTCGAACAGCACGATGTAGTCGCGCGAGCGGTCGGCGAGGTTGATGAAGCGCGCGCGGTGCTGCTCGAGCTGCTTCAGCGCCGCCAAGTCCTCGTGCATGACGAGCGCGCCACCGTCGGGCAGCGCCGCGGCATACAGCGCGAGCCAGTGGCGCTCGCCGTCGAGCGAGAGCTCGATCTCGGCCTGGGTCGAGGCGGCGCCGCGGACCGCGGCGCGAATCCGGAGCGCCGCGGTCTCGCCCGACTCGGCGTCGGCCGCGCGCTCGGCGAGCCACGCGGCGTACTCGAGGTCGCGGCGGCGCGTCGCTTCGAATCCGGGCGGACCGAGCAGACGCCGCCACGCGCGGTTGGTGAAGACCAGCACGCCGCTCGGATCGAGCAGCGCGAGCGCGTGCGGGAGCCGGTCGAGCGACGCCTCGGCGCGATCGGCCTGGCCCGTTGCAGCGGTACGTTGCGGCTCGCCCGGCACCATGCGCTGAGCGTACCGCCAGCCGGGTCCGGAAGGACGACCGGCTTGCTGCGCGCGGTCGAACCAGCCGGCGGGAAGGCCTGAACCGTGTGTTAACATCCGCCGCCTTTTTTGCGGTGCGTTTGCGCCGAATCCCTGCCGAAGACCGCCCCATGTCGACCAACCAATACGACCTCGTCTTCCTCAAGCACTTCGCGATGGTGATCGGCGCGCTGTTCCTGATCATGCTGGTCTTGATCGTCGGCGCGGGCTTCATCCACCGGACGCGTCCGGCCGAGCTGCCGCCGCAGAAGGTCGCCGAGGTCAACGCGCGCATCACGCCGGTCGGCGCGGTCTACGCGGGCGACAACGGTCGCGCGGCGATCCTCGCGGCGCAGGAAGCTGCGCGCCTCGCGGCGGCTTCGCAGGTCGCGTACGAGGGCACGCTCGACGGCTCGGTGATCTACGGCAAGCTTTGCGGCGCGTGCCACACGAACGCGGTCGGCGGCGCGCCGGCCATGACGCGCGCCGACTGGGGCCCGCGCCTCGCGCAGGGCTTCGACACGCTGGTCCAGCACGCGATCGACGGTTTCGACGGTGCCGCCGTGACGCCGATGCCGGCACGCGGCGGCAACCCATCGCTGACCGACGAGCAGGTCCGCGCAACGGTCCAGTGGATGATCGACAGTTTGAAATAAGGCGCGGCGCGCCGCGCCGCACCTTCAACCGTCATTCCGCGAGCGCCGTCATTCCGGCGCAAGCGGGAATCGGCTACCCAAGTAAAACGAACGCCGCCCCTCCGGGCGGCGTTCTCGTTTCAGCACGCCACCGCTTCGTGCTCGCCGACCGCCGCCGGCATCAGCGGGCGCGGCACCCCGCGCCCCGTCTGGATGGCATCGGCCACCTGGTCGACCAGGTCCGGCGCGATCGTCGCCAACGCCGCGGGCGTCGCGACGTAACCTTGCAGGAACATCAGACCGTAGACCGATCTCATGGGAACCTCCGTGGTATCGGACGGCCCGCAACGCGCGGCCCGTCTTGACGGAGACACAAGCTACGCCGATGATGCCCACTGAAAAAGCGACTTTTTAGCAACGCAGACTTAAAGGAAACTCAAAATTAGCCGAGTACCCCTGCAGGCCCTGCAAGGTTTCGTCGCGGCGGCTCGCGCGAAAAACCTTTCACGCGCGGCCGAGCGGCTCAACCTCACTGTGAGCGCGCTCTCGCACCAGATGCGCGGGCTCGAGGATCGGATCGGGCGACGCCTGTTCGACCGTGGCCCGCGCGGGCTCGCGCTGACGGCCTATGGCCAGCAATTGTTCGATCAAATCGGGCCCGCGTTCGACACGGTCGAGCGCGCGCTGCGCGGGGTTCGCGCGAAGCGCGACGAGCAGCTCACGCTCAGTGCGATGCCGCGGATCGCGGGCGGCTGGCTCGTGCCGCGCCTGCCGACCTTCGTCGCGACGTATCCCGAGATCGAGCTCAACATCCACTCGAGCGCGGAGCTCGTCGACTTCGAGCGCGAGCCGATCGACGCGGCGCTGCGCTTCGGTCGCGGCGACTGGGCGGGCCTCAAGGCCGAGCCGCTGTTCGACGAGTGGATCGCGCCGGTCGCGAGCCCCGCTTTCGTGGACCAGCATGGCGTCGACATCTGTGCCGACCTGCCGGCCGTGCCGCTGCTCGGCGCGCCGAGCGACCGCTGGCAGGCGTGGTTCCGCACCTTCGGCGGCACGCCGCCAAAGCGCTACGTCGCGACCTTCAGCGACTCCGAGGCGCTGCTCAAGGCGGCCGGCGAAGGGCTCGGCGTCGCACTCGCGCCGCTCACGCTCGCGCGCCCGCTGATCGACGCCGGCAAGCTCGTGCTGCTGACCTCGAACTGCATGCGCGCGGAGTTCTCGCACTGGCTCGTCTACCCGCCGCGCTCCGAGGACCACGGCGGCTTCAAGGTCTTCCGCGACTGGCTCATCACCGAGGCGCGGCGCTACGCGGCGGCCGACACCCGCGCCTGCGCCTCGGAATCGTCCGACCCGGCTCAGCCGCGCAGCGACGCCGCGAATGCGACGAGCTCGGGCCACAGCACGCGGAAGCCGCGCGCGATCGGCTGATCGAGCGCCGCGACTGCGGGGAACGCGTGCGCGATCGGGTTCGCGCGCGACAGCCGGGCCGAGATCGCCTCGTACACGGCTTCGACGTACTCGGGGTCGGCGTAGCGCGATAGGGTGTGGTGCGCGCGCGTGCGCTGCGCGAACAGTGCGTAGGCCGGCGGCGCGCGCTCCGGCACGTGCGCGAGCGCCGCATAAATGCGGCCGAGCCGTGGCGCGAGCGGCTCGCCCGCGATCGCTTCGTAGTCGCGCGCGAGCACGTGGTCGAACCAGACGTCGAGCAGGATCCCGGCATAGCGACGCAAGGCCGGCTCGAAACGCGCGCGCAACGCCGCGACCTCGGGATGGCGGTCGGTGGTGCTGTCGGTACGACGGTGCAGCACGACGCCGCGCGTGAGCGCGGGTGACCACATGGGGTCGAGCGCGCCGCGCCAGAAGTCGCCGAGCAAGCTGCCGACGATGAGCTCGGGCTCGTCGCCGGCGAGGACCGCGTGCGCGAGGTGGTTCATTGTCGAGGGCTGAGGGCTGAGGGCTGGACGCGAGCGTCGCATATCATGACGGCGTGGACACGAACGAGACTTTCCCCGATGCGGCGCGGCGCTTCACGCTGCCGGGCCCGGCCGGCGCGATCGAGGTCGCGACCGAGCTGCCGAAGGCCGAGGACGCGCGCCGCGGCACGGCGCTGATCTGCCATCCGCACCCGCTGCACGGCGGCACGATGGACAACAAGGTCGTGACGATGCTCGAGCGCGCGCTGCGCGAGCTCGGGCTCGCGACCGTGCGCTTCAATTTCCGCGGCGTCGGCGCGTCCGAGGGCGCGCACGACGAGGGCGAAGGCGAGACCCGCGACGTCGTCGCGCTCGCCGAGTGGATCGCCGCGACGCGACCGGACGACGCGCTCTGGCTCGCGGGGTTCTCGTTCGGGAGCTACGTCGCGCTGCGCGCGACACGCCACCTGCCGGTGCGGCAGCTGATCCTCGTCGCGCCGCCGGTCGAGCGCTACGGCTACGCGAACCTGCCGAGCCCGCCGTGCCCGTGGCTGGTCGTGATCGGCGAAGACGACGAGGTCGTCGATCCCGAGGCGGTCTACGCATGGGTCGGCGCGATGCCGCACGACCCGCCGCAGCTGATCCGCATGCCGGCGACGTCGCACTTCTTCCACGGCCGGCTGATGGACCTGCGCGGCGCGGTCAAGAACGCGGTGCGCGACAACCTGCCGCCGAAGGTCGCGTGAGCGAGCCGGCGAGCGACAGCCCGAGCGCGCACTACGCCGACGGCATCGCGCGCGGCGCGTGGCAGGACGATGCCGCGCAGCGCGCGGTGCTGCCGATTCTCGACCGGATCGCGCGCGAGATTCGGCAACCGCGCGCGCGCGGGCTCATCGACCGGCTGCGCGGCGCGCCGCGTCACGCCGCGCGCGGGCTCTACCTCTGGGGCGGCGTCGGACGCGGCAAGACGTTCCTGATCGACTTGCTGCACGACAGCGTGCCGGCGCCGCTGCGCACGCGGCTGCACTTCCACCGTTTCATGGGCCGCGTGCACGCCGAGCTCGGACGGATCCGCGGCGAAGCGAATCCGCTCCAGCGCGTCGCGCGGCAGTTCGCCGAGACGCCGCTGCTCTGTCTCGACGAGTTCTTCGTGCAGGACATCGGCGACGCGATGATCCTCGCCGAGCTCTTGCGCCACTTCGGCCACGCCGGCGGCACGCTCGTGACGACCTCGAACCAGCCGCCGCGCGAGCTCTACCGCGACGGGCTGCAACGCGCGAAGTTCGTGCCGGCGATCCAGTGGCTCGAGCGCCACGGCGACGTCCACCTGCTCGATTCGCCGCACGACTATCGGCTGCGCGCGTTGACGCGCGCGCCGGTCTACTTCACCCCGGCCGACGCGAGCGCCGAAGCGGCCCTTGCCGAGGTATTCGCGCGCGTCGCGCCGGGCTCGCTCAGGCCCGAACCCGAGATGGTCGTGAACGGCCGCGCGATTCCGCTCAAGCGCCGTGCCGACGGCGTCGCATGGTTCGAGTTCGCGGCGCTGTGCGAGGGCCCGCGCGCGGCCGCCGACTACATCGAGCTCGCGAAGAGCTACAACACCGTGCTGGTCTCGAACGTGCCGCGCTTCGGCGCGCACAACGAGGATCCGGCGCGGCGCTTCGTCTATCTCGTCGACGAGTTCTACGACCGCAACGTCAACCTCGTGCTCTCCGCCGCGGCGCCGGTCGAGTCGCTTTACGCCGGCGAGCGGCTCGCGCGCGAGTTCGAGCGCACGCGCTCGCGCCTGGTCGAGATGCGCAGCACCGAGTACCTCGCGCGCGAGCACAAGCCGTGACGGCGCGCGCGGCGCTCGCGCCGTGGCTCGCGGCCGCGCTCGGATGCGTCGCGATCGTCGCGGTGTTCTGGCCGGGCTACACCTCGGTCGATTCGCTGCACCAGTACCAGCAGGCGCTCGCGGGACGCTACGACAACGTCCATCCGCCGCTGTTCGCGTTCGTCTGGGGTCTCGCCGCGCGACTCGTCGAGGGCAGCGGCGGCATGCACGTGCTGCTCGTCGCGACGTTCTCGGCAGGGCTCGCGCGCGCGGTCTGGGCCGCCGTGCCGGGTCCGCGCGCGCGCGTCGCCGCGTTCGTCGTGATCGCGCTCTGGCCGCCGGTGCTGCTCGTCGTCGCCCATGTCTGGAAGGACGTCGCGATGAGCGCCGCGATCCTGCTCGGTGCCGCCGCGAGCTTTCGCTGGCGCGCGGACGGGCGCCCGCGCGACCGCGTCGCGGCGCTCCTCTGGCTCGCTGCGGCGGTCGCGATGCGCCACAACGCGTGGCCGGCCGTGCTGCCGTTCGTCGCGTTCGTCGCGATGCCACCGCGCGACGCAATGCAGTCGGCATCGCTCGTGCGCGGCGTCGCGTTCGCGGTCGGAGTCGCGCTCGCGCTCGCGGCCGTGCCGCGCCTGGTCGAGCACGCGCTCGGCGCCGAGCGGCGCGCGCTCTGGCCGACCGTCGCGCTCTGGGATCTCGGTGCGGTCTCGCTCGCGACCGGCGAGGTCCGGATCCCGCGCGAGGTCGCGCCGACGCTGACGCTCGACGACATCGCGCGGCACTATCAGCCGTGGTCGTGCGTGTCGCTCTACGACAGCGGCAAGATCAGGCTCGCGATGCACGTGCCGTACAGCGCCGCGGAGACGCGCGCGGTCGACGCCGCCTGGCGGCGCGCGCTGGTCGACGCACCCGGCGCGTACGCGGCGCACCGCGCGCGCATCGTCGCGGGGCTCGTGCTCGCCGCGCCCGCCGCGGCGCCGCGTGAGCTCGTCTACGTGCCCGAGCACCGCGTCACGGCACCCGAGCGCGCAGCGTCGTGGCCCGAGCGCGCGGTCCTCGCGTTCGCCGCAGCGACATGGTCGACGCCGGTGTTCGCGCTCGGGCCGTACCTGCTCGCCGCGCTCGTCGCCGTCGCGACGTCGAAGCGCGCCGCGCGCGACGTGCCGCTCGCGCTGCTCGCGTCGGCGCTGCTGTACGCCGCGCCGCTCGCCGTGGTCGCGACCAGCGCCGAGTACCGCTACGTCCACTGGAGCGTCGTCGCGTGTCTGCTCGCGACGGCGGCGGCGCTCGGCTCGCGTTCAGCCTCGATGCGCGAGCCTGCCCGATCGAAGCGGGCGGAGTAGCGTCCCCCGCTGTCCTGGGCGCCGGGCTCGAACCGATCAGGAGCGTTCCATGACCTCGTTCTTCCGCATCGCTACGCTGGTCGCGCTGCTCGTCCTCGCGGCCTGCAAGCGCGACGACGGCGACGTCGCGAGCACCGCACCCGCCACGACCCCGCCGCCGACCATCAGCACGCCCGCCCCGCCGCCGCCGGCACCCGATCCCGCCGTCACGATCGCGAACATCGAGCTCGGCAACGCCGTCGGGCCCGACAACCGCGTCACGATGCCGTCGATGTCGTTCACGCCCGCGGACACGATCTACGCGGTCGTCTCGACCAACGGCGCCGCGCCGACCACCACGATCACGGCACGCTGGACCAAGGACGGACAAGTGGTCAACGAGTCGAGCGAGACGATCGCGCCGACCGGCCCCGCGATCACGACGTTCAACATCGCGAAGCCGGACGGCTGGCCGGTCGGCAAATACAAAGTCGAAGTGCTGATCGACGGTCGTTCCGTCGGCCAGCGCGAGTTCGACGTCACCGCGTAGCGGAATCCGGCGCGACTGACGCGCGGCGCGTGGCGCCGTGCGTCAGCGCGCGACGCGGCGGTAGCGGCCGTCGAACGCGACCTGCCAGGTCGCGCCGCCGTCGTCCGACGTCTCCCAGAGCTGGCGCACGCTGCCGTCGTCCTGGCGCGTCCACACAATGCGCTGCCGCTGCGGCGCGCGCGTGCGCGGGTTCGGGCGCACGCCCTCGAGCACCATCGCGCCGTCGCGCAGCCCACCCTCGAGCTCGAGCACCTCGCCGCGGCCCGCGACCCAGAACTGTCGCCAGCGCCGCGTCCCGGAATCCCACGCGTTGTAGCTCAGGCCCTCGACGCCCGACGCACCGAGCCAGTGCTCGGCGAGCGCGCAGCCGCCGAGCACGCGCTCGATGCGGTTCGAGCCGGCGCGCTGATCGTTTGCCCAGACTTCCCATTCGCCGATCCAGAAATCGAAGGCGCGGTGTTCGGGGGTGTCGCACGCGGGCGCCGCCGCGAGCGGCGCCGCCGACGCGAGGAGCGCGAGCGCGAGGTGGCGGACGAAGCAGCGACGATGCGTGGACATGCGGCGCGGATTCTAGGCAGTGCCGCCGCGACGAGGGGCGCCGATGTTGCGCGTCACGCGCCGGATTGGCCCGAACGCGGCGGGACGCTAGGCTATCCAGCCTTTCAGCCTACGGATCGGGCGCGGCTCACCGCCCGGGAGGACTCCATGACGAGTGCGAAGCCGACGCCGCCCGCGGGTGGGGCTGCAATCACGATCAAGAACGGACAGCTCAACGTTCCCGACCAGCCGATCATTCCCTTCATCGAAGGCGACGGCACCGGCCCCGACATCTGGCGCGCCTCGGTGCGCGTGCTCGACGCGGCAGTCAAGAAGGCCTACGGCGGCAAGCGCCAGATCCGCTGGATGGAGGTCTACGCCGGCGAGAAGAGCTTCAAGCTCTTCAACAACTGGCTGCCCGACGAGACCGTCGAGGCGTGCCGTCAGTACCTCGTCTCGATCAAGGGTCCGCTGACCACGCCGATCGGCGGCGGCATCCGCTCGCTCAACGTCGCACTGCGGCAGATGCTCGATCTCTACGTCTGCCTGCGTCCGGTGCGCTGGTTCCACGGCGTGCCCTCGCCGGTGCGAACGCCCGAGAAAGTCGACATGGTGATCTTCCGCGAGAACACCGAAGACATCTACGCCGGCATCGAGTTCGAGGCGGGCTCGGACGCGGGCAAGAAGTTCATGGCGCTGCTCAAGGAGCACTTCCCGAAGGAGTTCGCGAAGATCCGCTTCCCCGAAACCTCCGGGATCGGCATCAAGCCGGTGTCGAAAGAAGGCACCGAGCGACTGGTGCGCTCCGCGCTCGAGTACTGCGTCAGGAACAAGCGCAAGTCGCTCACGATCGTGCACAAGGGCAACATCATGAAGTACACGGAAGGCGGCTTCCGCACCTGGGCGTACGCGCTCGCGGAGCGCGAGTTCGCCCCGCACGTGTACACCTGGGAGCAGTGGGAGCGCACCAAGAAGGCGAGCGGCGAGGCCGCGGCGAACGCCGAGCAGCGCGAGGAAACCGCGCAGGGCAAGATCCTCGTCAAGGACTCGATTGCCGACATCACGCTGCAGCAGGTGCTCACGCGTCCGGCCGAGTTCGACATCATCGCGACGATGAACTTGAACGGCGATTACCTGTCCGATGCCCTGGCGGCCCAGGTCGGCGGCATCGGCATCGCGCCCGGCGGCAACATCAACTACGTCACCGGGCACGCGGTGTTCGAGGCGACGCACGGCACCGCGCCGAAGTACGCCGACCTCGACAAGGTCAACCCGGGCTCGGTGATCCTGTCGGGTGAGATGATGCTGCGCTACATGGGCTGGACCGAGGCTGCCGATGCGCTCGTCACCGCGATGGACAGGGTGATCGCATCGAAGCAGGTGACCTACGACTTCGCGCGTCTGATGGAAGGGGCGCGTGAGGTGAAGTGCAGCGAGTTCGGCGACCTCCTGATCGCCGCGCTCTGAACCGGAGAACTGATGCCGATGAACAAGAATCTGCTTGTGATCGCGCTCGCCGTGGCGTTCGCCGGGTGCGGCGACGAAGCGGCGACGACGCCGCCCACCGCAACCGATGCCGGAGCGAGCGTGCCGGCCGAGGTCGACAGCGCCGCGCAGGCGCGCGTCGACGCGCGCGCACAGGCGGCGCCGCCGCAGGTCGCGGCGCCACCCGGCGGTTCGGTCGACGCGGGCAAGCTCGCGCCCGCGACCGACGCCGCGGGCTTCAGCGCGAAGCTCGACCAGGTGCTCGCCGGCAACCACCGCAGCGAAGCGAACCGCGCGCGCGACGTCTACCGTCATCCGAAGGAGACGCTGACGTTCTTCGGCTTGAAGCCCGGCGATCGGGTCATCGAGATCACACCGGGCCGCGGCTGGTTCACCGAGGTGCTCGCGCCGCTGATGCGCGGCAACGGTACGTTCGTCGCGGCGATCTGGGACGACACGATCGAGGGCCAGCCCGGCTACCACTACGAGCTCGTCAACGAGTTCAAGACGGTGCTCGCGCAGCGTCCCGATCTGTACGACCAGGTCGTGCTCGAGCCGTTCACGCCGCCGGGCGAGGTCGGTCTCGGCGAGCCCGGCAGTGCCGACGCCGTGCTGACCTTCCGCAACGTCCACAACTGGATCGGCGACAAGTCCGCGCCTGCGGTGTTCAAGGCCGCGTTCGACGTGCTGAAACCCGGCGGCGTGCTCGGCGTGACCGATCATCGTGCGAATCCCGGCACCAAGCCCGAGGACAGCGCGAAGTCGGGTTATCTCTCGGAGGACGCAGTGATCGCACTCGCGACCGACGCGGGCTTCACGCTCGCGGAGAAGTCCGAGATCAACGCGAATCCGAAGGACACCAAGGACCATCCGAAGGGTGTCTGGACGCTGCCGCCGACGCTCGCGCTCGGCGATCAGGATCGCGAGAAATACGTCGGCATCGGCGAGTCCGACCGCATGACGCTCAAGTTCGTCAAGCCGGCGCAGTAGCGACGCCACGCTCGTTCTGTTCAACAAGCCGTACGACGTCCTGTGCCAGTTCACCGACGGCGCAGGGCGTCGCACGCTCGCGGACTACCTCGATCTGCCCGGGGCCTACCCGGCCGGGCGGCTCGACCGCGATTCCGAAGGCCTGCTGCTCCTGACCGACGACGGCGCGCTCGCGCATCGCCTTACCGACCCGCGCCACAAGGTCGAGAAGACGTATCTCGTCCAGGTCGAGGGCGTGCCGACGAGCGACCAGCTCGCGCGGCTCGCGCGCGGCCCCATGCTCAACGACGGTCCGACCCTACCGGCGCGCGTTGCCGCGCTCGACGAGCCGGCGTGGTTGTGGCCGCGCGATCCGCCGATACGCTTCCGCAAGTCCGTGTCGACCGCGTGGCTCGAGCTTGCGATCCGCGAGGGTCGCAACCGCCAGGTGCGCCGCATGACCGCCGCGGTCGGGTTGCCGACCCTCCGGCTCGTGCGTACGCGCGTCGGCGAGCACGCGCTCGACGCGCTCGCGCCCGGCGAGCACCGGATCGCGCTGCCGCGCCGGCGCGACGCCGCCGCGCCAGACGAGCCGGTGCGACGGGCCCGCGGCGCAACGCCGCGCCCGCGTCAGCGCCGCACGTCGTAGCGCCGATCCTCGACGAACGCGCGGAGCTCGTCGGCGCGCGCGAGACCTGCATCGCCGGGCGTCGCGTGCTTCAAGCACGCTGCGGCGTGGCCGTGGCGCAGCGCGTCGGCGCCGTCACCGCCGCGCGCGAGCACGTGCAGCACGCCGGCTGCGAACGCATCGCCGGCGCCGATGCGGTCGACGATCGGCGCGAGCGCGACGGGCGGCGCGGTGTGGCGCGCGCCGTCGCGCTCGTCGAGCACGGCGCCGAGCGTGTGGTCGTCGACGCTGCGTTGTGCGCGCACGGTCGTGGCGATCCGCGCGAGCCGCGGAAACACGTCGAACGCCGCGCGCGCGGCGGCGCGCCGCGCGGTGTCGTTCGAGCCCTCGAAACTCCGGCCGAGTGCGACGCCGAGATCGCGCGGATCGGCGAACGCGGTGTCGGCGAGCGCAAAGAGCTCACGCAGGATCGCGGGCGCGTCGCCACCGGATGCGGCCCAGAGCTTCGCGCGGAAGTTGCCGTCGAACGAGGTCGCGATACCGCGTGCGCGCGCCGCAGTGAGCGCCGCGGTCGCCGCAGCTGCGGCCTCGGCGCCGAGCGCAGGCGTCACGCCGGAGACGTGCAGTGCCGTGGCACCGTCGAGCAGGCCGGCCCAGTCGTATGCCGACGCCCGTGCCGTCGCGAATGCGGAATCGGCGCGGTCGTAGAGCACCTCGCTCGGGCGCTGGCCCGCGCCGGTCTCGAGGAAATAGAGGCCCATGCGGCCCGCGCGCCGTAGCGCACGCGTGGTGTCGACGCCGTGGCGCCTGAGCTCACCGAGCGCCGCGTCGCCGAGCGGATTCGCCGACACGACGCCGACGTACGCGGCGGCGTTGCCGAGCCGCGCGAGTTGCACCGCGACGTTCGCCTCGGCCCCGCCGACGTGCACCTCGAACGACGGCCGCTGCAGCAGCCGCTCGCGCGCGGGCGCGCCGAGGCGCAGCAGCAACTCGCCGAAACAGACGATCGTTCCCGCCATCCGCATGCTCCCGGCTCCGCGACGCCGCGGGCCCGCTTGTTGCTGCACTGCAGTGTTTGCTACGCTCCTTTGCCACCGGTGTCAAGCCACATTCCGTAGTCGAATGCCACCGGTGTCATCCGAAACCAGAAGTACGCGAGAACCGGCTTTGCCGGTCACCATTCGACGGGAGGGTTGAATCGTGAATGCTCGTACCGGCGCCGCGCGCCGCTTCATCGTGTCCACGCTGTCTGCTGCGATCGCGCTCGCGCTTGCGGCCCCGCTCGCGGCCGCGCCGGCGCCCCAGGCCGCAACGCCGCGAGCCGACGCCGAAACCACCGCCGCGCCGCAAGCACCCGACCCGGCACCGCAGGCCGCGACGCCACGCGACGACGCCCCGAGCGTGCTCGAGGAAGTCGTCGTGACCTACCGCGCCTCGCTCGAGAAGGCGCTCGAGCTCAAGCGCGACTCGGTCGGCCAGATCGACGCGATCGTCGCCGAGGACATCGCCGACTTTCCCGACCTCAACCTCGCCGAGTCGCTGCAGCGCCTGCCCGGCATCTCGATCTCGCGCGACGCCGGCGAAGGCCGCAACATCTCGGTGCGCGGCCTCGATGCGAACTTCACGCGCGTGCGCATCAACGGCATGGAAGCGCTCTCGACCGCGGGCGGCACCGACAGCTCGGGCGGGCTCAATCGCGGCCGCGGCTTCGACTTCAACGTGTTCGCCTCGGAGCTGTTCAACAATATCGTCGTGCGCAAGACCTCGTCGGCCGACCTCGAGGAAGGCTCGCTCGGCGCGACCGTCGACCTCAACGTCGCGCACCCGTTCGATTACGGCGAGCTCACCTTCCTCACCGCGGCGCAGGCCGGCTACAACGACCTCGCCGAGAGCTGGGACCCGCGCGGCGTGTTCCTCGTCAGCAACACCTTCGCCGACGGCACGTTCGGCGCGCTGCTGTCGGTCGCCTACACCGACCGCGAGCTGATCGAGGAAGGACACAGCACGGTGCGCTGGGACACCGGCACCTCGAGCGGCGGCTTCAATGCGTCGTCGCCGTTCGCACCGGCGCGTGCGGCTACGACGTTCCATCCGCGCATCCCGCGCTACGGCACGCTCGGCCACGAGCAGGACCGCGTCGGCGTGACCGGCTCGCTGCAGTGGGCGCCGTCGTCGGCGACGCTGTTCACGTTCGACCTGCTGTATGCCGACTACGACTCGATCCGCACCGAAGATTTCCTCGAGGCGATCTCGTTCAGCCGCACCGGGGCCGGCAAACCGCAGACGATCGTGCGCGACGGCCAGGTCGACCCGAACGGCAACCTCGTCTACGGCGTGTTCGACGCGGTCGACGTGCGCTCCGAGTCGCGCTACGACGAGCTCGAGACGCGCTACACGCAGCTCGTGCTGAACGGTTCGCACAACTTCAGCGACACGTTCCGCGTCAGCGGCCTCGCCGGCCGCGCGAAGTCCGAGCACGACAACCCGATCCAGACCACGATCACGATCGACCGCTCGAACGCGAACGGCTACGTCTGGGATTACCGCGCCGACGACCGCATGCCGCTCCTGACCTACGGCTTCGACGTGACCGATCCCGCGGCGTGGAGCTTCGCGCAGGGCCTCTCCGAAATCCGCCTGCGCCCACAACAGTCGGACAACACGTTCGACACGCTGCAGTTCGACGCCGAGTGGGACTTTTCCGACACGCTGAGGCTGAAGGGCGGGTTCCTCGCGAAGGAATACGATTTCGCGACCAGCGAGGTGCGACGCGCGTCCGAGACGACGGTGCCGGCGCTGCCCGCCGGCGTCACGCTCGCGGAGCTCACGCGCATCCTCGCGTTCGGCGCCGACCTCGACCTGCCGGCGGGTGTCGACACGCGCTGGCTCGCGCCGGACATCGACGCGTTCGACGAGAGCTACGACATCTACTGCAACTGCGGCGCGTTCACGCTGACGAATGCCGCCTCGCTCACGAACAACCGCGCGGTCGTCGAGGACGACCGCGGCGTCTATGTGCAACTCGACTGGAACGCCGACTGGGGCCCGATCCCCGTGCGCGGCAACGTCGGTGTGCGCCACGTCGAGACCGAGCAGGCCTCGACCGGCTTCGCGGTCGTCAACAGCCAGCCGGTCGCGGTGACGGTCGAGCGCGAGTACTCGGACACGCTGCCGTCGCTCAATGTCGCTGCTGATCTCACCGACGCGCTGGTGCTGCGCTTCGGCGCCGCAAAAGTCGTCGCGCGTCCGGGGCTCGGCAACCTCACGCCCGGCGTGACGGTCAGCGTCAGCGGCGGCAACCGCGTCGTGACCGGCGGCGATCCGTTCCTCGATCCGTTCCGTGCGAAGACCGCCGACCTTTCGCTCGAGTGGTACTTCGCCGAGGAATCCCTGCTCGCGGCGTCGGTGTTCTACAAGGACATCGACACGTTCGTGCAGACCTCGCGCGAGACCCGGCCGTACAACACCTCGGGCCTGCCCGAGAGCCTGCTCGCCGGCACCGGTGCGTCGCCGACCGATGACTTCCAGTTCAACATCCCGGTCAACACGCCGGGCGGCGATCTGCGCGGCGTCGAGCTGATCTGGCAGCAGCCGTTCTCGTTCCTCGGCGCACCGTTCGACAACTTCGGCGCGATCCTGAACTACACCTACGTCGACTCCGAGATCCAGTACGTCACCTCGACCGGCGTCGCCTCGCTCTCGACCGACCTCACCGGGCTCTCGAAGCACGCCTACAACGCGACGCTCTACTACGAGGACGAGCGCTTCGGCGCGCGGGTCTCGTGGGCGTACCGCGACGGCTTCCTCACCACCGTGCCGGGCCGCAACAACAACGACGTCGAGGGCACGAAGGAAACGACGACGGTCGACGCGTCGCTGTCGTACCGCTTAAGCGACGCGCTCGAGTTCACGCTCGAGGGGTTGAACCTCACCGACGAGTTCAGCGACCAGTTCGTGAGCTCCGTCGGCGACCGCGCGTCGGTCTACCACCACACCGGACGGCAGTACTTCGTCGGTGTGCGGTATCGCTTCTGACGCGGCCTCAGCGCGGCGGCGGATCCGGGATCGGCGCGGCGTGCGGCGTCATCGTGTCGAGGTCCCACGCGGCGGGGTCGAACGCCTGCCGCGTCTCGGCGTGCGTCGGATAGCCGCCGACCTCGTCCTCGTGGTCGATGATCGCCCCGCGGCCCTCGATCACGTTCGCGACGACGCGCCGGTCGATCTCGTCGCGGTTCCAGGGTCGCGCGCCGACGTCGCGGATCACCGCGTCCTGCACGTCGGCCGATCCGAGCGGCACGACCCCGGGCGGGAGCTTCGCGGGACCGAGCGGGACGACGACGGCGCGCGTGGTGGTGTAGCGCCCGAGCTCGGGCAACGCGTTGCCGAGCCGATCGACCGCGAGGTTGTCGCTGAGATGAAGCTCGACGTCGCCGGAGCCGCCGAACATGAAAAACGCGATCTCGCGCGGCGTCGACGGCCCGGCGCGCAGCACGTTGCCGACGACGACCATGCGCCCGCGTTGGTACGGGCGGCCCGCCCATTCCTCCGCGACGAGGTTGTAGTGCAGCGCGCGCGGGCCCGGATCGTAGATGAGGTTGTTGACGACGTAGCCGCGCGCGCCGCCCTTGAACAGCGGGTTGCGCTCGTAGTTGTGCGCGTAGAGGTTGCCCACGATCAGAATCTCGTCGGCATTGTCGTGGATGAGGCTGCCCTTCGAATGCTCGCCCTTCGCATGCGTCGCGTGCGCGAGCCCCTCGGCGATCAGGTTCGAGGAGAACGTGATGCGGTTAGACATGCGGCGACGCCATGCGTCCGGCGTGTCGCCCTCGAAGCGCGGACCCGAGGCCGAGAGGTTCTCGTCGGTTGCCCAGGTCAGCGAGCAGTGGTCGACGATGACGTCGTGCGCACCGGACTGCGTCGTGAGCGCATCGAAATCGACCCCGCCGCGCTTTGCCACGCCGGCGGTGCCGGGGCGGATCCGAAGATGACGGATCACGACATCGTGCGTCCTGACGACCATGCCGCCGCGGATCAGCGTGATGCCGGGCGCCGGTGCGGTCTGGCCCGCGATCGTGATGCGAGGATTCGCGACGACGAGCTCGGTCCGCGCGAGGTCGATCACGCCGCCGACTTCGAACACGATCGTGCGCGCGCCCTCGGCCTCGACCGCGGCGCGCAGCGAGCCCGGTCCCGACGCGGCGAGCGTCGTGACGCGCAGGATCGCGCCGCCGCGCCCGCCCGGCGTCGTTCCGGCCGCACCGAGCGCACCGGGGAACGCGAGCCGCGGCGCCGCGACGTCGGCCGCGCGCGCCGCGCCGCCGAGCGCGAGCGCCGCTGCGAGCGCGATCGAAGTGCTGCGCACGCGCGCAGCCGCGGAATGCCCGGTCGTCGTCATCGTGCCTCCTCGCGGTCGGCTCGCACGAGCCTCGCAGCCGCCGTACGCATTGTAAATGACACCGGTTTCCTCTATACCAGATCGGCACGACGCCGCGTTGCGCTGGGCGGCGTCGCCACGACCGAACGCATCCGATGAGCGAGGCCCGCCCTCCGACGACGAGCGACCCCGGCGCGATCGCCGCTGCGTTCGTCGCGGCACGGCTCGCGGCGATCGCACTGCCGGACTACCCCGGCGCGGTGCCGCGCGATCTCGAAGCCGCATACCGCTGCCAGGACGCCGCGATCGCGCGCTGGCCCGACTGCATCGCGGGCTGGAAGGTCGGCTGGATCGCGCCCGAGCGGCGCGACGCGTCCGGCGACGAGCGCCTGGTCGGGCCGATCTTCGCGCGCACCCTGCAAGCGTGGACCCCCGACGCGCTCGTCGAGTTCCCGATCATCGCGGGCGGCTTCGCGGCAGTCGAAGCCGAGTACGTGTTCCGGCTCGGTGTCGACGCGCCGCGCGAGAAGACCGCGTGGCGCGAGGACGAGGCCGCGGCGCTCGTTGCCGCCGTGCACGTCGGGATCGAGGTCGCGGGCAGCCCGCTCGCGACGATCAACGTGCTCGGACCCGCAGTCGTCGCGTCCGACTTCGGCAACAACAGCGGCCTGATCCTCGGGCCCGCCGTCGCGCACTGGCGCGCGCGCGGCACGCTGCGCTGCGCGACGCTCGTCGCCGGCCGCGAAGTCGGGCGCGCCGAGACGCCGACCGGCGCGCCACTCGCGGCGCTCGCGTTCGCGCTCGCGCGGCTCGCGCGGCGCGGGCGTCCACTGCGTGCGGGCGATCTCGTGACGACCGGGGCGGTGACAGGCATCCACGACATCGCCGTCGGCGAGGACGCCGCGGTCGTGTTCGAAGGCATCGCGACGATCCGATGCCGCGCGGTACGGGCGGAGCGGCGCCGATGACGACGCGCCGCGCATTCCTCGCGGGCTCGCTCGTCGCCACGCTCGCCGCGTGCCGCGGCGCGCACGACCCCGCGGCGCCCCGCGTGCTGACCGTCACCGACGTCCACGTCGAGGGCTATCCCACCGTCGAGGCACTGAAATGGCTCGGCGCGCGGCTCGCCGAGGACACCGGCGGAAGACTCAGTCTCCGGCTCTACCACTCCGGCCAGCTCGGCCGCGAGAACGACGCGATCGATCTGGCGCGCCACGGCGCGCTCGACATCGCGCGCGTGCACATGGGCGCGCTCAACAATCCGTTCCCGGCGACGCGCGTGCTGTCCTCACCCTACGTGTTCGACTCGGCCGCGCACCTCAGGCGCGCGCTCGACGGCGCGCCGGGGCGCGAGATCCTCGGACGCTTCGCCGACCGCGGGCTGGTCGGGCTCGCGTTCTACGACTCCGGCGCGCGCTGCTTCTACAACACGCGCCGCGCGATTCACGCACCGGCCCACCTCGCGGGGCTCAAGATCCGCGTGCCGCCGTCGGACATCTTCATGGACACGGTGCGCGCGCTCGGCGCGAATCCGACGCCGCTGCCGTACGGCGAGGTGTTTTCGGCGCTGCAGACGCGCCTCATCGACGGCGCCGAGAACAACTGGAAGACCTTCCACTCGACCCGCCAGTTCGAGGAGGCGCGGCATTTCGCGCTGACGGAGCACTCGTACGCGCCGGAGGCGCTGCTGCTGTCGCGCCGCACCTACGACGCGCTGAACCCGGCCGACCGCGAGCGCGTCATCGAGCGCGCGCGCGAGTCGGTGCCCGTGATGCGCGCGATGTGGGATCGTGTCGAGGCCGAGACGCGCGCCGCCGTGATCGCGGCCGGCGTCGCAGTGAGCGAAGTCGACCGCGCCGCGTTTCGCGCCGCCGCGGCGCCCGTGCTCGAGACCTACGCGCGTGCCGACGCGACGTTCGCGCGCCTGCTCGCGGCGGTACGGGCGCTCGCATGACGGCCGAGGTCGAAGTCGCCGCGAGCTCCGCATCGCGACCGGACCGGCTCGCGCCGCTCGCGCGTGGCGCGGCCGCGATCGCCGGCGCGGCGCTGGTCGGCGTCGCCGCGGTCGAGGCGTGGCAGGTCGTCGCGCGCTACGCGCTGAACGACTCGCCCGGCTGGACCGAGCCGATCGCGCTGTTGCTGCTCGACGTCGCGATGTGCCTCGGCGCCGCAGCCGCCGCGCACGGGCGCACGCACTTCGGCTTTTTCATCGCGCAGCAGGCCGCGCCGCCACGCATCGCGCGCGCCTTGCGCGCGTTCGCCGACGCGCTGACCGCCGCGATCGGGCTCGTGCTCGCGGTGTACGGCGTGCTGCTGACGCGCGACGCCTGGTCGGTCCCGATCGCGGGTGCCGGGCTGCCGCAGGGCATGATGTTCGCGCCGCTCGCGGTGGGCGGTGCGCTGATCGCGCTGTTCGCCGGCGCGCGCCTCGCCGATCCTCGCGGAGTGCCGCCGCCGTGACGCTCGCGATCCTGTTCGGCGTGTTCCTCCTGCTGCTCGTCGCCGGCGTGCCGGTCGCGTTCGCGCTGATCGCGGCCTCGCTCGCGACACTCCTCGCGCTCGGCATGCCGCCCGTCGTCGTCGTGCAGCAGACGGTCGCGGGCGTCGGCACCGCTTCGCTGATCGCGATCCCGCTCTTCATCTTCGCCGGCGAGATCATGATGCGCGGCGGGATCTCCGAGCGGCTCATCGCGTTCGCGTCGGCGCTGGTCGGGCACCTGCGTGGCGGCCTCGCCCAGGTCAGCACGGTCTCGTCGCTGTTCTTCGGCGGCGTGTCCGGCTCGGCGATCGCGGACGTCTCGGCGATCGGCGGGACGATGATCCCGCAGATGGTGCGGCGCGGCTTCGACCGCGACTTCGCGGTCAACGTCACGATGACGGCGGCGCTCGTGGCGCTACTCGTGCCGCCCTCGCACAATCTCATTCTGTACTCGGCTTCAGCCGGCGGCGCGATCTCGATCGCCGACCTGTTCGCGGCCGGAATCGTGCCGGCGCTGCTGCTGACCACTACGCTGATGGCGACGGCCTGGGTGATCGCGAGACGCCGCGGCTACGCGGTCGAGCCGTTCCCCGGCATCGCCGCAGTGCTCGCGCGATTCGTCGCGGCGCTGCCGGGCCTGTTGCTGGTCGCGCTGATCTTCATCGGGATCCGCGCCGGCGTCTTCACCGCCGTCGAAAGCGCCGCGGTGGCGGTCGTCTACGCGCTCGCGGTGACGGCGCTCGCGTACCGCAGCCTCGCCTGGCGCGATTTCGCCGCGACCTGCGCACACGCGGCGCGGACGACCGGCGCGATCCTGTTCGTGATCGCCGCGGCCGCGACCTTCGGCTGGCTGCTCGCGTATCTCGAGGTGCCGGCCGCGTCGGTCGGCTTCCTGACCTCGATCTCGTCCGACCGCAACGTGCTGCTGCTCTTGATGATCCTCGTGCTGCTCGTACTCGGGACCTTCATGGACCTCGCGCCGATGATCATCATCTGCACGCCGATCTTCCTGCCGGTCGCGAAGGCGATCGGGGTCGATCCCGTGCACTTCGGGGTGATCCTGATCCTGAAGGGCGGCATCAGCCTCATCAGCCCGCCGCTCGGCTCGGTGCTGTTCGTCGGGACCGCGATCGGGCGAATCCCGATCGGCGAGGCGCTGCGCACGATCTGGCCGTTCTGGCTCGCCACGCTCGCGGTGCTACTGGTGGTGACGTTCGTGCCGGAGCTCTCGCTCTGGCTGCCGCGCGCGCTGCGCTGACCGGCGAGCGCATAGAATCGCGCCATGCCGAAACCGAAGCGCGGCGCCGCTCGCAACAAGAACCCCGCGCCGCGCAACACCGCGACGCTGACGCGCGCTGCGAAAGCGCCGCCGCCGCGCGCCCCGAAGCGCACGACATCCGCGAGCGCGGACGTCCGCCCGGGTCAGGCGACGATCAACGACATCGCGCGCGTCGCCGGCGTCTCGAAGAAGACCGTCTCGCGCGTGCTGAACCGCTCGCCGCTGGTGAAGCCCGAGACACGCGACAAGGTGTCGGCGCTGATGCGCGAGCTCGACTACGTGCCCGACCCGCAGGCGCGAGCGCTGGCGTTCCGGCGCTCGTTCCTGATCGGCATGGTCTACGACAATCCGAACGCGCAGTACATCGTCAACATGCAGCACGGCGCGCTCGAGGCGCTGCGCGGCTCGGGCTACGAGCTCGTCGTGCACCCGTGCGACAGCCGCAGCGCGCAGTACATCGCCGGCGTGCGCGAGTTCGTCAAGCAGCAGCGGCTGCACGGCGTGATCCTCGTGCCGCGCGTCTCCGAGGACGAGGAGCTCGTCGAGATGCTCGAGGAGCTCGGCTGCCGCTACGCGCGCATCGCGGCGATCCCGCTCGGCGGACAGCGCATGATCGCGACGAACGACCGGCAGGGCGCGATCGAGGCGGCGAACTATCTCGAGTCGCTCGGGCACCGCCGCATCGCGCTGGTGACGGGGCCGCGGCGCTATCTTTCGGCGCGTGAGCGCGGCGCGGGGTTCCTCGAGGCGCTCGCGAAGCGCGGCATCGAGGTGCCGCCGCAGCAGGTCGTCGAGGGCGGCTACACGTTCGAGTCGGGCGTCGCGGCGGCCGAGACGCTGCTCGCGCGCTCGCCGCGACCGACCGCGATCTTCGCGCTGAACGACGAGATGGCGGCCGGCATCTTCAAGACTGCGCACCGCATGGGCATCGCGGTGCCCGAGCAGCTCTCGATCGTCGGCTTCGACGACAGCCCGCTCGCCTCGCGGCTGTGGCCTTCGCTGACCAGCGTGCGGCTGCCGATCCACGAGATGGGGCTCAACGCCGCGGCGCTGCTGCTCGCGCCCGATGACGCGCCGCGCGCGCCGCCGCTCGTGACGCCGCACCTCGTGGTGCGCGAGTCCTGCGGCCCGCCGCGCGACTGAAACCCGTTGCGCTTCGAAAAGGGGACGGAGGGGATTGATCCGCTCTAGCGGGGGCAGGCGGCTCGGAGCCGTGCGACGCGGGCGAAGCGCGTCACGCCCGCGACGCGAAGCGCGTTCGGTGTCCGCACAACCTGCCGAACGTGGGTCGCGAACGCGCCGGGTGCGGGTACGTCCTCGCGAACCGCGGTGCGGGGAGCAGGCGAGGCGGCTGAACGTTTGCCTTCGCACCGCTGAGTGGTTCGCGAAGACGTACCCGCACCCGGCGC
>Ga0187892_10001600_pt1 | contig 50722 bp, 44 predicted proteins | sample MA1701073metaG_FD_139345 | JGI IMG/M metagenome (GOLD analysis project Ga0187892, IMG submission 139345) | Bio-ooze microbial communities from a basaltic lava cave in the Kipuka Kanohina Cave System on the Island of Hawaii, USA - MA170107-3 metaG ...
AAAAGGGTGGGAATCTGAAAGATTCCCACCCTTTGAGCCGAGCGCGCGGAAGCCCGAAGCCAAATCCTTGCCGCGCGCTCGGCTGCGGGGGGTTCGGGGGGCGGAGCCCCCCGAAGACGAAGATCAGCGAAGAGCGTGTGAATCGGTAGATTCACACGCTCTGAGCCTGAGGCCCCGGAGCGGGATCCGACCTACGTCGGCGGGGTCCCGGGAAGGGCCTTCCGCGCCTCTTCCATCCCGGCGCGCAGCTCCCGGACGAGCGTCTCCGCCCCGCGCCGCACGAGCTTGCCGAGCCCGCGGGCGAGACCCTGCTTGAAGAGGCCGTGGAGGTCGCGGGCGAGGGCCTGGATGCGGTCGAGCGTCTCGCCCTTTCCGGGCCAGAGCTCGCGGACGACGAGCGGGTCCACCTCGTTGAAGAGGACGTGGAGCGCGCGCGTGATGACGGCGATGTCGTCGACCGCGCCGAGCAGGCCGAAGAGCGCCTCGGGGACGAGGTCGAACGGCAGGACCACGTAGACGATGGACGCCAGCAGCTCGCCGCGGACGCGCTTCGGCACGCGCCCGTCGGCGACCACGCGGCCGAGGAGCACGGCGACGTCCGGGGCGACGAGGGCCAGCTCGGTCGCCCGCTCCCCGTAGGCGCCGGCCAACTTGCCGCCGACCCGGCGGAGCGCGCTCCGCAGCCCCTCGTACGTCTCGGGCGACGACAGGTCGCGCTTCAGCGCCGGGTCGTCCCGCCCCTCGAGCAAGCCCTTGAGGGCCCGGAGGAGCGAGAGGTACGCCGGTTCCGCGTCGCGAGTCACCCGGGTAGGATAGTCGCGGGGGCGGCGAGGGTCAACGCGTCGGGGCGCTTCTCCGCCGCCGCGGTCTCGTAGACCTCGACGACGCGACGGACGTTGGCTTCCCAGGAGAAGCGCCCCGCCTCGCGCGCCGCCGCCACGCCGACCTTCGCCCGCACCTCGCGCGGCGCCAGCGCGCGGATGCGCGCCGCCAGCTCCTCGGCGTCGAGGGGGTCGCGGACGACGGCGCCCGTCTCCCCGTCGCGCACGACCTCCGCCGCGCCCGCCCGCGCGCTCACGACCGGCGGCACCCCCGCCGCCATCGCCTCGAGCACGACCATGCCGAACGCGTCGAACCGCGTCGGCAGGACGAGGAGGTCGGCGGCGGCGAGGTAGAGGGGGACCTCGGCGGAGAACCCCTCGAACCGGACGAGCGCCCCGAGGCCAAGGCTCACGGCCTCGGCGCGGAAGGCGGCCTCGACGGACGGCCGCTCCCGCCCCAGGACGACGCCGCGCGCCCGCACGCCGGCGGCGGCGAGCCGCGCGATCGCCCCCAGGAACGCGGCCAGGCCCTTGCGCCCGTAGCCGCTGCCGACGAAGAGGCAGAGCAGCTCCTGCGGGGAGACGCGCAGCCGCTCGCGCAGCGCCGCCCGCCCCTTCCCCGCCCGAGCCTCGGCGAGCGCGGTCGCGTCCACCGGCGGGTAGAGGACCTCGACCGTCCCGCTCCGCCCCGGGTAGCGGCGCTCGACCTGCTCGCGGCAGAGCCGGCTCACCGCCAGGACGTGCCCGGTCCCGAGCGGCCCGGGCGGCCGCCCGTAGCGCCGCCGCTCGATCCACTCGACCGCGCGCCGGTGCGGTCCGAGCCGCTTGAGCGTCCGGCGCAGCCCGGACGGGGCCGCGGGGAGCGTCGCCTCGAGCACGTCCGCCAGGCAGCCGCCCGCCTCCGTGTAGACGTCCTGGGCGTAGGTCTTGCCGAACCCGTGGATGATGTCGAACCCGCCGGCCCGGGCGGGCGCGCGCCGGGCCGTCTCGGCGAAGAGGAGGACGTCGAGCGCCCGCGGCAGGGGCGGCCGCGGCAAGCGGCGCAGCACGAGCCCCTCCGGGACCGGGGGCTCGGCGAAGTGGCAGAAGCCGTGGACCTCGTGGCCGGCGGCGATCAGCCGGCGCGCGAGGCCGTCTATGTACCCCTCGATCCCGCCCCTCGGCAGGAACCGCGTGTGGAGGAAGGCGATCCGCATGGCTTCCGTGGGCGGGATTCTACCACGCGTCGCCGCGACCTCGCGCCGGTCGCGCCGCAAACCTTGCCGGGGGCGCTCCCAGCGCTTAGAATGCCGCAGGCGAGGGACATCCCATGGGGGAGCCGCAGAAGTCGAAGCCCGGCGAGTTCACGACCAAGTTCGACCGCGAGATCCTGCGCTCGAAGGCCGCGGAGGGCGAGGCCGCGCGCCTCGAGGCCGAGAAGGAGCACGCCGAGCACGAGCGCATAGGCGAGCACCTGCGCGCGATCCAGGACATCGTCGAGAAGCGCGCCCGGTTCATCGTCGAGCGCTTCCCGGGGGCGCGGCGCGGCGACCTGGGCGGCGTCGGCTGGCGCTTCGAGTTCGCGGGCGGCGGCGAGGCGGCGCGCGCCCCGATCGCCGCCTTCCAGGTGCGGGCGCGGCTCAACGACACCCGCCTCGCGATCCTCGTCGAGTCCGAGATCGAGATCCCGTCGCGGAGCGTGCGCGAGAAGGACTACATCTCCATCCCGCTCACGACCTTCGACCTCGAGCGCGCCCGCAACTTCATCGAGACGAAGCTGTTCGACTTCGCCCGCCACTACGTGGCCTGAGCGCCGCCCGGGGCGCCGGACGCGACGGCCAAGCCTCAGAAGGCGAACGCCTTCTTCAGCTCCTTCAGGAGCAGCGGGTCGTTCGACTTGATCTTCCCCCAGGTGAAGTCCATGACGCCCGGCTCGTAGCCCTGCGTCACCATCTTGAGGAACATCTTGGGGTCGGTCTTGAGGACGCAGTCGGCGCTGTCCGACGTCTTCCCCTCCTTGACGTCGCAGGCATCCTTGCCGACCTTCACCGTCCACTTCTCTCCCGGACCGTCGCCGAGGGAGAAGTAGAACGTCAGGTCGCGGTCGACCGCCCCCTTCCGGAAGCGCTTCGGCATCTCCCCGAAGACCGCCCGGAGCTCCTTCTCGCCCATCTCCGCCTCCCCTCTCTCGAGCCTCCCGAGTCCCTTGATTGTGCGGGGCCGGATGATACCGTGTCGCCATGTCCGAGGGGAATGCCGCTCTCGAACCGAGGATCGCCGCGGCCCGCGCCGCCCTCTCGGCCGCGCGGTCCGAGTGGCGGGCCGTCGAGGCCGCCGCCCGGCGGGTCTCGAAGGCGGTCGCCGACCTCGAGGCGGCCCTCGGCGGCGACCCGGCGCGGGCGGCGTTCGCCCTCAAGGCGGGGGTCGCCGCCCTCCGCAAGGCGGGTGCCGCGCTGCCGCCCGCCCTCCCGGACGTGGGCTCGCGGGCGGCCGAGGTGGACGCCCTCGCCCGCGCCGCCGGGCAAGCGCTGCTCGCGCGCCTGAAGGGCGACCTGCGCGCCGGGCTCGCGGGCCTCGGCGCCCCGCCCGAGATCGCCGGGACGGAGGTCCGCTTCGCCCCCTACCGCCTCGCGCTCGACCTCGAGCGCGGCCGCGCCGCCCTTTACTACGGCGACGACCCGCTCGACGAGGACGTTCCCCTCGACCCGGAGAAGATCGCGGCCCGGGCGAGGGGGGCGAAGGAGGACCTCGCCCGCGGCGGGACCGCCCCCGAGAAGTTCCTCCCCGAGCTGTACCGCGGTTACGCGGCCGCCGCGCGCCGCGCCGGGCGGCGCGCGCCCGGCGACCCGGCGAACGTGGTCGAGGTCCTGCGCGAGGTCTGCCTCGGGCGCCAGACGAAGGCGTTCGGGCGCGACCCGCGCCGCGCCGCCTTCCGCGAGTACCCGCGGGCCCAGTTCATGTGGGACCTCGGCCGGCTCTTCGAGTCGCGCGAGCCGGGCGCCCGCGAGCTCGCCCCGGACCCGGCCGAGGGCCGGGACGGGCGCGTGCGCCTCGAGCTCCTGCCGGCGGCGAACCCGGAGGCCCAGGACCGCGGGCGGTCGCTGCTCGTGCCGGGGGCCTCGCACGAGCTGGTGGCGGCCGTCCGGTTCGTGCCGGCGTAGCCCCTCCGGCGCGTTTGGCCTTGTCCCTGCGCGGCCTCCGGGCTACCATGTCGGGCTATGCCGCTCGACACGCTCGACAGCGCCCGCGCCCAGGAGATCCTGACCCAGCTCGCCCTCGGCCTGCCGCCGCGAGGCGCGGCCCTCGAGCTCCTGGTCGGGCTCGAGGACACGATGGCCGTGCTGCGCGACCACTACCTGCGCGGCCTGCTGAAGCGCGGCGGGTCGACCGTGAAGGTCGTCCTCGGCGGCTACGGCTGCGGCAAGACCCACCTCTTCTACGCCCTCGAGGAGCTCGGCCAGCGCGAGGGCTACGCCTCGAGCTTCGTCGAGCTGCACTTCGAGGAGACGCCCATCGAGAGCTTCGGCCGCGTCTACCGGGCGGTCGCCGAGGGGCTGACGCTCCCGACGGGCGAGCGCGGGCTGCGGCCGGCGCTCGACCGGTTCGCGGAGAGGGTGCTTTCGAGCCCGGGCCCGAGCGCGAGCGCGAGCGCGAGAACGAGCGCGAGCCCGAGGACGGCCCGGGAGCGTTTCGTCGCAACGGAGAGCGCTCTCCCGCCCTGGGAGACCTACCGCGAGGAGCTCTGGCGCTGGGTCGAGGCGGCCTCGCGCGGCGGCGACGCCGAGATGGAGTCGCGCGTCATCCGCAACCTCACGCTCGACAAGGGCTCGGTCTTCGGCGAGGCGGAAGCCTTCCGGCTGCTCGCCGCCCTCACCCGCTTCGTCCGCGGCGGGCTCGGCCTCTCGGGCCTGCTCATCTTCGTCGACGAGACCGAGGAGCGCTCGATCCTCGAGCGGCCGGCGACCCTGAAGGCGAAGAAGGCGGCGACGAACCTGGTCGAGATCGTCAACAAGTCGCACGACCGGACCTTCGAGGGCTGCCTCATCTTCCTCTCGTTCCCGTGGACGCCGGCCCAGCTCGAGGAGAAGCTCCGGCCGTTCCCGCCGCTCCTCGGCCGGCTCGGCCAGGTCGCGCCCCTCGGGGCGCGGGACCGGTTCGGCGTCCACATCATGGTCGGGCCGCCCGAGTCGGACGAGGCGCTCTTCCACTTCCTGCGCGGCGTCGCCCGCAAGGTCGCCGACGTCCACGCGCGCCTCGTCGAGGGCGTCCCCGCGCCGCTCACGTCCGATGTCCTCGCCCTCTGCGAGCGGTTCGCCACCAGCGTGAGCCCGGAGCGCACCCGACGCTTCGTCAAGGAGCTCGTCCAGATCCTCGAGCGCGAGCAGACGGGTGGCGCCGAGTCCGAGACCGCGGTGGAGCGTCATGAGGAGCCGGGCCCGCCCGACCTCGGCGAAGACGACGACGCCGGACACGCCTGAGGACGGCGAGGCGGCCGGGCGGGCGTCCGCGCCCGTTCCCGTGCCCGTTCCTGCGGCCGCGCCCGCGCCCGCGTCGCGCCGCCCGGCGCCGGCGGCGGACCCGCACGAGACGCTCGAGCGCCTGCGCCGCGGGCTCCCGCCCGCGCCCGAGCACCTGGACTCGCTGACCGTCGGGTTCGACGGCGTGAAGGGCCGGCTCGACGCCCTCCTCGAGGAGGTGTCCGCCGGGGGCGGCGGCTTCCTCGTCGCCCGCGCCCACTACGGGGCCGGGAAGAGCCACGCCGTCGAGCTCGCGCGGGCGCGGGCCCTCGACCGCGGCTTCGTCGTCGGCCGGGCCGAGATCGACCTCACCCAGAGCCGGGCCGAGCAGCCGCGCTCGGTCTACGCCTCGCTCCTCCACGGGCTCGAGGTGAAGGGCGAGTCGGGCGCGGTCGAGCCCCTCGGCATCCTCGACCTCCTCGAGCGCCTCGCCCGCGACGACCGCGCCCGGAGCGACTACGGGCAGCCGCGCGCGGCCGGCGGGCACCCGCAGCTCGGCGGGACGCTCGAGATCGTCCGCCATCTCGCCCGGGACGGCATCGAGCCCTGGTTGAGGGACCGCGGGCGCGAGCTCCTCCGCCGCTACCTCACGGGCGAGATGCGGAGCATGCACCTCTTCGAGGGGCTGCCCGGCGCCTCGCAGCTCCGCTCGATCCTGCCGTACCGCAACGCGGCCGACTGCATCTGCTTCGTGCTCTCCGGCCTCGCCCACGCGCTCCGCACCTACGGCGGGCGGCCCGGGATGCTGCTGCTCGTCGACGAGGCCGAGCGGTCCGAGTACGCGCGGCGCGCGGAGCTCGCCCGGACGTTCCTCGAGGGCCTGCTCTACGCGGCCGGCTGGGACGCGCCCGCGGCGCGCGGCTGGGCCGGGGCGCTCGCCCACAACCGCGTGAACCCGTACCCCTACCGCTTCCGCGAGGCGGCGAACGGCCTCGGCGTGGTCCTCACGTTCGCCGCCGAGCCGCTCGGCGGGGGCGGGACGCCGCTCCAGGAGGCGCTCCTCGCCCAGCTCCCGCCCGAGCGCGTCCTCGAGCTGCCGGGGGTCGGCGAGAGGGACCTCGCGCGCCTCCTCGGGCGGGTCGAGACCCTCTACCGGCGCGCCTTCGCGGACCGGGCGGGCGGCGTCCGGCCGCTCGACGCCGAGGACCGCGAGCGGATCGCGCGCCGCCTGGTCGAGACCTACCCGCGGCGCGAGGCGATGCGCGAGCGGCTGCGCTCGCTCGTCAAGTGCCTCGACGTCCGGTACCACGAGGGCGAGATCGCCGCCGGCGCGCCGCCCGGGGAGGTCGACATCGCGCCGCCCGGCGAGGCATGAGCTCGGCGAGCCCGGAGACGCCCGGCCCGCGCGAGGACGCGGCCGCCGCGCGGCGCGTCGCCGCCCTCCTGCCGCGCACCTTCGCCGAGGTCTTCGCCGGGCGCGAGCGGCTCACCGCGATCCAGGTCAAGGCGATCCCGGCGATCCTCGCCGGGCGCGACGTCGTCGCCGTCGCGGCCACGGGCAGCGGCAAGAGCGAGGCGGCGCTCGCGCCCCTCCTCGAGCGGGCGGCGGCCGAGGGCTGGCGCGCGCCCGCGCTCCTCTGGGTGAGCCCGACGCGGGCGCTCGCGAACGACCTCGAGCGGCGGTTCGCGGCCGCCGTCGAGCGCCTCGGGCGCAAGCTCCGGGTGAAGCTCTACGACCGGCCGCTGCCGGCCGTGGGGCGCGGGCGGGAGGCCGACCTCCTCGTCACCACCCCCGAGGGGCTCGACGCCCTCCTGGCCGCGGACCCCGCCCGGATCGCGCCGCTCCGGGCGATCGTCCTCGACGACGTCCACTTCCTGGACGGGACGCCGCGCGGCGACCAGCTCCGCGTCGTCCTCGCGCGGCTCGCCCCGGTCGTGGCCGGGCGGCGCCGGCCGCAGGTCGTCTGCCTCTCGGCCACGATCGCCGACCCGGACGGGGTGGGCGAGCGCTACTGCGGGCCCGGGTTCGAGGTCGCGGCCGACCCGGCCGCGCGCCCGGTCGACCTCGAGGTGCGCGGGCCTTCGGTCGACGTCGGCGCCGCCCAGGGCGAGCGCACGCCGGCCGCGGACGTCGCCCGGGCGGCGGCGTCGCTCCTCCGCGAGGCCCGCAAGGTCATCGTCTTCGCGAACTCGCTCGAGGAGGCCGAGGACCTGGCGGAGTCGCTCAAGAAGACGCTCGCGCCGGTCCCGGTGCTCCTCCACCACGCCTCGCTCGAGTGGGAGGACCGGCGCGGGGCCGAGTCGCTGCTCCGCGACGCCGAGACGGCGGTCGTCGTGGCCACGTCCACCCTCGAGGTCGGGATCGACGTCGGCGGCGTCGGCGCCGTCCTCCTCGCCGGCGCCCCGCCGTCGGTCGAGGCCTTCGTGCAGCGGGCGGGGCGGGCGGGGCCGCGGCGTTCCCCCGGGTCCCCACGTTCCCCCGGGTCCCCTCCTCCCCCGGGAGAGGGCCGGGGTGAGGGGGGGCGCACCGGCCGCGGGCATCCCGTCGACCGGCGCCGCGGGGCCCACCCCGCCCGCGTCCTCGGCCTCGCGCGCTCGCTCGCCGAGCGGACCGTCTTCGCCGCCCTCGCGAAGCTCGCCGGCGAGGGCCGCGTCGGCCGCCGCCCCTACGTCTTCCGGACGAGCGTCGCCGTCCAGCAGGCCTTCGCGCTCCTCGCGGCCAGGGCGGGGCGGCCGCGGACCGAGCTCGTCGCCCTCCTCGGGCCGTTCCTGGGCGGGGCCGCGCCGGCGGAGGCGCTGCTCGCCCACCTCGTCGAGCGCGGCGACCTCGAGCGCCTCTCGAGCGACCGCCTCTACCTCGGCGAGAAGGTCGCGCGGCTCGCCGAGCGCCGCCTCCTCCACACGAACATCCCGGAGCGCGTGGCCGTGAAGACGCGCGCCGGCGAGCGCGTCGGGTCGGTCGCCCGCACCTACCAGCCCGGCGACGCGCTCAGGCTCCGCGGCCGATACTACCGGATCGTCGGCGAGGAGCGGGCCGCGATCGTCGTCGAGGAGGTCCCGCGGGCCGCCGTCGAGGGCGGGCGCGTCTCCCTCGGCGCCCCGCAGGGCGCGCTCGGCCTCGAGCCGGAGGTCGCGGCGGCCGCGAGGGCGCGCGTCCTCGGGGCCGAGGCCCCGATCCTCGTCTACTGGCGCAAGACCCCCGACGGGGCCGAGCGGGCGACCGTCTTCCACTTCCTGGGCGGCGCCCACGGCTACCTCCTCGGCGCCGCGATCGGGCTCGGTCAGGGCTGCGGCGTCAAGCTCGGACGGCTCGGGACGGGGCTCGAGGCGACCGCCCGCTTCGACCCGAACCTCCTGGCCGAGACGCTCGCCGACCGAGAGCGCCTGCGCGACCTCGCCGCCTCCGGCGTCGACGACCGCCGCCCCGCCCTCGCCCGGGCCCTCGAGATGGGCCCCTTCTTCGCCCGCGTCCCGCGCGGCCGCCAGGTCGAGGACCTGCTCGCCGCCCTGGACCTCCCGGGGTTCCTCGAGATGGCGCCGGGCCTCTCGGTCGCGGAGGGCAAGCCGGCCCTGTGGGAGCGGCTGGAGCCGTTCGCGGGCTGATCCGCGAAGGCGCGGGCGGACCGCCGTCAGTACTCGACGAGGGCAGAGACCTCGTGGGGCGCGAGCTTCGCCCGGCCGCCGAGGAAGGCGAGCTCGACGACGAACGCGCAGGCGACGACGCGGGCCCCGAGCGACTCGACGAGGCTGACGCTCGCCGCCATGGTCCCGCCCGTCGCGAGGAGGTCGTCGACGAGGAGGGCCCGGTCGCCGGCCCCGACCGCGTCCCGGTGGATCTCGAGCTCCGCCGTCCCGTACTCGAGGGCGTAGCTCACGCTCCGCTTCTCGTGCGGGAGCTTCCCGGGCTTGCGCAGCGGCACGAAGCCGACGCGGAGGAGGTGGGCGACGACGGCGCCGAAGACGAAGCCGCGCGCCTCCATGCCGCAGACGACCGTGACCCCGCGCCCGCGGTGGCGCTCGGCGATCGTCTCGCAGGAGAGGCGCAGCGTCTCCGGGTCGCGGAGGAGCGGCGTCAGGTCCTTGAAGACGATCCCCTTCTGCGGGAAGTCCGGGATGTCGCGGATGCGGGCCTTCAGCCGGGCCGCGACCTCGGGGTCGGCGCCGGAAGGCGCGCCCGGCTCAGCCATCCTCGCCCTTCCGCGTCATGAAGAAGTTGAGCTTGCGGAGGGCCTCGTTCTCGATCTGGCGGACGCGCTCGCGCGAGAGGTTCACCTTGTCGCCGATCTCCTTCAACGTCATGGGCCGGCCGCCGTTCAGGCCGTAGCGCATGCGGAGGATGTCGGCGTCGCGCTGGCCTATGGCCTGGAGGCAGCGCTCGATGTTCTCGACCTCCGAGCTCGCCGAGATCTCGTCGTCGGGCTTCTTCGAGGTCTTGTCCTCGAGGACCTCGGAGAGCGTGTACATGCCGTCGAGGCTCACGGTGTGGTTCATCGAGGCGCTGGCGCGCATGGCCGTGCGGATGATCCCCAGGTTCTCGGCCGGGATCTGCATGGCCTCGGCGACCTCGTTGAAGGTCGGCGTGCGCCCGAGCTCGTAGGAGAGCTGCGTCGCCTTCTGCTTCCAGCGGCTGATGAGCTCGACCATGTACGAGGGGATGCGCACCGTCTTCACGGAGTCGATGAGGGCGCGCTTGATGGACTGCTTGATCCACCAGGTCGCGTACGTCGAGAAGCGACACTCCTCGTCGGGGTCGAACTTCTCGACCGCCTTCAGCAGCCCGAGGTTGCCCTCCTCGATGAGGTCGAGGAGGGACAGGCCGCGCTCGGTGTAGTTCTTGGCGATGCTGACGACGAGCCGGAGATTGGCCCGGATCATGCGCTCGCGCGAGTCCTTGCACCCCTTCCGGAGGCGCCGGGAGAGGTCCTTCTCCTCGGCGGCCGTGAGGAGCGAGATCCTGTTGATGTCCCGGAAATAGGTGTCGAGGCCGATCTCCTTCGGAATGGCTGGATCCTCCTGTTGTCTTAACTCCCGGAGCCGGCTTGGGGTGTATGATAGGCTACGACGCTCGGGGCGTCAAGGCTCGCACGACCTTGCGATCCCGCCGGTCGCCGCGCCCCGGCGAGAATAACGGGCGCGTCCGCGAGTCTCAGAGAACGGAGGGACGATCCGTGCGTGGGACCGCGAAGACGGGGGGGCTGGCGCTCGCGCTCCCGCTCGGGCTGGCGCTCGGCCTCGGGGCGGCGGCCCCGGGCTGCAGCGCCGTGCAGAACGCGGCCGCCCGCACGGCGACGCTGAAGCAGGGCCTCTCCGTCGAGCCGGGCGAGACGCCCGAGCGGGTCCGCGAGAAGTGGGGCCCGCCCGCGCGGACCGCGCGCTACGCCGACCCGGTCACCGGCGTCGACGAGGAGGTCTGGGAGTACGAGCAGTACTCGGACGTCGACCGCGCGATCGTGACGACGCGCGTGACGTTCCGCGGCGGGCGGGTCGTCACCGCCGAGCGCGAGATCTTCCGGCGCACGGACGAGGAGAGCGCGGCGGACCGTCGCGACCGGCCGTGAGGCCGCCCGGCGCGCCGGTCAGAACGCCCACTCCTTGTAGAGCTGGTCCTTGAACTTCCGCAGGTCCTGGACCGCCTCCTTCTTCGTCTCCTTCTCGACCTTCTGGGTGAGCGCCCCGAACTGGGAGTTCAGCTTGTCCAGGCGCCCCGACAGCATCCGCGCGATGTTGCAGACGACCTTGGTCACGCCGCAGCTCCCCTTCGCCAGGAGCTCGCCGAACCGCTCGCGCGTGACCTTGAGCGCGACCGTCGGCTCGGTCGCGTAGATGCTCGCCATCCGCCCCTTCTGGGCGAGGACGCCCATCTCGCCCACGGCCGCGTGCCGGTCGAGCGGCGCCAGGTCGATCTCCTTGTCGCCCGCCTTCCGCCGCACCATGCACTTGCCGCTCGCGATGATGAAGAGCCCGTCGCCGGGCTCGCCCTCCTTGAACACCGCCTGCCCGGCCTCGAGCTGGATCGGCTGCGAGCCCTCGAGGACCTCGGCGATCTCCGCGTCCGTGAGCCCCTCGAAGATCGTGACGTCGCGGTAATCGGCGACCCCGGTCATGGCCGTCTTGCCTCCCCCTTGGCTTCCGTTTCGGCGCCCATCAGACGCCCATGAGCAGCGTCGCCTTGCCGACGCGCCCGATCGCGACGCAGAAGGCCGCGGTCCTGAGCGAGATCTTCTTCGAGGTCGCCAGGTTGTACACCGTGTCGAAGGACTTCCGCATGACCCGGTGGAGCTTCGCGTCGACCTCCTCCTTCTCCCACTTGAACTGCTGGAGGTTCTGGACCCACTCGAAGTAGCTCACGGTCACGCCGCCCGCGTTCGCGAGGATGTCCGGCACCGAGACGACCTCGCGCCGGTCGAGGATCTCGTCCGCCTCGGGCGTCGTCGGCGCGTTGGCGCCCTCGACGATGTACTTCGCCCGGACCTCGCTCGCGATCTCCTTCGTGATCACGCCGTCGAGGGCCGCCGGGAGGAGCACGTCGCACGGGTACGTGAGGATCTCCTCGTTCGAGACCGGGCTCGTGCCCGGGAAGCCGACGACCGAGCGGGTCTTCTTCACGTGGTCGATGACGGACGGGATGTTGAGCCCGTTCGGGTCGGCGATGCCGCCCTTGACGTCCGAGACGGCGACGACCTTCCCGCCCTTTCCGTGGATCAGGCGGGCCGCGTGGCTGCCGACGTTGCCGAAGCCCTGGACCGCGAACGTCGTCCCCTCGACCTTCTTGCCGAACCGGGCGAGGAGCTCCTCGGCGGCGTACATGCACCCGCGCCCCGTCGCCTCCTCGCGCCCCTGCGAGCCGTGGAGGTCGACCGGCTTGCCGGTGACGACGGCCGGCGAGAACCCGTGGAGCTTCGAGTACTCGCTCATGATCCAGGCCATCGTCGTCGCGTTCGTGTTGACGTCGGGCGCCGGGATGTCCACGTACGGGCCGATGAGCTCGTGGATCTGGCGCGTGAACTTGCGCGTCACGCGCTCGACCTCGGCCTCCGACATCTTCGTCGGGTCGCAGTCGATGCCGCCCTTCGCCCCGCCGTACGGGATGTCGACGACGGCCGTCTTCCACGTCATGAGCGACGCCAGCGACTTGGCGTGGTCGGCGTCCATCACGGGGTGGTAGCGGAGACCGCCCTTGTACGGGCCGCGGGCGGGAGAGTGCTGGACGCGGAAGCCCGTGAAGTTCGCCAGCTCGCCGCTGTCCAGCTCGACGCTCACCTCGACCTCGATGACGCGCTCGGGCTGCTTCAGCATGAGCTGGATGCGGTCCGCGAGGTCCATGCGCTTCGCGGCCTTGGTGAAGAACCAGTTGGTCGCTTCGAAGGCGTTCATCCGTCTCTCTCCCTCCCCGCGTCGGGCGCGGCCCGCCCAGCGGATGCCCGACGACCGGCCGGCGATTGTAGAAAAGCCCGGGCCCGGCCGTCAAACGGCGGCGTCGGTCTTAGTCCTCGGGGGCTCGGGCCCGCCCGGGCGGGGCGGGCCGAGGGCCCTCGCCGCCAGGAGGGCGGCGATCGGGAGGGCGGTCGCGAGGCTCGCGAGGCCGATGCCGGGCTCGCCGATCCGGAAGGCGATCCCGACGTTCATGGCCACGACCGCGAGGTAGAGGAGGGCTCCCGGCCACGGCCCGCCGCGCGGGGCGCGGGCGGGCGGCGCGCCGAGACGCGCGTCCGCCCGCTGGAAGAGGAAGATGATGAGGAAGCCGACGAGGAGCCAGCCGGCGTAGTTCGTCCAGGGGACGCCGAAGTGCGCGCCCCCGCCCGGGTAGTCGTAGATCCGGCCGAGGAACCAGCGCTCGCCGCGGAGCGCGACCGGGTCGACGATCGTGTCGATCGCGCAGAAGAGCGCGGCGGCGGCGAGCGCGACCCCGGCGGAGCGGCGCGCCGGGCCGTGCGGGTCGGCGTCGAGGACGAGGAGGGCGACCGCGTAGCTCGCGTAGGCGAGGAAGACGTAGGAGATCGAGTCGAAGAGGGGGACGCCCAGCACGAGCGGCTCGCGGGGATCGATGCCGCCCGGCCCGACCAGGTAGCGGTAGAGGCCGTACGGGAAGCCGGTGCGGATGGAGGACGCCTCGCTCGACCAGGCGACGAGGTAGCCGATGACCGTCAGGGCCAGGGTGCGGCGCGGTCCGAGGTGGCGCAGGGCGGCGATGAGGTAGCAGGCGAGGAAGCCGAAGACGTACGGGCGCTTGGCGAGGGTGACGAGGAGACCCTCGAGGGGAGCGGGCAAATCGGCTCCTACTGCACTTCCCGGAACTTGCCGTTGTTCTCGGCCGCGACCGACTGCATGAACTCGCGCGCGAGCGGGTCGAGACCGATCCCGAAGCAGTCGATCGTCGCCCGCTGGCGGTTGCTCGTGCGGATGAGCTGGCGGTGCTGGTCGAAGTCCCCGACGTAGGTCTGGGCGCAGTCGAGGAAGTTCGGCACCCCGTCCGACAGCAGCACGATCGCCAGGTTCTCGCTGTCGGCGAGCCCGCGGGCGACCGCGCCGCCCGTGTTCGTCCAGCCCCAGGGCTGGGTCGCGTCGATGTAGGTGAAGGCCGCGGCCTTGTTCTGCGGCGTCGCCGGCTGGCGGTCGGACCTCCACTGGGCGATGCACTCGCTGTAGATGATGATGTTGAACGTCCAGTCGTCCGGCAGCGAGGCGATCGACCGCTTGAGCTCGGCCCGGGCGAGGTCCATCCTCGTGCCGTTCAGGACCATGCGTCCGTCCTCGCCCACGAACGGCTGGACGGGGAGGGTCATGCTCGCCGACCGGTCGAAGACGTAGACCACGCTCCGGCTGCCCGTCGGGATGTCCTCGTCGAAGAACTGGGGCGTCCCCTCCTCCTCGGGCGGGGCCGCCGGCTCCTCTTCGTCAGCCGCCGAAGGCCCACCGGGGGCGATCGGCAGGTCCGCGTCGCTCGGATCGCCGGCGTGAGCCGGCCGAGCGCCGCCTAAGCCGAGGAGCAGCCCGAACGAGATCCCGAGGACGAGCGAGGCGAGGAAGAGGAAGCGCCCGAGAGGCCCGAACCGCCCGAGGGTCAGGGGCGTCGAACGGCACGGCTCGCACGGGCGTCGCATGGTCGCGCCTCCCGCGAGGAGGGTTGCCGCGCTCCTCGCATCGTCTCGTATCGGCAAGCCGAGTGCCAGAGATCTAGGCCGGGGAGAAGGAGGCGCAATCCCTTCCGGCCTGGCCCGGAAAGGCGTGCCGGAGGCGGCCTGACGACGGGCCGGGAGGATCGGGGCAGGCGGTTCGCGGTGGGGGTCGCGGCACCGACCCCTCTACCGGAGTTGACAGCCTCCCGGTGCCAAAAGCAGACACCCCTGCGCCGGGGATCGACGGGTTCCTCCGCGGAAGGCGGGAGGGCAGGAAGGGAAGAGGACTCTCCGGGAGTCGGGGGAGGATGGGTAAGAACGAGGACTAAGACACCAGCCGCCGGAGCCGCCGCTCGAGCTCGTCCAGGTGGAAGGGCTTCGCCAGGATGGCGCCCGGGAAGCGCGTCTCGAGGCCCGCGTGCTCGGGGTTCGCGACGTCGCCCGTGATGAAGACGACGCGCCCTTCGAGCGCCGGGTCGAGCTTGATCGCCTCCTCGTAGACCGCGATCCCGCTCTCGCGCGGGAGCCGGATGTCGGCGACGAGGACGTCGAACCGCTCCCCGCGCCCGAGCGCCTCGAGCGCCTCGCGCCCGTCGGCCGCGAGCGTCACGTTGCACCCCCGGTTGCGGAGGTACGTGCCGGCGACCTCCCGGATCGGCTCCTCGTCCTCGAGCACCAGGACCCTCAGCCGCCGCTCGGGCGGCCCGGCGTCGGCCGCGGCCTCCGCCGCCGCCCGGGCGGCCGCGGCGGCGGCGTCCGCCTCGTCCTCGATCGGCCGCGCCGGCAGGGCGATCGTGAACGTCGCCCCGCCCTCCGGCCGGTTCGCGACGTGGATCCGGCCGCCGTGGCGCTCGACGATCCCGTGGGAGACCGAGAGCCCGAGGCCCGTCCCCTCGCCCGGCGGCTTCGTCGTGAAGAAGGGGTCGAAGATCTTGGGCAGGATGTCGGTCGGGATCCCGGGGCCCGAGTCGGCGACCTCGACCTCCACGTCGCCGCCGCGCGCGTGCGTCGCGACGCGGAGGGTCCCGCCCCCGAGCGGCGCCATCGCCTGGTCGGCGTTGTGGAGGATGTTGATCAGGACCTGCTCGAGCTCGTGGCGGTCGGCGCTGATCGGCGGGATCGTGGGGTCGATCGACCGCTCGACGACGACCTTGTGGGCCCGGAAGTCGTACGCCTTGAACTCGAGGGCGCTCTCGAGGACCTGCTTCAGGCTCACGGGCTCGAACGGTCGCCCGCCGCGGCGCGCGAAGATGAGGAGCTTCTCGACGATCCGCTTCACGCGGAGCGCCTGCTCGACGATCTTCTTCACGTCGCCGCGCATCTCGCCGGCGACCGCCGGGTCGGCCAGCAGGAGCTGGGCGAAGCCGAGGACGGCCGAGAGCGGGTTGTTGATCTCGTGGGCGACGCCGGCCACGAGCTCGCCGAGCGAGCTCAGCTTCGCCGCCTGGATGAGCTGCTCCTGCGTGCGCTTCAGCTCCTCGAGCGCGCTCCGCTCGGCGGCGAAGAGCCGCACGTTCTCGAGCATGACCGAGCACTGGTTGGCGACGACGCCGAGGAGGTGCAGGTCGTCCGGGGTGAAGGCCGGCTCGGAGCTCGTCCGGTCGAGGTAGAGGACCCCGTGCACGCCCTTCGTCGTGACGAGCGGCGCCGCCATGACCATGCGGATCGGGATCCGCACGACCTCCGGGTCCTTCCGGAACTGCGGCTCGTAGCGCGTGTCCTGGTAGAGGATCGCCTTCTGCTCCTTCATGACCTCGCGCAGGAACGACGGCGGGGCGTAGACGGGGCAGTCGGGGTCGGGGACGGTCCAGTCGCGGGCGATGATGGCGTGCGGCAGGCGCGACCCGGGCTCGGTCTGGGGCGCGTCGAAGGCGAGGATCGACAGGCGCTCCGGCCCCACCGCCTCGCGAACGAGCCGCGACACGCGCTCGAGCCAGACGTCCATGTTCTCGATGCAGTTGACGTCCTGGCCGAGCCGGTAGAGCAGGAGCAGCTTCTGGCGCGCGAGGGCGGCGACCGGCCCCTGCTCGGTCGGCATCTCGGCGAGCTCGTCGGCGACCTGGTCGAGCGAGAGCTTGATCGAGAACGGGTCGATGACCGTCTGGTCCGTCCGCTCCTCCTCGACGCCGAGCTGGGCCGGGAGCGCGACGTCGATCAGGCAGTTGCCGAGCCTCACCTGGTCGCCCGAGCGGAGGACGCCCTCGAAGCGGCGGATCCCGTTGACGTACAGGCCGTTCGTGCTTCCGAGGTCGCGGATCCGGAGCTGGCCGGAGACGAGGTAGATCTCGGCGTGACGCCCCGACACGAGCTTGTCCGGGAGGGCGATGTCGTTCGACGGGAGGCGCCCGAGGGTGAGGCGGCTGCGCGAGATCGTGACGGTGAACGGCTTGTGCGCGGGGGCCGTGACCTTGAGGCTCGGTTCCGCCATCCCTACCTCCACTCATGTATGCGATGGCGGAGGGCGGTGCGTCCAGTCCCGGTTTTCGGTCCTCCCACGATCGCCCTATGCCCGGCGCTTCTCGAGCGCCCCCGCGATGAGGTCGGCGGCCACGGCCGGGCTCGCCTTCCCGCCCGTCGCCTTCATGACCTGGCCCGTCAAGAACCCCTGGACGGCCTTCAACGGCTTTCCCTTCCTCCAGTCATCGACCGCCTTCGGGTTCTCGGCGAGGACGCGCTCGACGACGGCGGCGAGCGCGTCGCGGTCGGACTGGACGGCCAGGTCCTTCGAGGCGACGACGGCGGCCGGCGCCTCGCCCGTCCGCGCCATCTCCGGGAAGACCTGCTGGCGGGCGGCGGTGTGGGTGATCGCCCCGTCGCGCACGAGGCCGATGAGGTCGGCGAGGCGCGAGGGCGGAACGCGTCTCGCGTGGTCGGCGAGGGGGACCCGCCCGGAGGAGAGGAGCGCGAGCACGTCGTTCATGATCCAGTTCGAGGCGGCCTTGGCATCGCCCGCGGCCGCCGCCGTCTCCTCGAAGTAGTCGGCGAGCGCCCGATCGGCGGTCAGCACGCCCGCGTCGTACTCGGGCAGCCCGTACGTCGCCGCGAAGCGCGCGGCCCGCGCGCGCGGCAGCTCCGGGAGCGACGCCCGCAGGCCCGCGAGCCACGACTCGTCGAGGGCGACGGGCGCGAGGTCGGGCTCGGGGAAGTAGCGGTAGTCGTGGGCCTCCTCCTTCGAGCGCATGCGCGCCGTCTCGCCCGTCGCCTCGTCGTAGAGCCGCGTCTCGCGCGGGACGGCGCCGCCCGCGCGGAGGATGGCCGCCTGGCGCCCGACCTCGTGGCGGAGCGCCCCCAGCACGTGCTTCATCGAGTTCAGGTTCTTGATCTCGACCCGGGCGCCGAGGGCCGTGGCGCCGCGCGGGCGGAGCGAGATCGAGGCCTCGAAGCGGAGGTCGCCCTCCTCCATCTTCCCCTCGGAGACGCCGAGGTAGAGGAGCGTCGAGCGCAGCGTCTCCATGTAGTCCTCGACCTCCTCGAGCGAGCGGAGGTCGGGGCCGGAGACGATCTCGACGAGCGGGATCCCGGCCCGGTTGAGGTCGACGACGGAGTGCGGGCCGCGCTCGTCGTGCAGCAGCTTGCCGGCGTCCTCCTCGAGGTGGACGTTCTCGATCGACACCCTCTTCCCGCCGCCGCGCGGGCCGAGCTCGAGGAAGCCGCCGACGCCGAGGTTCCGGTGGAGCTGCGAGATCTGGTAGTTCTTCGGCAGGTCCGGGTAGTAGTAGTTCTTGCGGTCGAAGCGCGTGCGCGGGTCGACGCGGCAGCCGAGCCCGAGCGCCGTGAGCACGGCCAGCTCGAGCGCCCGCCGGTTGAGGACCGGGAGCGCCCCCGGCAGCCCGAGGCAGGTCGGGCACGTCTGGGTGTTCGGCGGCGCCCCGAACGTCGTCGGGCAGCCGCAGAAGAGCTTCGTCCGCGTCGCGAGCTGGGCGTGGACCTCGACGCCGACGACGACCTCGTGATCGGTCGCGCCGCTCACGATGGCGGTCCCGGGAACCGGCCGCGCGCGCTCTCGTAGGCGCGGGCGACGCGCAGCAGCAGGCTGTCCGCGAGCGGCGGCCCCGCGAGCTGGAGCCCGACCGGCAGCCCGTCCGCGAGCCCGCACGGGACCGAGATCGCCGGGATGCCGGCGAGGGGCTGGGCGACGGTGAAGACGTCGGCCGCGTACATCTTGAGCGGGTCGGCCGTGCGCTCGCCGAGCCTGAACGCCGTGACGGGCGAGGTCGGGCCGGCGATGACGTCGCAGCGGGCGAACGCCTTCTCGAAGTCGTCGCGGATCAGGGCGCGCACGCGCTGGCCCTTCAGGTAGTAGGCGTCGTAGTAGCCCGACGAGAGCACGAACGTCCCGAGGAAGATGCGCCGCTTGACCTCGGCACCGAAGCCCTCGCCGCGCGAGCGCGAGTAGAGGTCGACGATGTCCCTCGCCCCCGGGGCGCGCCGCCCGTAGTGGACGCCGTCGTAGCGGGCGAGGTTCGAGGAGGCCTCGGCCGTGGCGAGGATGTAGTACGTCGCGATCCCGTAGGCCGTGTGGGGGAGCGAGACGTCGACGGTCGTCGCCCCGAGGGCGCGGAGGGCGTCGAGGGCGGCCGCGACGGCGCGGCGCACGCCCTCGTCGACCGACGCCTCGAGGTACTCGCGCGGGACGCCGACGCGGAGGCCCGCCGGCAGGCCGTCGCCGTCCGCCGCGGCGCCGTTCAACGGCTTGCGCGCCGCCGCCGGCAGCGACGTCGAGTCGAGCGGGTCGTGGCCGGCGATCGCCTCGAGGACGAGGGCGGCGTCGTCGACGTCGCGCGCGAGCGGCCCGATCTGGTCGAGCGACGAGGCGAAGGCCAGCAGCCCGAAGCGCGAGACGAGCCCGTACGTCGGCTTCATCCCGACGACCCCGCAGAGCGACGCGGGCTGCCGGATCGAGCCGCCCGTGTCGGAGCCGAGGGCGACGCTCGCCGAGCCGGCGGCGACGGCGGCGGCGCTCCCGCCCGAGGACCCGCCCGGGACGCGCGAAGGGTCCCACGGGTTCCGGGTCGGGAAGTAACCCGAGTTCTCGGTCGACGAGCCCATCGCGAACTCGTCGAGGTTCGTCTTGCCGATGATGATCGCGTCCGCTTCGAGCAGCCGGTCGACGACGGTCGCGCGGTACGGGGGCGTCCAGCCCTCGAGGATCCGCGAGGCCGCCGTGCACGGCATCGTGTCGACGCAGATGTTGTCCTTGACCGCGACGGGGACGCCCGCGAGCGGCCCGACGGGCTTTCCGCCCCGCACCCTGTCGTCGACGAGCCCGGCGCGCGCGAACGCCCACTCCCGGTCCTTCGCGAGGTAGGCCCGCACCTGCGGCTCCGTCGCGTCGATGCGCGCGAAGGCCGACTCGACGACGTCGGCCGCCCGGAGGTCGCCGGCGCGGACGCAGCGCGCGATCTCGCGCGCGGGCAGATCCGGCGCAAAGGCGGCCACGGCTCAGGCGCCTTCGGAGAGGACGCGCGGGACCCGGAAGCCTTCCGCGGTGCGCTCGGGGGCGCCTTCGAGCGCTCGCTCCCGCTCGAGGCAGAAGCCGCGCGGCTCGTCCTCGCGGAAGACGTTCTCGATCGGGACGGGGAAGACCATGGGCTCGACGCCTTCGAGGTCGAGCTCGTTCACCTTCTCGACGGCCTCGAGGATGGCGCCGAGCTCGGCCGCGAGACGGGCCTTCTCCGCGGCGTCGAGCGCGAGGCGCGAGAGCGCGGCCAGGTGGTCGACGAGGGCCGCGTCGATCTTCACGAGGGAGCCGTCGCGGGCCGCCGGGCGGGGACTAGAGCAGCTTCTCGGCCGGCCTGTTCTTGGCGCCCTGCCGCGGCTTCTTGACGGCGCCGCTCCTAAGGCACTTCGTGCAGAGCCGGATCCGCGTGATCTTGCCGCCGACGTCGGCGCGGACCTTCTGGATGTTCGGCTTGAAGCGACGGCGGGTGACGCCGGTCGTCTTGATGCCGACGCCGCCCTTGCGCTTCGCGAGGCCGCGGCGGGCGATGCGGTTGCCGAAGACCGTCTTCTTGCCGCAGTAGGTGCAGACGCGAGACATGGTAAGGCTCCTGTGAGGACACTCGGAAAGCGAGGATTATAGCGGGATCGAGGTCTCGCGCAAGAGGGAACCTCCTGCGAGGACTGAAGTTTTAGACACGGAACCTCAGCTCTCGCCGGACTCTCCTTCCGACTCGCCGCCCGCCGCCGGCTCGTCCTCCTCGCGGCTCCCGCGCTTGGCCGGCGCCGCCCCCGCGCCCGCCGCCAGCGGCTTCGCGTTCTTGCACTCGGGGTAGCCCGAGCACCCCTGGAAGGGCCCGCGGCGGCTGTAGCGGACGACCATCGGGCGCCCGCACTTGTCGCACGTCTCCCCCGACGGCTGCGGCGGCGGCCGGCCGCCGGCCGCGCCGCCGCCCAGCGACTTCGCGCTCTTGCACTCGGGGTAGCCCGTGCAGCCGAGGAAGCGCCCGCGCCGGCTCATCTTCACGGCCATGGGCTTGCCGCAATTGTCGCACTTCTCGTCCGTGACCGTGCCGATGGGCGTGTCGGCCGGGACCTTCGCCGCCGCCCCGCCCGCCCCGCCGCCTCCGTTCGCGGCCGTGCCGGCCGCGCCCGGGACGGGCGCCGGGATCCCGAGCTGGGCGGCGGCCTCGGCGGCCTGGTCCTCCGGCAGCTCGCGCGTCGAGCGGCACTTCGGGTACCCCGTGCAGCCCAGGAACGGCCCTCGTCGCCCGCGCCGGATCACCATCTCGCGCCCGCACTTCTCGCACTTCTCGTCGCTCGGGAGCGAGCGCGGCGGCGCCGGCTTCCCGTCGGCCGTCATGTCGAGCGTGTAGCGGCACTTCGGGTAGCCCGAGCAGGCGAAGAACTCGCCGCGCCGCCCCGACTTGATCACCATCGGCGAGCCGCAGCGCGGGCAGACCTCGTCCGTCGGGCGGTCCTCGGACTTCGGCTTCGGGTTCCCCTCCTCGTCGATGCCGAGCGTGTTCTTGCAGTCCGGATAGCCCGAGCAGGCGAGGTAGCGCCCGTACTTGTTGAGCTTGTAGACGAGCTTCTTCCCGCACTTCTCGCACTTGAACGGCGACGGCACCGGCTCCTGGTTCACGTGCTTCATCTCGACGCGCGCCCGCTCGAGGTCCGCCGTGAACGGCCGGTAGAAGTCGCGGATCACCTCCTGCCAGTCGCGGCGGCTCTCCTCGACGTCGTCGAGCTCGCTCTCCATCCGGGAGGTGAACTCGTACTCCATGATGTCCGGGAAGTGCTTCACGAGCCGCTCGGTGACGATGAGCCCGAGGTCCGTCGCGAAGAACTTCCGGTGCTCCTTCTTCACGTACCCGCGCGCCTGGATCGTCGAGATGATCGTCGCGTACGTCGACGGCCGCCCGATCCCGAGCTTCTCGAGCGACTTCACGAGCGTCGCCTCCGTGTAGCGGGGCGGCGGCTGGGTGAAGTGCTGGGTCGTCGCCAGGTCGGCGAGATCGACGACCTCGCCCGGCGCGAGCGGCGGGAGCATCGGCTCGTCGGGCTTCACCTTGACGCCCGAGACGCGCGCGTGCCCGTCGAACTTCAGGACCTTGCCCGTCGTCCGGAAGAGCCCGCGCCCCGCCTCGACGTCGATCGTCGTCAGGACGTAGATCGCGTTCTTCATCTGCGAGGCGACGAACCGGTTCCAGATCAGGCGGTAGAGCTTCAGGTGATCGGGGTCGAGGAACCGCTCGAGCGACTCGGGCGTGCGCGTGACGTCGGTCGGGCGGATCGCCTCGTGCGCCTCCTGGGCCCCCTTGGCCTCGCTCTTGTAGCGGCGCGGCTTCTCGGGCAGGTAGGCCTCGCCGAAGCGCTTCCGCACGAGCTCGCGGCACGCCTGGACGGCCTCCTCGGCGACGTTCAGCGAGTCCGTGCGCATGTACGTGATGAGGCCGACCGAGCCCTCCTCCTCGCCGAGCTCCATGCCCTCGTAGAGGTCCTGGGCGACCCGCATCGTCTTCTTGGCCGAGAAGCCGTGCCGGATCGACGCCTGCTGCTGGAGCGTGGCCGTGCGGAAGGGCGCATCGGGCGAGTCCGCCTTCTCCTGGCTCTCGACCGAGACGACCTTCCAGGCGTCCGGCCCGAGCGCCCGCAGCTCGCGCTCCACCTCGCGCGCCGACGTCTCGTCCGGGAGCTTCAGGGTCTCGCCCGCCCACTTCTTTAGCTCGGCCTCGAACGGGGCGTGAGGCTTTCCGGTCGCCGGCGAGCGGACGTCGTCGAAGGCGGCGCCCTCGACCAGGCGCTTGCCGAGCGTGGCGACGATCCGCCAGTACTCCTCGGGCTTGAAGGCCCGGATCTCGAGCTCGCGCTCGACGATCAGGCGCACGGCCACGGACTGGACGCGCCCGGCGGAGAGCTTCGTCATGACCTTCCGCCAGAGCAGGGGCGAGAGCTCGTAGCCGACGAAGCGGTCGAGGACGCGGCGCGCCTGCTGCGCGTTCACGCGGTCCATCGAGATCGGCTCGGGGCTCTTGAACGCCCGCTCGATCGCGCTCTTCGTGATCTCGTTGAAGACGACGCGCCGCGCCTTGTCGGCCGGGAGCTTCAGGATCTCGGCTATGTGCCAGGCGATCGCCTCGCCCTCGCGGTCGAAGTCGCACGCCAGGTAGACGGCGTCGCTCTCCTTCGCCGCCTTCTTCAGCTCCGTGACGACCTGCTTCTTCTCGGGCAGGACGCCGTACTTCGGCTCGAAGCGCTCGGCGCCGCCCCCGTTCCCGTCGTCCTTCGTGATGTCCACGCCGAGCTCCTTCTTCGGGAGGTCGCGGACGTGGCCCATGGAGGCCTTCACGACGAACGACGTGCCCAGGATCTTGTTGATGGTCTTCGCCTTGGCGGGAGACTCGACGATGACGAGCGACTTTCCGCCGCGGGCCTTGGAACGGGACGACGTGGCCATGCCTGGCTCTTGCTGCTCCGGGACTGCGGTTGACGGTTGACGGGGGGGTTCGAAAGGGAGCCCCGAAAAACGGCGGGATGATAGCACCGCCTTTCGCAGGGTGTCAACTTCGCCTCCGTCGAAGCCGCGGGGGCGCCTCACTTTCCGGGCGCGGTCGCGCCCGGTATGATGCGGCCCCGTGATCGCCATCGACCGGAGCGAGGTTCAGGGGCCGGCTTCCCTGGCCGGCAGGTTCTACCACGTGCGGGCGACGCCCTTCGGCGCGCGCGACCTCGAGTACCGCCTGCTCGTGCCGAAGGAGTACCGGGCGGTCGCGGACATCGAGCGCGAGGAGCCGAAGGGCGTCGGGCAGTTCGTGCGGATCGGGAGGTTCGTGGGGGAGGGCCCGGGGCCGGGGCCGGGGCCGAGTGCGAGCGCGAGCGCGACGAGCGACTCGATCGACATCGGGCTCGCCACGCTCGGCTGCGACGTCCACCTCTTCGACTTCTTCGAGTGGCTGCGCGACCAGCACAAGCTCGATGTCCTCGGCCTCGACCCCGTGGACCTCGGCGGGCGCGAGGCGGTCGACGCCCTCACGAGCTGGCGGACGAAGGGCGGGCCCGCCCGGATCACGCGCTTCCTCCTCTTCCGCGCCGGGCGGTCGATCGCCCGCGTCGCCTGCACGGCGACCGCCGACCGCTACGACCGCCAGGCCGACGACTTCGCCGTCGTCCTCTCGACGTTCCAGTTCGCTTCCGGCGACACGCCGCTCTTCTGCGAGCCCTTCGCCTGGTTCGGCCCGTCGGGCGCGTCGATCCCGCTCGGCTTCCTCGCGCCCGTCGCCTGGACCGTGGACGAGAAGCTCGGCGGGCCGCGCGGGACGCGGGTCGTGGACGTCGAGGGCCCGTGGCCCGAGCCGCCCGTCCTCGCCGACGGGTCGCCGCGGGTGCGGGCGCGCGCGGTCGTGAAGGCGATCGACCTCGACGTCCTCGAGCGGGCCGACCCGTCCGACCTCCTCGACGCCACGGTCGCCGCCCTCCCGGACGACGGCCTCGCCCGGATCGCGCTCCGGTCGCGCTCGCGCGCGCGCCTCGGCGCGCCCTTCGACGCCGACAACGCCGAGGCCGAGCTCGGCGCCGAGCGCGACGGGGCGCGCCTCGACCTCCGCATCGCCGTGCGCCGGACGAAGCACGCGGCCTACGTCGTCACCGCCTCGATCCCGCCCCGGGAGGACCGCTTCTCGTGGATGGCGGCGCGGCGCGCGGTCGACGTCCTGCTGCTGAGCCTGCTGCGGCCGGCCCTCTCGCCGGACGCCGGGGAGCCGCAGGAGCGGATCGCGTTTCCCGGCCTCGAGGAGGAGGACGACGACGCCGGGATCGACCTGGAGCCGCCTCCCCCCGAGTAGTCGCCTCCGGCCGAGCGGTCGCGGTCTCGCCCGGCCGCGGCTTGCGTCCTCCCCGGCTTGCGCTCGCTCGCTCCCCGGATAACCTACATGTTACACGTTATGCGAGCGAACGGCCGGATCCTGCTCCCGGGCCTGCTCATCGCGGCGCTCGCCGGCGCCTCGTACGCCCGGCTCGGCGCCGGGGAGGCCGGCCCGCTCATCGCCGTCCACCACGAGCCGCGGACGGTCGCGCGCCGCGCCGGCGACCTCACGGTCAACATCGGCGGGGCGCTCGCGCCGGCCGTCGAGCGCGCTCGCTGGCGCCTCGGGAACGGCCCGTGGGAGACCGTCGCGCAGGGCGCCCCGCGGGTCCCCGCGCCCGGCTTCGTCATCGAGGTCGCGCCCGCGCGCCTCCTCCCCGGCCCGAACCGCGTCACGATCGAGGCCTTCGCGCGCGGGCGGCCGCCCGAGTCGCGGACCGTCGAGTTCGACTACGATCCGACGCCGGTCCGGCTCCCGCTCCGGGTGGACTGGGAGCGCGTCGCCGCCACGACCGGGCTCGACTCGCAGGAAGGGCGGTGGGAGGTCGTCCGGGGCGACGACGGCCCGGCGCGCGTCCGGCCGGCGCCCGGCGCCGAGGGCTACGACCGCCTGCTCCTCGTCGCCGGGGCGTTCCCGGGCGGGCGGCGCGTCGAGACGGACATCATCTTCCGCCGGGAGGTCCCGGGCGGGCCCTCCGGCTTCGGCGTCCTCACGATGTGGGGCGGCCGGCCGGACGCCGACGGCGCGGCCCCGCGGCGCGGCTTCCGCTTCGCCCTCGCCTGGGTCTACTCGCGTTACAAGGCCGTCGGCGGGGAGTTCTCCGACAAGGACGGCGGGCGGCCGGGCGCCTGGGCCGCCGCCTACCGGAGCTTCAGGCCCGTCCCCGGCGTGCGTTACCGGCTGGTCGCCGAGGCCTGGCCCGAGAGCGATGGCGCCGGGCGCCACGTCCGGCACCGCCAGCGCCTGAAGTGGTGGGCGGACGGCGAGCCCGAGCCCTCGGCGTGGATCGAGGTCGCCGACGACGAGGGGGCGCCGATCCCGCCCGGCGAGTACGGCGTCGCGCTCATCGCCCAGCGGGCGCAGGCGGAGTTCGGGCCGGTCGTCATCCGTCCCCTTTCAGGCCCGTGAGGATCGGGAGCATGCGCGAGATGGCCCGGGGGCTCCTCCTCTCCGCCCTGAGGCGGCGCTCGACCCCGTACGCGGCGGCGGACCTGGCGAGGACCGCCGTGGTCCTCGCCCCGCACCAGGACGACGAGACGCTCGGCTGCGGCGGGACGATCGCCCTCAAGCGCCGGGCGGGCGCGCGCGTCGCCGTCGTCTTCCTGACCGACGGCAGCCGCTCGCACGAGCGCTTCCTCGACCGGGAGAGCCTGCGGGCGCTCCGCGAGGCCGAGGCCCGGGCCGCCTGCCGGGCGCTCGGCGTCGCCGACGGCGACGTCCACTTCCTCGGGATCCGCGACGGGCGCCTGGCGGCCGAGGCGGACGCGGCGATCGCGCGGACGGCGGCCATCCTGCTCGCCTACCGGCCCGACGAGGTCTTCGCCCCCTACCGGAACGACGGGCCGTCCGACCACGAGGCCGCGTGCTTCTGCGCCCGGGCCGCCGTCGCCGCCGCCGGGCTCGACGGCCGCGTGGACCTCTACGAGTACCCGATCTGGTACTGGATGGCCTTCCCGCTCGCCGGGCTCGGCGGGGGCGGAGGAGGCGGCGGGGGCGGAGGAGGGGGGGGCGGCGGCGGCGGCGGGAGGCTGCGCGAGCTCGCCCGCGGGGCGCGGCGCGGGCTCCGGTTCCTGCGCGACTTCCGCTGCCGGGTGGACGTGCGCGGCGTCCTCGCCCAGAAGCGGGCGGCCCTCGCCGAGCACCGCACCCAGACGGAGCGCCTGGGCGGACCGGCCTGGCCGACGCTCGCCGACGTGCGCGGCGGCGACCTCCTGCGCTGCTGCCTCGGCGAGGACGAGATCTTCCGGCGCACGCGGGCGGCCGTCGCCGGCGCGGTGACGCCGGCGGCGGCCTGACCCGCGCCCCCGAGACTTGCCGGCGAGGCCCCGTGCGCGTCGCCTTCGTCAACCAGCCCTGGAACGCGTGCCCGCCGGTCGCGCGCGGGTCGATCGCGATCTGGACCTGCGAGGTCGCGCGGCGGCTCGCGCGCGCGGGCGACGACGTCGTCGTCTACGCCGGACCGCACCCGGCCCAGGCGCGCGCGAGCCGCGAGGACGGCGTCGCCTACCGGCGCTTCGGGACGCGCGTCGACCGCGCCGTCTCGCGGTGGGTCGCCCGCCTCCGCTCCCTCGCCCGACGCGGGGGCGCGGGCGGGGGCCCGATGTTCGCGTCGGCCATCTACCACCTGACGTACGCGGCCCGGGTCGCGCTCGACGCGCGCCGGCGCGGCGTCGAGGTCGTCCACCTCCACAACTTCGCCCAGTTCGCGCCGGTCGTGCGGCGCATCCACCCGGGCGCCGCCGTCGTCCTCCACATGCACTGCGAGTGGCTGAGCCAGCTCGCGCCCGGGCCGACCGCCCGGCGGCTCGCGCGCTGCGACGCCGTGGTCGGCTGCAGCGCGTTCATCGCCCGGGAGGCGGCGGCGAGCCACCCCGCGATCGCCGGGCGGACGGCGGCGGTCGCGAACGGGGTCGACCTCGAGCGGTTCCGGCCGCGGGAGGGGTCGAGCCCGGGCCGGGGCCCCGGCCCCGGCCCTTGCCCCGGCCCCACGGAAGAGCCGCGCATCCTCTTCGTCGGCCGGCTCTCGCCCGAGAAGGGCCTCCACCGGCTCATCGAGGCCTTCCGCGAGGTCGCGGCCCACGATCCGCGCGCCGTCCTCGAGATCGTCGGCTCGGAGCAGGTCGCGCCGCGCGAGTTCCTGGTCGACCTGGCGCGGTCGCCCGAGGTGCGGGCGCTCGGGGCCTTCTACGAGGGCGGCGGCGGTCGCGGCTACCGGGCCCGCCTCGAGGCGCTCGTGCCTCCCTCGCTCCGGTCGCGCGTGGTCTTCGCCGGCGGCCTCCCCCACGAGCGGCTCGCCGAGCGCTACGCGGCCGCCGCCGTCCTCGTCAACCCGTCGCTCAGCGAGGCCTTCGGCATGAGCCTGGCGGAGGCCATGGCGAGCGGGCTGCCGGTCGTGGCGACGACGGCCGGCGGCATGCCCGAGGTCGTGGAAGACGGCCGGACGGGTCTCCTCGTCCCGCCGGACGACGCGCCGGCGCTCGCCGCCGCCATCCGGCGCCTGCTCGGCGACGGCTCGCTCCGCGCCTCCCTCGGGCGGGCCGGACGCGCGCGCGCCGAGGCCCTCTTCGGCTGGGAGACGGTCGCGGCCGGGCTGCGCGCGGTCCACGCGGAAGCGCGGGCCCGGGCGCTCGGCCGGGCCGGCCGCCGGGGCATCCCCGGGGGTCCGGGCGAGGGCGCCGGCGCCCGTTCCGGACCGGCCCAGGTCGTTGCCGGGCAAGCGGTTGCTCGTTGAGCAAGGTGTAAGTCTTAGGTGAAAAGGATAAACATCATCCCATCCATCGCGCCCCGCGAACGGGGACGGAGGAGGGAGGACATTCGCATGACCGGTGTTCGCGCCTGGACGGGACGGATCGGGACCTTCTTCACGGCCATGCTCCTGGCGGCTTGCGGCGGGGGCGGAGGCGGAGGCGGGGGCGGCGCGCCCCTTCCGCCGCCCGGCCCGCCGGCCCCCGTCGTCTTCGAGAAGAACAGGGACTCATCGGGCGTGCCGGCGCCGATCCTGATCGAGACGGGCGGGGCGGCCTTCGACGGCAAGCGCGTCGACAGCCCGGCGATCGTCGTCGACCCGGCCCGTCCCGACCGTTTCCTCCTCTACTACGAGGCGGCGGACCAGAACAACGCGAACACGATCGGGGTGGCGACGTCGAGCAGCCGGACGTTCGGCCAGACGGCGATCCGCGGCCAGGTGCTCGGGCTCGGGGCGTCGGGCACCGGGCTCGACGCCGCCGGCCTCGAGGACCCGACGGTCGTGCTCGACACGCGGCCCGGCATGCCGCGCTACCGCATGTGGTACGAGGGGCGGAGCGGCCCCTTCGGCGAGTTCGCGAGGATCATCGCCTCGTCGTCGAACGACGGCGTGACCTGGAACGCGTTCCAGCCGACGGTCGGGCTCGAGCCCGGCACCGCCGTCTCGTTCGCGCGGGTGCGCGTCGAGGACCCGGTCGTCGTCCGCGACGGCGACACGTTCAAGATGTGGTTCGAGGCGGTCGACTCCGTGGCCCCGAACGGGAGCGACGGACCGGGCCGCATAGGCTACGCCGAGTCGACGGACGGCATCGCCTGGACGGTCATGGACGCGCAGGGCCGGACGGGCGCGGCCGCGGGGCCGGTGTTCGGGCCCGGCGGGCCGGCCGACTTCGACAGCGTGAGCGTGCGCGCCCCGACCGTCGTCATCGACGACGAGGCGTTCGGGAGCGAGCGCTTCATCCTCTTCTACGAAGGGGCGACGACCTTCGGGGAGGGGGACTCCCGGATCGGCATCGCCGTCAGCGAGAACGGCCTCGACTGGCGGCGCTTCGGGACGGCCGCGATCGGGCCGAGCTCGGAGGTCGGGGCGTTCGACGACCAGGCGCTGGAGCACCCGTCGGCCTTCGTGGACACCTCCATCGCGCCGACGGCGACGGGGCGCTTCGTCGTGTACTACGGGGGCGACTCGACGAAGGGCACGCCGACGCGGATCGGCCTCGCGCGCGGCCGCGTGAGCGGTCCGTAGGCCGCCCGGCGGGGTCCCGACGGACCTCGCTCCTTCCGCTCGGAGAGCAGCCAGGCGCGGAGACGCGGAAGGGCTACCCTTCCGCGTCTCCGCGTCTCCCGCGACGACTTCCAGGGCGATCCGTCCGCGGATCCTGGTCGACGCCGGCGAGGCGAGCCACAGAGACCACAGAGGTTCGGGAGCAGGGCGCGAACATCGGAACCGGGCGGCGCGCGGGTGCTCCGGGTCCTTGTGTCTCCTGAACGCGACCCCGTGCCGTCGGTGGCCAGTCTTCTTTCCGAGCTTCTGCACGCGACTCTGTGGTCTCTGTGGCTCACTCGTCGATCCGCCACGGCAGTTCGGCCACCGCCGCGCGCCTAGCTAAGCTAGTCGGGGTGGCCCTGCTGCTTGCCCTTCGTCCGGGGCTGACGCGGGCGCGCCGCCGCCGTCCCGAGCGCGCGGGGGGGAGCGTCGAGCAGCTCCCTCACCTGGCGGGCCAGCGTCGTCGGCGTGAACGGCTTCTGGAGGAAGGCCGACCCGGCCTCGGGGACGCCGCCCTCGAAGAGCGTGTCCACCGAGTAGCCGGACATGTAGAGGACCTTCATGCCGCGGCGGAGCGGCACCAGGAACCGCGCCAGCTCGCGCCCGCTCATGCCCGGCATGACGAGGTCGGTGACGAGCAGGTGGATCGGCCCGGGGTGCTTCTCGCAGAGCGCGAGGGCCTCCGCGCCGTTCGCCGCCTCGAGGACCGAGTAGCGGGCCGCCTGCAGGATCTCGCGGACGAGCGCCCGCACGACCTCCTCGTCCTCGACGACGAGGACGGTCTCCGAGCCCTCGCCGGCGGCGGCCGGCTCGGCGGCCCCGGCGGGCTCGACGGCCGCGCCGAGGCGCGGCAGGTAGACGCGGAAGGTCGAGCCCCGGCCGGGCTCGCTCGAGGCGTCGATGAGGCCGCCGCTCTGGGTCACGACCCCGTAGATCGTCGAGAGCCCGAGCCCCGTGCCCTTCCCCTCCTCCTTCGTGGTGAAGAAGGGCTCGAAGAGGTGCGCCAGGACCCGGTCGTCCATGCCCTGGCCCGTGTCCGCGACCGTCAGGCGGACGTACGGACCGGCGGCGAGGCCCGCGTCCCGCCCGCCTGCGACCGGCTCGTCGAGCGGCCCCTCGGACGTCGAGATCGTGAGCTTCCCGCCCTCCGGCATGGCGTCGCGGGCGTTGACGACGAGGTTCAGGACGACCTGGTCCATCTGCCCCGGATCGATGCGGACGCGGCCGATCGACGGGTCGAGATCGAGCGCGAGCTCGATGTCCTCGCCTATGAGCCAGCGCAGCATCTCGGCCAGGTTCGAGACGAGCTCGTTCAGGTCCACGAGGCGCGGCGCCAGGACCTGCTTCCGGCTGAAGGCGAGGAGCTGCCGCGTGAGCGCGGCGGCGCGGTCGCCGGCGCGCTTGATCTCCTCGATGAACTTGAGGAGCGACGGCCGGTCGCCGAGCTGGGCGAGCAGGAGGTCGCTGTAGCCGGCGATGGCCGTCAGCAGGTTGTTGAAGCCGTGGGCGACGCCGCCGGCGAGGCGGCCGATCGCGTCCATCTTCCGGACCTGGAGGACCTCGCGCTCGAGACGGCTCCGCTCCGTCACGTCCACGACGATGACGAGGGCCGACCGCCGCCCGTCCACCAAGGCGACCGAGGCGGAGACGTCGACCACGAGCCGGCGCCCGTCCGGCCGCCGGAAGTGGACGCCGGGCGCCCGCACCTGGCCTTCGGCCAGGAGGCGCTCGAACCCGCGCTCGGCGACGGCGGCCTCCTCGGGCCGGAGCAGCTCGACGAAGCGGCGGCCGGCGACCTCGACGCGCGGCCGCCCGAGCAGGTCCTCGGCGCGGCGGTTCATCTCGAGGACGCGGCCGGCGCCGTCGAGGATGACGATGGCGTCGCTCGCCGACTCCATGAGCCGCCGGTAGCGCTCGCCCGTCGTCCGGACGGCCAGGTCGAGGTCGCGCGCCTGCTCGTCGAGCCGCCGTCTGGCCGTCGCGAGCTCGCGCTCGTTCTCGAGGGCGGCGCGGCGGGCGTCCGCGAGCTCGCGACGGAGCGACGCGAGCTCGCGCCGGGCTTCCCCGAGGTCCCGGGGACCGTCGCCGCGTTCCTCGCGCTTCAGGCCCAAGTGGTGGTCCAGCTCGACGCGGAGTTCACCCTACTCATGGATACTCGCCAGAGCCCACAAGGTCAAGAATCACCACAGGTCATGACCAAGCGCGGGCGAGGCGCGGAAGGCCGAACTCTACGGGAATCGCCCCGACGGCGCGGCTAGACGGCGGCGCGGACGAGGAGGGGTCCGGAGGACGAGACGGCCCCCCGGACGAGCTCGAGGCGCGTCCGGAGCTCGCGCAGCTCCAGGGGGATCGGGAAGGGCACGTCGTCGCGGCGGAACGTCCGGTCCCGGCGGGTCTCGCGGCGGAGGTCCTTCGCGAGGGCGATGTTCCGCGCCCCGATCGGGTCGAAGCCGCAGACGACCGAGTCCTGCGGGCGCGCGCGGCCGAGGACCTCGATCGCGAGCGCGAGCGAGAGCGCGATCTGGTCGCGCACATCGTCGACGGCGAGGAGGTTCTCCGAGTAGCCGCGGGCGCGCTCGAGGACGCGGCGCACCATGCGCCCGTTCGACCAGCGGAGGAACCGGGCGAAGAGCAGCTTGCCGGCGCCGAACGGGAGCGCCTTCTCGACGATCACCTCGTTCAGGAGGAGGTCGTTGTCGCGCTGCGGCGCCGAGACGACGAGCGCCGCGAGCTCGCGGTACGCCGGGTCCATGAGGTTGTCGGCGTGCAGCTCGAAGTAGGCGTGGCCGAGCTTCTTCGACCCGAACGTCCGGTAGAGGTGGTTGGGCACGAAGTGGTTGTGGCCGATGACGTCGGCGGAGAGGTGAGCCAGGTAGCCGTACGCGAAGGCCCTCTGGGCCGGGTCGCGCGCCTGCTCGAGGAGCCGGTGGCCCGTCGACCAGTTGTGGCAGTGCCGGTCGTGATAGGTCGAGCCCTTCCCGATGTAGAAGTCGGGGGAGAGGCTGCCGTAGAGGAACGAGCGGGCGTGCCGCCGGATGAGGGCGGCGACGAGCGGGGCGACCGCGACGAGGCTCTGGATCAGGACGTCGCCGATCCAGAGGTGGACCGACGGGCCCCAGGCCTGCGCCACCCCCGGCAGCGCGAAGACGCCCGCGAGGAGCGCGGCGACGAACACCGCCAGCGGGAAGCGGCGACGATCGCGCGCGGGGGATCCGACGGGTTGCGAACTTCCTTCGAACATGGAGTGTCTCGTTCGCTGCGACCGGCAATTATACGACATGGGAGGCCGCCGACAAAGGAGGGAGGCCTCCGGGCCGGCCCCCCGCCGCGAGCGTCCCCGCCGCACCTTGCGCTTGCCCGCGGGCAAGGCCCTCGCTTATCATGGTCCGCCCGGAGGAGCCGGACCCATGCACATCCCCGACGGCGTGCTCTCGGACACCGTGGCCTTCGCTCTCGTGGCCGGGAGCGCGGCGGCGGTGGGCCTCGCGGCGCGGCGCGCGCGCCGCGACCTCGAGGAGCGCGAGGCGGCCGCGCCCATCATGGGCGTCATGGGCGCGTTCATCTTCGCCGCCCAGATGGTCACGATCCCGCTCTTCCCGTTGCCCGTCTCCGGACACCTCGTGGGGGGCCTCCTCGCCGCCGCCGTCCTCGGGCCCGCGACCGGCATCCTCGTCATGGCCTGCGTCTTCATCGTCCAGGCCCTCCTCTTCCAGGACGGCGGGCTCGTCGCCCTCGGGGCCAACGTCTGGAACGGGGGCGTCGTCCCGGCCGTCCTCGGCTACGCCCTCTTCGCCGGCCTCAGGCGCCGCGTGGGGCGGGGGGCGGCGGCCGTCGCGGCGGCGGTCGCCGGCGTGACGGCCGGGGCGCTCTTCTGCGGGCTCGAGATCCTCGTCTCCCACCGCGAGCTCGGCCCCGGGGTCGTGCTCGCGCTCGTCGGCTACCACGTGCCCGTGGGCGCGCTCGAGGGCGCGGCCACGGCCGCCGTTCTCGGCTACGTGGCGAGGGTGCGCCCGGACCTGCTCGAGGCGCGGGTCGCGACGCCCGACGAGGTGAGGCGCGTCGTCATCCCGCTGCTCGTCGCGTCGGCCCTGATCGCGGGCGGGCTCTCGTACGCGGCCTCCGAGCTGCCCGACCCGCTCGACGCGACGATCGCGGGGACGCCCGCCGGCGAGGCGGCCGCCGCCCCGGCCCCGGCGCCGCTCCCCGACTACCGCCTGCCCGGGCTCTCGAGCGAGCTCGTCTCGAACGCCGTCGCCGGCCTCGCCGGGACCGCGGTCGTGGCCCTCGCGCTCTTCGCGGCCTCGCGCTGGCTCCGGCGGGTGCGGCCGGCCGGCGGCCCCTCCTCCCCGACCGGGGCGCGGCCGGCGCCGCCCGACGCCTGACCGCCGAACGACGCCGTGCACGCCCTCGACGTCGACCGCCTGCCCGACACGCCCTCGCCCATCCAGCGCCTGGACCCGCGGACGAAGGCGCTCCTCACGCTCGCGTTCGTCGTGGCCGTCGTGCGGACGCCCTCGACCGAGCTCTGGAAGCTCGGCATCTACGCCGCCTTCGCGCTCGCCGCGATCCTGGGCTCGCGCGTGCCGCTCCGCTTCGTCGCGCGCCGGGCGCTGGCCGCCCTGCCCTTCCTCGTCTTCATCGCGATCTTCACGCCGTTCCAGCGCGGCGTCGAGCCGCTCGGGACCGTCTCGATCGGGCCCGTCGCCGTGACGTTCTACCGCGAGCCGCTCCGGCTGACGGCGGCGATCGTCGGCAAGGCGGCGCTCTCCGTCCTGGCGGTGTCGCTCCTCGTCTCGACGACGCGCTTCCACCGCCTGATCGCCGGCCTCGAACGCCTGAAGGTGCCGCGCGCCCTCTGCCTGACGCTCCTCTTCCTCCACCGCTACCTGTTCGTGCTCGTCGAGGAGGTCTCGGCCATGCGGCGCGCGCGCGACGCGCGCCACGTGGGCCGGCTCGGGCTCAGGCGCGCGGTCCTGAGCGCCGCCGGCATGGTCGGGGCGCTCCTCGTGCGCACGATCGAGCGGGCCGAGCGCGTGGCGGCGGCCATGCGGGCGCGTGGCTTCGACGGCGAGGTGCGGACCCTCGTCGAGATGCGGCTCGCCCCGCGCGACGCGCTCGCGGCCGCGGTCGTGGTCGCGTTCGTCGCCACCGTGACGGCGCTCGGGGCCGGAGGGACGGGATCGTGACCGCCCTCCCGGAACCGGCGCCGGCCCCGCCTCCCTCGCCCGCCCCCGCCCTCAGGATCCGCGGGCTTCGCTACCGCTACCCGGACGGGACCGAGGCCCTCTCCGGCCTCGACCTCGACGTCGCCGAGGGCGAGTCGGTCGGCCTCATCGGGCCGAACGGGGCCGGCAAGTCGACGCTGCTCCTCCACCTCTCCGGGCTGCTCCGACCCGAGAGCGGGACGGTCGAGGTCTTCGGGTTGAAGGTCGAGCGGCCGAACTTCAAGGCCGTGCGCCGGCTCGTCGGGCTGGTCTTCCAGGACCCCGACGACCAGCTCTTCATGCCGACCGTGTTCGACGACGTCGCCTTCGGACCGCTCAACCTCGGCCTCGGCCCGGACGAGGTGCGGGCGCGCGTGAAGGCGGCGCTCGAGGAGGTGGGCGCCGCGAGGCTCGCCGACCGCGCGCCCTATCACCTCTCGGGCGGCGAGAAGCGCGCCGTCGCGATCGCCACGGTCCTCAGCATGGAGGCGCGGCTCCTCGCCCTCGACGAGCCGAGCGTCAACCTCGACCCGCGCGGCCGGCGCGAGCTCATCTCGCTCCTCGAGCGCCTCGGCCGGACGATGCTCGTCGTCTCCCACGACCTCGAGCTCGTCCTCGAGACGTGCGGCCGCGTCGCGATCCTCGACGGCGGCCGGGCCGTGGCCGACGGCCCCGTCCGTCGCATCCTCGCCGACGAGGCCCTGCTGAAGGCCCACGCGCTCGAACGCCCGCACGCGATCGAGCACCTGCTCGCCCGCCACGCCCACGGGAAACCGCCGGCGCCCGCGCCGGCGCCGGCGGCCCCGCCCCCCCCGGCCGCCGCCCCGCCGCTCCATCCCTGAGCTCGCGCCGGGACCCGATCGACGCGTCGGGGTGGAGGCTCGCTTCGGGGGGTCCGAGGCTAGCTCAAACCGGGCCGATGCTGTCGCAGGCACACCCGGGTCGGATGCCCGAGGTCAACCGAGGTCGATGTCGAAGAACAGCTCGTCCTCGGTCTTCTTCGAGGGCTTGCCCGGCGCCGGGGCCGGCGGCGGCGCCGGGGGCGGGGGGGCGGGCGCGGGCTTCGGGGCCGCGGCCGGGGCCGGAGCGGGAGCCGGCGCCGGCGGCTTGGCCCCGGCGGGAGCGGGAGGCGGCGGCGGGACTCCCGGCGCGACCGGCGCCGCCGGCGGCAGGCCGCCCGGGAAGAGGGGCCTCGTCGTCACGGCCGACGTCTCGGGCGGCGGCGGCAGGCCGAAGATGTCCCGACGGGCGGACCCGGGCCCGGGCGCCGGGGCCGTGCCGGTTGGCGCGGCGGCCGGCGGACGCGCGCCCGGAGGGGACGCGGGCGCCGGGGCGCCGGGCGGCCGGCCGGACGGTCCGTGAAGCGGGGCCCCCGGGCCGGCGGGAGCGGGACCGGCGGGGCCCCCGGGACCGGCGGGGCCTGCGGGGCCGGCGGCGGCCTGGGCCGCGGCCGCGATCCCGGGCGGGACGGGCGCCGTGTCGGGGACGGACTCGGGCGGCGCCATCGAGGGCGGTCCGGTCCTCGTCAGGGCCGCGGGCGCGGGCTCGGGGCGCGGGGCCGGCGGCCTCGGCCCGCCCGGTCCGGGCGGGGGGAAGGGCCCGCCCGGCGGCGCCGGATAGGGGGCCCCGGGCGGCGGGAACCCCGCGCCCGGTCCGGGGGGCGGATACGGTCCGCCCGGCGGCGGCGGGTAGGCCGCGCCGGGGGGCGGGTAGCCGGCTCCGGGCGGCGGGCCGTAAGGCCCGGGCCCGGGCGGCGGCGGGTACGCCCCGGGCGGCGGCCCTCCCGGCGGGTACGCTCCGGGCGGCGGTCCCGGCGGATAGGGACCGGGCGTCGCCCCCAGCGCGCCGGGCGGCGGAGCCCCGGGCGGCGGCATCGGCGCCGTCGAGGCGATCCCCGCCCCGGCGGGCGGACCCGGGACCGGCCGGGTGTCGGGATCCTGCTCGACGACCTCGGACTTGAAGGCGAGGACGCTGTACCCGACCTTGATCAGGTCCCCGGGCTTCAGGTCCTTCCGGGCGACCTGCTCGCCGTTCAGGAAGGTGCCGTTCGTGCTGTTGTTGTCGACGAGGAAGAAGGCGTCGCCCGCGCGCTCGATCGTCGCGTGGTGACGCGAGGCCTTCGTGTCGAGGATGCTGACGGCGCAGTCGGCGCCGCGACCGATGGCCCAGGTCGTGCCCGTCGCCAGCTCGTAGCGACGCCCCATGTCCTTGCCCTCGAGGCAGAGGACGTAGGGCTTCACCTGGCGCGCCGGCGCGGGCGGGGCCGGCCCGGGGCCGGATGGCCCGTAGGGCGGCGGCGCGCCGTGGGGCGGGGGTGCGCCGTAGGGCGGGGGTGCGCCGTAGGGCGGGGGTGCGCCGTAGGGCGGCGGCGCCCCGTACGGCGGCGGGCCCCCGAAGGGCGGCGGCGCCAGGACGGGGGCCGTTCCCGGGCCCTGAACGGGCCCGTGAGCCGGCGGAGAGCTGAGGACGGGCGCGGTCGACGGGACCGGCGCCCCGCCGCGCGGCGGGGGCCCGGCCGGACCGGGCCCGGGCGGCGGAGCCATCCGCGGGCCGGGCGGCGGGGGCGGCGCCGCGCCCGGCGACAGGCCCGCGCCCGTCGCGCTGAAGCGGAGCTCGGAGTCGCCGATCGCGATGACGTCGCCGTCCTGGAGGACCGCCTTCACCGTCCGCTTCCCGTTGACCGACACGCCGCGCCCGGCGACGTCGAAGAGCACGATCTTCTCGACTTCCTTCACGAGCCGGCAGTGGTTGGGCGCGACGCTCGGGTCGGCGACGCGGAACGTCGCTCCGGGGTCGCTCCCGAGGTTGAAGATCATGCGGTCGGCGAGGGCGAACGAGGAGCCCCGCGCCGGCCCGGACGTGACGGTCAGGGTGGGGGACATGACGTTGCCGATTGTCCGGTCCGGACGGGTGATGTCAAGAGCTTCAAGGGTCCACCCGTCCTCGAGCTCGCGGACGGCCGGGCCCTCGGACACGGCGATGTCAAGGGTTTCAAGGGTTCGGCGCACCCCCCGGACCGGGGGCCGCGATCCCCTGCGCCGCGAGCCTCGCGTCCATGGACGTGGTGAACGCCTCGACGCTCTCGTAGCCGTGCATCGCCGCCATGTACGCGAGCCCCAGGTCGATCGACTCGAGGAGGTCGCGGCGCGTGCTTGCCTTCCCGGCCGAACCCGGGCTCTCGGTGCCATCCGGGCCGGACCCCGCGTCCGAGCCCGACTCGGTGAGGCCGTCGCCCGGCGCCTCGCCCGCCGGCATCGCCTCGACCCGTGCCCGCGCCTTCATGAGCCGCCGGTAGCGCAGCTCCGGCCGCTCGGACGCCGGCTGCAGGCCGTAGGCGATGAAGGCCATGGCGTTCGTCCCCTCGAGCGAGACCTCGAGCCCGCGCGCGTTCAGGCCCATGAGCGCGGTCAGGAAGTAGGCGACCTCGCCCACCTTGAAGATGATGTCGGCCATCGCCGGGTGCGGCCGGTACGTCTCGGCCATCCGGAAGATCGCCCGGCAGAGGTCCTTGAAGCGCTCCTTCCCGACGTGCTCGAAGACGCCGAGGAAGCTCTCGCGGTGGAGGTAGACGTTGGCGTGGGCGGTCGTCGCCGTCTCGTCCTCGCCGTGGGCGCGGGTGCGGTGCAGGAACTTGACGAGCCGGTAGAGGCCCACGAAGTCCGCCCGCTTCTCGATGTACTTCGCGAGCTTGGGCGCGTAGATCGAGAGCGAGACCATGTCGTCGCGCGGGAGCTGCTTCAGGCCCTCCCAGAGGCTCCTCTTGTCGATCCTCTTGAAGTCGTTGTTGAAGTGCCGGCAGATCTTGGCGAAGAGCCGGTGGCACTTGCGCGCGTCGCCCTCGAACACCTTGAACACGCGCTTCAGGAGCGAGTCGGGGCGGACACCCTCGATCGGGACGACGGCCTGCTTCCCCTCGGCGTCGCGCCGGAGGTAGAAGACGCTGCTCCGGCCGCCCGCCCGGGCCGAGAAGAAGAGGTCGAGGCCGCGCCCCTCGCCGGGGACGTCGCGGAGCATGAAGCTCGCCTCGAACGCCGGCCGGTCGTCCGGGTGGACGGCCGACGCCCACCACTCGGCCGGCGACAGGTCGCCCGCGAGGAGCCGCGTCGTGAGCCGGACGGCCTCGTAGGCCGTGACCTCGCGGTCCGGACGGGCGAGGCGGAAGGGCGCCCCGAGGTAAGGTGCGGCGGACGGATCCTGGAGGAAGGCGGAGGCGCGCAGGAGCTGGTCCTCGAGCCGCTTCCCCGGCCCGCCGCGGACGACGTCGCCGGGGGCCGCCGCCGAGGCCGCGTGCCCGGCGCGCGTCGCCAACCCCTCGAGGAGGCGATGCATGCGGTCCGGCTCGTCGAAGAGCCCCTCGGCGAGGAGGCAGCCGGCGACGAGCGCCTTCCCCTCGTCGGGGTCCGCCATCGCCTGGAGGACGTCGCGCTCCCAGCGCGACGAGACCGTGCGCAGCCGCTCGAGGAACGCGCCGAGGGTCTTCCCCTGCGGGTGCCGGCGCCGCTCGCCCGGACGCGCCTCGGCCTCGAGGAAGACGGGGCCGACCGGGCAGACCGCGAAGTACGGGCACGCCGGGCAGGCGTCGCGGCAGCTCGCGATCACGCCCTGGGGCGTGTCCATCGAGACGATGCGCCCGGATTTGCTGCCCCCGCTCACGCCGCCATTATATCGTACGCCCTCCGGCGGCGCAGGCGGCGGGCGGGGCGGCTACCACTCGGGGACGCCGGGCCCGATCGCGTGCCTCACGGCGTGGTCGAAGGCCTTCACGGTCGCGAGGCGCTCGGCCTCGGCCTTCTCGTCGACGCGCCCCGCCGTCTGCCGGTGCTGGGCCGGGCCTTCGAGCCACGTCTCCGACGTTCGCCGGACCTCGGGCTTCGGGTGCGCCACGATGGTGCAGACGTGGCGGCGGATGCCGAGGCCCTGGGTGCTCGTCTCGTAGAGCAGCCCGCAAGACGAACGCAGGAGGAGGGGGGCGTCAGCCGGCCGCCGCCTCCGGGGCCGGGGCGATCGCGCCCGCCTGGTCCTGGAAGCGGACGGCCTCGAACTCGCGCGCCGCCTCGCGCAGGAGGCGGCCGTAGTCGTCCTGGTACTTGGGCGAGGGGTGGAAGAGGACGAGCTCGCGGACGCCCGCCTCGCGGGCGAGCATCCCCGCCTCGCGGGCCGTGAGGTGGCGCGAGGCCCGGGCCTTGTCGCGGTCGGCCTCGAGGTACTTGGCCTCGCAGAAGAAGCTGCGCGCCCCGCGCGCGAGGTCGACGACGCGCGCCCGCACCTCGTCCGTCAGGACCGTGTCCGAGACGTAGGCGACCCGGACGCCCGGCGCCTCGACCGTCACCCGGTCCGCGAGCTCGCCGAGCGCGAACGCCCGCCCGTCGACGCGGATCTCGCGGTCGCGCGGGGCGCCCTCGAGGACCGCCGCCTTGAGCTCGCGGAGCCAAGCGCCGCGCGGGAGCGCGAGGCGCTCGAGCTCGCCGTCGAGGACCCGCAGGCCGCGCTTCTGCTCGAACGCGTAAGCGAGGCAGGGCGTCCCGTGGTCGACCTCGCAGGCGCGCACGCGCCAGTCGGCCGTCTCGAGGACGACGTCGCCCGCCCGCGCCCGCTCCTCGTCGCGCGGCCGCCGCTCGAGCCCGTGCTTCACCCGGAAGCGCGACCGGCGGACGACCCCGGGCTCGACCTCGTGGACCGCCAGGTCGAGGGCGAAGTCCATGTCGATGTTCCAGGTGTAGCCGTCGAGCTTGGCGGCCACGCGGTCGGCGGTCCCGACCGGCCCGTGGACGGCGAACGCCCGGTCCTCGCCGAGCTGGACGCGCAGGAGCCAGTCGAACCCGAAGAAGTGGTCCACGTGGCAGTGGGAGAGGAAGAGGTGGCGGACGCGGTGGAGCCGCGCCGTCCGGAAGCCCAGCAGGTGCCCGCAGTCGAAGAGGGCGGCCCGCCCGCCGAGCTCGAGGTAGAGCGCCGGGTCGCCCGTCGAGCCGTTGACGAGGCCGTAGAATAACTTCTGCATGGCGTGGCGGTTACGGCGGTATGACGGTTACGGGACCGGCTCCGGGAGTCAGTTGACGAGCTTCGTGGTCGCGCGGTCGTTGACGCGGATCGACTCGCCCTGCTTCACCTTGACGATCCTCGTCCCGCAGCCCTTCGGGCCGAGGATCCGCTCGACGCGCAGCTTCGCGACGGGCTCGCCGGCCCGTACGATCGCGAACTCCCAGTCCACCTCGACGCCGTCGTCCTGGCCGGCGCCGAGGATCACGATGTTGCGGGCGGCGTCGACGTGCTGGACCTCGGCGTCCACCTTCGGCTTCGGGAAGATGATGTTGGGGCGGAGCGAGTCGTCCTGGATCGCCTGGACGACGCGCCGCCACTCGGCCAGCTGCTCGAGGGCGACGGAGAGCTTCCTCCCGAGGTCGTCGCTCGACGCCTGCGCGGTCCTGAGCTTCTCCTCGAGGGTGGCGATGAACGCCTGCTGGGCGCGGATCTCGCGCTCGAGGGCGGCGACGCGCTCCTCGCGCGGCAGCCGCGAGACCTCGAGCCGGGCCTCGTCGAGCTGGCGCTTCGTCGCCTCGAGGTCGCCGCGCAGCGACTGGACGGCGGCCGCCGCCTCCCCCGTCCCGCCGCCGACGGGCGTGGCCGAGATCGGCGCGGGCTGGAAGCTGCGGCCGGCGACCGCCCCGCCCGCCGCCCCGGCGGCGAGCGTCAGGGCGGCGAAGCCCAGGCGGCCGAGGAGGAGCCCGTTCAGGTGCATGGCAAGTCCACGATACCAGGCGGGATGCGTCGCCGCAAGGCGACGGGCGCCGGGTCCCTCACCCGGGCCGGATCCATCGACCGCCTCTCAGAGAGCCCGCTTCTCGGGCACGCCCGTCCGGCGCGGGTAGCGCTCGGGCGTCTCGCGCACCTTGCGGACCTTGACGAGCCGCGTGTCGAGGCCGGGAACGCCCGAGGGCAAGACGCTCTCGAGCTCGGCCCCGAGCTCCTCGAGGGCGCGGCCGGACCGCGCCAGCTCCTCGTCGACCTTGGGGCCCTTCATGGCGACGAGCACCCCGCCCGGCCGCAGGAACGGCGCGCAGAGCTCGATGACGACCGGCAGCGGGGCGAGCGCGCGGGCGACGGCGAGATCGTAGGCATCGCGCATGTCGGGGCGGCGCGCCAGCTCCTCGGCCCGCCCCTCGAGGACCTCGAGCCGCCCCGGCGAGAGCCCCAGCTCGCGTGCGGCCCCGCGCAGGAACTCGCACTTCTTGCGGATCGACTCGACCGCCGAGACCGAGAGCCCGGGGAAGGCGATGGCGAGGGGCACGGACGGAAACCCGGCCCCCGTGCCGACGTCGATGGCCCGCCTGAGCGGGCGGGGGCCCGGGCCCGGGCCCGGGCCGATCGCCCCGCCTCCCCCGCCCCCGCCCCCTCCCGTGTTCCCGCCTCCGTCCCCGTCCCCGCCGGAGCCGTTCCCGTTCGCGCCGTTCGCGCCGCCGATCGCCCCGTCGAGCGCCCGGGCGATCGAGAGCGAGTCGAGCAGGTGGGTGACGAGGAAGCGCTCGGGGTCGGTGATCGACGTGAGGCTCGCGCGCCGGTTGCCCTCCAGCACGAGGCCGTAGTAGCGCTCGAGCGCGGCCAGCTGGGCGTCGTCGAGCGTCACCCCCACCGAGGCCGCGGCTCCCTGGAACTCCTGCCAGTTCATGGGCCTCATCATGGAGGGACGGGCGCGCGGCTGCAACGGCCCCCGCGGCGGGCCGCTTCGCCGCTCTCGCTTTGCGGACGGGGAGGACCGTTCGTCTTGACGCTCATCGGGCCCTTCGCTATGCTGGCCCCGCATGAGGCGGATGGCGATAGCACTCCTCATCTTGGGGCTTTCGGCCGCGGCCCCGCCGGCCCGGGCCGAGGAGCCCGAGAGGCCCCCGATTCGCCTCGCGGTCGACCCGTCGGCCGTCAAGGTCGGGCTCGAGGGCGAGGCCGAGGTGAAGGTCCTCGTGAGCCTCGCCCACGACGTCGTCGTCCAGGGCAAGCGCGACAGCTGGCACGCCTACCACCCGGACGCGGCCAAGGAAGGCTTCATCCCGATCACCCTCAAGGCGCCGGCCGCGGCGCCCTACGAGATCGTCGGCACGCGCTACCCCAAGGCGTCCAAGGTCGTCGAGGTCGCCGGCGCCGACGGCCCCGTCCCCTTCTACGAGGGCGAGGTGGCGATCCCGGCCACGATCCGCCCGAAGAAGGGCGCGCCGGCGACCGCCCGCACGGCGATCGACGTCGAGTACCAGATCTGCTTCGGCAAGGACCTCTGCCTCTCGCCCGAGGAGAGGTCGCTCCCGCTCACCCTCGAGGTCGAGGGCGGCGCGGCCGTCGTCCCGGGGGGGACGGACGGGGGCGGCGGCCCGGAGCCGGGCGAGCGCGGCGGCGCCGCCCCGCCGACCGGCGCCCCGAACGACGCCGCGAGGTCCGGCCCCGGCCCCTGGACGCGCGGCTGGGTGGGCGGGCAGGAGAAGTCCTCGGCGGGCGGGGCCCGGCGCGGCGGCATCGGGGGCGTCGCCCTCGAGGCGCTCTTCACCTTCATGGCCGGCCTCGGGATCGCGTTCACGCCGTGCGTGTTTCCGCTCGTTCCGGTCACCGTCTCCTACTTCTCGCGCCAGACGGGGAAGAGCCGGGCGCGGACGTTCGCCCTCACCGGGGCCTACGCGATCGGGATCGCGACGACCTACTCGATCCTGGGCGTCGTCTCGGCCCTCGTCGGCGCCCAGCTCGGCGACGTGCTGACCAACCCCTTCGTCGTCTGGGGGTTCGTGGCCCTCTTCGTCGCCCTCTCGGCCAGCATGTTCGGCGCCTTCGACCTGACGCTGCCGTCGAGCCTCACGACCAGGATCCAGGGCACCGAGCGCAAGGGCTTCCTCGGCGCGCTCTTCCTCGGGCTGACCCTCGGGCTCGTGGCCGCGCCGTGCGTCGGGCCCGTCGCGAGCGGGCTCATCCTCTACGTCGCCAACACGAAGGACGTCCTCTTCGGGCTCATCGTCTTCTTCACCTTCGGGCTCGGCCTGGCGACGCCGTTCATGGCCCTCGGGACGTTCTCGGGCGCGCTGGCCGCGCTCCCGCGCGCCGGCGCCTGGATGGAGGGCGTCAAGAAGTTCTTCGGCTTCCTGCTGCTCGCGATGGCGCTCTACTTCCTCGCCAACGTGGTCGCGTCCGAGAAGCTCCTCTTCACGCTCCTCGGCGTCCTCCTCCTCGTGGCCGGCGCCTACACGATCGGGCGGCCGTTCGCGCGCGGGGTCTCGGCCGGGGCGCTCGTCCGCGTCGTCGCCGGGCTGGCGGTCACGGCCGGCGGCCTCTACTTCGCGCTCGGGACGCACGTCCTCGACGCGGGGAGCGCCCTGCCGCCCCCGATGGAGCTCACGAAGTCGGGCCTCGCCTGGCGCAAGGACCACGACGCGGCCCTCGACGAGGCGCTCGCGAAGCGGAAGCCGGTCATGGTCGACTTCTACGCGACCTACTGCGCGCCGTGCCGCGAGCTCGAGCTCACGACCTTCAAGGACGAGGCGGTGCAGAAGGAGCTCGCGCGCTTCGTGACCGTGAAGCAGGACCTCGCCGACCCGACGGCGAAGCGGATCAAGAAGGAGCGCTACGACACCGTGCCGGCGTTCGGCGGCGGGGCGCTGCCGCTCGTCGTCTTCTACGACTCGACCGGCAAGCTCCACGTCGACAAGTCGGTGCGCCAGTTCGTGGGCGCGGAGGAGTTCCTGGCGATCCTGAAGAAGATCCCGTGACGCTGAACGCTTTTTTCTTGGGGAAGGGGTGAGGGACCGATGCAAGAGGCGACCGACCAGAACTTCGAGAACGAGGTCCTGAAGAGCGCGGGCCCGGTGGTGGTGGACTTCGGGGCCACGTGGTGCGGGCCGTGCAAGCGGCTCGAGCCGATCATCGAGGAGCTCTCGAAGGAGTACCAGGGCAAGGCCAAGGTCATGAAGCTCGACATCGACAACTCGCCCGAGACGGCGGCGCAGTTCGCCGTCCTCTCCGTCCCGACGGTCCTCTTCTTCAAGGGGGGCAAGAAGGTCGACGCCATGGTCGGGGCGAGCCCGGGGGCCAAGGAGGTCCTGAAGAAGAAGATCGACGCGCTGCTCTAGCGCGGCGGCCGCCCAGGACCTCATGCGGAACGTCATCATCGTCGGATCGGGACCGGCCGGGCTCACGGCGGCCATCTACGCGGCGCGCGCCAACCTGAAGCCGCTCTGCATCGAGGGCGCCTCGCTCGAGAGCCCGCCCGGCGGCCAGCTCATGACGACGACCGAGGTCGAGAACTTCCCGGGCTTCCCGGACGGGATCCAGGGCCCGGAGCTCATGGACCTCATGCGCCGCCAGGCGGCCCGCTTCGGGACCGAGTACGTGACGGCCGACGTCACCCGCGTCGACTTCCGGCAGCCGGACCGCCTGAAGGTGTGGGTCGGCGACACGCTCCACGAGGCCGCCACCGCGATCGTGGCGACGGGCGCCCGCCCGCGGAAGCTCGGCCTCGAGAGCGAGAAGCGCCTCTGGGCGCGCGGCGTCTCGAGCTGCGCGACGTGCGACGGCGCCTTCTTTCGCGGGAAGCGCGTGATGGTCGTCGGCGGCGGCGACTCGGCCATGGAGGAGGCGATCTTCCTCACGCGCTTCGCGACGCACGTGTCCGTCACGCACCGGCGCGACGAGCTGCGGGCCTCGAAGATCATGCAGGACCGCGCCCGGGCGAACGCGAAGATCGAGTTCCTCTTCAGCACGGCCGTCGAGGAGATCCTGGGCGACGACCGCGTGCGGGGCGTGCGCCTGCGCTCGACGAAGGACGGGCGCACGTCCGAGGTCGCCGTGGACGGCTTCTTCCTGGCGATCGGCCACATCCCCAACACGGACCTGTTCAAGGGCCAGCTCGCGCTCGACGAGCAGGGCTACATCGCCTGCGTCGACGGCGTCGCGACGAGCGTCCCGGGCGTCTTCGCGGCCGGCGACTGCGTCGACCACAAGTATCGCCAGGCGATCACGGCCGCCGGGATGGGGTGCATGGCGGCGATCGACGGCGAGCGATATCTCGAGTCCAGGCACCGGTAAGGGCTTAAACGCCAAGGATTTGAGCGCTCGCCCCTTGACCGGGCGCTCCCCCGCCGCTAAGCTTTGGCCCTTTTACGTCCAGGGAAGAGAGCGAAGCGCGACTCGTCGCGCGCGGGCCGGGGGGGCCGCGCGCGCGGCGACGGAGGGGAGCGAGCATGCGCAGCGCGGGGATCGGGCTCGGGGTCTACCTCCTCATCGGCTTGGCCGGCTGCGGCGGCGGCGGGGGCGGCGGCGGGTCGTTCGCCGGCGGCGCGCCGCCCGCGGCGCAGCCCGGGTCCCAGAACCCCGGGGCGACGCCCCCCGGCTCGAGCGCCGGCCAGTTCGTCAACCCGGCCTGGAACGTCCCGGCCGCCTCGCCCTCGAAGCTCTGGACCGACACGGTCGCGCCGCCGACGACGTTCGCCGACTGGTTCCAGCAGCGCCCGTGGCTCCTCGACCGGAGCCTCTGGGCGAGCTACTCGGAGAACGGGCGCCAGCCCGGGCGGGCCGACCTCGGCGCGTACGGCGTCGGGAACGGCCGCTGCTTCGGCATCGTGGGCCTCGGCTACCCGCTCAACACGCTCCACAACATGGTCGGGCCGAGCTACATGAACGCGGGCGGCTTCTTCGCCGACACCTCGACCGGCCTCGCCATCGGCTCGCGCCAGGTCGCGTTCCTCGAGGAGTGGGTCTACAAGGTCCGGCGCCAGGCCGTCGTCCTGACGAAGGCGAGCGAGGCGCGCGCCGAGCTCTACACGATCGACCACGCCCCGCCCGGCGTCGACGCCATCGTCCGCACGGTCGTCGTCAAGAACCGCACCGCCGCCGACCTCCGCGACGTCGTCGTCCTCACCCGGGTCCTCGGCGGTGCGGCCGAGGGCGCGCGCCTCGTGCAGCGCCGCGCCGACCGCAAGCTCGCCGTCGGCGGGCGCGGCGCGCGCCTGCTCGTCCCGACCGTCGCCGGCGACACGCTCCGCGTCCCGCTCGGCGACATCCCGCCGGGCGCCGAGGTCGAGGCCCTCGTCTACCTCGTCTTCACGCGCAACGGCAACGGCGAGGCGGCCGTCATCCGCACGATCGAGACCGAGGGGAGCGACCGCCTCCTCGAGCGCACGCGCACGCACTGGGACCGCTTCTTCGCCGAGGGCGCGCGGCTCGAGACCCCGGACCCCAAGTTCTCGGACTGGGTCGACGACATGCTCGTCACGGGCGCGATCCAGATCAACGAGCACGGGGCCGTCTCGCCCCTCTCGCGCTACACGAAGGCGTTCATCCGCGACACCGAGGGCCCGATCCGCCTGTTCCTCAAGACCGGGCGCCACGAGGCGGCGCGCCGCGCGATCCGGTACCTGTACGCGGCCGCGCGCCACAACCGGGCGATCGAGAACTCGACCTCGCTCGACCTCGACCCGGCCGCCGCCCCGCCGCCGCCCGCGGACTGGAGCACGATCTCGTTCATGCCCGGCCGCAACCCGGTCGAGGCGCCGAGCTACCTGCCGCTCTACGCGCACGACTACTACCGGGCGACGGGCGACGTGGCCTCGGTCCGGGAGTGGTTCGAGTGGGCGCGGGCGGCGGTCGAGCTCCAGGAGGTGTCGGCCGACGGCCTCATGCGGTTCAACGGCGACGAGCCGTTCCGCTGGGTCCTGATGCTCGCGCTCGGGGCCTACGAGCCCGAGAACCGCGGCTGGTCGTCGAACTCGGCCTTCCTCTACGTCGCCGCCGCCGAGCGCGTCGCCGAGATGGCGCGCGTCCTCGGGCGGGCGCAGGACGAGCAGGAGATGCGGCGCCTCGCCGCCAAGGTCCGGGCCGGGACCGAGCGCTGCTTCTGGCTCCCGAACGTCGGCCACTGGGACGTGATCCGGCTCTTCCTCGCCAACGCCCAGCTCCTGCGGCCGTTCGAGGACATCAACCTGCTCCCGCTCCACGTCGGCTACGTCACGGGGCGCGACCCGAAGGGCCGCGAGAACCTGCTCGCGGTCATGCGCCTCCTCGGGCGGCCGGGCGGGACCGTGCAGTCGCGGTTCCTGCCGGGGCCGTACCTCGAGGGCTACGACGGCCACGTGCCGGGCTACTACCTCGAGAACCTGGCGCTCGTGGACCACGCCGACGCCGAGACGGCCTTCAACGCCCTCGAGCGCGTCGCTCAGGTCTCGGGCGAGGTCGCCGAGGGCCAGTTCCAGAGCGGCCACTCCGTGATCCTGCTCAAGTACTCGCCGACCGGGCTCGACGACGGCGACGTGACCGCCCGCTACCGCCCGTGGGAGGGCTCGATCTGCGTCGACGGCGCGCTCGTCTACCTGCTCGGGCTCGAGCCCGACGCCGAGCGCGGCCGCGTCTCGCTCGTGCCGCACCTCCCGAACGGCTGGGGGACGCTGGCGCTGCGCGACGCGCGCCTCGCGGGCGAGCCCTACGACGTCTTGGTGCGCGAGCTCGGCGGCCGCCGTCTCTACCGGGTGACGAACCGCGGCGCGCGGCCGCTCACGGTCGACCTCACGGTCTCGCTCGCCCGCGTGAACGGCGTCACGGGCGTGCGCGTGGACGGCGTGGACGAGCCGCTCGCGGGCTTCGCCTTCGAGGCCGAGTTCGACCGCGTCCGCTTCCGGCTCGGGGACCGGCTCCTCGCGCCGGGCGCCTGGGTGGACGTCGACGTCACGTACGCGCCGCGCTGAGACTGAGCCTGAAGCGCGCGCCTTGCTTTCGCCCCGCCGGATGATAGCTCACCTCCGGACGGGAACGAGAGGAGGCGGTCGTGAACGTCGCCGGTAAGCTGGCCCTCGTCGCCGCCGCGATCGTCGCCTTCGCCGGCTTCCACCTCCTTCGCAACCGCTGGCGCGACGTCGAGGCGGAGGACGGCCGCTTCTCGGTCCGCGTTCCCGGCCCGCTCGGGCGCACCGACGGCCGGTTTCCCATGTCGTACGGCCACGACACGCGCGTGACCTACGAGTGCCGCCGCGGCAGCTTCACCTTCACCGTCGGCCACTTCGAGCTGCCCGCCGGGGCGACGAAGGGCCCGGACGAGGTGCTCGCCGACGTCCTCCACGCCGCCCAGGTCCAGCTCGGGGGGCGGTTCGACGCCGCCGGCGAGACCAGGGCGATCGAGGCGGCGCCCGGGCCGGCGCTCGAGATCGCGTTCGACGGCCGGCGAGACGGCGACGCGCGCCGGGTCCGGGCGCGCGCGTTCTTCGCGGCCGGCACGCGTCGTGTCTACCTGCTGATGGTCGACGCCCCCGCCGAGCTGATCGGCAACGGCCACGCGGAGCGCTTCTTCACCTCGTTCCGCCCGCGCGAGGGCGCCTGACCGGCCGTCAGGCGGCCGGCGACGACGACGGGGGCAGCCGGAGCGTCGCGCCGGGCGGCAGGATGTGGACGCGCCCGGCGACCGCGTCGCCCGCCGATGCCGCCAGCTCGCGCAGCCGCGCCGGCGGCTCCTCGGGCGGCTCGTAGCTCAGCACGAACGTGCCCCAGTGGATGGGGACCAGGTAGCGCGCGCCGAGGTCGGCGAAGGCGCGGAGCGCGTCCTCCGGGTCCATGTGGACGAAGCGGAACGACGGCGGCCGGTACCCGCCGATCGGCAGGAGCGCCACGTCGATCGGCCGTGGGAAGCGGGCGGAGATGTCGCGGAAGAAGGGGCCGTAGGCGGTGTCGCCGGCGTGGTAGACGGCCACGCCCGCGCGCTCGACGACGAACCCGCCGTAGCCGAGGCCCGCGAGGCTCAGGCCGCGCCGCCCCCAGTGGCGGGCCGGGATCGCCGTGACCGCGAAGCCCGCGACCTCGGCGCGCTCCCACCAGTCGAGCTCGACGATCTCCCCGCGCAGGCCGGCGCGGCGCAGGAGCGCGCCGAGGCCGGGCGAGCAGACGGCCGGCAGGCCTCGCGGCAGGCGGCGGAGCGTCGGCAGGTCGAGGTGGTCGTGGTGCCCGTGCGTGAGCAGGAGGAGGTGGAGGGGCGGCAGCGCCTCGAGCGCGATCCCGGGCTCGACGAGGCGGCGCGTCAGGTAGAGGCGGCGGGAGAAGACGGGGTCGAAGATCGCGCGCCGGCCGTCGAGCGCGGCGAGCACGGTCGCGTGCCCGACGTAGGAGACGTCGACGGCGGCGGCGGCCGGCCCGGCCTCGACGACGGCCCGCTCGGGCGGGCGCAGGCGGGCGAAGTTCGTGGCCGCCATGATCCGGAGGATGCGACCGAGGCGGAAGCCCGGGTTCTCGTTCGTCGCCACGGGCTCTATTGTGACGCCGGAACCTGATAGAATCGAGGCTCCGATGCAAGAGCTCCGCGGCCAGGTCGCGATCGTCACCGGCGCCTCGCGCGGGATCGGCTTCGGCGTCGCGCGCGCGCTCGCCCTCGCGGGGATGCGGCTCGCGGTCTGCGCCCGCACCGAGCCCGACATCGAGCGCGCGGGCCTCGCCCTCGCCGCCCTCGGGACCGAGGTCCTGGCGCGCCCGTGCGACGTCTCGAAGGCGCTCGACGTCGAGGGGCTCGTCGCCGAGACCGTCGAGCGCTTCGGGCGGGTGGACGTCCTCGTCTGCAACGCCGGCGTCGGCCGCTTCGGGGCGATCGAGGACTCCCGCGAGGAGGACCTCGACGCCGTCCTCGCCGTCAACCTGAAGGGCGTGTTCTTCTTCGCGCGCGCGGTCTTCCCGATCTTCAAGGCGCAGCGCCGCGGCTACGCGATCACGGTCTCCTCGTACGCCGGGAAGGAGGGCCTCCGCAACGCGGGCGCGTACGGCGCCTCGAAGTTCGGGGCCATCGGCCTCACGGAGTCGCTCCTGAAGGAGGGGGTCGCCTACGGGATCCGGGCGACCTCGATCTGCCCCGGCATGGTCGACACGGAGCTGGTCGCCGGCGCGGGGGTGCCGCCCGAGGACATGCTCCGGGTCGAGGATGTCGCCGAGACCTGCCTCTTCCTGCTCCGGCTCTCGGACGTGGCGGTGGTGCGCGAGGTCGTGCTCCAGCGCGTCGGGGCGATCGACTGAGCGGAGCGCGCGGAAGCCGAAGCCAAGTCCTTGCCGCGCGCTCCGCGGCGGGGGGTTCGGGGGGCGGAGCCCCCCGAAGACGAAGACCGGCGAAAAGGGTGGGAATCTGA
>Ga0187892_10001601_pt1 | contig 50630 bp, 45 predicted proteins | sample MA1701073metaG_FD_139345 | JGI IMG/M metagenome (GOLD analysis project Ga0187892, IMG submission 139345) | Bio-ooze microbial communities from a basaltic lava cave in the Kipuka Kanohina Cave System on the Island of Hawaii, USA - MA170107-3 metaG ...
AACTTCCCCATTTTGATTCAGAAGATTGACGCAGAGCGAGTTGGAGGGTCACGCTCCGTCGTGACCGTCCCGCGAAGCGGGAGACGCGACAGAGCGCGTCCCTCCAATTTGGGGAATTTCTGTATTTTTCCTTGCCACTGTCCGCGTTCTCCATTTTCCTTGCCGCGTGCAAGTCCGACTCGACAACATCACGAAGCGGTTCGGAAACACGACGGCGGTTCGCAGCGTTTCTCTCGACATTGGCGATGGTGAACTGTTCTTTCTGCTGGGTCCGTCGGGCTGCGGCAAGACGACGGTGATGCGGATGGTCGCGGGTTTCTACATTCCCGACGAAGGGAAAATTCTTTTCGACAACGACGATGTCAGTAATCTCCCGCCCCACAAACGCGACACGGGGATGGTGTTTCAGAGTTACGCGTTGTGGCCCCACATGACGGTGCGCGAAAACGTGGCGTTCGGCTTGGAGTTGCGCAAACTCACGAAAAGCGAAGTCAAGAAACGCACCGACGCCGCGCTGGCGATGGTGAAAATGACCGAGCGCGCGGATTATCGCCCCAACCAACTTTCGGGCGGGCAACAACAGCGAGTCGCGCTCGCCCGCGCGCTGGTGATTCATCCGAAATGTCTGTTGCTCGACGAGCCGCTCTCGAATCTCGACGCGAAGTTGCGCCTCGAAATGCGCACGGAAATCCGCCGCATCTGCAAAGAGGCGAAGCTCACCGCAATTTACGTCACGCACGACCAGAAGGAGGCGCTCTCCATCGCCGACCGTCTCGCCGTGATGAGCGCGGGCGAAGTAATGCAGGTCGGCGCGCCGCGCGAGGTGTATCTGAAGCCGAACAGCGCGTTCGTCGCTAATTTCATCGGCGAGACGAATTTCATCGAGGGCGTGTTCGCGGGTTATTCGCACGGGCGCGTGGAAGTGACCACGAGCCTCGGCGCGATGATCGCCGCGACGCTGCCGAACGACCCCGTGCGCGCGGGCGACAAGGTGACGTTGTCGCTGCGCCCCGAGGCAATTCGGCTCGGCGACCCGCCCGCGAACGCGCCGAACATTTTCGACGGCACAGTTCACGACACGGTGTATCTGGGCGAAGTCGCGCAACACGTCGTCAACCTCGGCAACAACGGCGCGGTCGCGTTGAAAGTGTTCGAACTGAACCCACGCTACGTCGCGCGCGACGACACCAAGCTGAGCGCGAAAGTGTGGGTGAAGCCAGAGGATGTCGTTGTGCTGACGAAATGATCGGGGAGCGCACGCGCCCTCGCGTGCTGCGTCGGACGCCCCGTCCGACGCCTCCCCTGTAGCGGTGGTTGCGACCGCCGAAGAATTTGATAGGAAACGGCGGTCGCAGATCGCCGCTACAGGTTTCCCGCGAGGCGCGGAAAACGGCACGCGAGGGCGCGTGCGCTCCCCAAACTAGAAAATGATTCGCAACATCATCATTCTCCTCACCGCCGCCGTCGTGGTCGGCTTGCCGTTTGCGTTGCGACCGAAACAGGACGCGGGCGAATGGAAGGCGGGCGATCCCGTTCTCACCATTGTCTCGCCGCACAACGAGGCGATTCGGCACGAGTTCGAGCACGCGTTTTCGCGGTGGCATCAGGCGAAACACGGCAAGCCCGTCAAAATCGAATGGCTCAGCATCGGCGGCACTTCGGAAATCAGCCGTTATCTCACGTCGGAATACATCACCGCGTTCCGCGCTTGGTGGAAGGCGCGTGGCAAACCGTGGGGCGCGGGCGCGAGCGAGACGCTGGTGGACCGCCGCTTCAACACGGAGAAACCGCCGCAGGGGATGGACGAGGCGCGGTGGAAGGAACTGCGCGAGATGTATCTGAAATTTCGCGAGGTGGACAATCCGCGCGAGTTCACCTGCAAGATTGACCTATTTTTCGGCGGCGGCGAATACGACCACAGTGTCGCGTTTGGGCAGGGCTTGACGGTCGCGCCGTGGAAGAAGGGAGAAGAGCCAGAAGGAATTTTTAAGACAGAAGATGTCGGAGCAACGCTCACGCTGGGTTCGTCACTAGTGCAACGTCAAAGTTCAATTGGAGGGCCACGCTCCGTCGTGGCCGCCCCGCACGCCACGGACGCGACGGAGCGCGTCCCTCCAAGAACCCTTAAAATGAGCTTTGACATAGCAATAGTCCCTCATGAGCGGAAATTTGTGGAACTCATCCCCGAACGCGTCAGCGGCGAAACATGGCGCACGCCGTATCTGTTCGGCGCGGTCGTGAGCACGTTTGGCATCTGTTACAACCTCGACCGTCTGCGCGACCTCGGCATGGAAAAATCGCCGCCGTTGCGCTGGGACGACCTCGCCGACCCTATATATATAGGGCAAATCGGTGTCGCCGACCCGACCAAGAGCGGGAGCGTGGCGAAGGCGTTCGAGATGATGATTCATCAGAAGTGCTATCAGTCGGTGCGCGCGGCGGGGTTCACGGACGAGGACATCGAAAAGTTCGAGCAGAAAATCCGCGCGGCGCGGTTGCCGCTGGGTGAAGTGCCGCCCGACGTGCCCGCCGAATATCAGCGCGCGGTTGAGCAAGGCTGGCTCGACGGATTGCGGCTCGTGCAACGCATCGGCGCGAACGCGCGCTATTTCACCGATTCGGCGGGGAAAGTGCCCGTGGATGTCGGCGCAGGCGACGCGACGGCGGGGCTGGCGATTGATTTTTACGGGCGGTATCAGGCGCAAATCGCGCGCGGTCCCGACGGACGCGAACGGATGGCATACGTCACGCCCGTCGGCGGCTCAAGCGTGAGTTGCGACCCGATCAGTTTGATGCGCGGCGCGCCGAACCGCGAAGTCGCGACGCGGTTCATTGAGTTCGTGCTGAGCGAGGACGGACAGAAACTCTGGACGTATCGCGTGGGAACTCCAGGAGGTCCTGAAAAATACGCGTTGCGCCGTCTGCCGATTCGCCGCGATTTTTATCCGATGGAAAAGATAGGACACGCTTCCAGCTTGTCCATGGAAAGGGTAGGACACGCTTCCAGCTTGTCCCATTCGGCAGAAGGTCAAGCTGGAAGCTTGACCTACCCTTTTGAGCGACACCGAAAATATGCCGCCGACGATCTTGCCGACCCGACAGTGAATCCCTACGCGCTCGCCGAAAAGTTCACTTACCGCACGCGCTGGACGGCGGGGCATTTCAACATCCACCGCGATTTGATTCGCGCGATGTGCCTCGATTCCGCCGACGAGTTAAAAGCTGCGTGGCGCGCCATCAATGAAAACGGCGGCCCGTCGCGACAGCAGGAGGCAATGGCGTTGCTGGGGAAATTGCCCGATAAACCCGAGCCGTTGACGTGGCGCAGCGCACCCGACATCGGCAAACGTTTTGACCGCCTGACTTACATGCGCGAGTGGACGGAATTTTTCCGCGCGAATTATCGGAAGGCAGAAGAAGCGGCGAGGAAATGAGATGGGGAGCACACGCGCCCTCGCGTGTTGTTTCCCGCGCCTCGCGGGAAAACTGTAGCGGCGGTCTATGACCGCCGAGAAAAATCAATTCGCGACAGCGGTCATAGACCGCTGCTACAGCGGAGTGTCGGACGAGGCGTCCGACGCAGCACGCGAGGGCGCGTGCGCTCCCCAGAAACGCGGACAGGCGAGACGCCTGTTCCACCATTTTAACCCTTCAACCTATTTAACCCTTTTAACCTCTTTAACTTTTTAACCACACAATGCGACGCAGCACGGCATGGACGGTTTTTTTTATCACGCTGGCGATTTTCATCGTCTGCCTGCTCGTGCCGTTGTGGATGGTCATCAGCGGCGGGTTCATTGTCGGCGGGGAGTTCACGCTGAAATATCTGTTCGGCGTTTTCCAAAACCCGATTTACGCCGAGGGGCTGCGCAACAGCGTGACGATCGCGATGTGCACGACCACGCTGGTTACGCTGATCGCCGTGCCGCTGGCGTGGCTGTCGAACCGCTACGATTTCGCGGGCAAGAAAATGATGAGCGCGCTGATCCTCGTGCCGATGATTCTGCCGCCGTTCGTCGGGGCAATCGGGTTTCAACAGATGTTCGGCGTGTATGGCGTCGTGAATTCGCTGTTCGGGTTGCAAACGGACTGGCTCGGCGGCGGACGGTTCGTGGGCGTCGTGCTGCTGCAAGCGCTCGGGCTGTATCCCATCATGTATCTCAACGTCGCGGCGGCGCTGGCGAACGTTGACCCCGCGATGGAGGAGGCGGCGGAAAATCTCGGCTGCCACGGGTTCAAGAAATTCCGCCGCATCACGCTGCCGCTGATCATGCCAGGATTGTTCGCGGGCGGGACGATTGTGTTCATCTGGAGTTTCACGGAACTCGGCACGCCGCTCATCATGAATTACACGCGGTGCGCGCCCGTGCAGGTGTTCGACGCGCTCAAGGAAATCGGGACGAATCCGTTTCCCTACGCGCTCGTGTTCGTGATGCTCAGCGTCAGCGTGCTCTTGTATGCGACATCGAAATTTATTTTCGGCGGCAAGGCTTACGCCATGCAAAGCCGCGCGGCGACGGTCGCAGGCATGGAAACGGCGCGCGGGCTGAAGGGGCTGGCGGTGCTGTTGCCGTTTGCTCTGGTGAGTTTTGTTGCGCTGTTACCGCATCTCGGCGTGGTGTTCACGAGCGTCAGCGCGCCTGGCAGTTGGTATCAATCGGTGTTGCCGCAGGTGTTCACCGCCGAAAATTACAGGGAGGCGTTGAGCCACAACATGACCGTGCCGAGCATCGGGAACAGCCTGCTTTACGCGAGCGTGGCGGTCGTGTTGAACATGGTGATCGGCATCGCGGTCGCGTTCGTCGTGGTGCGCAGCGACCTGAAAGTGCGCGGCGTGCTCGACGCGCTGGCGATGTTGCCACTCGCCGTGCCAGGGCTGGTGCTCGCGTTCGGCTATCTCGCAATCAGCTCGCATTTCGCGAACCAGGAATGGGTGAAGGAAAATCCGTTCTGGCAATCGCTGTTCGATGTGCGGACGAACCCGACGATGTTTCTCGTCGTCGCGTATGCGGTGCGGCGGCTGCCTTACATGGTGCGCTCGGCGGTCGCGGGTTTGCAGCAAACGTCGGTGACGCTTGAGGAAGCCGCCGCAAACCTCGGCGCGTCGCCGATGAAAACGATTCGCCGCATCACGCTGCCGCTGATTACGGCGAACCTCATCGCGGGCGGGATGCTGGCGTTCGCGTTTTCGATGCTCGAAGTGAGCGACAGCTTGATGCTCGCGCAACGCGCCGATTATTACCCCATCACCAAGACGATTTACGAATTGTTCCAACTCATCGGCACAGGCAAATACCTCGCCTCGGCGCTCGGCGTCTGGGCGATGGTGTTTCTGGCGATCACCATCATCGGCAGCAGTTTGATTTTGGGGAAGAAACTGGGTGCGTTGTTCAGGGTATAGCCATTCACCGTAGGAGCGACATTCCTGTCGCGAAGATTCGTGCCATTCTGGAAGGCTGGTCGCGACAGGAATGTCGCTCCTACGAGTTTGTGAAATTATGAAATTCGTTGCGCTACTGCGCGGCATCAACGTCGGAGGCAACAACATCATCAAGATGACTGACCTCAAGGCGTGTTTCGAGGAGATGAAGTTCGCCAACGTCGTCACTTACATCCAGAGCGGCAACGTGTTATTCGAGACTTCCGAAACGAACGAGAAAAAGCTGGTGGAAAAAATTGAAAAGGCACTCTCCGCTGAGTTCGACTACGAATCTCGCCTCGTCCTCGTCTCGCATCCGCATCTCAAGCGAATAGTCGAGAATTGCCCGCGCGATTTCGGCACGAGCGCCGCGAAGTTCCGTTACGACGTGATTTTTCTCAAGGAACCGTTGACCGCGCTCGAAGCGATGAAAAGCGTTAGCGTCAAGGAGGGCGTTGACACGGCGCACGCGGGCGACGGCGTTCTCTACTTTTCGCGGCTCATCAGCAAAGCCACGCAGAGCAGGCTCAACAAAATCATCGGCACCCCAGCGTATCAAAACATGACGATGCGTAACTGGAACACGACGACCCAATTGCTGGCGATGATGGACAGTTGATCTGGGGAGCGCACGCGCCTCGCGTGCTGTTTCCCGCGCCCTCGCGGGAAACACTTTCGGAAAAGTGACGGACGGGGCGTCCGTCACAACCCCGAAAGCTTTCGGGGTGCTCCCCAACCGCCCGCGACGACGAAAATAATTCGTGTCAATTCGTGTTCATTCGTGGCTAAATCTTTTCAATGCACGAGCAAGACATCGAGAAAATTCTCTTTGACGCCGAAACCATCCGCCGTCGTGTGGATGAAGTGGCGGCGGAAATCCTCCGCGCTTACGACGGCAAAGACCTCACGATGGTCGCCGTGCTGACGGGCAGCGTGCCGTTCATTGCGGATTTGATTCGCCGCCTGCCGCGCCCGTTGCGCCTCGATTGCATCGGCGCGGCAAGTTATCGCGGCGGGACGAAACCCACGGAGTTGACGCTGACCAAGTCTCTCCAACTCGACGTTGCGAATCGTCACGTGCTCGTCGTGGACGACATTCTCGACACGGGCGCGACACTGCTGCGTATCCGCGACATCATCAGTTCGCTCGGGGCGCGAGAAGTGAAGCTCTGCGTCCTTCTCGAAAAGGAAGTGCCGCACGCCGAAAACATCCGCGCCGATTTCTGCGGCTTCCGCATCCCGCCGCATTTCGTCGTCGGTTACGGCTTGGATTTCCGCGAGCAATACCGCAACCTGCCCTACATCGCGACGCTCAAACGCAGCGTCATCGAATCCTGAACACCCGCGACGGTGAGCGATGACTGACGCCAGCAATCTCAACCCCAAACGCGCGCCGTGGCTGGCGCTGGCGATGGTGGCGACGGCGATTCTACTCGGCATCCTCGTCTGGAAATTCGTGGATCTCGCGCCGCACGTGGACGAGGAATTTTTCTTCGGCTCGGACGATCCGACGGTCAAGGAGGGCGCGGCAATCGGCGAAAAGTTCCCGACGCATTCGCAACTCTACATCAGCGTCGCCGCGCCCGACATCCACGCCGCCGAATACTACGAGCGCGTCAGGAAATTCTCCGAGGATTTGCAGAAGGCGCCGCACGTTGTGGAGAAGGGCGTGCGCAGCGTGACAAACGGTCCGAAGGACATGAAGGACGCTTCGGAAAGCCCGCTGTGGGGTCGGTTGTTCGGTGTGGGTGAGGGCGGCTCGACGATGGTGATCGTGTCACACGACAACAACGACCGAAAAAAACTCATCGCGGGGATGGAGGCGGTCGCAGGGAGTCATCACCGCGAGGATTTTCAGATTCGTCTCGCGGGCGTGGCGTATGTCGTCGAGTTGATTCGGCGCAACCTGGTGCACGATCTCGTCTGGTTCACGGTCGCGGCGTTCCTTGTGTTCGGCGTCGCAGTGGGCGCATTGTTTCGCTCGCTCAAACTTCTCGTCGGGACGCTGGCGACGTGTTTCAGCGCGATGACGCTGACGCTGATCGCGCAACAGCATCTGCTGGGAATGCACATGGGAATTCTCACGACGAACCTCAGCACGATGGTGTTTGTCATCACGTTGTCGCACATCGTATTCATGACCTCGAACTGGCGGACGATTGCCGCCGAGGGCGGATTCGCGGGACCGCCGCTGATGTGGGCGGCGTGGCGGCGCACGATTGTGCCGTCGTTCTGGTGCATGGCGACGACGGTGATGGGATTTTGCAGTTTGCTGATGGTGTCCGCGCATCCGTTGAAGGAACTCGGTCGCGGCGGCGCGTTGGGGACGGTGATTGCGATGGTGTGCGCCTACGCGATGTATCCCGTTTTTTTGCGGTGGACGGAATCGCGAGCGGCGACAGCGGACGCGGGAAAACGCGCCGAAGGATTCTGGTCGCGCGGGTTTGCCGCGCCCGTCGTTCTCATTGTCGCGGCGTGCGCGGCGCTGGCATTCGGGTTGCCGAAAGTGAACACCGACCCGAGCCTCATCGAGTATTTCGGGCGGCGCGATCCCATTCGCACGGGACTCGAATATGTGGACGTGCGCGGCGGGAGCAGTCCGCTGGAACTGGTGGTGCGGCGCGCGGACGGCGGCAAGCTGATGACGGCGGATTCCTACGAGCGGATGTGGAAGTTCCAGAATGCGCTGGAGAAAAACCGCAACACGGGCGTCGTGCTTTCGCTGCCCGTGCTGATGGCGGAGGCGAAACGGCAATTGAAAGTGCCCGACCTGGTGACGGGGATGATCCCGTGGGATTTCATCCTGACGATGGCGGAGCAGACGGAATACAAAAGCGTGGTGGACAGTTTCGTGACGAAAGACCGCGCCGAGGGAAAATTCATGATGCGGATGGTCGAGCAGCACCGCGACGCGAACCACACGCGGGTCGTCGAGCAACTGCGCGAGACGGCGCGCGCGCACGGGCTGGACGTGAAGATGGTTGGCGGCGCGTATTTCCTGCAAGGCAAACTTGCCGAGCAGGTGAGCCAGAGTTTGCTGGAGGGTCTGTTGTGGCTCGTCGCGCTGTTCACGCTCATCGCGTTTGCCATCTCGCTTTCGCTTCGCGGCGGCATCGCGATGATTTTCGCGCTCTGCCTGGTGCCGCTCGCGATTCTCGGCGCGCTCGGGATGTTTGGAATTCCCGTGGACATCATTTCCGCACCCGCAACGAATGTCTGCATCGGGATGGCGGTGGATTCGATGATTCACCTCGCGCGCGCCGTGCGACGCCAGAGAAAATCGGGCGCGAAAGGTTGGGAGGCGTGGACGCTTGCGCGGGCGGAACAATGGCGCGGCATCGTCGGCTCGTGCGCGATCGTCGCCGTGGGGTTCGCGATTTTTGCGTTGTCAGATTTTCCGCCGACTCAACGGTTCGGCATGGCGGTCGTCTTCGGCACCGTCGTCGCCGCGCTCGCCGCGTTGTTTGTTTTTCCGCTTTTGGGCGGATGGAGGGAGAAATTGTAGTCGCAGGCTTTATGCCTGCGAATTCGCGCTCATAAAGGAGCGGTTCGAAACGCAGGCGTAAAGCCTGCGGCTACATTTTCAAGAGTTGCTGCTCGAAACGATTGCGCCAGTATTTGGGCAACGCTTCCACCTTGATGGCGCGCCGCAATGTCTCCGCATCATCGCGCTCGAACGAATGGAGGCGCACGATATCGTCCACGCTGACTTTGTTTTCGTCGCGGCTCAGCCGTTCGATTTTGTCTCCCGCCTTCACGAAACCTTCCTTCACCACCGCGCAATAAAATCCCGTGTGGCGGCTTTGCAGGAAACGCTCGATGATGTCGTCGCGCTGGAATTTCATTGCGAGCTTGGAGCAGGGGAGACGCGGCTCGGTCACCATCACTTCCGCTTCGCCGATGCGGAAACGGTCGCCGATGCAGACTTCCCTCTCAAACAACCCGACCGTCGTGAAATTCTCGCCGAACATTCCCCATGGCAATTTCATTTCAGGAAATTCGCCGCGCCAGAATTCGTAATGCTCCGACGGATACGCATAAACTGCCTTCGACTCGCCGCCGTGCACGCGCAAATCCGCCTGCCCGTCGCCGTCAAGATTCAGCTGCCGCAACATCACGCGAGAGGAGACTGGCTCTTTAAAAATCCCCGTCCTGATTTGCTTGCCGCGATAGGTCACAATGTGCGGGCGGGAGATGTTGAGGGAAAGAAGTTTCACAAGCACATCTCAGACAGACAGAATGCGAGGCGTGATTGATTGTTGATCATCTTCGTGTCTGTTTTGAGATTTTCGCAACATTAGCGTTTCACGGTAGTCTTCTGCTGCGGCTGTTCGGGTGAATTCAACGGGTTTGCTGAAATTATTGTGCACAACAGACTCAATTTCCTCAAGTGTTACACGGAAAAATTCCTTGCGCGTATTTATAGCGTTAACTCGACGCTCATCGAACGCCTTATGCAGAGCATTCTCAAGAGAGGGAGCGTCGTCACTAAAAATGAGCGCGTGAACGTCAAAATAGAATGGCACGGAAGCATCCCCGAGTTCGTCAACCCGTTCCTCAGGGTCCAGTCGTCGCGTCACTCCAATTTTGTAAATGTTTTCGCCGAAAGCGCCAATGTTGGAAATGATATAAACATATCCCGCCCGTGTATTTTGCTCGCGATACAGCACATCCTCTTTTTGTTTTTCCACTTCAGCTTTCTTTTCTTCGATGGTGTGCATCTCAGATTCGAGCAGCTTACGCTCGGTGTCGGTTTTGGCTGTTTCCATTTGAGATTTCATTGCTTCAAGCGCGCGGTCGAAATGGCGCTCCTCTTTTTCAAGTTTGGCTTTCATTTCCTCAATTTCACGTTGTATCCGAGCTTCTTCTCTCATTTGCTCCCGAATCCGTTTTTGCTCCTCGCGCTCTTTTTGTTTTATGACGTGATACTCGTGGGTCAAATACAACTCTTCCAACTTGAGGTTCAGGAACTGATTGATGAGCGATACATGCGTTCGTTCGCCGAGTTTGTTGAGGCTTTCAAAGGCGCGCTGGATGCGCTTCTCCATTGAATCAACATTGTTGTATTTTACTGCCGCGATGCACGCGTCGCATTCGTTGTTAAACGAGCGGATGAGCAGCTTAGCAATGTCTCGCACCATCTTTTCGCCTTTTGAACGGTCGCCGTCCACTGTCCAGTTTGCGGGACAAACCGCAGCCTCTTTATTTTTGATGAGGCGTGCCTGAGCATCAATATTGCGATTTATTCGCGCCTTGTAATGTTCGGAAGTCGGAAGATTGAAGTGAGAACGATAAAACCCGAACGATTGCAAAAGGATTTCTTCATCGAGAACAATAATTTGCTTTTTTCGTGCCTCAATTTCTCGATTTAGGTCGGCGATATGTTTTTTGCATGCCGCATCATTTGCATTCAACTGAGATTGCATTTGGGCCGTAATTTGTTCTGCCTGCCTTCTCGCCTCCACAGCAGCCGCTTCGGAGGAAACGCGTCGTGCCTCCAGTTCTGAAATCTCCCTTTTGATGTCTTCAAGCGTGAATCTTTCCGTTTCTTTAAGAACTTTTTGAAGATTCGCCAGATTTTGCTGTGCGTTTGTAAGTTCAGCTGCGAGTCTTCCGTTTTCTGAATCCGCAACTGCTAGATTGGATTGGACAACTCTGTAGGCATTCTGGCAGTTGGTTAGTTCTGTCGAGAGTCTGCTGTGTTCGGCGTTTGCAGCGGCGAGTTCTGCTTTAATTTTGTTTACGCGTAATACATCGGTTAGTGCCATAAGTCATCGCCTCCTTGCTTGATTCTTATCTTTTAAGATTCAACCGTCGCCATCTCCCTTTCCTCCTCCGCGATTTTGCGCAAGTCCTGTTTTGCGACTTTGCCTGGGGCGGTGCGGGGGAGTTTGAAGCGGACTTTCCGCCGATAAAATTTCCCCCGCTTGCCTTTGGAGAAATCGTATTGCCTTTTCATACAAGACGCACGCTTCGCCTTACTTTTCACCATTGCCAGAGTCGGGAGCTTTGGAACGAAGTCCCGTCATTGTCAGCAGAGGCAGAACTGTGAAATGGCCATCATCCTCATAGACCGCGACAAACGACGCTTTGGGCGGCAGCCAAATGTAGTCGCGATGCGGCACCGAATACTCTCGCCCGTCCGCCATTCGGAGCGTGAAAGGCGTGCCGCTCGCCACTGCTTCTTCAATTTGGGCTCGTGTCATGGCGAAATGTTATCCGAACTGGGTCAATCCTCAAGCGGCTTTTGTTGCTTCACTCCGCCACTGTCGCCAACTCCCGTTCCTTCTCCGCGATTTTGCGCAACTCCAGCTTGGCGACTTTGCCTGAGGCGGTGCGGGGGGGGCTTTCACGTCAAGCCGCTTTCTTCTTCGACAATTTTTCTTCGAGCCAGCGGTTGAGAAGCGCGCGGGAGGAGACGCCTTTTTGCTTGGCGACGGCGGCGAGTTTTTTCGAGAGGGATTTTTCCACTCCGAAGAACGTCGTTTCCGATTCGAGCTCCACGTCGAAATGCGCGGGCTTTGTCTTGTCCCAATAATCCGCCAAATCGTGCGTGTCCCAAAACTCGCCGATTTCGCGGTAGCTGGTCGCGTTTGATATGGAGCTTTTATTTCTTTTCATAAGTTTTCCGCTCGCGGGCGGACATGTCACGCGCCGATAATATGAGCGCGCGGTCGCGGTCTTTCAACACAAAGAAAATCGTCAGGAATCTTCCCGTGCGCGTTTTCCCCATTGCGGAATAAACATTTTCGCCGCGCCGATGCCCTTTCTCGATGAAGCGGAACAACGGACGCCCCAGCAAAACTTCGGCGACTTCGCTCTGGTCAACGCAGTGCTTGCGCGCCAGTTTGTCCACGAATTCATCGAGCCAGATGATGTTGCGGATTTTCAAACCGTCTCATTCCCCACGACCGCCAGTTCCCGGTCCTCCTCCGCGATTTTGCGCAAGTCTAGTTTTGCGACTTTGCCTGAGGCGGTGCGGAGGAGTTTTTCCATCATGCGGACTTCGCCAACTCCTTGTTGTCGCGCAAGAGTTCGTTGACAATGGTTTGGGCGTCCCGCTTTTTCTTTCGGGCGTATTTTTGAACGACTTCGGCGATATCAGCGTCGAGGTAGATCGGCAGGTTGAAGCGGGCGTTGGGGCGGTAAAACTTGCCGCGCTCGCCTTTGGAAAAATCATATTCTTTCTTCATCGTTATTGGCTCCTGTATTGCTTTGTTTCGTGTTTGGTGGCTTTGCGGGCGGAAATGAGCCGAATGTTGCAATGCTCAGCACCCGCTTCCCGAACAGTGTGGATCACCACGAGCACAATTCCATTTCGGTCTGTTCCCATTGTCGCCCATCTATCTTCGCCCGAACTATGTTGCTCGTCAAAAACGGAAATCGCGATCGGGTCGGCAAACACCTCTGTCGCACGCTCGAAACTGACCTTGTGTTTGCGGCTGTTCTCAACGGCTTTTGCCAAGTCCCACTCAAAATTGTATTCCACCGTTAGGTTTGCCTCCTTGCAATATCTCAGCGCATCGTTTCAACCAACTCCCGTTCCTCCTCCGCGATTTTGCGCAATTCCAGCTTGGCGACTTTGCCTGAGGCGGTGCGGGGGAGTTTTTCCATCACCTTGATTTGGCGGGGGAGTTTGTAGTCGGCGAGTTTTTCCTTGAGAAACTTTTGCAGCGCGCGCGTGTCCACGGTCGCGCCCTCGGCGGGGACGACGAACGCGACGGGGACTTCGCCGCGTTGCGGGTCGCTCTTGCGCACGACGGCGGCTTCCTTCACGCCCGCGAACTGGTAGATGACCTCCTCGATTTCGCGCGGATAAACGTTCATCCCGCGCACGAGCAGCATGTCTTTCTTGCGGTCAACGATGGTGACGTAACCGTCGGCGTCCTTTTTGCCGAGGTCGCCCGTGTGCAGCCACCCGTTGCGCAGCGCGTCCGCCGTCGCCTCGGGCTGATTCCAATACCCGCGCATCACGTTCGGACCGCGCACGGCGATTTCGCCGACTTCGCCAATGGGCAACTCCTTGCCGCCTTCGTTAAAAATTTTCACTTCCACATCGAGAACGGGCAATCCGACCGTCCCGCCTTTTTGCTGTCCGTGGATTGGATTCATCGTCACGACGGGCGCGGCTTCACTCAGCCCGTAACCTTCGAGCAGCGGGAACGGATATTTGCGCGAGAAGGCGTCGAGCGTTTCAAGGGGAAGCGGCGCGGCGCCGCTGACGGCGAGTCGGAGCGGCATCAGTTTTTTTCCAAGAATCGGCAGGCGCAACAACATCTGTTTCCACGGCGCGATGTTTGCCTGCGCCATGCCCTGATAAAGCTGCGGGATGGCGACGAGGATGCTGGCGCGGCGGCGGCGGATTTCGTCGAAGATTTGCTTGGGCGGATGCAGCGATTTGATGATGAGGATGCTCGCGCCAACGCTGAGCGGCGTGAGGATGCAGACGGTGAGCATGTAACTGTGAAACATCGGCAGCAACAGCGTCATGCAATCGCACGGTTCTTCCTCGAGGATGTCAATGCAACTGATGACGTTGCTGGCGAGGTTGTTGTGGGTGAGCGTCGCGCCCTTGGGTTTGCCCGTCGTGCCTGAGGTGTAGATGATGACGGCGAGGTCGTCGGCGCTGATTTGCGGGAAACCGACCGCCAATTCCTTCGTGAGTTCGGCGAGCGTGGTGGTCGCGGCGGCGTTCGGGCTGTCGAGACTGACAATGTGTTGCAACGTCGGCACGCGCTGGCGCATTTTCGCGAGCGTCTCCGCAAATTCCGCCGACGTGATGAGGCACGAGACGCCGCAATCGTTGAGAATGAACGCGATTTCGTCGGCTTTGAGGAAATTGTTCACGGGCACGACGGTCGCGCCCGTCTTCAGCGCGCCGAACAACGCGACGATGTATTCGGGGCAATTTTTCAGCAGAATCGCCACGCGGTCGGTCGGCTTGACTTTGAGTTGCGTCGAGAGACCCGACGCCACACGCGCGATGCGGTCGCTGAGTTGCGTGTAGCTGATGACTTCGTCGCCGCAAAAAATCGCGGCGCGCTCCCCTTGCACGTCAGCGGCGCGCTCGAACATTTCGATCAGGTTGCCTTTTTGGATTTGCATTGTTGTTGTAGGGCGGGAATGCCCGAAGGGTTTCCCGCCGATTGATGTTGCGGTCGAGGCGCGAAACCCCTTCCCGCTTCGCGGGATCGGGGCATTCGCGCCCTACAATTTTTTTCACCACATAAACGATTGTTTGCTCGCTAAAACGTTTTCCCCATCCAAAATCGTCACGCGCCACGCGGTCACGATGCCGTCTTTTTTGAACTCATCGCCAGCTACCTCAAAAAAAGTGCGCCCGTGCAGTTTGGGGTTCACCTTTTCTTTCATCTTCACTCCGTCTGCCCGTTCCTGACGATATTCAAATCGGATGACGAGTTTTTCCTGCGCGCTCGCGCTCCACATCACGAGAAAAGTTTCGCCTTCCCGAAACTCCGAAGCGCGTTGCACGACCGCCTGCCAATCCATCCCGCCTTGCGGGACGCTTCCAATGACATCGCGCATCAATCGCGGCGGGGATTTAGCGGGAAACTCTTCGTGGAAAACTTTTTTGATTGTGGCGCGGGCGGGCTGCGATTTCGGCGCGCTTTCGTCCGCGCAGAAGCCGCTGACGCCCCACAATCCGATGATGACCGCATAGATAAACGCTGTCCTCATTTGTCTTGTTCCAGAAGTCACTCGACCCGCAGACGCTAACACAGGCAAAAGAACGTTGTCAACGCGACCTCCCGTGATAGTTTTGAACAAGATGGTGTAGCGGCGCTTCTATGAAGCGCCGATTTGAAGGGAGGATGGAATCTGCGCTTCGCAGAAGCGCAGCTACAACGCGGATGGGTTGCGTTATCCTCACTTGTGTTTTCATGAAATGTCTTCTCAAAAACGGCACGGAGATTGAATTTGACGACACTGGTTCGGGCAAAGTCGTCGTGTTGATTCACGCCTTTCCGTTATCCCGCGCGATGTGGCAGCCGCAAATCGAATCGCTGCGCGGAGAGTTTCGAGTTATCGCGCCTGATTTACGCGGTTTCGGCGGCACGACGGTTTTCGGCGAGCCGCCGACAATGGAACGGATGGCGGACGACGTGAACGCGCTACTCGACGAGCGCGACGTGAGTGAGCCAGTCGTGGTTTGCGGGTTGTCCATGGGTGGCTATGTGGCGCTCGCGTTCGCGCGAAAATATGCCGCGCGGTTGCGCGGGCTGGTGTTGGCGGACACGCGCGCTGAACCTGATGACGAAGCGGGCAAGGCAGGACGCAAAAAGATGATTGCGTTTGCCGCCGAACATTCGCCGCGCGAAGTCATTGACCATGTGATGCCGAAGATGGTGAGCGGCGCGGCATTCAAGAATCAAACGCCCGTCGTCGAGCAAGTGCGCGCGCTGGCGTCGGCGCAAAGCCGTGAAGGAATCATTCACGCGTTGAGGGCGATGCGCGACCGACCCGATTCGCGTCCCACGCTGGCGCAAATCAAAGCTCCGACGCTGGTCATCGTGGGCGGTGACGACACATTGACGCCGCCGCCGATGGCGCAAACGCTGGCGAGCGGAATTCGCGGCGCGCGATTGGTGACGATTAAGGGCGCGGGGCACATCTCCAATCTGGAAAATCCCGACGCGTTCACTAGAGCGATGCGCGAGTTTTTGGGAGGGCTTCCGTGAGCAGCGCGCCTTCATCCAATGCCGCGTTTCTGGATTCGGAGCAGGTTGTGTTGAAGCCAGAAATTTCCGCGCTGGTTTTCCCCGCGCTTGAGGCGTTGGGCTGTGTCGAGCATTTCTTCACATTACGCGCGACTGCGTTGGGTGAAGATCCGAAATCGGACGAGAGCTTGCGCGCGATTCGCGAACAGCACGAACGCGCGCTGCAAACCATCGGTTATTCGCGTCGAAAGCTGGCGGTGGCGGAGCAGGTTCACGGCAATCGCATCGCAGTCTTGAACGAACGCCCTGAATTGCCCGTCGCGAAAACGGACGGGCTGCTCACGAAGCGGCGCGGATTGCCGCTCGGCATTTACGTCGCGGATTGCAACGCGGTGTTCATTGTGGACCGCAAAACGCCCGTGATTGCGCTGCTTCATTCGGGGAAGTTGGGGACGCAGTTGAACATCGTTGGCGAAGCGATTGAGACGATGCGCGTGTCGTTTGGGACAAACCCCGCCGATTGTCTCGCCGTGATGAGTCCGTCCATCGGCCCGTGTCATTACGAGATGGACATCTGGACAGAAATCGAATCGCAACTCGCGGCGGCGGGCGTGAAGGACATTGTCAACCCGCGCATTTGCACGGCGTGTCACGTGGACAAATTTTATTCGTATCGCGCGGAGAAGGGGAGGACGGGGAGGTTGTTGGCGGTTCTTGCGCTGAAATAAAGTGGGGAAATCTTGAGTCATCTCGACACACGACAAAGCAAACTGGCGCTCGGCGTGGCGCTGCTCGGCGCGACGGCAATCGGGCTGGCGCCGATTTTCGTGCGATGGAGCGAGACAGGCTCGACGGCGACGGCGTTCTGGCGCGTGGCGTTGTCGCTGCCGCTCGCGTGGGTGTGGATGATTTATGATTTGCGTAGCTACGAGCGTGAGCGAGTGGGAAGCAAATCGACCGCTGAATCGAGCGAAACGTCCACTCGCTCACGCTCGTGGCTACGAGGGGGATTCGACTGGCGGCTGTTCATCCCAGGAATTTTTTTTGCGGGTGATCTGGCGGTGTGGCATGTCTCGATCGCGTGGACGACGGTGGCGAACGCGACGTTGCTGGCGAATTGCGCGACGATTTTCGTGACGCTGGTGGCGTGGCTGTTTTTCGGCGAAAAATTTCGATGGCTGTTTCCCGTGGGAATGATTGCGGCGATTGTCGGCGCGGCGGTGGTGGTGCAGGCGAGTTTTGCGGTGAGCGGGCAGCGGGTGCGGGGCGATTTGCTCGGCTTGGTGACGGCGATGTTTTACGCGGGGTATCAACTGAGCACGAAACGATTGCGGGCGCGGCACGCGACGGGCGCGATCATGTTTTGGTCGGGCGTGGCGATGACGGCGATTTTGTTCGCTGTGACGATCGGATTTAACGAAAAGATTTTTCCCGATTCGGCGCGAGGCTGGTGGGTGCTGGTGGGGCTGGCGATGATTTCGCAGGTGGCGGGGCAGGGGATGATCACCTGGGCGTTGGCGCATCTGCCGTCGGGATTCACGAGTGTGACGCTGTTGTGGCAACCCGTGGTGGCGGCGTTCGTGGCGTGGCTTGCGTTTGCGGAAGTGTTGACGCCGTGGCAGGCGGCGGGAGCGGTGGCGGTGTTGGCGGGGATTTGGTTGGCGAAGTTGGGGAGTGGCAAGAAGGAAAAGACGTAAGGGACGGAGGAGACAAAAAGAAATTTTATTCTGCGAATTTCACCTGCACCGCTTCGCGTTCAAACTGATTGGCAGACATCAGAGTGCGCGGGGTGAGTCGGGCGAGTTGGGTGATGAAACGGTCGGGGACGATTTCGAGGCGCGTGTTGTAGAAGGTGACGATGTCGTTGTAGTAGGCGCGGGCAAGCGCGATGCGGTGTTCGGTGTCCACGAGCGATTCTTGCAAGCTCAGGAAATTTTCGTTTGCCTTCAACTCTGGGTAATTCTCGACCAGCGCCACGCGCCTGGGCGTGACAGCGGCGGGGTCAGTGCCTTGCCGCCAGGGCCACAGCGCAGTGGCGCCGAGTTGGTTGCGAAGTTCGGCGACGAGGGTTTGCGTGTCGGATTCGTGGTCGCGGATTCCCTGCACAGCGGCGACGGAATTGGGAATGAGGTCGGCGCGGCGTTTGAGTTGCACGTTCCACATTCGCCCACACCTGCCCGACGCGCTGTTTGAGATTGATCATGCTGTTATAGAACATGATGAACCAGCCGCTGAACCACGCGGTGCAATAACCGAACCCCGTCAGAGTCGCCGCGAGCGCGCCCAACGGGACGACCCCGCCGACAGCAAGCGCCAAACCGAGGATGCGGAGCAACCCGAACGCCCCGCGATGACCGCCGCTGACCTGTTCCTCCGAGCGCGTCGAGATGAGAAACATTTCGGCGTTCTTGCTGTGCGCGATCTCGGGCGCGACGATGTCTTGCCGTTCGCGCGCGGTGCCCATGACAAAAAATCGGCGCGTGGATGGGGATGGCGTTCTCCACGAAATGACGGCGATGCGTGGCGTTGGCGCTCAGTGTGGCAGAACCGATTCGGGGTGTGGAGAGGTTTCTTGACCGCAATCGGCGCGAACGTGAAGTGGCGCGTTTACGATTGCTTCGCCAGAAACCGCTCGGCGTCAATCGCGGCGGCGCAACCCATGCCTGCGGCGGTGACGGCCTGACGATAAACGTGGTCCACGCAATCGCCCGCGGCAAAAATTCCCGTGACGCTGGTTTGCGAGCCGTGTTTGTTGACGATGTAGCCCGTTTCGTCCAACTCGACTTTGCTTTTGAGGAATTTCGTGTTCGGCTCGTGGCCGATGGCGACAAAGACGCCGCCGCAGGGGAAGACGCTTTCCTTGCCCGTCTTGACGTTTTTAATTTTCACGCCTTCGACGTTTTTCTTTTTCGGGTCGAGGATGTCGGTGACGACGGTATCCCAGAGAAACTCAATCTTGGGATTCTTGAACGCGCGTTCCTGCATGATTTTCGACGCGCGCAACTCGTCGCGGCGATGGATGACGGTGACCTTCTTTGCGAACCGCGTGAGAAACTGCGAATCCTCCATCGCGGTGTCGCCGCCGCCGATGACGACGAGGTCTTGTCCCTTGAAAAACGCGCCGTCGCACGTCGCGCAGGAACTTAGTCCGTGCCCAAGCAACTGCCGCTCCGATTCGAGTCCGAGATATTTTGGGCTTGCGCCCGTGGCGATGATGACGGTTTTGGTTTCGACGGTTTTGTCCTCGTCCACGGTGAGCTTGAACGGGCGTTTGGTCACATCAATATCAGTGACGAGACCGTGTTGGTAGCGCGCGCCGAACTTGGCGGCTTGTGCCTTCATTTTCTCCATCAGGTCGGGACCCATGATGCCGTCAGGAAACCCTGGATAATTTTCCACCAGCGTCGTGGTGCCGAGTTGACCGTGTTCGAGGTCGCCCGCGATGACGAGCGGGTTCAAGTTGGCGCGCGCGGTGTAGAGCGCGGCGGTGTAGCCCGCGCAGCCTGTGCCGAGGACGACGACGTTTTCGATGGTATTGCTCATGGGACGATTGGGATGTGCAAAATGCGGGGAGGATTCTTAACGGGCGGGCAAGAGAAGGGCAAGCCCGCAACGCGACATTTCAGAGCAAGCACAAGCGGCGGCGGCTGACCCGCCTCGCGCGTTGCGCTGGCGCGGCGATTACACGGCGACGTCGGAGAGAATTTCGGCGGCTTTCTGCGGCTCGCTCGGATGCAGCACGACAAACGCCTTGCCGTTGATCGTTTCGCCCGCCGTGTAGAAATACTCGATGTTGATGTTGGATTTACCGAGGCGCGTGGCGACATCGGCGAGCGCGCCTGGCTCGTGTGCAAGGGCGACGCAGACCACTTCGGTTTCGCCAACGTAATAGCCCTTGCGGTTGAGGACTTTTTTAGCCTTGTCAGGCTTGTCGGGCACAAGTCGCAACTGGTTGTGATGGAAACCGCCTGACGCTTCCGCAGCGAGGAGGTTGATCTTTTCCTGAGCCAGTTCGCGGCAGAGACTTGCCAGAGTGCCAGGTTCGTTGGCGAGGACGACTGAGAGTTCCTTTTGGACGCTCATAATGACCGTTCTCTTTCTCCCACCCGACCTCAGAGTAGTGCTCAAGTGCTCAAGTGAGCAAGCGCGAAAGTGCGCAGGAAAATCAACCAGGCGCATCGTGACACTGGAGCCGCTGGCAGTTGATGAAAAGGCGCTCAACGGGGTTGTAGGGCGCGAATGCCCCGCTGCGAGGTTTCGCGCCGCCGTCTGCCATCGTGGCGCCATCAAGGGAAAAGGACACGGCCAGAAATTCCACAAATTGGAGGGACGCGCTCTGTCGCGTCTCCCGCTTCGCGGGACGGTCACGACGGAGCGTGACCCTCCAACTCGCTCCGCGTCAAGCTCCTGAATCAAAATGGGGAATTTCTGGACACGGCGCGAAACCCAGCCCTCCGCAGACTGCGGGCGGGGCATTCGCGCCCGACCACCACGCGGTATCGCCCTGCATGGCTCCAGCATCACGAGGCGCCCAAATCAACCCGCAAACTCAAACGCGGGGACGCCGCGCGTGCCGACTTCCGCGACAAAAACGCCGCCCGCGTGGGGCTCATCGGGCAGAGGGGTTTGCGAGAAGCGGCCGATTTGCGCGGTGGTGATGAAAAGCTGGTCGAGTTTCTCGCCGCCGAAGGCGCACGAGGTTGTTCGGGAAACTGGGACTCGGACTGTTTGCAGCGGTTTTCCGTCGCGCGGATTCCATCGAGTCACGCGCCCGCCGCCCCAGTGCGCAACCCACAACATTCCCTCGGCGTCAATCGTCATTCCGTCAGGGTTGCCGCCCGATTCGGGAATCGAAATCGCGGGACGACGTTTTTTGATGTCACCCGTTTCGATGTCGTAATCGAATGCGTCCACGCGGCGCGTGGGCGTGTCTATGTAATACATGGTCTTTGAGTCGAGCGACCAGACGATGCCGTTGGAAGTGGTCGCACCGTCGAGCATCCGATGCACGGTGAGGTCGGGGTCCAGACGATAGAGCGCGCCCGCGTTGTTTTTGCCGACGAGCGACATTGTGCCCGCCCAGAATCTGCCAGCGGGGTCGCATTTGCCGTCGTTGAAACGGTTGTCGGGCAAATCTTTTTCGGGGTCGGCAATCGGTGTGAGTTTTTCGGTTTCCAAATCGAGCGCGCAAAATCCGTGGTGCAACGCGAGCATGACTCCGCCCCTTTTTCGGGGGACGACCGTGCCGACGAACTGCCCGACATCAATCGCGCGATTTTTCTTCGTGGACGGGTCGAAGTCGAAGAGTTTCTTTTCGATGATGTCCACCCAATACAACAGGTGCCGTTTGGAATCCCAGAGCGCGCCTTCGCCGAGCGTGGCGCGGGCATCGAGAAAAAGTTCGGCGGTGATTTCTCCAGGCATGAGCGTGCAAATTACGGGAACCACCACCGTGGTCGCGGGGTTACTTTTTCCTGGCGGCTTCGAAGGTAATAACGGACTCAATGGAGATGGGCCATTCATCGGGGACATCCTCGTCATCCTCGCCTCCGACGATTTCAACCGTGCCCGACATGGATTGTTTGACGCTGCTGCGGATGAGTTGCCCCGTCTTTTCCTCGATTTCCGTCTGCCCCTTCTGCTCGCCGCTGATCTTGTAGCGCAACTTCATCGCGCCCATGTCCATCGGTTCGCCCTTGGGGTTGTCGGCGACTTGTGAATGGACATCGAGGATGACGACACCGTGTTTGCGGCTCGCGACGGTGTAACGGTTCTTCGTCACCGCCGCAAACCCGCGGGTGGTGACAGCGGACGTTTCCCACGAATCGCCGACGGCGATTGGTTTTTCGGGATAAGTCGTGGACGCCTGTTGCATGGACTCCTTCATCGCCTCCTCGCCGTATTGCTGCTTGAGCGCCCTGGCGAGCGCGGCTTTCATCGGACCCTCTGGCGCGTCGAGCGCGGCGATGGTGTCTTCGATGAGTTTGTCGAGTCCGCCGAGCGCGAGGATTTCACCATTGGGTTTCATTTTCATCGTGAACGATTTGCCGACCATCGCGGCGAGGCCCATCACCTGCGGCGGCAGTTTCTGCGGCGGGTTGGCGGAATCGTAGTTGAAGTTGCCCATCGTGCTTTCGTGCTTCATCCGCGCGGCGGTGTAGGTGACCTTGACGTTGGCGACGTCGTTGGCATCCACGTCGAGCACCTCCTGCAACATGTCGAAGCCTATCGTCTGGTTGACGACGATCTTTTCGCCCTCAATGGTCTGCGCGATGACTTGGTTCACCGTCATGCGATGCAGGCGGGTGTCGTCCTTCTTGAAGAGCAATTGCAACCGAAACGTGTCGGCGCTTTTGACATTCGTCGAGGTGGACGAACAGGAGCAGAGGAGCAGGACCGCGAACAAAACGAGTGACGTTTTCATGCAGGGATTCCTTTCGGTTGACGTGGTCTTTGCGCGGGCAGGGAAAATGGATTCATTCGATGACACTTTGCCTGTCCGTTGTGAACCTGTAAATCGAGTCGCCCATGAAATCGGGTGTCGCCTCCGAGCGTTTCGCCGCCATCTCCAGCACGACCCTGCTTCGCAACACCAGCCCTGTTTTCTCGTCCACCTCGAACAAGCCGATGGCTTTCGCCGAAAATTCCATGCTCAAGGCGGCGTATAATTGCGCGAGTTCGGAGGCGGGGTCGAGACTTAATTTCATCGTCACGTCCAGCGTCGCGACGCTGTTTTTTCTGCCCGCCAGCGACCACGATTCGTGGACGGTGACGGCGAACCGATCCACGTCGGCGCGCGTGGTTTCCGTCCAGGAATCCCCAACGGACAATCGGCGCATCGGGAACACGACGGGACGGCGCCCCAGACCCGTGATTCCCGTCTGCGTGTATGCGCGCCGCAACCTGTCGAGGTCTTCCCGCCGCTCCTCATCGAGCGCAGGGTCGTTCCTGAGCCGCTCGATGAGCGGTTCGATTCCCGAAATTCGGTCAATTTCCCCGCGCCGATTCAGCGTGATGACCAGCGTCTGTCCGACCAGCGACAAGGCGAGTTGCGCGGGCGGCGGAAGGTCCTGCGCTGGCTTTGACGAGTCGAATTCAATGACCCGTTTGCCCGTGCTGATGAGCGCGGAAACGCGTTCGAGGGTTTCCTTGATTTGGAGGGTCTCGCCGCTGACGGAGGAGACGATGGATTTTGTCCTTTCCCTCGACTCCTGCGAAAAATTGACTTTCTCGCCCATGACCGTGGCGGTCACGACTGCCGTGGTCGTTTTCGTCGTCCTGAATCGTTGCCCTTTCTCAGGGCGCAGTTCGAGGAGCACGGAATCCCGCGATGCGACGGTGGATTTGGTGGACGCGCAGGAAGAAAGCGCGAGCGCGACCCATACGACGGCGCAAATGATGCAGAGGTGCTTCATGAAACGCTTGCGGGAACGCGCGCCGATTTCAATTTGCCAGCGACAGACGGAACAGTTCCGCGAGACGACGATCGTGGACTTTGCCTTCGACGATGCTGACTCCTGAGGCGAGGGATTTGTTGTCCTTCGTCGCCTGCTGCCATCCTTTGTTGGCGAGTTGCAGGACGTAGGGGAACGTCGCGTTCGTCAGCGCAGGCGTGCTTGTGCCCGCGACGGCGCTCGGCATATTTGTCACGGCGTAATGCACGACCTCGTGGACGGCATACGTCGGTTCATCGTGAGTTGTGGGGCGGGAAGTTTCGATGCAGCCGCCCTGATCAATCGCCACGTCCACGATGACCGCGCCACGTTTCATTTTGCTGACCATGTCGCGCGTGACCAGTTGCGGCGCTTTCGCGCCAGGAACCAACACCGCGCCGATGACGAGGTCGGCGGCCTGCACCTGTTCGCGGACGTTCTGGATGTTGGACATCAGTGTGCGGACATTTTTCGGCATCACGTCGTCGAGATAACGCAGCCGCGGCAGACTGATGTCGAGAATCGTGACATCCGCGCCGAGACCCGCCGCCATTTTCGCGGCGTTCGTGCCGACCACGCCGCCGCCGATGACGGCAACTTTTGCGGGCGAAACTCCTGGCACGCCCGCGAGGAGCAATCCGCGTCCCTTCATCGGTTTCTCCAGGCATTTCGCGCCTTCGTGGACGGACATGCGTCCCGCGATTTCGCTCATCGGCGTGAGCAACGGCAGCGTGCCGTCGGGCGATTGCACGGTCTCGTAGGCGATGGCGACGATTTTGCTTTTGATGACGGATTCGGTCAGTTTGCGCGACGCGGCGAAGTGGAAATAGGTGAAGACAATCTGTCCCGCCTGCATGAGCGGAATTTCCTCGGGCTGCGGCTCCTTCACTTTCACGATCATGTCGGCGCGTTTCCACACGTCGCGCGCGGTGTTGAGCACCTGCGCGCCCGCGTCGCGGTAATCGCTGTCGAGCGCGCCGCTGCCGACGCCTGCGTTTTTCTCGACGACGACGGCGTGACCCGCGCGGATGAGTTCCTCGACGTGGACAGGAAGGAGGCCGACGCGAAATTCCTGGATTTTAACTTCCTTGGGGATGCCGATGATCATGGGAAATGTGGGTTAAAGGGGTTGAACTGTTGGGGGTTAAAAAGGTTAAAAAGTCCGAACAACAAAGAAAACCTTCGGGCGGAGAGTAGCCAAGCAGGGCGGGAGTGTAAAGAGGGGAGTGCGGAAAAGGCTGTCGCTGGACTTCTCGACAGGCAGGGCGGGGCTTGCTAATCTGCGCGCTGAGAAACAGGAGGTTGTTTCGTGAGAAAGGTTTTTGCGCTGTTGCTGGCGGGAGGCGAGGGGACGCGGTTGTTTCCCCTCACGCAGTATCGCGCCAAGCCCGCGGTGGCGTTCGGCGGGATTTATCGGCTGATTGATTTTACGCTCTCCAACTGCATCAACTCCAACGTCCGCCGCGTCGGGGTGCTCTTGCAGACCAAATCCACGTCGCTCAACCGCCACCTGCACCTCGCGTGGAATTTTCAGCAGCCCGAACTCGGCGAGACGATTTTTCCCATCTACCCGTCGCTGACCAGGGAAGGCGACATGTTTCGCGGGACGGCGGACGCGGTGTTCCAGAATTTGCGCGTCATCGGCAGCGACAGCACGGAAGTCCTCATCTTGTCGGGCGACCACATCTACAAGATGGATTATTCCAAGCTCGTCCGCTTCCATCGTGACCGTCAGGCGGACGCGACCGTCGCGGTGATCGAAGTTGAACGCCAGCGCGCGAACCAGTTTGGCATTTGCGAGACCGACGCGAGCGGGCGGATTGTTGGGTTCGAGGAAAAACCGCGCGAACCAAAGCCGTCCCCGCGCAACCCGCAACAATCGCCCGCCTCAATGGGCGTGTACGTGTTCAACCGCGAGATGCTGATGGATATTTTGACCGCCGACGCGATGGCGACGGGCGAAGTGGACTTCGGCAAGAACATCCTCCCCAAGCTCATCCAGAAACAGCGCGTAATGGCGTATGACTTCGTGGACGAAAACAAGAAGCTTTCCATTTACTGGCGAGACGTGGGGACGATTGACGCCTATTTCGAGGCGAACATGGATTTGTGCGGCGTGGACCCGATCTTCAATTTATACGACCGCGACTGGATGTTGCGCACGTATCAGGGCGCGCAGCCGCCCGCGAAATTCGTCTTCGGCGACGATTACCCAGGCGGGCGCTGCGGCAAGGCGCTGGATTCCATCGTGTCGTCAGGCTGCATCATCAGCGGCGGCAGCGTGCGCAACTGCGTGCTCTCCCCGCGCGTTTATGTCCACAGTTGGGCGGAAGTGGATCAATGCGTGTTGATGGATGGCGTGGACGTCGGGCGGCATTGCAAAATCCGCCGCGCGATTGTGGACAAGGATGTCATCATCCCGCCGCGCACCGTCATCGGTTACGACCCTGAGGAAGACCGTAAACGATTCTTCGTCTCCGAATCAGGCATCGTCGTCATCCCCAAATACGCCGCCGTCCCCAACCCCGAAGGGGTCGTCTGCATTGACGCCGCCGTGCCCGAACACGAGAAGGTGTGAGCGGAACGTTCGGCGTAGGTCTCCAGACCTCGCCGTCCGTTTGACCGCAGGTCTCCGTGCGTTGGAATGGAGACCTTCGGTCGGCAGATGTGCGGTGGTCGGAGACCCACGCACAACGGCTAAATCATGGACGCCAAAGAAAAATCTAGTTCGCAATCCGAGCATCCGAAGCGAGGGAAATGGCGGCGGCGAGTGAAGAACTTTTTCGTCGCGCTCTCGGCGTTACTCTGCCTCGCCGCAATGGTGGCGTGGGGATTTGGGATGGCAGGATGGGGATTTGAATGCCTTCCATTTCCCGAATTTAGAAGTTCGACCGCGAAATCGAGCGCTTTTGACCTCCAATTGGAAGGTTATGCGCATGCGCTTGCGATTGAATGGTGCTCTGGGACAATGCGACGCCACTTCGCAGTTCGGTACGGCGGCTACTTTACTCCAGAACCATTAACCCTCGATGATGAGAAGCGATTTTTTGTATCAGTCTCATACGAGGACCATGCTGAAACACCGTGGGACCATAGGCTCTTCGTCCCCTACTGGCTGCTCATCCTCCTCTTTGCCCTCGCGCCCGCGCTGTGGTGGCGACGGCGTTACGTGGAGCGGCGGCAGAAAAAATTCTTCGAGCAAATCATCGCGGAAAAACAAGGGAGGGTCGGCGTCCCCGCCGACCGCGTTTCGACCAACCCGCCAACGGACGCCGGGGACGGCGTCCCTCCCCAATGAATCATCAAGTTCGGCGCAGGTCTCCTGACCTCGCCGTTGGATTGACCGAAGGTCTCCCTGAGATGGGATGGAGACCTTCGGTCAGAACTTGTGCGGGGTCGGAGACCCTCGCACAACAACGCAGAAAAAAAGAAAGGGACACCGTGGACGCTGCCCCTCCCTTTTAACCGTTTTAACCTCTTTAACCCTTCAACCCATCAACCCTCTCAGTTCGGCGCTTGCGTGTAGCGCAGATAGGGTTTGACGGTGCGGAAGCCCTTCGGGAAAAGTTGCTTCGCTTCCTCGTCCTTCACGGCGGGGACGATGATGCAATCCTGCCCTTGCACCCAGTTGCCCGGCGTGGCGAGTTTGTATTTCGCCGTCAGTTGCAGCGAATCAATCACGCGCAAGAGTTCCGCGAAGTTGCGTCCCGTCGAGGCAGGATAGGTGAGTGAGAGTTTGACTTTCTTGTCAGGCCCGATGACGAACACGCTGCGCACGGTGAACTTGTCACTCACCTGCGGGTGAATCATGTCATAGAGCAGCGCGACCTTTTTGTCGGGATCGGCGATGAGCGGAAAATTCACCGTCGTCTTCTGCGTTTCGTTGATGTCGGCGATCCAGCCCTTGTGCGCGTCGAGCGGGTCAACGCTGATGGCGATGACCTTGACGTTGCGCTTCTCGAACTCGCCCTTCAATTTCGCGAGCAAGCCAAGTTCCGTGGTGCAAACGGGCGTGAAATCCGCGGGGTGCGAGAACAAAACGCCCCAGCCGTTGCCGAGCCATTGGTGGAAATCAATTTTCCCTTCGGTCGTGTCCGCCGTGAAATTCGGCGCGTCATCTCCTAATCGAATTGCCATACGATTTTTCCTTTCGTGCTGCGGGTGAGTTGCAAGACAAACGTCTTCGTTCAGGCGGAAGATTAACAACCGCAGCGGATGGCTGCAAGTTCGTTATAGCGGCGATTCAATCAGCAGAAATTGCCTCACGCAAAGGCGCTATCGCTTTTTCTCTTCGCGGGCTTCGCGCCTTTGCGTGAGCCATCTCCTCGTTCGCATCTGCTTCGCGACGCGCTGGAATTTGGGGGAGCGGAACTTTCTGGGCGCACAAAACAATTTCGGGCGCTCACAATCTCATGTGCTGATTCCACGCGGCTCGAATGGCTTCCAAATCCGCAGAGGCGAGCGTTCCGATTCTGATTTTGAGTAGCGACTTCTCGGCGGTCACAAGACGGGTGAGGCGAACGATGGACGGTTTCTCCAAGCCCGCTGCTTTCCAATGCGATGGAGACATCGAGTTTGCCTGAGTGCGGTGCGGAGGTGATGCGGGCAATGAGATAATCTTCAGCCAAATCGAGGAGGACCAGAACGGGTCTGGGTTTGCTGATTTGCCCAGAGGTGAATGGAAACGCGCAGACGAAGACTTCTCCGAATTTAAGAGCGCTTGGCATATTTGTCGTAAACCGAGTCGGCGGGCGAATCTTCGCGGACGAACTGGGCATACGCGACTTGCCGCCATTCACCGTCAGCGGTGTCGTCTTCAATCAACAAAATCACCCGCGCCTTGCCTCTCTTGGGCAGACGCGACGCGATTTTTGCGGGAATAGACAACTGTTTTTTACCCCGCAACTCCGTTTCAAATTCAATGGCTTTCACGGCAACAGAGTAAGGCGGCGCAAGAATGAAGTCAATTGGACGACTTGTCCTCTAATTGCGCGATGCCCTACAACTCACAAAGAATCTTGGGAGAGACAGCGTCCACGCTGTCCTTTTTGTAGCCGCACCCTTTATGGGTGCGTCAGGAACGCGGGCTGAAGCCTGCGGCTACATCTACGGACGCCGTGGACGGCGTCCCTCCCGCGCGAGGCGACGCGCTGGAAGTTTGGGGAGCGGAACTTTCTGGGCGCGCAAAAGATTCCGGGCGGGCTTGGCGTCGGGGTCAGAGATGAGCCCAACCAAACATCGTCGCGCTTGCTCATGATGTTGACGTGCATTAAGCTTCGCCTATGACAGCAACAGCAATCGTGCGGGGCAAAGTGGTGCGGTTTCGGGTGTCAGCGGGTTTGGCACGTGCGCACCAAAAGAATCGCGGCAAGACTTTGACCGCACGGCAGGCAATCGAACTTGTCGAAACCAAACGCCGACGCCGCTCGTTGCGCTCCGCCAAACCCTACCTTGAAAGTCGTTCTTGATACCTGCGTCCTGAAGCTCGCCACTTTCCCCAGTGCGGATAGTCCCTCGGCTCTCATCGTTGAATTGGGATTGCGCAAACTTTTTGAGTGGTGGGTCTCTCCCGCGATTCTGGAGGAATACGCTGACGTGCTGTCGGACGAGCCTGAGTTTCTGAGCGACATCACCCGCAGCGTTGAAATCTGTTATCCTTTGACAACGTTGAAATTAATCCGCCACGAACCAGACAATCGTTTCATCGAATGCGCACTGGCGGTGAGAGCGGAATTTCTGGTCACAGTCAACACAGCGCGTGGACACTTTGACCGTAAACATTACGACTGTGTCCGTGTGGTGACTCCAGGGGAGTTCGTGAATCTTGACGCTGTGCAACCGCTGATTAGACGAATGTAGGCGAGCGACGCGCTGGAATTTTAGGGAGCGGAACTTTCTGGGCGCGCAAAAAAAATCGGGCGGGGAGTCAGGATTTTAGAAGAGTTTCTTCCACGAATTCCACAAATGGGTTGCGTCTGCCATCTTTCAAGCAGTTGGAGCAAACGAAATTTCCTCCTCGGGTGTTTTCGTAGCTTCCATGCGAGATGTTATAGACCGAAAGGCACGAATCGCAGCGGTCATGTTCCATCCACCAGTAATCAGACCTCTCTTTTTCACTCTCAGTCAGTTTTCCGTATTCCACGCTCCCATTTTCAGGCGGGACTTTTGAATCAGGAATGGGTTTGGACGATTTCATCATTCACCTCGTTGTTGGGTTTTAAGAAATGGACTTTTGTTTGAGAATTTTCTGACCGTCACCTTCCATGAGAATTGATTCTTCTCGGTAAATCTCCAAGTTATCAGCGTTGTATTCTGGTTTGAGTTTCACTCTGAGAAACCACAAATCGACGATTTTCCACCGTGTCAGCACCCACGTTTTCCCTGAAACTTCCTTGATCGCAAAACCTGCCAGCAGATGCCGTGCGTCATATCTAATTTTAGGACGAGCAGTTGGTTGGTAAAAGAAATTTCGGGCCGACCCCTCGTCAATGTTTTCCTCTCTCGAAACCTTCACTTCTAAATAGGTTGCTTCTTTGCCAGACCAGACCAGACGGTCGGGATAACCGCCTGGCGTGCGCCCTGCCTCTGCCTGCGGTTTTTCAACTCGGAAGTTCTGAGAGTTTAATCTCGCGTCGAGTCTCTCCTCTACCTGCGTGCTGACATCATTAGGGCGATTGGCATGAATGGTTGCGGTTTTGGATTCAGAAACGATTTTGATGCAAGCAGCCGAAAGAGCCTTCAGTAACGCGCCGTCCTCTGGACGATTCATTATCGGCAAGACCGCTCGCCCCGTCATGGCTTCGATGACAACAGGGAAGGGAAGCCGTTCCATCGGGCGAAGGAATATCTTGGCCGCCTCCTTGAGTTGTTCGAGTTGGCGTTTGCGGAGTTCTTCGGGTGTCACGGGTTAATCCTTTTGGAAAATAAGAATCCACTCCCGCTGCATCACGTTGTATAGCCCGTAAATCAGCTTATCAATTTTCGTCGTGAGCCGAAGTCCATGCCGCTCACAGTGACGAATACAGTTGCCGACCGTATCAAGTTCTTCCCCCTGAAAAGTTACGTTACCCAAAACGATGCTGGCTTTGCCTCCCGATTTCAGAACTCTGGCAATCTCGCCGTAAGCTATTTCCATATCCTCTTCGTAAAGGTCGAACCGCTTCTTGCCGCTGCCTCGCACACCAATGAATTCGTCTTTAATGCGGTCTAGCTCGTAGCCGAGTGCTTCGAGTGAGTGCGCGTCGTTTTCCACATAGTTCAAAGCGATAGAATAAGGAGGCGAAGTGATAACTCCGTCCACGCTCGCTTCGGGTAAAGGCAACTTTCGAGCGTTGGCGATTTCCAAATGCGCGGGCACGGGCCAAATGCCAACTTCTTCGCAGCCTTCTTTCATCAGCCGCAAGCTGCGAAGCATTTTGTCTTTGTTCTGAAAAACCATCTCTGCAAAATCCCGCCCGCGCCGTGATTCATCGCTCTTGGCAATCATGTGCGCGAGCAAATCGAACGACAAAACTGGGTCAGCTAATTTCCGAGCGATCTCCGCATTCCACGTTGCAGGCACGCTTTCGCGTAGCACAAATGCCGATTCCTTCTTTTCGATTTTTTTCAAGTGATGGATCGCGTTTGCTTTGACTTTGCCGATGAGCACACAGAGCGGCGAGATGTCGTAGCCAATGGTTTTCAATCCAAGAAGCGCGCCTTCAACTACCGTCGTCCCACTGCCGCTGAACGGGTCGAGCAACGTATCCCCTGGCTGGAGTTCCATAATGTTCGCCAACGCGCGCACCATCTGTGGGTGATACTTGCCCTTGTAGGGGTAGAACCAATGCGTGATGTATTGGTTGAACGCGCGCGTGACGTTCTTGCGAGTCAGGCGAAAATAGTCCGTCGGTTCGTCGTCAATTTTCCCGACGTAAGCCGAACGCCGCTTGACCAATTCGGTGTTTGTCTCGCCATCCGCATGAAAGGATCGAAAATCCGCGCCGAGCGTTGCGCCGTGAGCCAACTTTGAAATTTCTACTTGGGCAAGATGCAGTTCGTAAATGAACTGAAGATTGGACAAGAGAGTTAGCTCATGTTGCCTCATGCCAGTAGATAATCACGATTTCGGTTGCCCGTCAGCAAATCATTTCTTGGAATCTTTGCTCGGCTTTTCGTCTGCTTCTTCCGCGCTTTCCGCCGCCGCTTCTTGTTGCTCGCTGATGACGCGGGCGATGGCGACCAGTTTGTCTTTGGAGGCGAGGTTGATGAGTTTGACGCCTTGGGTGTTTCTGCCTGCGACGCGGATGTCTTTGCAGGGAGTGCGTCCCGTGAGTCCTACGCCTTGCGTCTTGCGAGGAGGGCTCGCACTGCTGGAAGCAGGTCGCGGGGAATCTTGACAATCGTTTGCGTCTGGTTCGCAAAAGCGGCTTCGTCTTCCGCGACCGCCTCGTCCTCGGTCTGCCGCTCGTAATGCTCCAAGACTCGACGCACTCGCTTGGCATCCCAACCGCGTGGATATTTACTTGTCTTCATAGTCACTTTGATTTTCTGCGCCTACGATACGCCAACAGCGGTTTGCCGCGCAAGTCATACGCGGTGATTACAAACAAACTGTTGTCGTCAGGGTCGGGAACGTAGATAACTCGCAAATATCGCCCTGTTCGTGTTTGACCAATCGCGGCTCTCGCGTCGTCACGCGCGGGTCGGTCTTCACCAGGCCGCGACAAGACATCTTCCACTTCCTGTTCGCTGACTCCGTGTTCGTGAATGTGCGGTTGACCTGTTTCCTCATCAATGTTGAAGCGTATTTTCAATGCGGCATTCCTTCAATCAGCCCGCTCTGACACAAGTACGGAGGCCTGTGCTATCGATTATTTTTTCTTCTCTTCAGCGGGTTTTACGGGCTTGCCTTCCTCCGCGCTTTCTGCCGCCGCTTCTTGCTGTTCGCTGATGACGCGGGCGATGGCTACCAGTTTGTCTTTCGACGCGAGGTTGATGAGTTTGACGCCTTGGGTGTTTCTACCTGCGACGCGGATGTCTTTGCAACTGGTGCGGACGGTTTGACCTTGCGCGGTGGTGAGCATGATTTCGTCGGTGTCAGTGACGGTGAGCGCGCCGACGACTGCGCCGACTTTGTCGGTGGTCTTCATGGTGATGATGCCTTTGCCGCCGCGGGATTGTTTGCGGTATTCTTCGAACGGCGTGCGTTTGCCGATGCCGTGCTCGCCTGCGACGAGGAGCGTTGCGCCGAGGTCAACGATTTCGACGCCGATGACATGGTCGCCTTTTTCGGGTCGGATGCCCCAGTTGCCGACGCTGGCGCGTCCCATGTCGCGCGCTTCTTCTTCGTGGAAACGGATGCTCATGCCATCCTTGGTGACGAGGACGATTTCGTTGTTGCCGTTGGTCAACTTGACGCCAATCAGGCGGTCGCCCTTTTCAATCTTGATGCCGATGACGCCGCCTTTGCGCGGGTTCGCGTATTCGCCAAGGTTGGTTTTCTTGACGATGCCGACTTTGGTCGCCATGAAGAGGAATTGCTTGTCGGTGAAAGTTTTTTCCATCTCGCCCGCGTTCTTGACGCGGATGAGCGCGGAGATTTTTTCCTCGGGGCGCAGTTGCAAAAAGTTCGCGATGCTCTTGCCTTTCGCCGCGCGACCCATTTCGGGCAGTTCGTACACTTTCTCGACATACACGCGCCCTTCCTCGGTGAAGAACATGATGTAATCGTGCGTGGAACAAGTGAAGAGGTGCTCGATGAAATCCTCCTCGCGCTGTTCCATACCCATCACGCCTTTGCCGCCGCGACGCTGGGCGCGGTAGGCGCTGACAGCGGTGCGTTTGATGTAGCCCTGGTGCGAAATCGTGACGATGCACGCTTCGTTGGCGATGAGGTCTTCGATATTGATTTCGCCTTCGTCGGCGACGATGTCGGTGCGGCGTTTGTCGGCGTGCTTTTCTTTGACCTCGAGCAACTCGGTCTTCACGACGGCCATCAACTTGCGTTCCGAAGCGAGCAGACTCTTGAGGTATTCGATGCGTTTGATGAGCTCGAGATATTCTTCCTCGATTTTGTCGCGCTCCAAGCCCGTCAACTGATACAGGCGCAAATCGAGAATAGCATTCGCCTGAATCTCGGTGAGCTTGAATTTGTCCATCAACTTCTTGCGCGCGTCTTCGCGGTCGTCCGCGCCTTTGATGATTTTGACGACGGCATCAATGTTATCGAGCGCGATGCGGAAACCTTCGAGGATGTGCGCGCGCTCCTCGGCCTTGCGCAAATCGAACTGCGTGCGCCGCGTGACGACTTCCTTGCGGTGCGCGATGAAGCACTCGATGATTTTCTTGATGTTCATCACGAGCGGCCGACCGTGGTCGAGCGCGAGCATGATGACGCCGTAAGTGTCTTCGAGTTGCGTCTGCTTGTAGAGATTGTTGATGATGATTTTGGGAACGGCGTCGCGCTTGAGTTCAATGACGATGCGGATGCCGTCTTTGTTGGATTCGTCGCGAATGTCACTGATGCCGTCGAGTTTCTTTTCGTTGACGAGGCGCGCGATGTTTTCGATGAGCGTCGCCTTGTTCACATTGAACGGCAGGTCGCTGACGATGATGCGCTCCTTGCCGCCTTTGACCTCCTCGACGCCGACGCGCCCGCGCAACTTGAGCGAGCCGCGCCCCGTCAGCAAATAATCCTTGATGCCGCCGCGTCCGCAGATGAGACCCGCCGTCGGGAAATCTGGGCCTTTGATGAACTTTGCGACTTTTTCGAGTTCGAGTTCGGGCTCGTCAATGAGCGCGCAACAGGCGTCAATGATTTCGCCGAGGTTGTGCGGCGGGATGTTCGTCGCCATGCCGACTGCGATGCCCGTGCTGCCGTTGCAGAGCAGGTTCGGAAAACCCGCGGGGAAAATTTTTGGCTCGACGCGCGATTCGTCGTAGTTCGGCTGGAAATCCACCGTCTCCTTGTCGAGGTCGCGCATCAACTCGACCGCGAGCGGCGTGAGGCGCGCTTCCGTGTAACGCATCGCCGCGGGCGGGTCGCCGTCCACCGAACCGTAGTTGCCCTGCCCGTCCACGAGCGGGTAACGCATCGAAAATTCCTGCGCCATGTGCACGAGCGTCGGGTAAATCACCGCTTCGCCGTGCGGATGGTAATTGCCCGAAGTGTCGCCCGCGATTTTCGCGCATTTGCGGAACGGGCGACCTGGCGTCAGCCCCAATTCGTGCATCACGAAAAGGATGCGGCGCTGCGAGGGCTTGAGACCGTCGCGCGCATCGGGCAGCGCCCGCGAGACGATGACGCTCATCGAATAATCGAGGAACGAAGTCTTCATCTCTTCGCTGATGTTGACGGGAACAAGTTTTTCGTTGGCGGTGTACATGGGTTATTTGACCTTCTTGTTGATGAATTCGTAAATTTCCTTGGCGGCGGTGATGGCGGAATCTGCATCCGACTTATTCGGCAAGCCGTGCGGAAGCGTGCCCGCCAAATCAGGATAGCGCGTCGGCTGATAAAACTTGTCCAGCTTGATCACGGCGTCCTTGAATCGGGCAAACGAACGGTCGAGCCGCGCGCAACGCTCAAGCAACTCGGGCAACGAGTGAATCTTCGGAATCGGCTGATGGCGGAAAACGAGAAACGCCTTGAGGGATTTTTCGACTGCTTGTTGCGAATTCAAACAAGCGTGCGCGAAAAAATGTTCGTTCACATAAACCGCCAAGTCCAAATCCTGTTTGGCAAATTCAAGCCACTGCTCTGGCGTCGCCTCTGGCATCGTAAAGCACCCTCCCCTGGCGCAAAACTTCATCGCGTATAAAAAAGTTATCGAGATTCGCCTCAAATTCCTCTGGCGTGTAGACAAAAAAGTCTATTGCCAGGTTCGGATTGACCAGACGCATGACTTCATCGAGCCGATCCAAATATCCGAGTTCGGTCTTCTTGACGACGCAAAGATCTATATCGCTCCACTCGCGGACTTGATTCGTGGCCAGCGAACCGAAGAGAATGATCTTCTCTGGCTGATAGCGCTTAACCAGAATCTTCACGATTCGATCCAGTTCAGCAGTCAAATCGCGCTTGCGGTCCTTCGCGGCGGTAGTGGTTAAAACGGCCATGATTACACATCCAAATTGCGCACATTCAGCGCGTTGTCCTCGATGAACTGGCGGCGCGGCGCGACTTCATCGCCCATCAGGACGGTGAAGATGTTGTCGGCGTCGGCGGCGTCCATCAACTCGACCTTGAGCATTTTGCGGCGCTCGGGATCCATCGTCGTCTCCCACAATTGCTCGGGATTCATTTCGCCCAAGCCCTTGTAACGCTGGATGGTCAATCCGCGTTTGCCGATCTCCTTGATTTGCGAGAGGATGTCTGGAATCGAATGAACGGGCGCGCGTTTCTCGACGGCCTTGCCCTTCGGCTTGTCCTTCTTTTCCGCCTTTTTTCCTCCCTCGGATACCTCGCCGTCATCTTGCGCGGATTCCCCGTCGCTTCCCTCTACTAACTCAAACAACGGTTTCTCCTGTGTCGCGTAATGCTCGATGCTGAATCCCTTTTTCTCCAGCGCCTCGATGACCGACTGGATTCCATTGGACTCGTAAAGCTCGAGTTCCTTGATGCGCTTCGCCTTCGCCGCCTCTTCATCTCCGTTGGCTTTCGTGTCTTTCTTGTCTTCCTTGAGCAAATCGCCCAGTTCCTTCTCGACCTTTTCATTGAGCTTCGCGAGTTCCCTGTCATTGCGAGCGAACTCGAACCGCACGCCGTCCTTGTCCTTGATGCGAATGGCGTGCGACGGCAGCGCGCCCGATTTCTCGTCGCGTGCTTCGAGATATTTCTCGAAATCAATCCCGCGCCGCGCAATGGAGTCGGCGAGCTTCTCCAACTCCTGCAACGATTCGAGCACGCCTTTGAGCGCCTGCCCGACGAATTCCCTTTTGTCCTTGAGACGGAACAGATGCACATCTTCGCTGCCTAGCTCGATGAGGATTTTGCTCATCTGGTCTTCGTTGTCCACATACTCCTCGCGCTTCTTGCGTTTCACTTTGTAAAGCGGCGGCTGCGCGATGAAGAGATGCCCGCGCGTCACCAACTCAGGCATTTTGCGGTAGAAAAATGTCAGCAGCAGCGTGCGAATGTGCGAACCGTCCACATCCGCGTCGGTCATGATGACGATGCGATGATAACGCAGCCGAGCAATGTCAAACCCGCCGCCGTCCTCGCCCGTGCCGAAGCCCGTGCCGACCGCCGTGATCATCGTGCGGATTTCCGTGTTGTTGAGCATCTGGTCGAGCCGCGCTTTTTCGACATTGATGAGTTTGCCGCGAATCGGCAGCACCGCCTGGAATTGTCGGTTGCGCCCCTGTTTCGCCGAACCGCCAGCGGAATCACCTTCGACGATGTAAAGCTCACAAAGCTCAGGATTTTTTTCCGAGCAATCCGCGAGCTTGCCAGGAAGTCCTCCGCCCGTGAGCGCGCCTTTGCGAACCGCTTCGCGGGCTTTGCGAGCGGCTTCACGCGCGCGCGCCGCCGTGAGCGATTTGTCCACGATGCGCCGCGCTATGGGCGGGTTTTGCTCGAAGAAGGTCGAGACGCCTTCGTAAACGATGGAATTGACGATGCCTTCGACTTCGCCGTTGCCGAGTTTGGTTTTCGTCTGTCCCTCGAACTGTGGGTTCGGCACTTTGACGCTGATGACTGCGGTGAGACCTTCGCGCAAATCATCGCCCGTGAGCGACGGGTCTTTCTCCTTCAGCAATTCGTTCGATTTCGCGTATTGATTGATCGCCTTCGTCAGCGCCGAGCGAAACCCGCTGAGGTGCGTGCCGCCCTCGGTCGTGTTGATGTTGTTGGCGAAGGTGTAAATGCTCTCGTTGTAACCGCCGTTGTATTGCAGCGCGACTTCGGCGGTGACGCCGTCCTTCACTTTCTGAACGTAGATGACCTTCGGGTGCAGCGGCTCTTTCGCCTTGTTGATGTGTTTGATGAACTCCTCGATGCCGCCGTTGTATTTGAAAAGCTCTTCCTTGTTGGTGCGCTCGTCCTTGAGCGAGATTTCCAGCGCGCCCTGTTCGAGCGTGCCGTTGAGGAAGGCGAGTTCGCGCAACCGATTCGCGAGAATTTCGTATTTGTATTCGATGACGGGAAAAATTTCCTTGTCGGGCTTGAACGTGATTTTCGTCCCTGTGCCCTTGGACTTGCCGACGACTTCGAGCTTTGACGCGGTGATGCCGCGCTTGAACTTCATGTGATGCACTTTGCCGTCGCGCTTCACTTCCGCCGTGAGCCATTCACTCAACGCGTTCACGCAGGTCACGCCGACGCCGTGCAACCCGCCCGACACCGTGTAGGATTTTTTGTCGAACTTGCCGCCCGCGTGCAGAATCGTCAGCACCACTTCGAGAGCGGGCTTTTTCTCCGTCTTGTGCATGTCCACGGGAATCCCGCGCCCGTCGTCGGTGACGGTGATGGAATTGTCCACATGGATCGTGACTTCGATGTGTTTGCAATGACCCGCGAGCGCCTCGTCCACCGAATTGTCCACCACCTCATAAACGAGGTGATGCAACCCGCGCTCGCCCGTGTCGCCGATATACATCGCGGGGCGTTTGCGCACCGCCTCGACGCCTTCCAGTTTCTGGATTTTATCGGCGTTGTAATCGCTCGCGCGCGTAGATGGCTTTAAATCTTCTTTTTCCTTCGACATAACAGGCATATTCCCCTCTCCTCCTTGGTTTCCGAACCGACCAAATTTATGCGGAGAATTCTACTCAGAAATCCCGTTGATACAACAGATTTTCCGCACGAAAACGACAAAAAAGATGCTGCCTAAGTCCTTATGAATCAATTGGATGAGCGGCACTAAATCGCGTCACGAAGCGCAAAGCGGTGTAGCAAAAGAACCAGAAAAAGCGTTGTCGCCAAACCAGATTTTCCCAACCAAGAACCACAAGATTTCATGTCATTCTGAGCGAAGCGAAGAATCTCTTTACGATTCCAAAGGAGATGCTTCTCCCGCTTCGCGGGATCAGCATGACAAATTCACGCGTCAATTTCCCTTCTGCTCCTCCTTAAACAAAGCATGCTTCGTCTTCTCCCAATAATGCGGACGAAATAAAAGCTGCAAAAAACCTTTCCACGCGCCCAAAGACAGCATGAACCAATACGGCGGCAACAACAGCGCGTATTTCACCAAATCCCAAAGCCCGCGCCGCGCACAGCCGAGCGCGCACGTATAGACGAAAACGAAATTGCCAAGAAACAAGCAAGTCGCCGCCAGAAAGAAAACCGTTCCTGGAAAAAGCTGCGTCAGCAATTCCGATTTCCCCACAAACCACAAAATCGCCAGCGCCCAATAAATCGGGTTCAGCAAGAAGCCCACAAATACACCACCGACCGTCAGATAAAAATTCACCGTGTTGCGCCAGCCGATTTCGCGCGTCAGCCGCAGCGGACGGCGATTATGCACCAGAAAAGTCTGGATATAACCCTTCACCCAACGCGAGCGCTGCTTGAGCCAATACCGCCACTGACTACACGCCTCCTCCCAAGTCGTCGTATCCAACATCCGCGTCCGAAACCCGCGCCGAGCGATGCGAATCCCCAAATCGCAATCCTCCGCCACATTATGCGCGTCCCACCCGCGCAACTCGCGCAGTTTTTCCGTGATGAAATGATTAGAAGTCCCGCCCAACGGAATCGGCGCGCGCATCGAGCCAAGCCCAGGCAATGACAAATCAAACCACATCGAATACTCCGCCGTGAACCACCGCGTCACCCAATTCTGCCGCTGATTGTAGAAATTCAGTTTTGCCTGCAAACAAATCACATCCGCCTCGACGCTTTTGAAACCGACAACCGCTTTCTTCAACTGGTCTGGCTCAGGACGGTCTTCCGCGTCGTAAATCACCAGATACTGCCCGCGCGCGAAACCCAGCCCCACATTGCACGCCTTTGGTTTCGTCTTCGGCAGCGAGTGCGAAACAATCACGACCCGATAATGCGCGCCAAGTTGCAACGCCTTCGCCGCCTCAACCGTCTCCGCGTCGTCCTCCTCCAACAACAATTGCACATCCAATTTCGCCTTCGGATAATCCAACGCCTCCAACGATTTCACCAAATTCGGCAAAGACTCCGCCTCGCGATACAGCGGCACGAGAATCGTGTATTCGGGCAATTCCTCATCCGTGAGCGCCGCAATTTCCTCCTGCGAAACCCGAATCTCCGCATGATGCACGAGCGAGAGATCAATCAACAATACGCGATAAACCGAAACCGCTACATAAAACAAAGTGAACGCCACGTTCAGCCAAAGCAGAACCGTCATCGGAAAAAAAAACGCCGCCTCGACCAGAAAAACAAGCGCGCCGATGAGGAGGACTTTTTGCAACAGCGTCAGCGTCCGTTCCGCGCATTCATCGGGAACTTCCCGACAAAGCCGAAACGGGTCGGTCTCCAGCATCGCGGATTCGGTGATGGGTTGCGATTCGGAGTCGATGCTCATTGGGAATCGTAGCCGCAGGCTTTAGCCTGCGTTTTAATTACTGTAGCGGCGCTCTACGAGCGCAGAAAGCAGTTTTATTAAGAAAATCGGTCATAGACCGCCGCTACAGCAGAACGCACCCGTAAAGGGTGCGGCTACTTGTTCCATTTGGAAATCACGCGCGCCATTTTTTCCGCAATCCATTTCTGCCCCGCACTGTTGGGATAATAGAGATACGAACTTGCCTGACCTTTTGTCGTCGTATCGCGGAAGAAATCCTGCCAATCGCCGCGGACGCGCATCAGGCTGTAAAGATCGAGCACAGGAAGGTTCTTTTGCAGGCCGATCTGCACGATTTTCTTCGCGTAAGCCCGCGACGCCTCGGGATTGGAGGGCAGGGGAGGAGGAGTCACGAGCAGCACGTTCGCGCCCTTCATGAGCCGCAAATAATCCGCAATGAAGATGACCTGCTTCTCGTAATCGTCGGCGCCGACGCGGTCGTGCAAATCGGGCAAGCCAAGCGAAAGAATCGCCCAATCACCCTTTTCAATCGGCGCGCCGTCGAGTTGCGTGAACTTGTAAAGGGTTGGCACGCCCTTGCGGGCGCGCGCGTCCGTGTTCCAGGCAAGATGGCGGACGGGAATTTTCAGCGACGCCTCCAGCGACTGCGCGAACGATTCGCCGCCGTCCATCACCACGCCGTCCCCGCACAGCGAGTCGTCGAGGCAAACGACTCGCTTGGGAAACGACGGCGCGGTTTCCGCTCGGTTTGCCGTGGGGTTCACCACCAGTACGACCAGTTCGCCGCTTTCGTTCGTCAAATGCCCGTCGGTTTCGACCGACTTGAGCGAATTGTCAGGGCGCAGAAATCGCACGACCGTTCGCGCGACCTCCACGTTGTGAAACCGCAGCCCGAGCGACAAACCGAAAAGCATTGTCCCGCTCGACCGTTTGTCGCGCGGCGACGGGCATTTGATCTCGGTCGTGAAATCATCGTCCGCCCCGAGCTTGAGCAACTTTTCCCTGAACCGAAATTCGTCGGCGTCATCATCCATCGGACCATTAGCGCGGAGCGGCGTTGACGTGAGCTTCAATTCCATCTCGCGCCGCCGCAGATTCTTCACCGTCACAGAAAAACCCAGCGGCGCGTCCGAGGACACGACCGCTGGCAGCCGCTCCAGTTCCATCACGACCTGGGCGGCAACGGGAACGGTTCTCTCAAACTCCACCGTCCGAACGGCGGACACCTTTGCGCCCGAGGCGTCGGTGACCGTCAGCGTGACCTCGCGCGGTTTCGTGCCGAGAAAAACATGCGTCGGGTCGTTCGCCGTGACCGTGCGACCGTCGCCGAAATCCCAGTGACGCGACACAATCCGAGTGGAGCCAACCGTGGCATCGGAGAACTGGATCGTGATGAATTCGCTCGCTGTGTCGTTGACGCGCACGGCGCCGCGCTGGACGTGCGTGAAAAACGGATTGAGCGGCGTGCCTGCCGTTTCGCGCGAAACCTGCCGCCCGCGCGCCGCGGGAAGCAGGGCTGAGGCGGGGACCGTGCGAAAATCAGGGCGCGCCTGCGCGGGACGCTCCTGGCGCATCTGCGGCGTTTCCCAGCCGAGGCTCACGGGCGACGCGGGGATCACGCAGACGTGGTAAATCTCCGCCCGATGCAATCCCGCCGTGAGCTTCACGGGGTCGCCCGCTCGCAATCTTCCCCAGCGCGGGTTTCCCGAATTGGCGACGACCCGCGTGTCGTCAATCACAAGGAACGAGGCGCCCGTCGAATCGAGCGCGAACGCGTAGTCGCCGTCTTCAGGGCACCGCAGCGTCGCGCGATACACGGTGAGTTGCGGACGGCTGCGCTCGAAGCCGATGACATCGGGCGAGATTTGCGGCACGAACTGGCGTTCAGCGCCGCGGCGTGTGCGCTCCATCCAAAACTGGACTTCGTCCCATGTTTCAGGCTGTTGTCCCTGCGCCAGCAACAGGCTTTCGGCGGCGACGGAGGGAAGTTCCCAGCCTTCAACGGTCATCGGCTCCGCCTTCGGATTTCCGTGGTAGATGTAAAACCGCAGCGGCAATTCGTGTGGCGCAACGGTTGCGGGGTCGGGAAGCGCGATTTCGAGCGTGAATTTTCCCGCCGCTTTCGTTTCCACGATCCGCCACGCAACGGGGCGATCCTGCGCCGCATTGACGATGCAAATGTCGGAGCCGTCCGCCCTGGCTTGGGGCGCGTCGAGTTCGAACAGCATCGAATGGCGGGCTTCACGCGGCGCCGTCACGGCGGCGCGATGTTTCCAATCGTTGTTCCACCACGGGGCGGCGGCAAATGTTGAGTGCGGGAAGACCACGAGCGCGATTAAAAGAAGAAATCCGAAATCCGAAATCCGAAATCCGAAGGAATATCGAGAAGGCAAAAGAAAACAGAAAGATGGAGGGTAAGTCTCTTGAGACATTCTAAATTAGGATTTCTTTCGAATTTCGAGATTCGAGTTTCGGATTTTCCGCTATTGGTATTTGGAGCGCAGCGGCGCGGTGGTGACAACTTCCTCGATGCTGGTTTTGCCTTCGATCGCCTTGGACCAGCCGTCCATACGCAGCGTCGTCATGCCTTCGGCGACGGCGCGGTCGCGGATTTCGTTGGCGGGCACCTGCTTGACCGTCATGCTGCGAATGTCGTCGGTCATGACCATCATTTCGAAAATAGCGACGCGCCCCCGATAGCCCGTGTATTTGCAATTAGCGCAACCCTTGCCGCGCATAACCTGGAACGGTTCCTTGTGGTTGGGGAATGTGCGCTGCAATTCCTCGATGATGACGGGGTCAACTTTTTCTGGTTCGGCGCATTGTTTGCAATTGCGGCGGACGAGACGTTGCGCGATGACGGCTTCGAGCGACGAGGACACGAGAAACGGCTCGATGCCCATGTCGAGCAACCGCGTGATGGCGCTGGGCGCGTCGTTAGTGTGGACGGTGGAGAAGACCAAATGTCCCGTGAGCGACGAGCGGATGGCGATGTCCGCCGTTTCGCCGTCGCGAATCTCACCGATGAGGATGACGTCAGGGTCGTGACGCAATACCGAGCGCAGGATGCCCGCGAAGGTCAGGTCAATCTCGGCGTGAATCTGAATCTGCGAGATGCCTTCGATTTGATATTCGATCGGGTCTTCGACCGTGATGATTTTCAAATCGGGTCGGTTGATTTTGGCGAGCGCCGCGTAAAGCGTCGTGGTTTTGCCGCTGCCCGTCGGACCCGAAATGAGGATGATGCCGTGGGGCAACTGGATGAGTTCGTTGAGCATCCGATGCTGGTGATGCGACAGACCGAGGTGCTCCAAATCAAGGAAGACATTTTTGCGGTTGAGGATGCGCATGTTGACCGTCTCGCCCCACCGCGTCGGCAGTGACGACACGCGCAAATCGAATTCCTCCGTGCCGCTGCGGATTTTGATGCGCCCGTCCTGCGGCAGCCGTCGCTCGGCGATGTTCATGCGCGCCATGACTTTGACGCGCGACACGATGGCGGGCTGGAATCGCTTCAACTCGTTAGGCACGGGCACTTCCTGCAATAACCCGTCCACGCGGTAGCGCACACGCAGCCGATTCTCGAACGGCTCGATGTGGATGTCGGTCGCGTCGCTGCGCAGCGCCTCGATCATCAACTGGTTGACAAACTTGATGATGGTCGCGTCCTGAGAAGTCTCGTCAATCTGCTCCTCTTTCTTCTCCGTGTCCTCCTCGACGACGAGTGGCGAGTCGGTGAGGATTTGCTGAATCGTGTCCGCGCCGACGCCGTAATATTTTTTGACGCTCTCCGCGATGGCGGTCGGCGTGGCGAGCACGGCTTTGACCTGGCAGCCGAGCACGAGGCGCAGGTGGTCGAGTTCCTGCAAGCCAGGCGGACGGGTTTGCGCGACGGTGCAGACGCCGTTCTTGAAGTTCACGGGCATCAGGTTGTATTGGAGCACGACTTTGGCGGGGACTTTTTGGACGGCGAGCGGGTTGATTTCCGTCTCCATCAACGGCACGTAGGGCAGGTTCGCCTGTTGCGCGTAGAACTGCGCAATCTGCTCCTCGGTGACGTAATTGAGCCGCACCAGAATCCGCTCCAACTCATCCTCCGTCTTGCGCTGGATGCGGCGCGCGTCGTCCAGTTGCGCGGGATTCAGGACCCCCGCCGCCAGCAGCGCCTCGCCGAGGTCTTTGCCGTGCGAACGGCGCGGACGGGATTCGGCGGGGCGGACGGTATCAGTGGTCTTTGCCATACGGCGGAAAATTTAGCACACGCGAGCGCGGAAGTTAAATGGTTAAACGGCGTCCGCAGCGCGGAGGTTACAGTGAAACGCCGTCCTCACGTCCCCGCCGCGGTGCGCGTGCCGAAGCCAAAGAGCGATTTGACGAGGCGTTTGAGAGCCTTCCATCCCTTCCGAATGCCGACATCCTCCACGCCTGCCAGCGCGTAAATGCGCGCGAGTTTTTCCTCGTGCGAAGCGTAGCGCGGCGGCAGCGTGAGCATCGTCTTGCGCTCCTCCTCGTCCACGCGCAACAGGATTTCAGGGTAAAACAGACCTTCACCCACTGCGTATTGACCGTCGGGCATCGCGACGGTGCGCTTGGGAAAGAACAGCCACGGGCGATATTCGAACGTCAGTTTCCCGTCCGCGCTCCGCGCCAGTTTGCCGTAGCTGCGAATCGGCGTCCGCGCAATGCGCCGCGCCGTGAACATCCAGTTCCCCTTTTCATTCGGCGTAAAACGATGACGCCGCAGCGTGACGAAATCCCACGAGAAAACTGTGCCCATCACCATCAACCGAAACGCCCAGCCCGCTATCAGCGCGCAAATCGCGATGACAATCAGCGACAACACCGCGCCGCCCCACGGGTTGATCCAGTGCACAAGCAACAGCGCCCCCATCAACGACGTGCGAAGACCTTTCAGCACCGCGTCCACGCCGCCCCACGGGCTGATGAGAATCATCACGTTGATGACGTGCCCGCACAGCCACACCACCAGGAACGCCGCGATCGCAAACGGAATCGTGAAAATGTTCAGCAGCGAAATCCATTCGAACCCGATCGCCGCGCCCGCGTCCACCATGTTGCTGCCCGACGACCCGAAGATTGCCGCCATGAACGGCACGAATGCGCCCGCCATCACGATGCCGCTCACCTTGTTTTCGATTTCCTCGGCGACGTCGAACGGCAGCTTCCACCCAGGCGGCAGCACCGCGCCGAAAAAATCCTTCGTCGCCACCATCGCGCAGATCAACAACGCGGGCAGCCAGAACCACGGGGTCGCATACCACGGCAGATTCGAGTTGTCGTCCGCGCGCAGGTAATGATGCGCCCCGACGAGCGAGACGCCCAGCAACGGCGAAATCGCAACGCCTGTGATGGTCGTAATCGCCGAAGCCGCTTCAACGGACAACGACGGCGGCTGGTCTTTGGATGCGGAGCCTTTCCTGTCCCCCTCGGACGAGAACGGCGTGAGGACAAGCGAGCAGACGACGACAACGACGAGGGCGAGCGCGCCCCATCGCAGCGCGCGCCGCAACGGGTCATTCATCGCAGGCAATTTCATGAGCGTAGGTTAGCGCAAATCCGACGGCGGACAAATGAATCTTCCCGATGAAAGTGCAGGGCGCGCGTCAGAACAAATCAGGCGCGACCCTTTTCGCGAACTCGTGCGCGAGATTGTAAATGTCGGCGCCGCTGGAGAGCGCGAGCGCCCGTTCCGCCAGTGGCTGCGCGTCGGTGAATTTCATTGAGCGGATGACGCGTTTGACGAACGGGACGCTGTTGGCGTTGGCGCTCAACTCGTCCAGTCCCAGCCCGACCAGCAGCGGCGTCATCGAAAAATCCGACGCCATTTCGCCGCACAGCCCGATCCAGATTCCGTGGGCGTGTCCCGCGTCCACGACGTGTTTGAGCAATCGCACGACGGCGGGATGCGTCGGCTGATACAAGTGGGCGATGCGCTCGTTGGTACGGTCCACCGCCAGCGCGTATTGCGTGAGGTCGTTGGTGCCGATGCTGAAGAAATCCACCTCGGGCGCGATTTGTTCGGCGGTCAACGCGGCGCTGGGAATTTCAATCATCACGCCCACTTCCATTTGCGGGTTGAACGCGACGCCGAGGTTGCGCAGTTCCGATTTCGCCTCGGCCAACATCATCCGCGCCTGCCGCACCTCCGTCAGGCTGCTGATCATCGGGAACATCAGCTTGATATTGCCGCGCGTGTTGGCGCGCAAAACCGCCCGTAGTTGCGTGCGAAACACGTCGGGGTTTTCGAGGCAATATCGAATCGAGCACCAGCCGAGGAACGGGTTGGTCTCCGCGCCGCCGCCGAATTCCGTCGGCAGTTTGTCGCGCCCCAAATCCACCGTGCGCACCACCACGGGCGCGGGCGCGAACGCCTCGGCGACGCGCGCATAGGCGGCGACCTGCTCCTCTTCGCTGGGCAGCGAGCGGCGGTTGAGAAAAATGTATTCCGTGCGGAACAACCCCACGCCTTCCGCGCCGTGGGCGAGAATGTTGGGGATTTCCTCCACTGATTCGAGGTTGCCCGACAACATCAACTGCCGACCGTCGAGCGTTTCGGCGGGTTCGTCGCGCAACGCGTCGAGTTGCACTTCCACCGTGTGCTTGCGCGATTCCAGTTCGGCGTAATGCCGCAGGGTCGCGTGGCTGGGGTTGACGACCAGCAGCCCGTTGTATCCGTCGAGCACGGCGGGGGCGCCTTCCTCCAGGTCCGACGATTCGCCGTGCAACGCGACGATCGAGGCGATTCCTCTGGCGCGCAGCAGGATCGCCGCGTGGGAGGTGACGCTGCCCGTGACAATTGCGATGCCGAGGTGTTGCTGGGGGCGCAACTGGGCGGCTTCCGACGGCGTGAGATGGTTGGCGATGAGGATGCAGTCGTCGGGCAGCCGCGACAAATCGCCGTGCTCCGCCCCCGACAGGTTGCGCAGGATGCGTTGCGTCACGTCGGTGATGTCGGCGGAACGTTCGCGCAGATACGGGTCGTCAATCGCCGCGAGCGCCTGCGAGTAACGGCGGGAAACCTGGTCGAACACCGCCTCCACGTTTTCCTTGTCGGAATGAAGGTGCTTGATGACCTCCTCGATGAGTGTGCGGTCTTCGAGCACGAGCAAGTGCGCCTCGAAGAGGCTCGCGTCCTCCGTGCCCGCCGCCTCGGAGAACTGGCGCTGGATGTCCAACAATTGCTGGCGCGTCTTGATGAGGGCTTCCTCAAACCGCGCGATTTCCAACGGGATGTCGGATTCGAGGATCGGGCGGCTCGGCACTTCGTCGTCCTTGAACCCGTGGAAATGCACGCGCCCGCGCACGATGCCGCCGTGGACGGGCGCGCCGCGAAAGATTTGTTCGTAATTGGAGGGGGATGTCATTGAGCGTGCTGCCCGCGTCGCGCTGTCGGCGCGTTACGTCTCGTTGAATTTTTTCCTGAAAATTTCTTCAATCGCGGCAATCGCCTCGGCGGCGTCCTGCCCTTCGGCGATGATCTTCAGTTTGGTCCCCTTTCCCGCGGCGAGCATCATCAAGCCCATGATGCTCTTGCCGTTGACGGACTCGCCGCCTTTCTCGACGGCGATGTTCGATTTGAAGCGATTGGTTGTCTTGACAAAAAGCGCCGAGGGACGCGCGTGCAAGCCCAACTCGTTTTCAATGACGAGTTCCTTTTCGCAACGCCCCGATGAGGCGGGTGACGGTTGGGAATTCATTCAAATTTCGGACGGTTCATTCGGGCGAGCAGCCGTTCGTTGAACTCGCGCGCGGAATTTTGCCCCATCGCCTTGAGTTTCTGGTCGAGCGCGGCGACTTCGACGAGCCGCGCCAGGTCGCGCCCTGGCCGCACGGGGATGGTCACGTGCGGGACGTGCGTGTCGAGGATGTCGTAGTGGCTCGCATCCATCCCGACGCGCTCCGTTTCCTCGTGCGCCGACCATTCCTTGAGGGTGACGACGAGGTCAACCTTCTTGTCGCGCCGCACGGAAGCCGCGCCGAACGTGGCGAGGATGTTGATGACGCCGATGCCGCGCACTTCCATGTGGTATCGCGTGGTCTCGGGGCACGTCGCCGTCAATTCGCGCCCTTCGAGCAGTCGGATTTGCACCGTGTCGTCGGCAACCAGCGAATAACCGCGCTCGATGAGACCCAGCGCGCACTCGCTTTTGCCGATGCCGCTCTCGCCCTTGATGAGCACGCCGATGCCCATGATGTCGAGCATCGTGCCGTGCTCGATGATCGTGGGCGCGAATTCCATCTCCAAGCGGATGGTCGCGGCATTGATGAGCAGCATCGTGATGGTGGGTGACTTGAAAATCGGCGTGTGATGTTTCTCCGCCTCCTCCAGCGCCTCATCGGGAGGGTTGATGTTGCGCGAAAAAATCAGGCAGGGAATGTGCGCCTCGAACAGCCGTTGGATGCGTTTGCGCCGCGTCGCCGAGGAAAGCGATTTGAGATACGCTTGTTCCGCCGCGCCGATGACCTGCACCCGTTTGTGCGCGAAGTATTTGTAGAACCCCGCCAGCGCCAGCCCAGGACGGTTGGTCGCGCCTTCGTAAATGCGCCGTTTCAACCCGTTTGCGCCCGCCAGAAGCGTCAGATGCAACGCCTCGGCGTAGTTCATGTAGAATTGTTCAACGGTGACGTGCGCGGCTTGTTTCATTGCGCGGACTGTAGCCAAAGCAAAACACCGCCGCAAGGGGGGAAACGGCGCTAGAGGGCAGCCACCTTCTGCAAAATCGCCTGCACCGCCTCCGCTGTGTCCGCCGTCGTCGCTTGCGCTTCGGTGCGCGCCTTGATTTCCACCACGCCTTTCGCCAGCGATTTCTCCCCGATGGTCACCCGCAACGGGAACCCGATGAGGTCGGCGTCGTTGAACTTCACCCCAGGACGATCGGCGCGGTCGTCGAGGATCGCGTCCACGCCCGCCGCCGCGAGACCATTATATAGATTGGTCGCCACGCTCATCGTCTCGGCGTGGTTCGTGTTCAACGGCAGGATGGCGACTTGATACGGCGCAATCGCGCGGGGCCACAAGATGCCCTGGTCGTCGTGGTGCTGTTCCACCACCGCCGCGAGGATGCGCGAGACGCCGATGCCGTAACAACCCATGATGCACGGCTTGCGCGCGCCTTTTTCGTCGAGATAAGTCGCGTTCAGGGAAACACTGTATTGGGTGCCCAGCTTGAACACATGCCCGACTTCGATGGTGCTGCCCACCCGCAACACACCGTCGCACTTCGGGCAGCCTTCGCCTGCCTGCACTGTCCTCAAATCCGCCCATTGCGTCACCGCGATGTCGCGCCCGATGTCCACACCGCGATAATGGAAACCGTCTGTGTTCGCCCCTGTGGTCATTCCGTTCGCGCCGCGCAGGGATTCGTCCGCAATCACCGCCGACGGCGCGCTTTTGCCGTCGCCCGTTTTCACGCCAACCGCGCCGAGGCTGCCAGGCAACGCGCCCAGCAACGCCTTGATTTCTTCAGGATGCGCAGGACGCACCGCCGTCGCGGCGGTTGCCGCCACGACCTTCGCCTCGTTCAACTCCTGGTCGCCGCGCGCCAGCAGCAATGCCAGTTTTCCATCCAGCGCATACACCAGCGTCTTGATTTGCCGCGCCGCGGCGACGGTGTAGGGCGCCTTCGTCAAATCCTCTATCGTCCGCACGTTGGGCGTCGGGAATTTCTCCAACGCCGTGGGAGCGGCGAGGCTGTCGCTTTTCAATCGCGACGACGCCTTCTCCAGATTCCCCGCATACCCGCACTTCTCGCAGCTTGCCACGCGGTCCTCGCCCGCGCTGCTGCTGACCATGAATTCGTGCGAGAACCGTCCGCCCATCGCGCCACTGCTTGCCTCGACCACGATTGTCTGCAGTCCGCACCGCTCGAAAATCCGCCTGTAAGCGTTGACCATCGTGTCATACGACTTGTCGGCGCCCGCGTCGTCCGCGTCGAAGCTGTAGGCGTCCTTCATCAGAAATTCCTTCCCGCGAATCAGCCCGAATCGCGGACGCGGTTCGTCGCGAAACTTCGTCTGAATCTGGTAAATGTTTTTCGGCAGTTCGCGATACGAACGCACCTCGGCGGCGACGATGGAGGTGACAATTTCCTCGTGCGTGGGACCAAGCACGAGTTTGCGTCCCGTGCGGTCGGTGATTTTGAACAGGATTTCCCGCAACGTCTCGGCGCGTCCCGTTTTTTCCCAGATTTCCCGCGGATGCAGCGCGGGCATCAGGATTTCCAGCGCGCCCGCGCGGTCCATTTCCTCGCGCACAATGCGCTCCACTTTCTTGAGCGCGCGAAATCCCAGCGGCAGGAAATTGTAAAGTCCCGCCGAAAGCGGACGGATCAGACCCGCTCGCAACATCAGTTTGTGCGACGGGATTTCAGCGTCGGCGGGCGATTCGCGCAGCGTCGGAATGAGTGTCTGTGACCATTTCATCGGGGGCGCATTGTTGGAAGCGAGTGCGGCAAAGACAAGGGAAAAGTGCCCCAGAACTTCCCCATTTTGATTCAGAAGATTGACGCAGAGCGAGTTGGAGGGTCACGCTCCGTCGTGACCGTCCCGCGAAGCGGGAGACGCGACAGAGCGCGTCCCTCCAATTTGGGGAATT
>Ga0187892_10001604_pt1 | contig 50515 bp, 42 predicted proteins | sample MA1701073metaG_FD_139345 | JGI IMG/M metagenome (GOLD analysis project Ga0187892, IMG submission 139345) | Bio-ooze microbial communities from a basaltic lava cave in the Kipuka Kanohina Cave System on the Island of Hawaii, USA - MA170107-3 metaG ...
CCGGCGAGTTCACGATTCGCACATTTCACACGAAGTCACAAAGAAAAAGAACCAAAAAGAAACACAGGCGGCGGCTACGTCGGTTTTCGCGCTGCCTCTCAAAGCCTACCCTATGAGGGGCCAGGGCATCTAGCCACGGGTGCGGACCCCGGAGGGGTCAAACCCGTGGACCCGCGACGCCCACGAAACCTCGTCAGCCCCGAAGGGGCGGCGGAGGAAGACCAGCGACGTTTCCCTGATCCGACCGACATGGACTCGCCACTCTTCCTTCGCCCCTACCGGGGCTACACTCGTTCTTGTCTCCGATTTCCACGGGTTTGACCCTTCGGGGTCTGCACCCGTGGCTACAGACCGCCGCCCCTACGGGGCTGTTGGATGCGATCCAAAAAAACTTGACGCACTCGTACCAAAGTTTGTCGACCCAAAAAGTCTCGTTGCGGTCGCTCCTCACCAACGGGTTCACGCTCGGGCCAGGGGCATGTGGCGTTCCAGCGATTCGGCACGCGGGTGCCAGCATTGCGGATCGAGATTCGGTCGCACCTCGCCGGCGGAAACTGCGCGTGGCGCAGGAACGACCCCGGTGAATCACGCCCATGCCCCTGCTGCGACGGACACTTCCGGCAGTGCGGCTGAGTCCGGGACAGGCACAACGCCGGACTGGTGCGTCCGGCCGTTGATGGCTCCAGAGGTCGAGTGCCCATTGGAGCGTGGATCGGCATGCCAGGTGCCTTCATCTCGCCACTTCTTGAGCTTGAGGCCGAGTGTTCTTACGCCCATGCCCAGGAGCTGAGCCGTCTTGACGCGGTGGCCGTTGAACTGGGCCAGCGTGCGCTCGATCAGTTGCCGCTCGGCATCCTCAAGCACGCGGCCGGGCCGCAGGTTGGTCAGCGCCTCGAACGGCGCCCCGGCCGAGCGGCTCAGCCACGGCTCGATGGTGGCCAGGCGGATCACGCCGTCGGTCACCAGGGCCGCCGCACGCTGGCAGATGTTCTCCAGCTCACGGATATTGCCCGGCCACGTGTATTCGCGCAGCAGCTTCATCGCCACCGGCTCGACGGTCAGTCCGGTGCGCGTCGATCCATCACGCTCGGCGATCCGCTTCAGGAAGTGCTGCACGAGGGCGGGCACGTCCTCGCTGCGCTCGCGCAGCGGCGGCAGGCGAAGCGGCAGCACATTGAGACGATAGTACAGGTCGGACCGGAACCGGTTGCGGGCCGACCAGTCCTCCAGGTCTCTGTTCGTCGTGGCGATCACGCGGACGTCGGCGCGGCGCGTCTGACTGCTGCCGACGCGCTCGAATTCGCCCTCCTGCAGGACGCGCAGGAGCTTGGCCTGCAACGGCAGGGCCATCTCGGAAATCTCGTCGAGCAGCAGCGTGCCGCCATCGGCCAGCTCGAAACGCCCGCGGCGGACACGGTCCGCGCCGGTATAGGCGCCGCGCTCGTGCCCGAACAGCTCGCTCTCCAGCAGCGTCGGCGCCAGAGCGGCGCAGTTCAGGCACAGCATGGGCTTGTCGGCCCGCTTTGAGGCCCGGTGGATCGCCCACGCCGCCAATTCCTTGCCAGTGCCGGACTCGCCGCTGATGAGCACCGTGGCGTCGCTGGCGGCAATCCGCGCGATCTGGATGCGCACCTCGTTCGTCACGTCGCCGTCACCAATCATCGGGCGGGCTTCGCGCAGGTCGGCCAGCGACGTCCGCAGGGCCTCGTTCTCCCGGCGAAGCCGGCCGTGCTGCAAGGCCCGCTCGACCTGCACGACCAGCGCGTCGGCGTCGAACGGTTTCTGGATGAAGTCGAACGCGCCCAGCTTCATCGCCTCGACCGCGGTCGAGACGGTGCCGAAGGCGCTCATGACGATGACCGGCGCGTCGCAGCCGCCGCCGCGCAGCTCGCGCAGCAGCGTCAGCCCGTCCATGCGCGGCATCTTCAGATCGGTGACGATCAGGTCGAACGTGCCGCTGCGCACCGCCCCCAGCGCCTCGACCGGATCGCCGAAGGCCGCCACCGTGTGATCTTCGCGCTCCAGCGTCAGGGTCAGCGAGTCTCTCAGCACGTCCTTGTCGTCAATGACGCAGATACTGGCCATGTGTCACTCCTGGTAATCGTCGGGTGCGAGAAGGGATTCTCGCACGAGCCTTTGGGATTCTCGCACGAGCCTTTGGGACTCTCGCACGAGCCTTTGGGATTCTCGCACCAGCTTCTGGGGCTCTCGTATGAGTTCTTGGGGTTCTCGTCCGACGTCGTGGGGCTCTGCCGAGTGCAGTGACCGCGAGTCGGCCACCTGCGTTGCGCGTGCCAGGGGCAGCGTGAAAGCGAACACGGCCCCGCCGCCATCGCGCCGGCCGACGGAAATGCTCCCGCCGTGCGCCTCGACAATGCGGTGTACGATCGACAGCCCGAGCCCGGTTCCTTGGGCTCGGGTCGTGAAGAATGGGTCGAAGATCCGCTGACGGCTTGCCTCCGGCACACCCGGCCCATCGTCGCTCACGCTGACACGGACGCGCGGCTCGCCTTCGGAATCGGGCGAGTCGGCCGGCGTCAGGCCAATCCAGACGTTGCCGCCGAGCTCGACAGCGTCGATCGCGTTTCGCACGAGATTGAGCAGTGCCCGCTGTATCTGGCCCGCATCGGCCCATACGACGATTGCCCCGTGAGCAGCCCCGCAGGCCGAACGCGATGGGGTCGCCGCGCCGTTTTGCTGCGCGTGCAGCGTCACCTCGCGGGATTCGAGCAGCGGAACGACCAAAGCCGCCACTTCGCGGACGATCTCTATCAGATCGACCGGGACGAACTCGGCTGGCGCCTTGCCCGCAAACACAAGGATGTCGCCAACCACGCCGTCGAGCGTACGAACCGCGGCGGAGATGCGGCGGGCCAATTCCAGGCCCGATGGCCGCGCGTCGTGCGTGCTGGGCGCGGTAGCCAGGTCGCGCTCGAGCAGCGACGCAAAGAGCTGGATGCCGGCCAGTGGATTGCGGATCTCGTGGGCCACGCCGGCGGCCATCTCGCCCAGCGCCGACAGCCGCTCGCGGCGGGCCAACTCGCGGTTCTTCTCGTCAAGCTGGTCGTTCAGCCGGCGCACCTCTGCCGCCAGCCGTTCGTGCGAAAGCTTGAGCTTTTCAGTGACCTCGGTGTAGGCGTCGACGATGGCGGCCAAATCGCAAGCGGAGGCCGCGGGTGACGATCCGTTAGGCGTCGGCGCCGCGCCGCCGATCGGCATGCGAGGCCGGACGACCGGTTTCAGCCGGCGCGATGTACGGCTCTGCGCAGATATAGCGCTTGTCGTCATATCGCTTCGTCGCTCGACCAACCGTTTGAGCCAGACGGTCTCGAAGTTGAGTGGCTGGCCTGCTGATAGGCGGCCGCCGCACGGTGGCCCACCGCCAATTCGCCCATGGCCTGGCGCGTGGCCGCCTTTCGCGCGCCCAGCAGCCGGGCGTCGGCTTCGTCAGTTTCGAGCAGCCCGCGGACCATCTGCTCGACCTCGCCGATCTGGCGCTCGGCCCGTTCGCGCTGCGGGGTCGAGAGCGCCTCGCGGACCCGCGCCCAGTCCTGCCGATAGCGGTTCAACTGCGCCGACAGTGTGCCCAGCTCAGCCGTCAGCTTCTGCCGCTCGGCCAGCAGCGTCAGCAGCGGCGCGGTCTGGTCGCGGACGATCATGGGGCGCTGCCGATCGACCAATCGCCGCAAGGCCCGGTAGAGCCGCACCTGTCGCTCGAGCAAATCGAGGATCGCCGCTGCCTCGGCCTCGTTCAGGTTGGATTCGCTTCGCCGCTCCACGATCCGGTTCCTCAAAACAGATCCGACTTCTCCAGCCATGCGAAATAGCGTTCCCAGTCCTCGCGCGTCTCAGGCGAAAGGCTGCGGGCAAACTGCTCCGGCCGAATCGAACGCACCACATACTGCGCACGGCGCAGCGCCGCGCGGGCCTCTTCGACGGCGCCGAGGTTGAGATTGCAGTTGATGATCTGCGAATAGGCTGCCAGGCCGGCGGGTGAGTCGCGGTAGATCCAGGCCACGCGCTCATACAGGGCGAGTGCCTCGGCGAAATCCTGCGTCTCGTATAGGCAATCGGCGTGGTAGAACCGGGCGTGCCGCAGCAGCAACTGATGCAGCTCGTCCAGCTCGCGCTCGTCAACGCTCTCGAAGCGCTCGACCAGCTCTCCGAATATCTCCGCGGCGCGGTGCAGGCGCTGCTGCTGCTGCTCGCGCAGGTGTCCGGTCTCGACGGCCGATCCTTCCGGCATTGGCTCGCCCGGCGCACCGGGATCGGCTGTGGCGCCGCCCAGACGCTCGTGCTTGATCGCCAGCCCGCTGCGCCGATACGAGTCGGCCAGCAGGAACTCGGTCCGCAGGCGGCGCGGGTCGTCGGGATAGCGCTGCAGGGCCTCTTCGAGCACCGGAATGGCCCGGTCGTGCTCGCCGCGCCGCGCCAGCAAATCGCCCCGCAGGAACAAGGCATCGGCAAACTCGGGAGCCTGCGGGGTCAGGGCGGGTGTCTCGTTGAGCACCTGATTCAGAACCTGATCGGCCTGCGCGTTGTATTCGCTGCCCATGGCGCCGTAGCAGGCCGCCATCGGCACGAGCGACGCGAGAGCGTATGGCGTCGTAGCTGACCAGCGCAGGTTGCGCTGGTAGGCATCGATGGCGTCATCGTAGCGGCCCACGGCCTGATACAACTGGCCCAGCCGCAACAGCGCCCGCGGCACCAGCGGATCGTTGGGCCGTTGGACGACGAACGCTTCCAGTGTGGCCACGGTCTGCTCGCGCTGCCCGCCTTCGTCGAGCAGGTCGACGGCCCGCCAGATGGCGGCCACCGCGCGGGCTTCGTCGAGCGCGTAGAGCCGCGCGAGCTGGATGTAAGCGTCGGCAGCAGCGACGAAAAGCCGTTGGGCATCGTTGGCCAACTGTTCGCGCTCGTCAGGCTGGGATTCCGGCGCCTGGCTGCGCTGGTCGAGGAGCGCTCGGGCCAGAGCCGCCCGCATCTCGCCGAGACGCTCGAGATAGAGCGCGTGGAGCTGTTCGTCTTCTGGATCGACGAGTGCCGCGGCCAACTCGGCGTAGGCCAGCGTTTCGGCATCTACGACCTTCCGGCCGAACTGCTGGGCCGCGACGGTCAGCGACGCACGAATCTGGTCCGGCGACACTTCGGCCACGGCCCGCCGGTCGGTGGCTGAGGTGCCGGGTGCAGCCGGTTCGACAAACGGTTCGTTCGGCAGCGGCATGGCTCGCTCGGCATCCCTCGAACGAAGCATGGCCATGACGGTTTGGAAGTGCGGCAGTGCCGCGCCAATCCGCCCCAACAGCACGAGCGCGTCGGCAGCGCCGAGCTCCGCGGCCGTTCGATAGGGCTCGGCTGCCTTGAGTTCGATCACCTCGGAGAGGAAGCTCACGGCCTCCTCGGCCCGCTGTGCGTTGTGCTCGTGCAGCAGGATGCGGCCGAGCAGCCAGCCGGCCTTGGCGTAGACCGGGTCGCTGATGGGCAGCTCCTGCTGCAGCTCGCGCAGCAGAGCCTCCGCTTCGTGCGGGTGCCCTGCCTGCCACAACACCCGAGCCTGCTCGCAACGCCAGGCCGCGGCGAAGTCAGATGGCATCAGGAGCGGTCCGACGCGCTCGATCAACGTTTGGGCTTCGTTGATCCGTCCCGACGAGAGCCAGAGGTCGTTCAGCCGCTCGACACACCAAGTGAGCAAGTCGGGCCGGTCGGCAGCCTTGTCGAGCAGCGCCGTCAGGTCCGACTCGATCTGCGTCGCGCCCACGTCGCCGACCAGCGTGTGCAACTCGATGACGCGGCGGCGCAGGTCGAGCTCCGGATCGGGCGACGCGGCGATGACACGCTCGAAGTCCAGCGTTGCGGATGCGAGCCGGCCGATCCGTACCGATGCCTCGCCGCGCCGCCGGAAATCGTCGAGCGAGAGTTCCGCCCCGATGGCGGCCGCCTGGTCGAAGGCCGCAACCACGTGCTCCCACGTGTCGCGGCGAACGTCCTCGCGCTGCAAGGCATCGAGGCAGGTCGAGCGCGCGATCATCAACACCAGTACTTTGCGCTGGGTCTCGGTGAGGTCTTCGAGTCCCAGCAGGCGCTGGGCCTGTTCAATGGCGGTCGCGTGCAGCCCGCCGGCGGCCAGCGTGGCGACCTCTTCGATGAGCTTCTCGGGCGGCAGGCGCAGCTCGCGCGGACGGGTGCGGAAGACGGCGGTGCCGAGCAGCACGAGCGACAGCAAGAGCAGTGGAATCTGCCACTTGCCGGCCACGCGCTCGCGCAAGTCCGACCAGCTTTGAACGGTGCTCATCCTGAGCCTCGCAGGTCTTCGGGCTTCCGTGCCCGCACCGGGTACCGCCGACTTCCACGCCCGCCGGCGGCGGCCATCCTGACCGCCTCCGCGCACATGAGGCCGAACCGTTATCGGCACGGGCAATTTCGGCAAAATCGGCGCGTGGGCTTGACCGGAACTGCGGTGCGGACGGACCTTGTCCGATCGCTGTCATCGACGTGGCTGATTAACGGACGGCGCTGACCGCAGGCAGCCGTAAGTCTCGCTGCGACAGGAGCATCACGCTGGCAAGTCGCTCGCCGCCGGCGGGTGGCGATCGCGCGTGCATCACGCCTGGCAGCGGTAATAATGCGGCCTGCCGGGCGTTATGATGGGTAGCGGCAAGTAGTCCTGCGTTGGAGTTTGTTCGTGATGCTGACTCGTCTGCTTTCGAGCGCGCTGGTTGTTGTCGTCCTCGCCGCGGCGCCCGCGGCTACCGCCGACCTGAAGCCGGCCGAGCACTGGGACGCCAAGCGTGCAGCCCACCTGCTGCGCCGGGCGGGATTCGGCGGCACGCCCGCGCAGGTTGAATACCTGACCCAGCTGGGGCTGGACGCCGCCGTCGATTATCTCGTCGATTACGAGAAGGTCGAGCAAACCGAGCCGGACTTCGTGCCCGTGACGCTGCCCGACTTTCCGGCCCTTCGCGAACAGATGCGCGATTTGCCCGAGGAGCAGCGGCAGCGCGCCCGCAACCGCCTGCAGGCCTTGAACCGGCGTCAGACTGAAGAGCTGCGCGCCTGGTGGCTGCGGCGCATGGTCGTCACACCGCGACCGTTCGAAGAGAAGATGACGCTCTTCTGGCACGGGCATTTCACGACCGGCGAGCAGGAAGTGCGGGCCAGCCCGCTGCTGGCGAGGCAGAACGGTTTTCTGCGCAAGAATGCCCTGGCGCCGCTCCGGAAGCTGCTGGTTGGGATCAGCAAGGATCCGGCCATGCTGCGTTACCTCGACAACGCCAGCAACCGCAAGGGAAAGCCCAACGAGAACTATGCCCGCGAGCTGATGGAGCTGTTCACGATGGGCGAGGGCCACTACACCGAGCGCGACGTGAAGGAGGCCGCCCGGGCGCTGACCGGCTGGACCGTGCAGCGCGGCGGCGAGTTCCGCGAGGCGCGGCGGATGCATGACGACGGTGAGAAGACGATTCTGGGCGAGACGGGCAAGTTCGATGGCGAAGATGTGATCGACATCATTCTGAAGCAGCGGGCCACGCCCAGGTACATCGCGACCAAGCTGCTGCGTTTCTTTGTGCAGGACGATCCGCCGGCGGAGCTGGTCGGGGCCGTGTCGCAGAAGCTGACGCGCAGCAAATATGACATCCGCGAGACCATGCGGGCCATCTTCCGGAGCGAGGCGTTCTACTCCAAAGACGCCATGGCCACGCAGATCAAGAGCCCGGTCGAGTTGATCGTCGCCACGCTGCGGGCGCTGGAAGCCCCGCCGGCCGACCTCTTCGCGATGGTGCAGGCATGCCGCGCCATGGGTCAGGACCTGTACCAGCCGCCCAACGTCAAGGGCTGGGACGGCGGCCGCGAGTGGATCACGACCGCCACGCTGTTCACGCGTTACAACTTCGCGGCGGTGCTGGTGCACGGGACGGGCGACCGGTCGCTGGCCGACTTTGCCCGCGGATTGAGACGCCGGGCCGAGACCATGATCGATGAGCTCAAGGAGAACATGGGCGACTATCCCGGCCTCGAGATTCCGCCGCCGCAGGTCGAGTCGTCGACGCAGCCGCCGTATGACCCGCTGCCGATCGTCGAGGCGGCCGAGCTGACGACGCCAGAAGAGATTGTCAGGTATTTCGCGCGACGCTTGCTGCCAGTCGAGCTCGACGACGAGCAGGCGGATGAGCTGAGGACCGTGCTCGTTGGCGGCAGCATCGACGCGGGCGACGTCGATCTGGCCGACTGGAAGCCAACCCGTGCACGCTTGCGGGCCATGCTGGTAGTGCTCATGAGCATGCCGGAATATCAGTTGAATTGAGTTGGTGGCACGGTGGCAGGGTGGCATGGACAAGCGATCGTCGCGGCCTTTTGCGACGATCGCTTGCCCGTGCTGCCGAGAGAATGTTGCGTTGTGGTCTGCACGGGCAAGCAAACGGCCGCTTGCCCATGCCACCCACGCCGCCATCCATGCCACCCCGGTTGAAATGGCGTGTCTTATGAACGAACCGCTGTTTTCGACTCGACGAGACTTCCTGCAACGCGGCCTGACGCTGGTCGGCGCCGGGGCCACAATTCCGTGCTTCCTCGAGAAGACGGCCTGGGCGTTCGGCGATCCCGAAGGCGCGTCGGCGACGAAGTCTATCCCTGGGATGCCAGACGACCGCGTACTAGTTGTGATCCAGCTGGCCGGCGGCAACGATGGGTTGAACACACTGGTGCCGTTCCGCGCCGACCCGTATTACAAGTCGCGCCCGCAGATCGCCATCGCCAAGGACGACGCGCTCAAGATCGACGACGAGTGGGGCCTGCACCCACAGGCGGCAGGGCTCAAGTCGCTGCTCGACGACGGCGATCTGGCCATCGTCCACGGCGTCGGCTACCCCAACCCGAACCGCTCGCACTTCAAGAGCACCGACATCTGGAGCACCGCCTCGCCCGACGGCCGCATCAAGGAGGGCTGGCTGGGCCGTTACTTCGACAACTGCTGCGGTGGCGAGGACCCGTGCGATCCGAAGCGCGGCATCGCCATCGTCGGCGAAGAGCCGCTGGCGATGGTGGGCGAGCGATTTCATCCGGTTGCGTTCCGGCGGCCCGAAATGCTCACGGTGCGGGCCGGCGAGCGTGACAAGATGCTGGGCGAGTCGATCGACCAGATGAATCAGCCGGACGAGAACCCGCACGCCAAGGACAAGTCGATCAGCACGCTCGATTTTCTTCGCCGCACGGCGCTCGACGCCCGCGTCAGCAGCGACCAGATCCGCCGCACGACCGCCGGCGCGATGGGCGGTGGTGGCGGTGGCCAGCGCGGTCCGCTGAATCAATCGCTGCAAATGGTGGCCCGCATGATCGCGGCCGAGATGCCGACGCGCGTCTATTACGTCTCGCTGGGCGGCTTCGATACGCACTCGAACCAGCCCGGCCGTCATCAGCAGCTCATGCAGCAGCTCGGCAACGGCCTGAAGCAATTCGTCGCCGCGCTCAAGTCGAGCGGCCATTACGAGCGAACGCTGATCATGACCTTCTCCGAATTCGGCCGGCGCGTGGCCCAGAACGCCTCGAACGGCACCGACCACGGGGCCGCCGCCCCGCTCTTCATGGCCGGGGCCGCCATCAAGCCCGGTCTGCACGGCAAACCGCCCAGTCTCGAACGGCTCGACAACGGCGACCTGATCTTCACCACCGACTTCCGCAGCGTCTACGCCTCAGTCCTGGCCGACTGGTTCAAGGCCGACGCCAACAAGATCCTCGGCGGAGAGTTTGAACGGTTCTCGGTGTTGTCACGCGCGTAGGCCACCTCAAGGCGACCAACGTCAGATTACTCGTTTTTCGTCTGATGGGCTATCATTCCTCTGCGCGCGGAGGCTATGTCTGAGCGGCGTGCCGGCGAGGATGTGGGCTTGGTCATCGAGTGGGTGGCAACGCTGTGCGGCGTCGCTTGTGTGTGGCTGCTGACGCGCCAGAACATCTGGAGCTGGCCGATCGGGCTGGTCCAGGCGTGCCTGTTTGCCTGTATCTTCTTCGATGCCCGGCTCTACTCCGATTTCTTGCTGCACCTCATCTACGTCGGCCTGCAGCTTTACGGCTGGTGGAAGTGGCTGCACGGCGGGCCCGCCGGCGATGAGTTGTGCGTGACACGCCTTGGCTCCGCGGCAGCGCGGGCCTACCTGCTGATCGCCGCACTCGGAACGGCGTGCGTCGGGTATCTGATGCACCGCTTGGCCGGAGCCGCCCTGCCCTACTGGGATGCATCGATCTTGGTGCTCAGTCTCATCGCCCAGTTCCTGCTGGCGCGCAAGGTGCTCGAAAGCTGGCTGTTCTGGATTACGGTCGACGTCGTCGCGATTGGCGTATATCTCAGCAAGGAGTTGTATGTGACGACCGGCCTGTACGTCCTGTTCCTGGGATTGGCTGTCTTGGGGTGGTGGAAATGGCGACAGACGTTGATCCCGGTGGCCTGCGGCGCGGACGCGGACTCGTGCTCGGCAAGTTCATGCCCCCGCACCGCGGACATCAGTTCCTGATCGACTTCGCGCGGGCCTACGCGGAGCGTGTGACCATCCTGGTCTGCACGCTCGAGCGCGATCCGATCCCCGGGCGGCTGCGCTATGAATGGGTTTGCGAGATGGCCGCGGCCCCTAACGTGGACGTTGTCCACGTCGACGAAGACTTGCCCCAGTCGCCGGCCGATCATCCGCAGTTCTGGGAGATCTGGCAGTGCGTGATCGGCAACGCCGTGCCCGGCCGCGTAGATTACTTCTTTGCATGCGAAGACTACGGCCCGCGCACTGCTGAGGTCATCGGCGACGAATGCCGGTACGTGCCCGTGGACCCGGCCCGCGCGCTCGTTCCGATCTCGGCCAGCGCGATCCGCGGCGACCCGCTGCGACATTGGGAATTCCTGCCGGAGGCAGTCCGGCCGTATTACGTCCGGCGCGTGTGCATCTTCGGACCGGAGTCGACGGGCAAGAGCACGCTGGCGCGCGACCTGGCTCGGGAGTTCAAGACCGTGTATGCCCATGAGTATGCCCGGCCGCTGCTGGATCCTCACGGCGGGCAATGTCGGCTCGAAGACATTCCGGCCATCGTTCGCGGGCAGGTGGCCACCGAAGAAGCCTTGGCTCGACAGGCTAACCGCGTCTTGTTCTGCGACACGGACGTACTGACGACGACCCTGTGGAGCGACGTCCTGTTCAAGGCGACTCCCGATTGGATTCAGGCGCTGGCGGAACGACGGACGTACGATCTGTACCTGCTGCTCGACGTGGATGTGCCGTGGGTGGATGACAGCCAGAGATTCTTCTCGGCCGAGCCGGTCCGCCGCGAGACGTACGCCCGCTTCCGCGATGCACTGGAGCGCCGCGGCCGACCTTGCCGCGTGATTCGAGGCGACTGGAACGAGCGCCTCTCCGCCGCCATTCGTGCCGTTCGAGAACTGCTGTAGACCAGGGCAAGGGTTGCATCGGCCAACAAAGCCGACTGCTTGCCCATGCCACCCGCGGCTGTACCTTATGGCCCGTGGGACCCCGCGGCCGATGAGAGGTCTACTGCTGTGTTCAGCAAGCTTCGCCAACGCGTCTCCAGCTCGCCGACGAATCCGCATGCCCAGCCGCCCGGGCGAGAATTCGATGTGGCCGACCTGTACCGCGGGCCGGCCGACACCGGCCATAGCGCCTCGTCGACCGCCGCGCTCGACGAAAAGCTGCGGCAGGCATATTTCTGGATCGTCAACCACGCCATCATCAGTCCGTTCTACGACATTGAATACGATGACCCCGACCGCCGGGCACCATCGTTCACACTGGGCGACTCGCGCAGCCGCGTGTCGCTGCCGACCGGCCAAAGCTACTGCAGCTTCGTGCTCCTTCCGCTGCTGACGTTTGCGACGCGGCGGAAGTGCCTCCTGATCGGCGGCCCCGGGCGCGGCAAGACGACCAGCGCCGTGCTAATGGGCGTTTTGGCCGGATACTCGATTGGAGACGTCCGCCGCGCCATCCAGAAGGGCCAGCCGCAGATGACCGTGGCTGACCTGCTCGGAACGCCACTCCCGGCCGACCTGGTTCAGGCCCGCAAGATCGATCAGATCGGCATCGCCTGGCGCAAGTGGCTGTCGATGCGCGTCAAGATTGTCGATGAGTACAATCGCATCCCCACGCGGACGCAGTCGGCCCTGCTGACGCTGATGTCCGACAACTATGCCGAAATCTTCGACCAGACCTATCCGTGTCCTGAGAGCGCCTGGTATCTGACGGCCAACGACGACAGCGGCGGCGGTACGTACCAGGTGATCGAAGCGCTGCGCGACCGCATCGACATCGTGGTCAAGGCCCTGCACTTCAACAGCCGTTTCCTGGGCGACCTGCTCGAGCGCATCGAACAGGGCGTGCGACCGGAGGAGTGCGTTCCGCCCCAAGTCGTGTTCGGCGAAGCCGAGTGTGACCGGTTGCACGACGACGTATTGGCCGTGGCCGTGCCCGTACCGGTCGTGCGCCGGATCGAGTTCTTCGCCAGCCAGTTCGAGTTCTGTGAGCCGGCGGCCGTGCAGCTCGAATACCAGACCAAGGACACGGCCAAGCTCTCGGGCCTGGACTGGCGGCAGCTTGCGGCCCTCGAGACCGGCAAAGACAAGCAAAAAGACGTCGGCAGCCAGACGCGCAACGGGCTGTCGGTCCGCAGCCTCATGACGTTGCTGACGTTCGTCAAGGCCATGGCGCATTTCCGCGGCAATCGGGAGGTCTCGCTTGAGGACGTGCGGCAACTCGTGCCGTTCGTATTTCATGACAAGCTGTCGCAGGACGCGGACGCGCCGTTCTTCGAGCTGCCGGACCATTCCGTCTATCGCGTCGACCGGATTGGCTGGATTCGGCGCGTCTTCGATCTGACCTGCGCCGAGTTCGACCGGCTGGGGCTCGACCGCGACGACCCAGTGCTCGAATTTGCGCAGGAGTTCGACCAGGGGCTGGACGGCGTGACCGAGAAGCAGGTGCGCGCCCGGCTGGTCAAGATCGAGCGGACGCTGGCCGAGTGGGCCAAAGGCCGCAAGTTCTACGGTCATATGTACGACGACGTCCTGAAGCTCAAGTACTTCCACCAGCGCTACACCAACTACCTGCGCTGGTTGATGTGGCAGGGTTAGGGGTCCCCAACCGCGAATCCCGGCGCGCCGGGACGGTTGGGGTCCTTTGGGCACGGCCGGAGAGGACCCAGCATGCCCGCCGAATACGCCGTCGTGCCGGGCGACGTGTTTCAACTGCCGGCCGATCTGCTGCTCCTGAAATACGCGCAGGGGTTTCACGGCGCGGACGCAGCCTGCGCCGCCGCGCTCGAGCGACGAGGCGTTTGCGCGCAGGACGAGCTGCGCGTGGCGCCGGGCGCGGTCGTGGTGCGCGACACGGGCGGCGCGATCGCGGCCCGCCAGGTGATGTACATCGGCACGCCGACGCTCAGCCGTTTCCGGTACAAGGAAATGCGCGAGTTCGCCCAACGGGCCATCCGTGCGGTCGCACGCCTGCCCGGCGAAGTGCGGTCAATCCTGACTACGGTGCACGGCGCCGGATACGGCCTCGACGTGGAAGAAGCGCTTCAGGCGCTGTTGTTCGGGTTCCAGATCGGCCAAGCCCAGCATCAGCCGCCGGCCCTGGAGCGCATCACGTTTGTCGAGCGGAATGCCCGCCGGGCCAATACGATCGCCGCGGCCCTGAGTGCGATGCTTCCGGCCAAGGGGACCCCTGACCGCCCGAGTGCGCAGCCGTCGCAGCCGGGGCCGGCGGCTACTGCCGCGGTTGCGCCGCTCCCCGCGCCCGCGAAGCTGTCGGCCTTCGTGGCCATGCCGTTCTCCCAGGACTTCGAGGATGTCTACGAGTTCGGCATCTACGCACCGATTCGCCGCTGCGGGTATGTCTGCGAGCGCGTCGACGAGTCGGCCTTCGCCGGCAACATCGTCGATCGCATTCAGGAGGGAATTCGCGAAGCGCGCTTCATGGTCGCCGACCTGACGGGCGAGCGGCCCAATGTGTACCTCGAAGTCGGTTATGCTTGGGGGCTGCAGCGGCCGGTGATCCTGGTGGCCCGCGCCGGCCAGAAACTGCACTTCGACCTCAGCCATCACCGCTGCATCTTTTATACGACCATCGGGAAACTGGGCAGCGAGCTCGAGCGGCTGGTGCGTGAAATGTTTGGCCCGGGAAGCTGACGGTGCCCGGTGATGCGCCATCGGGGTGGCATGGGTGGCATGGGCAAGCGATCGTCGCCGCCTTTGGCGATGATCGCTTGCCCGTGCTGGCGAGAGCGTGTCGCTTGGTCTGCACGGGCAAGCAAACGGCCGCTTGCCCATGGCACCCGCTCGAGGCTACGCATTGGGCATGGTCATTTAGGGACTCTCGAATTCCGATTTCCGATTTGTTTTGAGAGATTAGGGCGCATTGGGGAGCGAATCGGAAATCGGAAACCCTTGACACCGCTGCGCGGTGTCAAGGGCAGGTCGGCAATCGACTATTGCAGGGATTCGTGATGTCACGTGTCAGCGGACCGATGGCGGATGCGTTGTCGCGCGGCAGATCGCGCTACAACCAACGCTTCGCGCTCGTTCGCCGCGCGGGAATCCCGCTCGAAGCCGATGCGGTCCTGGACCATCTGGCCGTCACGGTCGCACCCATGATCACCGCTGTTGCCGACGCGCAGCCCGAGCGCGTCGATGCGGTGCTCGAGGCACTCTTCGACGTGTCCGTGGACCTGTTCGGCGCGGGGGCGTTGGGGCCGGGCGGCGCATGTCCGCTTCTTGAAACGGCCTGGTCGCGGCTGCTGGCGCTGCGGCCCGACTTGCTGGCGCGTGAGCCGCGCCGACTGGCGGCCTCGCTCAGCAATGCGATCATCACGCTCGACCGCTCGCCGGGTGCGCGGCCGCAGCAGTGGCTCGATCAGCTGAAGAGGCTTGCTCCGCTCTGTGGTGAAGTCGATCAGTGGCTCAATGGCGGGAGGGTCGCCGCCTGGCGGGCGGGAATGCCGCAGTACCGCCGCGGCGCGATCGCCGTGGCGCGCGGTCTTCCGCCGGCGCTCGCTCGGGCTGCACTCGGCCTGCCCGCTGACCGGGATAGCGGTGATCTGCCCAGTATTCTCGAACGGATGGAGCAGGATCCGTGGTACGTCCCCGACGCCGAGGAACCGGAAGGGATTCCGGTTCCAGCACCGGAGAGGATTCCGGTTCCAGCACCGGAGAGGATTCCGGTTCCAGCACCGGAAGGGATTCCGGTTCCAGCACCGGAAGGGATTCCGGTTCCAGCACCGGAGAGGATTCCGGTCCCAGCAAGAAAACGGATTCCGGTTCCGGCGGTGGGGCTCGAGGTTGTCGCGCGGGTCGGCGCTTTCCGCGGGTTTGGCGGCGAGTTCATGCGTCCGCCAAGCGTCGTTGCCGCCGGTGGCGTGCTTTTTGCCCGAGACGGCCCCGACGCATGGCAAGTCATCGCCGATCGATTCGGCCAAGTGCTGGTGCGCCGCGGCGCGGTGGCGGCGGCCGACGCGGCGCGGCGCGATGTCACTGTCAAGCCGGACGGAACGGTCCGTTGGGCGTCGCTTGAGAGCCGCTTTCCCGCACTAAGGAGCGCATCGAGCTCGGCGTGCGACGGCAGCACGCTGGCCATCACGCTGCCGACGTCGCATCACGTGTTCCTGATCGCGCGCCGTGCGGCGCCCATCGGAGGCAATCGTCATGCTCGGTAGGCAGCCCCGAACCGAACCGGCCACGGCGGAACCGAACGACCGCTGGCTGGCCGCCTGGCCGGCGGCGCTGGCGGCCTGGAGCCGCTACGTTCAGCTCCACGAGCCACACTGGTGCTTGACGCCAGCCGACGAGAAACGCTACCTGAGCGCGAGCTTTGCGATGATCCGGCTCACGGATCACACGATCTACATCGGCCTGAGGGGCGTCGAGCTGCTGGGGCTTGAGGCCTTCGCCACCGAAATCCTGGCGCATGAGATCGGCCACCACGTGTACTGTCCGGGCGACCTGACCGACAACGCCCGGCTCCTCGCGCGGACACGGGCCGGTTTGCCCACCCGCGAAGCCGAAGCTCCCAGGATCGCCAACCTCTACGCCGACCTGCTGATCAACGATCGCCTGCAGCGCCAAGGCGGATTGAACATCGCCGGCGTTTACCAGGCTTTGCGGGCCCCCGACAGCGACTCGCTCTGGCAATTGTACATGCGGATTTACGAAGTGCTGTGGAACCTGCAGACCGGGACGCTGGCGTGTACGCCTTGCGCGGCGGGCATCCATCGCGACGCGGTGCTTGGCGCACGGCTGATCCGCAGCTACGCGCGCGATTGGCTCGATGGCGCCGGGCGGTTCGCGTGCCTGTGTTTGCCATACCTGCTGGCGGATGACGCCGGCGACCGGCACAAGTTGCTCGAGGTGTGGCATGACACACGCGACGCCGGGGCCGGCGGTGTTCCCGATGGCTTGGCGGAAATCGAGGCCGGTGAGCTCGAAGGAGCCATCCATCCGATCGAGGACCCGGCCCTGTCCGGCCTGCCGGACGATACGTCCGCCGCGGCGACGGACGAGGCGCACGCCGGGCGACCATCGCCAGACCCTTCGGCCGGCACCGGCGTGAAGTCGCTCAAGCGCCTTCGCCAACCCTTTGAATACCTCGACGTGGTGAAGGCCACCGGCGCATCGCTCAGCGACGCCGAGCTGGTGGCGCGCTACTACCGCGAGCTGGCGATCCCGCACATCATCCCGTTCCCGGTGTCCGAAACGCCGCCCAGCATCGATCCGCATCCCGAGGGGCTGGAGATGTGGGACATCGGCGCTCCGGTCGAAGACGTCGACTGGATCGGCTCGCTCTGGCGGAGTCCGCACCTCATCCCGGGCCTTACGACCGTGCAGCGCGTTTTCGGCTCCAGCCCGGGCCCTTCGCCCGAGCCGCGGCCACTCGACTTGTACCTGGGTGTCGACTGCTCCGGCTCGATGGGCGACCCCGCGCAGCGTCTGTCGTATCCCGTCTTGGCAGGCGCGGTCATGGCACTGTCCGCACTGCGGGCCGGGGCGCGCGTCATGGTCGCGCTGTCCGGTGAGCCGGGGCGGACGATCACCACGGACGGCTTCGTGCGCGATGAGCGGCTCGTGCTGGCCACGCTGACCGATTACCTCGGGACCGGCATGACGTTCGGAATCCACCGGCTGGCCGACACCTTCGGGCCATCCACGTCCTGCAAGTCGCCGACGCACATTCTGATCGTCACGGATAACGACATTTTTGATATGCTCGATCGGAAGGGCCGCGCCGGCGTCGGCTGGGACGTCGCCCGCCGGGCACTCGGCACTTGCGGCGGCGGCGGGACGTTCCTCCTGCAGATACCCGCGCACCTCGCCGCCAACCGGCAGGCCAAGCAGGTAGTTTCGCCGGGTGTCGAGCGAATGCAGACCGACGGTTGGAGCGTGGCGTTTGTGGATTCCGAGGCCGAGCTGCTGGCGTTTGCCCGCACGTTCAGCCGGACATGTTATGGCCGCCGTGCAGACATCGCGGCCACCCGCCGTGAACCGACACGGGCGACCTGAATGGACCGGGAAGGACCACTGCTCGAAGCGCTCACGCACCGGCTGGCCGAATGCCCGCCGGAGTTCTTGCTTCCGGCCGGCACGAAGCGGCGCGACGCCGAGTTCGTCGACTTCATCGCCGTGGTGGCGGACCACTTCCGTGCCTTGGATGGACAGGAAATCGTCGAGCTCGTGCCGACACTGGCGAACAGTGCTGAAACGGACGCCCGGCGGCAACTGATTCTCATCTCGGTCTGGCTCCTGCACGACGAGTGGTTCCTGGGCGAGCCATCCCTGGCTGCGGCTATGTGGTCGCTCTTTTGCGATGGACTGAGCACACTGGCCGACCTCGTGCCGGCGGCCGAGTTCACTCGCGACGCGGATCGGCGCGAGGAGCTGGTGCGCGTGTGCCTCAAACATCTGGGTTTGCGGCCTCGGGGCGAGTCGGTTGCCCAGGCGATGGACCGCCTGAACACGCTCGACAGCATCGAGCGGCTGCGCGTTCTGCGCGACACGCGCGCCGCCGAAGCCCGGGCGCGGCTCGTCCGCCAGCAGATGGCCCGCAAGGCGGCCGAAGCCGCCGCGGTCCGGTATGGCGCGGAGTGACGTGGAGACGCGGCGACGTGAATGATTTCGGCCTCAGCGATCACGAGCTGTTCCCGCTGCTCGACGAGACCGGCAGCCAGATGCTCCGCCGGCTGCGCGAGCATCCGCACGCCCCGCGCTACAACTGGCGCACGGGCGAGCGGCTCGATGCGGCCGGGTTGCAACGCGTGCGCGACTACGCCACGGCCTTCCGCCGCGAGCGGCGCCCCTGGCAGCCCGGCCATCCGCCAATCTGGGTGGAGCCTTTCGCCAGGCAGTGCGGCCGGGAGGTTCCATTCTACCGAAGTCGCGGCGTAGCCGATTTCTCGGATTTTTCCGAGATCCCGCTCACGCGCCGCGACGACATCCGCCGCCAGCCGTGCGCGTTTGTGCGTGCCGGCCTGCCGATCGATGACCTCATCGTCTACTCGACCAGCGGCACGAGCGGGACGAGCTTGCGGATTCCGGCCGTACCCGAGGTGCCATGTCGGTACTTGCCGCTCCTCGAGCACGCGCTGGACGCGGTGGGTGTGCGCTTCGAGGGCGGCCGGCGCGTCTCACTCGTCCACGTGTGCGCGCAGCACCCGACGGTCGTGCTGTGCTCGGTCATGTCGCACCTCGATGGCGCGGGGTTCGTGAAGGTCAACCTGCACCCCGACGACTGGCGTAGACCCGAAGATGCGGTGCGGTTCCTCGACGACTGTCATGCCGAAGTTTACACGGGCGACCCGTTTGCCCTGGCCGAGTTGATGAAAATCCCGCTGCGAAATCAGCCCAAGGCGTTGATCTCAGGGGCGTCGGCACTCTCGCCCGGCCTGTGGGAGGCGCTGAAAGCGCATTTCCAGTGCCCGGTAATCGACCTCTATTCGTCCAACGAGTCCGGACCGATCGCGTTTGCCACTGCGAAGGACCACGAGATTCTGCCGCATGATCTGTACGTCGAGATCGTCGGCGCCGACGGCCGTCCGCTGCCGCCGGGTGTGCGCGGCGAGATCACGCTGACGGGCGGGATCAATCCCTATCTGCCACTGGTGCGCTATGCGATCCGTGACTTCGCGGCGTTGGAGTATCCCGAAACCAGTATGCCGCGGCTGACCGACTTCCACGGCCGCAAGCCGGTCGCCTTCGTCAATTGCCGCGGGCAGCGATTCAACAGCGTCGACGTGACCTCGGCACTCGCGGGGCTGCCGGTACCCGCGATCCACCTGCACCAGCGGGCTGACGGAACGCTGCTCCTGCGAACGGTCAGCGATCAGGAGATTGTCGCGGCCGTGCGCACGGTGCTTTCGGGACTGTTCGGCGCGGAACAACCGTTGATCGTCGGTGAACCTGTCGGCACCGATCGCACCGCCAAGCCCATCCACTATAGCAGCGGCATGACAGGTGAAGGAGCCTGAAATACCGGCCCACGAACGCCGGTGATTCTCGCTACGTCTCTCAGACCCTCAGCCCCTCAGGAGTCCTTGGTCTGCGGGCACCCGCTACGCTGCCTCAGCGTGCAGGCTCGTTGGTCTCAGGCGTTGCCTCGCAGCCCGGCCTGCACGGCAATCCGCCCAGCCTCGAACGGCTCGACAACGGCGACCTGATCTTCACCACCGACTTCCGCAGCGTCTACGCCTGAGTCCTGGCCGACGGGTTCAAGGCCGACGCCAACAAGATCCGGGGCGGAAACTTCGAGCGCTTCTCGGTGCTGGCGAAGACGTAGCGGGATCACTCACCGATGATTTCGTTGAGGCCTTCGACGACTTTGTTGATGTCGTCGCTTGACAAGCGGCCAATCCGCCGACCCAGCCGTTGCGTCGACAACGTTCGTACTTGACTGACCTTCACCCAAACCGGTCCGCCGAACTTGTCGTTCGTCAGCTCCCACGTCAGCGGGAAGCCGGCCCGTTGCGGCTGGCGCGTCAACGCCACCGCGATCACGGTTCCCGAGCGCTCATTGAAAACGTCATGACTGAGGATGAGCACCGGACGATGGCCCGCCTGTTCATGGCCGATGACCGGGTCTAGATCCGCCCAGACGACGTCGCCCCTCAGAACTCGGGCCATGTCTCAAGTCCTGACGCAAAGCTCTCGTCAGCGAAGGCCTGTTCGTATTCGCGATCCAGGAGTGCGCATTGCTCGGCGAGGCGTCGCCGCTTTGAGCGTTCGAGCTTCTCTGCGACTGCCTGCTGGATGGCTTGACTGCGGCTGGCGAAGACGCGCTGCTTGACCAGCGCGTCCAGCTCCCGCAGCAGGGTTCGATCCAGCGTGATGGCCACCTTGTTCATCCGCATGACGAATCTCCTAGTATGACATTCTATCATACCGAAGACGGTCAGACGATCAAGCGCATCAAAACTGTCGATCCAGCCGGCGGTAGTGAATGGCTTCCGACACGTGCTCGGGCAAGAGGTGGTCGCTGGCGGCCAGGTCGGCGATGGTGCGGGCCACGCGCAGGACTTTGTCGTGGGCGCGGGCGGAGAGACCCAACTCGCTCATGGCTTGCCGCAGGATGACTTCGCCCGCATCATCGAGCTTGCAGTGCTTGCGCAGCAGGCGCGAGGTCAGCCGGGCGTTGATGACGGTCGAGTTGTCTCCGTAGCGGGCCCGCTGGCGCCGGCGGGCCTCGACGACCTGCTGACGCATGGCGGCGCTGTCGGTGCCGTCGCGCTCGCTGCGCAGCTCGGTGAACGGCACGGCCGGCACCTCGATGTGGATGTCGATCCGGTCGACCAATGGGCCCGAGATGCGCGCCAGGTATTTGTCGATCTGCGGTGGTGTGCACTTGCACTGCTTGCGGGCGTCGGTGAAGTAGCCACACGGGCACGGGTTCATGGCCGCCACGAGCATGAACTCGGCCGGGAAGTTCACCGTCGAATGCGCCCGCGCGATCGTCACCCTGGCGTCTTCCAGCGGCTGGCGAAGGGTCTCCAGAATGGCCCGCGTGAACTCTGGAAACTCGTCGAGAAAGAGGATGCCGTGGTGCGCCAGCGACACCTCGCCCGCCTGCGGCACCGAGCCGCCACCGATCAGCGCCGGCGCGCTGGCCGAATGGTGCGGCGCCCGCACCGGCCGGACGGCCATCAGCGACTTGCCCGGCTCCAGCAGTCCGGACACGGAATAGATGCGCGTCGTCTCCAGCGACTCGGCCAAGCCCAGCGGCGGCAGGATGGTCGGCAGGCGCTTGGCCAGCATGGTCTTGCCCGATCCGGGCGGGCCGATCATCAGGATGTTGTGCCCGCCGGCGGCCGAGATGGTCAGGGCACGCTTGACGTGCTCCTGGCCGCGCACCTCGGAAAAGTCGCCGTCGTACTTGGCCGCGGCCGCGAACGTCGCATCGAGGTCGATCGTCATCGGCTCGACTGGAAGCTGGCCAGTCAGAAACCCAACCGCCTGCGTGAGCGAGCTGATCGGGATCACATCGATGTCGTCGACGACGGCTGCCTCGGCCGCATTGGCCTCGGGCACCAGCACGCCGCGGAACTTGTTCTCCTTGGCCAGCATGGTGGCCGACAGGCAGCCGCGCACCGCCCGCACGCGGCCGTCGAGGGCCAGCTCGCCCATCACGACGTGGCGCTCGGTCTGCTCGGGAACGACCTCGCCGCTGGCGAAGATCGTGCCCAGCGCAATGGGCAGGTCGAACGCCGGCCCTTCCTTGCGGATGTCGGCCGGGGCCAGGCTGATGGTGGTCTTGTAGCGCGGGAACGTGTAGCCCGAGTTGGCCAGGGCGCTGCGGACGCGCTCGATGCTCTCCTTGCAGGCCGCATCGGGCAGACCCACGATGTTGACCGCCGAAAAGCCGCGGTCGACCACGTCCACCTCAACCTCGGTCGCAATGGCCTCAATCCCGACGAAGGCGGCGCTGTGCAGACGGGCAATCACGACGAAAATGATACTGCCGCCCGGATGGGCGTCCAATCGGCTGCGGCTGTGCGACGGTGAGTCTGGGCGGACCGTTACCGACACTCACGGCGCCGGTCGGAGTACCAGTGTGCCACCGTCGCGAACCGTAACGGTCAACTCCTGATCGGCCATCAATGACATCCCGACGAGTGCGTCAGCGTCGGCGCGCATGATGGGGACCGTTCGGGCTACACCGTCCCAGACGACCTGCCCCACGAACACATCAAACGCCGCGGTCGTGCCGTCGGCCAGCGTGGCCGTAGCGACGCCGCCGACCGGGAGCTGCAGCAGATCGATAACCTCGGTCGGGAGGGTCAAGTAGTCCGTGAAACCGGTATCGACGACGGCACGGATCGAAAGAACCTGCGTCTTGAACCCGCGAACCGTCAGCTCAATGGATGCTTCCAGCTTCGCGTTGACTGACCCGCGAATCATCTTGCCAGCAACGGGCCTCGGGCGCCCAGCCGATGGGTAGCCGGGTACCCAACGCGGAGGATGTAGCGCGCTCCGTCGGGGTGGCGGGCAGTCGCCCGTTGAATGGCCTTCAGTTCGTCGGTGTCGACCTCGAAATCGCCGGTATCCACGTCGACAACCAGGAACTTGCCATGGTGCTCGTTCTCGACTTTGGGTCGGATGTCGCGGTCGTAAATATCCTGACCCCGTCGAGCAATCTCGTCGGTGTTGTGCCGTGTGTGCGTCATGTTGGGTCATCGGCCAAAACGCGGCCCGCCATCGTGATGGATCATAGCCGCGCGTGTACGGCTGACTCAAGCTCCCAGGCCGAGCGAGAAGCGCTAGGCAGGCGCCAATGCCGCACTTGGTGCCCGTTCGTCCGCCTGCCACGCGGGGCGGGTGGTCGGCGGCGGTTGCGCGGGTGCCGGGTGCGAAAGCTCCTCGCCGAAGCGAACGAGCCGGAAGCTGTTGAAGATGACGACGGCACTGGCCACGGTGTGGAGCACAGCCGCCCACACGGCCGTCAGGTAGCCCATGATGGCCAGTGGCTGCAGGATCACGATGAACAGCACGCCGAAGATCAGGTTCTGCCAGATGACGCGCGTGGTGGCCCGCGACAGGCGGATCAGGAACGGCAGGCGGCTCAGGTCGTTGTTCATGAGCGCGACCGAGGCCGAGTTGATGGCCACGTCGCTCCCCGCGGCGCCCATGGCGATGCCCAGGTCGCCGGCCGCCAGGGCCGGAGCATCGTTGACGCCGTCACCGATCACGGCCACGCGATGGCCGCGCTTCTTGAGGTCATCGACCAGGTGCAGCTTCTCGGCCGGCAGCACTTCGGCCTGAACTTCGCTGCAACCCATCTCGGCCGCCACGCGACGGGCCACCGACCACTTGTCACCGGTGACCATCGTCAGATTGCGGATGCCGAGCTCGCGCAGCGCATCGATCGCGGCGCGGGCCTCCGGCCGCGTGCGGTCTTCCAGGCCGACCCAGCCGATGCACTTGGCGTTGCGGGTCACGTACAACATGCTCAGGCCTTCGGCCTCCTGATAGTCCGGATCGGCCAGCAGGCTCATGTCGGCCCCGCGCTCGCTCAGCCACGTGCTGCGGCCGACCATGATGCTGTCGCCGTTGAGCTGCGCACTGACGCCGCGCCCGGAGATTTCCTCGAAGGTGGTCGGTCGCGCCAATGAAAGGCTGGCCTGCCGGGCGATGCTCACCAATGCCTTGGCGGCCGGATGCTTGCTGAGTTGCTCGGCCGACGCAGCCGCCTGCAACAGATCGGCCCCGTCGACACCCGGGGCAGGCTTGAGTTGCGTCACGCTCAGCTCGCCGGTGGTCAGGGTGCCGGTCTTGTCGAACACAATCGCGGTAAGCCAGCGGGCGTATTCGAGATTGACGACGTTCTTGATCAGCACGCCCAGGCGCGCCGCGGCACTGAGCGCCGCGACCATCGCCGTCGGCGTCGCCAGCACCAGCGCACACGGGCACGCGACCACCAGCATCGCGATGGCCCGCTGCATGCCGTCGCGACTGCCACCCGACATGAACAGCACGATGCCAGCGATCATCAGGATCGTGGGCGTGTACCAGCCAGCGTAGCGGTCGATCAGGCGCATGAGCGGGATGCGCGTCTTCTCGGCCTCGAGAATCAGCGATTGCACGCGGCCGAGCGTCGTGTCGGCGCCGGCCTTCGTGACGCGGATGTCCATCGCGCCGGTCAGGTTGTTCGTGCCGCTGAACACCTCCTCGCCGGGCCGCTTGTCGACGGGCAGCGACTCGCCGGTGATGTTGGCCTGGTTGACGGTCGAATCGCCGCTGACCACCACGCCGTCGGCCGGAATGTTGTCGCCGGGTCGGACGCGAATGATCTCGCCGGGATGCAGATCGCGCGACTCGACCAGCTCCTCGCTTCCGTCGGGCCGCAGGCGGTGAGCCTTTTCAGGCGTCAGGCGGATCAGCGACTCGATTGACGCCCGAGCGCCCAGCGCCGTTCGCGTCTCAATCAGATTCGACAGGATCATAAAGAAGGCGATGATGCCGGCTTCCTGATACTCGCCCAGTGCGATGGCCGCTACGATGGCCATCGCCACCAGTTCGTCCATGTGGGCGTGGCCTTCGAGCAAATGGTGAATCGCGTGCCAAACGAGCGGCGCGGCCAGCATCAGGGCTCCGATCAGCGCGATCAGATCGGCGTGCGGAACGCGCGGTGCACCGCTGGCGTCACGGATCGGCGAACCGGCGAACAACCTCTCAGCGATAAACGAACTGACGACCAGCATGCCGCCCAGCAGGGTGATGACCAGCAAACGGCTGGCGCTGCGGGTCTCGTGGGCGACGGCATGCTTCAGGTGGTCGTGGGCCATTCAGGTCTCTCCCGCTGCCGGGGCCGCAGCCCCGGATGGATGTAACTCATTGCCGCAGCATAGTTTACGTACCGCCGCGATCCTTGTCGGGTGCGCAGTGATAACGATGGCGCTCCCCGTCATGCGTCAGGATAATACGTCCGCGGGGCAGGGCAAGTTCCGGCTTCAGGGCAGTGCCCGGCTCGAACGGGCATATAATCGGACCCTGCGGGCGGGGCACGGTCTTGAAAGTTGATGGCTTCGATGCCCGATGGGCAAACTGAAACTCTCGAAGGGCCAACGATGAGCAAGTCCTGGTTCATCACGGGTTGTTCGACCGGCTTCGGCCGGCTTCTCGCGAAGTACGTGCTCGAGCGCGGCGATTGCGTGTGCGCCACCGCCCGCAACCTCCGCGACATTGAGGGCCTCAGCGGTGCGGACGATCGCCTGCTGCGGCTGCCGCTGGACGTGACCCGCAATGCCCAGTTCGGGCCAGCCGCGGTCAAAGCCATCGAGAAGTTCGGCCGCATCGATGTGCTGGTCAACAACGCGGGCTACGGCTACTTCGCGCTGCAGGAGGATGGCGACATCGATGAAATCCGCCGCATGTTCGAGACCAACGTTTTCGGACCGATTCGCCTGACACAGGCGTTTCTGCCGCACATGCGCCGCCGGGGCGGGGGCACTATCGTAAACTTGAGCAGCGTGGGTGGCCGCGTGGCGTTCGCGCGCTCGGGGTTCTACAGCGCCAGCAAGTTCGGCCTGGAGGCCTTGAGCGAGGCGCTCTATCACGAGGCCGGCCCGCTGGGGGTGCGCGTGATCGTGATCGAGCCCGGCGCCTATGCGACCGACTTCTCGCCGCGTTCGGCGGTGCGCTCGCCGGGGCTGGACGACCCGAAGTCGCCGTACAGCGGCCTGTTCGCCAAGTGGACGGCCGCCGCCGGCAAGATGATGCCGGCCCGGCAGGACCCGATCGAAGTGGTCGAGGCCATCGTCCAGGCCGTCGACGGTGGCCAGGCCTTCGTGCGGATTCCGGTCGGGCGCGACGCGCTGGCCCTGACGCAGGAACGGACGTCGATGTCCGACGCCGATTTCATGAGCCGGATGGCGCGACGATACGCCGAGCCGTGATGGCCGCGAGCGCCGCGGCCGGACAAGAGGATGATGCCCGATGGATTCGCTCGAAATCATGCCGCTCTCGCGCTCGGCCATCCGTGCGCTGCTGCAATCGCGTGAAGCCCCGCCTTCATCCACTGGACAGGAGCGCCGCGCTACCGGGCGCTGGCCGTTCCCCGTGCCGGTCGAGCTGTGGCTCGAAGATGAAGACGGACAGGCGTTCTACCAACTGGCCACCTGCAACGACCTGAGCGAAGTCGGAGCGGGCATCGTGTGCGACGAGGCCCTAAGCGTCGGCACGACGTTCGACATGGCCATCCATCAGCCGGAGGCCAGCTACCACGGCCGGGGCGTGGTCCGGCACTGCACGCCGCACACCGAGGGCTTCTTCGTCGGCATGCAATTCGTGGAACCGTAGAAGGGTTTAGGGTTCAGGGTTCAGGATCTCCTCGGCCCTCGCCTTCCACACTTCATCGTTCGAGAGTTGCTTGAACAAGTCGATGCTCATGCGGGCCGCGTCGCGATTGGCCTGATCGATGAGGACCATCGCCGCCAGATAGAATGGCCACGGCTCATCTGGGTGTGCGCTCGAATAGGCGCTCAGGGCCGCGATCATGTGGTTCGTCGCTTCAGGCGGGCGGTGCGGCTTACGCTGCAAGGCGGCGCTGAGGCGCTCGATCGAGCGATCCATGCCCGCGTTGGCCATGGCCGACAGCGACAGCCCCATGGCCGCCAGCGTCTGGCCGGGATCGACCTCCAGCGCCTCCGCCGACCGACTCTCGACCAACTCCCAGCGTCCGTGCAACGCATCGAGCCACGCCACTCTGGCCAACACCGGGGCATCGTCGGGCAAACTCAGCGGCCGGGCCGACAGGAGTTGGCCGGCCTTGTTGAAGGCGCCATGAGTAAATAGCGCATCGACCAGCGTGGCCAGTGCGACCGGCTCGCGCGGGGCTTCCAGCGGTGCACTCTCGAGCAGCCGCACAGCGTCGTGCCCGCGGCCGACCTGACTGAGCAGGCTAGCCAGGTTTACGGCCGCCGTCACAGCGCCCGGCTCTGAGGCCAGCACGGTCTGGTACTCGCGAATCGCGCCGTCAATGTCTCCCAGCGACGCCAGGCACACACCCAGGTTTGTGCGCGCATGGGCGCGATCGGCTTGCCACGCTTCGCGGCTCGGCAGCACCTCGAGCAGCCGCTCCAGGATCGCGCGGGCCTCATGGAAGCGGCCGCGCTGAATCTCGAGCTGGGCCAGCGCCCGCTGCGAGCCGATGTCAAACGAATTCAGGCCGATCAGATCGACGTAGATGCGGTGCGCATCATCCAGCCGGCCCACCTTCCGATACAGTTCGGCCAGGGCCACCTTGGCCGGCGCGTACGCCTTCTCCAGCTCGAGCGAGCGCTCGTACGCCTTGATCGCCAACTCGTACTGGCCGGTCTCGTCGTACGCCTGACCGAGCCGGGCGAAGCCCTTGGAGAAGTTCGGGTTCGCTTCGACGGCCGCGCGGAGCGTTTCGATCGCCGCCTCCGCCTGGCCGGTGCGCAACTCGACCATGCCCAACACCTGCAGCGACTCGGCCTTCATGCGGCCGGGATGCTTCTGAAGGTCGAGCGACGCCAGCCTGACGGCCTCGTCGTAGTTCTGCTCGACGCGGAGCATCGCGGCGTTGAACATCGACACGTCACCTTCCGCCAGCGCCTTCTCCGCCGCGGCCCGGGCATTGCCGCCCTCGCGGAAAAAGACCCAGGCCATCCGCTCCCACACGCCCGGCTCGTCCGGAAACAGGTCGGCGATGCGCTGATCGCGGGCCAGGTTGTTGCGGTAATAGCCGGCCGCCTTCCAGCTCACGCACAACAGGGCCGTTATGGCTACGCACCAAGTCGCTGCGCCCAGCACGACCGCACCGCTGCGTGACCAGCGGCGCGAGACCCACAAATAGGCGTGCAGCAGGCACCAGACGACGATCAGGAAGAGTCCCACATTGGCCTGATATGTATAGCGGTCTGCGGCCTGGGCACGGCGGACGGCGGTCAGGTAGAGCGTCGGCCCGATGGCTGCCATGAACCACACGAGTCCGAGCAACACCACTTGCGAGTGACGCAGCCGCCACAGGGCGAGTGCGCCTACGCCGACGACCAACCCGATACCCAGCAGCGTCGCTCCATCGGTCCAACTCACGTCCGCCACCGGCGGATACCAGGGCGACAGCCCAACCGGCCACACCACGCGCGTCAGGTACCAGCCGAGCGAGATGAAACCGCGCGCAACGCGCGAGCCGTGCAGCCCGGCCCGCCCCCATTCCGACTGCGCGACGGCCTCGGTCGTTTGCAGGTTCCAGAGCGTGAAGCCTACGGTGATCGGGATCGTCGCGGCCCACACGATCCACCACCGTCCGCTGGGCCGCTCGTGCCGCATCAGCGGCAGGATCAGGAGCAGGACCGGCAACTCGATGCGGATCTTGCTGGCCATCGAGAGCACGGTGAATACGATGACGAGCGCGCATGTCCCGGCCCGCCAGCGCGAGAGCAGTTTGTCAGCCGCGATCAGCGCGGCGAACTCGAAGCCGCAAGACAGCAGCGTCATGCGGCCGTTGAGCCAGGCCACCGACTCCGTGTTGAGCGGGTGCACGGCGAAGATCAGTGCGACCATGGCGGCCGCGACGTCGCGCAAGTCGGGCGTGAGTTGCGAATCCAGAAGCCGCCGCACCAGCCACCACACCAGCACGGCGTTGCCGGCGTGAAGCAGAACATTGCTAATGTGGAACAGCAGCGCCCCGCGGCCCGTGCCGTCCGGATCGGGCGCGATCCCCAACCATCCGGCCACGACGAAGTCCCACGAGAACGTCAGCAGCGGTACCGGCTGATACAGGTCGGCGTGCGCCTTCGTGAAAATGAGTTGAAGCGCGTGAGACCACGACGGATCGCTGACCAGCGGCATCCGCAGGATCAGCATCAGGTCGTCGCCGCTCAGGAAGTCGCCCCACAGCGACGGCCAGCCCATGGCGACCGCGGCAGCGGCAATGGCCAGCGGCGCCCATGGAAACCGGGCGGTTGCCGGGCGCGTTGGCTGCCTGCCGGCCGACGGGCTTAAACCAGACTCTGTGCCTCCAACACCGGGGACCATGTAACCATGCCGCAACCTGACCCCTGACCCCTGACTCCTGACCCCTGACCCCTTATATGTGTACCGTTACCCAACGGCAATTCAGCAGATTGGGCACTTGTACTCAATCCAGCGACGCTCGGTCGGCTAGCCCGACGCCCACGGCCGCCACAAGTCCTGCTCTGACAGGCACTTAGCGATCCGCACCGATCCTGCGCCGAGTCCGGCACGCGGCGTGATAAAGGACACGCATTGATGTGGCTCCTGACCTGGGAGGGCACAGGACCTCGAAGCGACTGAGCCGCGACGGGGTCCGAAGGGAGACGAGCAGCGGGTCGCGATGACAAGCGTCATCAGCCCGACGGGGAACCCATCGAAGCCCCCGCCTGTGGGGAGATGGGCGGTGGCTCACCGATGGGTGTCCCCGACGGGCAGACCGAATTCCGTGGCTCCAGGGGGCGGTGTCGTGGGGAGACGACGCCGCCCCCAAACTTATTCTGAGCACCGCCCGACTTCCGCTCCTTCGGATCGCCGAAGGGCTCGCGCGGCACAGCGGCGCGCCGTCAGAGGCGCGCCCTTTGAGCGCACCGAAGTTGTCGTGGAGTGCAGTTCCGCACTCCGGTCGAGTTCGAACAACTCTCGCCTCACACGCACGAACGGTCGGCGGGGCAAGCGGCGGACCCGGCTCGAGCAATTCTTGCTGGGGGGCAGCAGGCGGTCGGCGCTGGCGGGGTGGCGTACGTCGGGGCGGCAAGCGCCGCACGGCGGCCGATATTAGCGGACGCCAGCGACGTTATTGGACGGTCAAGCAAAAAGACGCGGATTCGCGTGGATTTTTCGCTTGCATTGCGCCGATGGTGTGCTACGGTGCGGTGAGTGGACGGTCGGCCGCAACGCAACGCGGCTGGCCATCCCGGCCGAGGGGAACTCGCGGCGGTCGTGTGACGCCCATTCCGTGACGTACGAGCAGACGATTGTGCTGGCCAGCATGACTCCACCGCTTCGCAACTACACGGCGATTGAATCCGAACTGCGCGCGATGCTCGGCGCGGCGTTCGACGGCATGACGATCGAAGCCGGCCATAGTCCGCGCTGGCGCCGCATGCAGCTCGTGCTGCGCTGGGAGGGCTTCGCCGGGTTGCTTCCAGAAGAGCGCTTTCGCAAGATCATGCAGGTCATCCCCGCCGATTACTACGAGCAGACGCTGCGCGGCGCGGTATTCTTCGAGCTGACGGCGGACGAGTCGATTGAGCAGTTCATGGGGCTGCCGCGCAGCGACGACGTCGTGGACGACGAGCCGCGCGTGATCCGCATGCTTGATACGGTCGGCTTCTTCAACGCGCTGCGGGCATCGCTCGGCAGCGCGCCGGCCGAGGCGTGTGGCGGCGACCTCTCGGCGGCGCGGCGACTGCTGCGGGCCCGTGGCGTGCCAGCCGCCGACGTGGTAACAGCCTGTCTGACGTTCATCCGACACGGCGCTTTCTGCGACTGCGAAGCGCTGCCACTCTCCGATCGCCTTGCTTCCGCGACGCGGCCCGCGTCGTAGCTGGATCGTCGCCCGCACGAGTCTGTGACACGATCGGCGCTGATCAGGACCCCGTCCGTCCCGGCGCGCCGCGACGGCGTGGCCATGTTCGGGGCACCCGCATGGCGACCGCACGACGGAACCCCAACCGCGACACATCGCGGTTGGGGACTCCTAAACACTGTGCGGACGCCGCGCCACCCGCTCGGGCGGCTACACATCGCGCACGGTCATTGTGCCTACGAATTCACGCGCCAGTCGCCAATCGCTCGCCGCTGTTCCGATCGCGCCGTGGCGCGCCTATAATGCCCACCCATGGCGCCCGGCCGTGCGACGGTGCGGTGCCGACCGGCGCTAGTGGGAGACGCTGCTGATGGCTACCGAGTTGGACGAGCGGCCCGCCGCTGCCTGGTGGGAGTCGTGTGGGTTCGTGCAGATTTTTCGCGCCTTCGGCATGGCGCTGGATTGGAGGAAGCTGATCCTCGCAGCGGCCGGCGTGGTCGTCACACTGGTCGTCGCATTCGTCCTGGACTGGATATGGCTGCGGGCCGGACACGGCGTTCGCCCCGACGCATTGGCAACCTACGCCGGCGTCGGGAATCTGGCGGACGCACCCGAAGCGGCCGACGCACGGATCGGCGTGTTCGCCGCCTTCTGGGCGTTCGAGCGCGACTGTGTGCACGGCGCGTTGGCGTCGGCGCGGCGCGGCAACGTGCTCGGAGCGGCCGGCGTCGGTGGCGAGCTGTTCGTGAGCTATCCGGCCGGGTTGGCGACGCTGGGCATCGTTCCCAACTTCGTCAAGGGCCTGACCGGCGTGAAGTGGCTGCTGGCCAAGAATGTCGGCTATTCGCTCATCTTTGTGCCGCTGGCGCTGCTGATCTGGTCGGCGGTGGGCGGCGCGGTGTGCCGGATCGCAGCCGTGCAGTTCGCCCGCAACGAACGGCTCTCGCCCAAACAGGCGCTGCTGTACGCCCGCGAGAAGCTCTGGCAGGGGTTCTTTGCGGCGCCCGTCATCCCACTGATCGGGTTGCTCATCCTCGCCGGCCTGCTGGCGCTGGGCGGCCTCTTCCTTTCGATCCCCTATGTTGGCGACCTCGTCGGCGGCCTGCTCTTCGTCCTGGCCATCTTTGTCGGGTTTGCGATCGCGTTCACGTTGATCGGGACGATCGCGGGTTTCAATCTGCTCTGGCCGACGGTAGCGGCCGAAGGCTCGGACAGCTTCGACGCCGTCTCGCGCAGCTTCAGCTACGTGTATCAGCGGCCGTTCCGACTCCTGTTCTATTCGTTCGTCGCCATCATCTTCGGCAGCATCTGCTACGCGATCGTGCGCCTGTTCGTGGGTGTGGCCCTGGCGTCGACGCACGCCGCGGTGAACGCCGGCACAATCGGCACCGCCTTGGGCGAGATCTGGGCCATGGGCGGTATGTACGACCTGCTCGGACCGACGCCGACGGCGATCTCCGGCGGCGACGTGATCGCGTACGGTCTGATCCGGTTCTGGGTATCGCTCGTCGTTGTGCTCGTCTGGGCCTTCCTGGCCACCTACTACTTTTCGGCCAGCACGATCATCTACTTCCTGCTCCGGCAGGCGGTCGATGCAACCGACCTGGAAGACGTGTACATCGACACGTATGACGAAGATGCGGAGCCGCCGTCCATCACGCCGACGGCAACGCCCGCGCCCAGCACTTCCCTGCCGGTGCTCAATGCCGCCCCGGCAGCGGCGAGCGGCGCTTCCGACCCGCCGCCCAGCCCGGAAAGCGAGAGCCGATGACTGCCGACGACACCGATGGCGTCCATTGGCTCATATCGCTGTGCGCACTGCGTAGCCACGCAACGGGGTGGCATGGGCAAGCGGCCGTTTGCTTGCCCGTGCCGAGTTCGCCAAATACGCTCGGCAGCCACGGGCAAGCGGTCGTCGCCAAAGGCCGCGACGACCGCTTGCCCATGCCACCCACGTGTCCGGGAATACATGGCGCACGGTTTCGTCGTGGGCGTGCTCGCAACGCTCGCGAGCGCTCAAGTCGAGACTGCCGCTGACCCGGTGGCCGACGCGCTGCGCCAACTCGGCCTGACGCCGGCCCAGTTTCGCATTCACCTCGCTGACCTGGACACATTCGACACTCAGCCGCAACGCCTCACGATTCTGGACTGGATCCTGCAGCGCCCGCTCGCCGCGCCGCTGCTGGCCGAGTTCGCGGAGACAGCCTTCAACATCGAGAAGCCAGCCGACGCGGTCGTGGCGCTCGGGCAGACGTCCCGCTGGCTCAGCGCCACGGTTCGACGCGGCCTCATTGGTGATCCGCTCACCGTGGCCAGGAAGGCCTCCGAGCAGGAAGGCAGTCTGGCGCGGGCCATCGAGCGTTGCTGCGCACTGGGCGACCACGATGCGCCCAGACCCACGGCTGAGCAGATCGCGGAAGTCTGCACACCGCTCCCGCCCGACCTGTCACAGGCCCTGGCCCTGCTGCTGAACGTGATGGCCGACGCACAGGAGTGGAGCGGCAAGGCGCTGCGCGGCCGAAGCGCAGCCGAATGGCGTCGCTTGGTTGCCTACCTGCACCGCCCCAGCACCGAGAACACGGTCGACGAGGGACCCACGCCGCTGGCCGACTACGACCTGTTCGAGGAAGCGATGAGGGCCATCACCACTCGCCCACCGGCTGTCGGCGGCGGCAGCTTCGATGTGCGTTTCATGTTCATCGGCGCCGAGGAGATCCTTTTCGCGGTCAATGAGATCCGCCCGGTTCTGCAGCGATATTCATCGGAGGAAGCGGAGCCGGTGGAGTTGCGCCTCGATACGCCGCTCGGCCGCATCAGCATCGCCCGCACGCACGAGCCGCACGACGATGCGCCGCTGCTGCTGATCGACCTCGGGGGTGACGATCTCTATCGCGCGGCCGGCGCCAACGCTTCACCCACGCAGCGCGTGTCCGTGGCGATCGACATGGCGGGGGATGACCGATATGTCTCGCTGCCGCCAGGGCCGCGAACGGCGGACGGCGCGACAACGGCGGGTGCGACTACAGCGGGCGCGACTGCGGCTGGTGCGAGAAGCCCTTCTCGCACCGCTGACGCCTCTCCCGGCAGCTTCGCCGCCGGCACGTGCGGTATCGGCCTGCTCTTCGATTTCGCCGGAAACGATCTCTACGAATGCTGGTCGCACGGCCAGGCCAGCGCCCTGTTCGGCGTCGCCGTGCTGTACGACGAGGATGGGCAGGACAGCTACCGCGTCCTGACCGAGCACGGTCAAGCGGCTGCCCAGGCCGGGGCCGCACTGCTCATCGATCGCGCCGGCGACGATCGCTATCTCGGCTATTCGCTCGTGCAGGGCTACGGCGGCCCGGGCGGCGCTGCCGTGCTGGTCGACCTGTCGGGAAACGATATCTACGAGGCCGACGACGCTGATATCAAGTACCCGTCGTCACAGTCGAGAGAACATAACAACTCGCTGGCTCAAGGCGCCGGCATCGGCATCCGCGGCGATTATCGCGAGGGTCTCAGCGCCTGTGGCGGCGTGGGGCTGCTGTTCGACCGCGCCGGCGATGATCGCTACAGCGCGGGCGTATTCGCCCAGGGCGTCGGCTACTGGTTCGGACTCGGTATGCTGATCGATCTGGACGGCCACGACCGCTACGCCGCCCAATGGTACGCCCAAGGTGCATCGGCCCACTTCGCCGCCGGCATCTTGCTCGACGGAGGCGGCAACGACCATTACTCGGCGCCGCTCAACATGGCCCAGGGCGCTGGCCATGACATGGGGATTGGTGTGCTCATCGAGCGCGCGGGCGACGACAGCTACGAAGCTCCGAATCTGGGCCTGGGCGCCGGCAATGCGGGCGGCCTCGGATGGTTTCTCGATCGCTCCGGCGATGACAGGTATCAACCGCGCCGGGGCGCCAACCTCGGGGCCGTCACCGCCAACGAGCCCGGCACACTCCGGGCCATGATGCCGCCCATCGGCGTGTTCATGGACCTGGCCGGCGACGACACCTATCCACACGACCGCGCCGCCAACGGCCAAACCTGGTTTCATTCGCCCGATCCGCGGGCCGGAGTTCTGCGCGGCGCCGGCGGCGGCATTGACACTGATCGCTGAGACGAGGGTGAACTCGTCTGGGCTCCGCAGCCATTGACTCAACGAGGCGAGCACAGGACCATGGTCGTACCTCGGAGGCACGGTATGGCACAACGAGTCCTCGACCTCATCGCGGCCTGGAGCATCTTGCTGTTCTCAACCACCGCCCGCGGCGCGGGCGACGCCGACAACGACGGCGATGTCGATCTGCTCGATTACGCACCGTTCGCGGTTTGCCTGCAGGGTCCGGTGTCGCCCATCGGCGCCGGCTGCGGCGTCTTCAACTTCGTCAGCGACGGCGCCATCGACCTGCGCGACGCCGGCGCGTTCCAGACCGAGTTCAGCGGTGACGGGCCGATTCCCGGCTCGCTCGACGTGACGTGGATTCACGGCGCGCCCGTGTGCGCTTTCAACATGGACCCGCCGCTGCAGGTACACCGCTACAACGACGACACGTTCATCCTGCGGCAGAACAAGTGCGTCAACTTCGAGGCGCCGTTCATCTACCTGCTGTTTGGCCAGGACAAGGTCTTCATGCAGGACACCGGGGCGACCAGCTTGCCGGCGCTGCTGCCCATCCAGGCCACGGTCCAGGCGATCATCAATCAGTGGCTCATGGAGAACGATCAAGAGTCGATCCAGTTGATCGTGACGCACTCGCACAGCCACGGCGACCACATTGCCGGCGACGGCCAGTTCGTCGGCCAGCCCAATACCACTGTCGTCGGCACTTCTGTCACAGCCGTGCGGGCGTTCTTCGGCATCGCGAGCTGGCCAACGCAGATCGTGACCTATGATCCCGGCGGCCGCACGCTCGACATCATTCCCATTCCCGGCCACCACGCCGCGCACATCGCCGTCTACGACCGCCAGACCGACATGCTCCTGACCGGCGACACGCTCTATCCGGGCTATCTGTTCATCTTCAACTGGCTCGATTATCAGGAAAGTACCCAGCGGCTGGTCACGTTCAGCGAAACGCACAACATCTCGCACGTGATGGGCACGCACATCGAAATGACCGCGGTGCCGGGCGTGGCCTACGAGTACGGCGAGACCTATCAGCCCAACGAACACGTGCTCCAGCTCGAGCTGGACCAGTTGATCGAGCTCAACGACGCCTGCCAGGCCATGGGTGGCACGCCGACGTACGAAGTCCACGACGATTTCATTATCACACCGTTCTAGGTTCCGTCGAGCGAATGAAGGCGCTCCCGGATGATGGACGCATAGGCGCAGCCGGCGCCGCGAGACGGGGTGTTTTGGGTATCCCAGCCTCAGCGTCCTCAGCGTCCATTTCGGCTGCGCCGGAAGTGTCGCGCCGCGACAGAATCCGACAACTTTCGACGAGATAATCCGGCGAACTTCGCGAATAATGACCGGCAGGGAACGGCGTCCGGCGGGCGCGGCTCCGGGGCTGCACGCGGAGCACACCTCTATTGGGGGATCGGTGATGTACGCTGACGCTCGTCTGGCGGGTCGTGACGCTTGGTTGCGAACGGTGCAGTGCCGAACGGCAAGCCACGCCGTGGCACGGTTCGTCATCAACATTAGTCTCCTGTCGCTGATGGTCGGTACGGCGTCGGTCCGCGCGGCTTCCGTCACGGCCGACTCGAACGCTGGTCGGCACGGCCCGGCCGCGGTCGCGCCCGATGCCCCGGAGGCAGACCTACGACGCGCCGACGTTGACCGCACCGGACCCGTGGCCGGCGTGGGCGCCGATTCACCCGATGCGCACGCCCTAGCGCTCGGCGTGCTCTCATCCGAACACGAAACGGATCAATCGCCCGTCAGCGGCCTGTATGTATCCCTTGCGCTCACGCTCGTGGTCGGCGGACTGCTGGCCGGCATCCACTGGCGAACGCGCAAGCTCGAGCTCGGATGATTAAGCGTCGCGAGCGCCTCGAAACCCGCATGACGTACCAGGGGCGAAAGAACGCCGCCAATCGCCGCATTCTGCCGCCGCTCCCGCGGCCCGTGCGCTTCTCGCGACGCGCCCACGGCTGACGCCACGTCGCCAGGTTCCGGAGGGAGTGCCCAAACGGCCGGGCAAGTCACTTTCTGCATGTGAGGGAGAGGCGAAACGGGAGCGCGAACGCCGCGCGACATCACGCCTCTTTCCTCGGCGAGTCTGCCACTCTGCGGCAATGTTCCATCCGAAGAATTGACTGGACCGCAACAGAGTTTTTCCGCCCCGCGGCAGTCGGATTTAGCGCGTGGCGGCCAGGCCGACTTCGAGGCCCCAGGTCATGGTGCCGGGGGCGGGGTTGGTCCAGTCGATGCGGACGGCGTCGCCGGCGTGGAACGTCCAGGCGGATGGAGCAGCCATGTCGGTGGCGGTCAGCTTGAGGAAGGCGTCGCGGCCGGTGCCGACGCCGGTGACGGTGGCCAGGCGGGCGTCGTAGGCGCTGCCGAAGGCCGAGTCGACCGCGACGTGCAGATCGGCCATGCCGGCCCCGCCAGCGAAATGGCAGCGGACATAGACCAGCCGAAACGCGCGGGCCAGCGAGAACGTGTGCGCAATGTTGCCGTTGCCGGTGGCCGTCTGAGCCACGATACGGTCAGCCACGATGGCGGCTGAGCGCAGCAGCTCTTGATCCTGACGATCCAGCAGTTCGCTTGCCAACGAGATGATGCTTGCCATAGAGAAGTCCTGAGTCCTGAGTGCTGAGTCCTGAGTCCTGAGTGCTGAGTGCTGAGTCCTGAGTCCTGAGTACTGAGTACTGAGTCTGGCAACGCGAAGCGTTGCGGGCGCCGGTCACTCAGTACTCAGTACTCAGGACTCAGCACTGTCCGTGATGTGGTCGGCCAGCGTGTCGCCTTCCGGGATCTGGACGCGGAACGGGACGCCAACCAGCTCCGACACGCCACTCGACAGCGTCGGGAACGTGACCATGGCATCGCCCAGGAAGATGACGTCGGCCAGCGTGCGCTTGCGCTTCGCGCCGTCGGCCCGGTAGCGGATGATCAGGTCGATCTCAGTCGTGATGGCCAGCAGCGTTTCGGCCGCCGAGCCGTGGTACGAGAAGACCACGCCACTGGCCCGGTGCAGGCCGCGCAGGAACGTGCCCAGCGGCTCGCTGCCCTTGCCGTCGGCCGGCACCGGCTCGATGCCGGGCTTGTAGACGACGCTGTGCACGCCCTCGATCGCCGTTTCGGTGAACGGACTGCTGCGCAGCTTGGTCGACGCGCCGCGGGTTGCCAGAATCCAGATCATGCTGCCTGCTCCATTCGGAACCCCGCCCGCCCAGGGCGCGGGCCTTGGCCGCCCTCAAGTGTGACGGAGTGATCGTTCGTGCATCTGCGACAATCGCCGATTGGAACCGCATCGTCGCGACGGCGCGCCTCAGCAGTCCGAACCCGCGCCCTTGGCGGGCGGGGTTCCGATCAGGCCGGCACGCGGTTGAATCCGCGTTGCACCTTGAGCGCGAACGTCTGCTCGCAGTCGGCCGTCGCCACGCGGCCGGTCTGCGCGCCGGTGGCGTAGTCGAACGTCCACGCGCGATCGTCGAAGCCGTCGGCGCCGTCCACGACGCCTGTGTCGACGATGCTGTCGAAGTAGTCCTCAACCGCGGCGCAGCGGTCGAGCAGCGCATCGTGCACGTCGCTGCCGGTCACGTCGGCCACGACGCGCATCCGCAGCGTGACCTCGAATAGCTTGTCGCCATCGACCGTGGCGAGCGGCCGCGCCCGCACCAGCCGCACAGCCAGGAACGGCCGCGGATACTCCGTGTCGCCGGCAGCGCCTTCGCGCACCGCACGAAACGGCTTTGTGGCAGTCGGCGGATCGGCGGACAGGTTGCTGCGCAGCAGCGACATGAGCGTCTGAACCGTCGTCTTGAGTGTCGTTCGATCGGCCGTTGGCATAGGGTTCAAGGGTCAGGGGTCAGGGGTCAGGGGTCAGAGAACAGAGTTCAGAGTTCAGAGAACGGCGTTCAGAGAACAAAGAACAGAGTTTAGAGAACGGAGTTCAGAGAGCAAAGAACAGAGTTCAAGAGCCTGACAGTTCTTCGCGAGTCAGGAGGCGCGCGTCGCCAACGCGAGCAGCACGCGGCGCGGTGGCTGGGTTCGAGGCGATCGCTATCGACGCGGGCAATTCGATCTCGCCGAGCGACACGCGCCGCAGCCATTCGACGGCTGCGGCCCGCTTGGCCACGGCATCGGCGGGTATCGGCGGCCGGCGCGAGCGCAGGCGATACTCGGCCAGGTCGAGCGCGATACTCACCAGCACGCCGGAGAGCTCAGGATGCACGGCCAGATCGATCGGAACCTGATAGCGGGTGGCCAGGTACGCATCGACCTCGCCCTCGGCCCCGAGCCGGGCCTCGTTCACCACGCTCACATTGGCCGAGCCTGAGCCTGTGTCGTCGGTGAGCTGCACGTAGAGTGCATTGCCCAGCCTCGTCTGAATGTCCGTGTTCGTGATGTACATACCAGCCCCCAGAACGAGCACTGAGAAACTGAGTGACTGAGATGAGAGGATCTGCGGCGCCTTACACTTAATCCTATCTCAGTCCCTCAGTCCCTCAGTGCTCAATTCGGATTACGACCCCACGATGAACTCCGTGCTGACCGCGTATTGCCAGTAGCCGTAGGCGATCCGGTAGCGGGCCCGCACGCCGTAGAGATACTTCTCGCGCTTGAACGACTCCTCGCTGTTGTCGGTCAGGGCGGTGAACTCGATCGGCTCGCGATCCTGGAAGATGAACGGGCGCACAACGGCATCGGTCTTCAGCAGATACCAGCGGGCCAGGTTGGTCAGCCACGGCATCGAGATCACGCGGGCGATGCCCTGCATCACGTTGCTGGTGTTGCTGATGATGGTGGCGTTGACCGCCTCCAGCGCCGTGAACAGCATGTTGGGCGGCACGGCCATCACCAGGCCGCTGGCTGACGTGTTGAGCGGCTCGCCCTGATCGTCCTTGAACTTCAGCATAGCCGCGATCGCCTGGCGCAGCGCATCGCGCATCTGGTCGCTGGTCGGGTTCTCGGTCTGCGAGGCCTGCGTGACCTCGTAGGTCAGCTTGTTGTCCTGATTGCCCGAGGCGCCCGACACGTGTGCGTCATTGAAGAACGTCACGCCGTCGTAGCTGTTGAAGCCGGTGGTCTGCCCGTTGTTGAGCAGGTCGGCGATCAGGAAGTCTTTGTGCGTGGCCGCCCGCTGGGCCAGCTCGCGCACGCGGATGGCGATCTGGCCGGTCTGATCGTCGGCGATCTCGTCGCGATCGACCTCGAGCGTGCTCTCGTATTTGAAGTTCTCGAGCGAGTAGGTCTCGGTGCGAAGGCCCTTGGCCAGCCGGCCGGTGCCCCACTCGCGCATCTTGGGCACCGTGCCGAGCCAGCGGTAGTTCTCGACGTCGGTGGTCGAGACCACGCGCGTGGCCAGGTCCTGGAAATGCGTGGGCGTCGAATCGAAGCGGTTGAAGAACTCGCTCCGCAGCCCTTTGGTCAACAATCCTGTATTGATAATCGCCATGTGTTTCCCCTCTCTTGGATTTCAGATTGCAGATTGCAGATTTCAGATTTCAGGCCGCAGACCAAACGAAGATTGCAGCGTTCAAGAAGCTGTGATTACGTCGCCTCAAGCACGGGCAAGCGATAAGGCTGCTTGCCCATGCCACCCAATGAACCCTGAACTCTGAACTCTGAACCCTTAAACGTAGTCGACTTCGACCAGGAACGGCCCCGGATTGGCCGTGGCGCCGTTGGTCACTGCGACGGTCAGCACGTTGCCGGTGCTGGCGCGGGCGTTGCTGATGGCGCCGAGCGAGTCGCTGGTGTTGGCCGCCGGGAACGGGTTCGAGGCGTCGTACGTTTTGCTGGCCACGGTGCCGGCGTTGATGCCGACGGCCACCACGCACGTGTTGCTGTTGTCGATGCCGGCCGCGGCCGTGGCCTGGTTCACCACGCGAGCGGCGATGATCCAGGCCTCGCTGTTGAAGGCGTGCGCCGCGCGAGCGCTGATGTCGGCCCCGGCGCTCAGGTCTTCCACGGCATGCACAGCCGTCTTGACCAGCCGGCGCAGCGGGTCGATGCGGAGCACGATCTGGTTGGTGGCGAAGGCGCCCTCCATCACGCCCACGTAGGAGTTGCCGGCAGCGGTGAACGTGAGCACTTCGTCGTCCGAGGCGAACACGTGGCGGCCGACGCTGCCTTGCGCTGCGCCGGAGAGCGTCAGCACGAAGTCGCCTTCGGTGAAGACGCGCACCGCGATGGCGCCGTTGGCCCCGGCTGCGTTGTTGGCTTCCTCGTACGCCAGCCCGACGAACGCATCGCCGGCCGCCAGCGGCCGGGCGAAGCCGGACGTGTTGATGCCGACAAACGATCCCTTGCGGATGTTGGCCGCGGCCGCCACCTGAAACGTCCGCAGCTCCTGGTCAACGAAATGGTCCACTTCTCTGTTTGCGGTCAATGCCATGAGAGTCTCCTTTCATTCCAACGTCTTGAGCACTGAGGAACTGAGAACCTGAGGAGGCGGTGTTTGATCAGTGAGTGGCATGCCCAAGCGAAGCGCGGGCATGACGGATTCCTCGCCCAGCATGCCCGCGCTTTGCTTGGGCATGCCACGCTCAGTCACTCTGTTTCTCAGTGCTTCGAACGCGTCGCGTCGGCGACGTACGCCTCTTCGGTGGTCAGTGCGGCCAGTTCGGGATGGGCGCGGAACTCCGCTCGGGCCGCCGCTTCGCGGGCGTGGTCGTTTCCGGCCGCGGGCGCGTCTGTCGGCGGTTGCGTACGGCCGAGCGGTATCAGCACCGGCGCCGTGCGCAGCCAGGCCTCGAACGCGGCCGCGTCTTTGAGCGCCAGGTTCAGCGCCCACTCGCGCTGTGCTTCGGACAGCTTTCCGGTCCGCTGCGCTTCGGCGACGCGCTGCTCGGCCTTGTTGGCCGCCTCGTTTGCATCGGTCTCGCTCAGGCGCTGGGCCGCCGCGATGAGCACCGTCGTCTCATCGCTCTCGTCGCCGAGCGACAGCCGGCGGCGCAGCTCGCGCCAGGCGGCGGCGTGGGCCGCGGAGTCGCGGCTGACGATCGGGGCCATGCCGATGATGGCCGGCTTGTTGGTCAGGGCGGCCGAGTGCAGGCCGATCAGCTTGCGGTCGGCCCGCCGCACGATGGCCACGGGCGAGAGGTAGCGATACTGCCGGGCCGCAAGCTGCGCCATGGCCGGCTCGGTCCATTCGACCTGTGCGAACAGCCCGACGCCCGGCTCGGCCACCAGCGACTTGATCCAGCCGGCGGCCGGGGCCTGGCCGTTGGGGGCGGCAAACTCGCCGCCCAGCGTTTGATGCTCGTAGTCGATCGGCACGTCGGTCCCGTGTGCCGCGAACGCCTCGACGGCGAGCCTGGCCGATTCGTCGTCGACCACGAATGCGCCGCTGGTGCTCTCGACCGCGCCCCACGGCGCGATCAGGATCCGCAGCGGCACGTCCCCGCCGGGCAAGTCGGCCGAGCGGAGCGGTACGATCTCGTTCGAGTCGAGTGTCTGTGTCGTCGTCATCGTGATGGTCTCCTTTGATTCGCTACGATTGGGCACTGAGAGACTGAGGAACTGAGGGGATCACGTCATGAAGCACCGTCGGGTAATCCCCCACGTCCGATCATCGCATTCCGACCTATGGCCTCGCTCTCAGTCCCTCAGTTCCTCAATGCCCAATCCGGCGTTCAATCCTGAACCCTGAGCTCCGGCGTCGCGGTCGGACACCGCTCCGACAACGGGCTCTCCCGGCGCCGGCATCGGGATTCCGAGCGTTTCGTGTACCCACTTGCGCGGCAGCTCGACGCCTAGTTGATTCACCGCAGTGCCGAGCAATTCGGCGAATTGGTTCGCGTCCGCTGGGCGGCCGAGCCGGCGGCGGAAGTGTGGCACGGGCACGTCGGGGCCGAACTGCAAGCGTGCCAGCGGCGCGAGAATGTCTCGTCGGATCGTGAAGGCCTCGCGTCGCAGGTCGTCGGCCCGCAGGTCCTTACGGACCTCTTCGTGTACGCGCGAAGCGGTCAGCGTGCCCGAGACGCCGGCCACATCGGTGGTCAGCGTCTGGCCCAGCCAGGCCTTGCTCATCTCGCGGTTGAGGAAGTCGATCAGTTTCTCGTAGGGCGGGCCGATCGTGCCGCGGTTGGCCTCGACGATCTCGAGGTCGACCGCCCGGCTGAAGATGCCGGCCGCGTTGCTGCCCATGTTTTTCAGCATGTCGAGCAGCTCGCGCTTCTCGTCGGCCGTCGCGCCCGGATCGTAACGGGCGATGCGCACCGGCATGCCGAACACCTCGCTGAAGATCATCCAGTCCTTGAGGGCCAGGTTCTTGGCCAGGTAGATCATGGCGGTCACGCGCAGCAGCCCACCGCGGGCCGCGTGGCCGGATGTGGCTTGCGGTGTGTGTACGACGAACTTGTTGGGTGGCAGCTCGATGCCGTTGACCGGCTCTTCGGCCGTCAGGATGCGCACGCGATCGAGCCGGTCGAACGCCAGCCGGGTGAAATCGACCGGCACGATGTCGATCAACTGTGGCCGGCCGTCGACCAGGTCCCACACCAGCTCGGCCACGGCGATATTGCGTCCCAGCGCCAGCCCCAGATGTTGCAGGGCCAGGTCGAAGCCTTCGAGCCCGGCCAGCACGCTGCGGCAGTATTCCGCTGCTTCGTCGGCTGCGTTTCGCTCGGCCGCCCGATCGACGTCGGCCGCACTGACGATGCTCCATTCAAGCCCGGTGATCGCCAGCCGGCGGGTGTTCGCGACGGCGTAGAGATGGGCGTCCTTCTCCTCCATCTCTTCGAAGAGCTGCATGGCTGCGTCGAGCACGCCCGCGTCGGCCTCGCGCAGCAGCGCCATCAGCCGCGATGGCGTCAGTCCGCTGGACGGATAGTCGCGGAAGCGGTCGTCCTCGCGCGGCACGATCAGCCGGCCCGGCCGTGGCCGCCGGGTCCGCATCAGGTTCTGAACGGCGTTGGCGATTCGTTGGGTCAGGCTCATCGGACTCCTCTGTCGCCGGGATCCTGTGATCCCTTACCTACACATCTGCCGCACCGATCGCAGAACAGACTCGGGCGGATGTGTGGCATGCCCAAGCGAAGCGCGGGCATGCGGCCGCGCTGACGTTTGGCGACACGAATGCAGTTCGAGCCACTTGGCATGTGGGAGCGTCGCTTCGTTCCTGGCACGGGCAAGCAAAAGGCCGCTTGCCCATACCACCCATGCCACCAGACCCCGGGCATGGCCGCGCTTGCGCTTGGCCATGCCACACCCTCTGCGTCCGCTGCGCCTCTGTCCGGGACTCGCTAGCGGAGCGCGCGTGTCCCGGATCTGCGCCCTTTGGTCGTTGGAGCGCTGGACGGCGCGCGGTAGAATGCCGCGCCATGAAAGTGCAGGGGCTTGAAACGCACGCACAGACCGATGTGACCATGCCGGGCGCCTCGCATGCGCGGATGCGGATGCTGGTCGGGCCGGCCGAGGGCGCGCCGAACTTCCACATGCGGCACTTCGAAGTTGCGCCCGGCGGGTTTACGCCGCACCATCAGCATGACTACGAGCACGAGATCCTGATTCTCAAGGGAGAGGGGGTGGCCAAATCGGCCCAGGGCGATCGATCGTTGAAGGCCGGCGACGTGGTCTACGTGCCGGCCAACGAACTGCACCAGTTTGTCAATCGCGGCCAGCAGCCGCTCGAGTTCATCTGCCTGATACCAGCACCGAAAGACTGTTCACAATGAAACGCACCGGACGGAGACGGGGCGCGCGGCGGTCCCGCAGGACCATCGCCATGACCAGGAGGGTCGGAAACTACGCCGACCGGTTTGCGGACTATTTCGAGCCCGAGGCCCGCCGGCGCGGCGAGCAGTATTTCCGCGCGGGGCGCGTGCGCTCGCTCAGTAACGAGGACGGCGTCATCGAGGCGGAGGTCATCGGTTCGGCGCCTAAGCCGTACGCCATCGAGATTCACTGCGATGATGAAGAAGCAGACCTCGGGCCGGACTTTTTCTGTGACTGTCCGTCAGCGAACAACTGCAAACACATCTGGGCGACGATCCTGGCGGCGGATGCAGAGGCTGCTACGGGCCGGTCTCTTAGCCTGTCCGCTCAGCTCACCGCCATCGGTGCCGAGTTTGCTAAAGTTTCGGGCTTGAGCATTGATGACGCCTTGGCGATGCTTGGCGTCCGCCGCCGCTCGCCAGCGCCGCCGCCTCCGCCGCCTCCGCCGGCGTGGCGGAAGTTGATCCGGACGCTGGATCGCCCGCGCGTCGTCGATAGCCACGGTAGCGCCGGCCGATACGACGTGACGCTTTGGTATCTGCTCGACGTTGAGCGCTCGCGCTTCGACGGAGCCGTCCACCTCTATCTGTACCAGCGTCAGTACAAGAAAGACGGCTCGCTCGGGCCGCTCAAGGGGATTGCCTTCGGGACGCTCTCGTCGATGGCCAACGTGCCGGACGCCGACCGGGTCGTCCTGGGCATAATGGCATCGGCGGGTCTCATGGGCAGCGGCTCGAGCAACTATTCGTATGGCCTGTGGAATTCCTACGACCACTGGTCAGTCACGCCGGATGCACTGCGTGCGGCCCTGCCGTGGCTGATGCAGACCGGCCGCGTCTTGTATCGAACGGCGCGGGCGGCCGAGCCGCTGCCGCTCGCCCGCGACGACGGTCCGCCCTGGGAAGTGGCGTTGGCCCTGGCGCACGCGAGTGACTCGGGCGGCCGACTCGAGTTTCTACTCTGCCGGGGCAGCGAGCGCCGGCCGATCGGGGATGCCGTCTTGATGCTCGAGGGAAATCCGGGCTTCTGCGTCCTGGATGGCGCCCTGGCCGACCTGCACACGTTCGGTTGTGCCGTCTCAATCCTTCGCGATCAAGGCGGCGAGCCGTTGCCGATCTCCAAGAACGACGTTCCGGCCGTGGTCACGGAACTGATGCAACTGACCACGGCCCCGCCGCTGGACTTGCCGGAACCGTGGTCACTGACCCGCGTTCGCGATCTCGCGCCGCGCGGGCGTTTGGAGCTGTCGATCGATGACAGCGAGATCAGTGGGCAACTTGCGTTTGAGTATGGCGAGATCGTCGTGCCCAGCGTGCGGGCGGGCGACGTCGTCATCGACGCGGCAAACCGGCGGCAACTGCTTCGCAACCGCGGCCACGAACGGCAGTTGGCCAGGCGGCTCACCGAGCTGGGTTTTCGCACCTCGACCTGGTCGGGGCAGTTGACGGTTGCCACGCGGCTGCTGCCCGAGATCGCGCGTGTTCTGACTGGCGAGAATTGGAACGTGCTGGCCGATGGCCGCGTGTTCCGCCGGGCCGGGGCCATCGACATCGAGGTCACCAGCGGCATCGACTGGTTCGATGTCGACGGCGGCGTCGACTTCGGTGGCGTGCGGGCGACGTTGCCCGAGCTGCTCAAGGCGCTGCGGGCGGGGCGCGGCTTTGTGCAACTCGGCGACGGCACGCTGGGCATGTTGCCCGAGGAGTGGCTGGCCCGGCATGGACACGTGTTCGAGCTCGGCCGCGTCGAGGACGACCGGCTCCGCTTCAGCCGTACGCAGGTCCTGCTGCTCGACGCATTGCTGGCTCAGGCCGAGCGCGACGGCCAGGCCCGCTTCGACGCCGGGTTTGCCGATCTGCGAAACAAGGTGCGCGCGTTCGACGGCGTGCGCGAGCTGGATGCGCCGCCGTCGTTCTGCGGGGCGCTGCGCGGCTACCAGCGGCATGGCCTGGGCTGGATGCACCTGCTCGACAAGTTCGGTTGGGGCGGCTGCCTCGCCGACGACATGGGGCTGGGAAAAACGGTGCAGGTGTTGGCGTGGCTGGCTGATAAGGGGTCAGGGGTCAGGGGTCAGGGGTCAGAGCCGCGACCGTCAGGGAGCGTCGACGACCGCCTCGCTCAGGACTCAGGACTCAGAACTCAGGACTCGGGCCCTAAGCGGCCGTCGCTCGCGGTGGTGCCGAAGTCGGTCGTGTTCAATTGGCTCGATGAGGCGCGGAAGTTCACGCCAGACCTCAAGGTCATGGCGTATCACGGGACGACGCGCAAGGCGGACCTGCCGCGGCTGTATGAATATGACCTGATCGTGACGACGTATCAGACGCTGCGGATCGACATCGCCGAGTTCGCCAAGCGCGAGTTCGAGTACGTGATTCTCGACGAGGCCCAGGCGGTCAAAAACGCCAAGGCCCAGTCGAGCAAAGCCGTCCGCCTGCTCAAGGCGCGGCGGCGGCTGGCGCTGACCGGCACGCCGGTCGAGAATCGGCTGGCCGACCTGTGGTCGCTGTTCGAGTTCCTTAATCCGGGCATGTTGGGCGCGGTCACGGCGTTTCAGACGGCGTTCGCCGGAAACGGCAATGCCGCAGCCGGCGAGTCGCTCGAAACGCTCCGCCGCGCTGTGCGCCCGTTTCTGCTGCGCCGCACGAAGGAGGCCGTCGCGCCCGAGCTGCCCAAGAAGACCGAAGAGACGCTGCACGTCGAAATGACCGCCGCCCAGTCGAAGCGCTACAACGAGCTGCGCGACTACTACCGGGCCGTCGTGCTCGGCGCCGTCGATCAGATCGGGATCAACCGGGCCAAGATTCACGTGCTCGAGGCCCTGCTGCGCCTGCGGCAGGCGGCCTGTCATCCGAAACTGCTCGATCAGAAGGTGGCCGCCGGCGAATCGGGAAAGACGGAGGCTCTGCTGCCGCTGCTGACCGAAGTTATTGACGGCGGCCACAAGGCGCTCGTGTTCTCACAGTTCACCAGCTTCCTGGCGATCATCCGAAGCCTGCTCGATGAGCAGAAATTCCCGTACGAGTATCTCGACGGCCAGACGCGCGACCGCAAGGGCCGCGTCGAGCGTTTCCAGACCGACCCGAACTGCAAGCTGTTCCTGATCAGCCTCAAAGCCGGTGGTCTGGGCCTCAATCTCACGGCCGCCGACTACGTTTTCATCCTCGACCCATGGTGGAACCCCGCGGCTGAGGCCCAGGCCATCGACCGCGCCCACCGCATCGGCCAGGACAAGAAGGTTATCGCCTATCGACTGATCGCCCGCGGCACGGTCGAAGAGAAGATCCTCGACCTTCAGTCGTGCAAGCGCGACCTGGCGGCGTCGATCATCACCGAGGCGAACAGCCTCATCTCCGAGCTGACGCGCGAAGACCTCGAAGTCCTGCTGTCATAGGCCGCGTGTCGATCGCCGCTGAAAGCTGCTGAAACCACGGCTAGAAGCTGGGCATTGCCACGCTTATCATTAATCCGATGGCAGTCCAGAACACACCGAGGTTGACCGCACAAGCAGCCGTGCTGCGGGGCACTGATCTTGCGGTCACGCAGCCCGATGTGGCCGCAGCCGAGGTTCGCGCCTATACCGATTGGCGCGCTGGCCAAGCCGACCTCGCCAGCCGACAGGGTCCGTTTGTTGCGGTCTGCGGAGATTGCGTCGTCGGGTCGTTTGCTTCACCGAACGAAGCCGAGCGGCGCGCGTATGAGCAGCTTGGCCGCCGACAAATCTACCTCTTCGAAATCGGGGCAACCGCGCCACCTCCGGCCGAAGTCTTCTGAACAAATGACGCCTGGAACGCCGCGCCAGACGTTGACCTGCGACTTCCGCGATCGGACCGTATGGCTGAGCGCTCGGATCATTCACCCGATCTTCCGGAGCGAGTCTCCCGTGCTGCGTGCCAGGATTGACACGGGCGCCTCAATCTCGGCCATTCCGATGTCGGTTGTCCGGCAGTTCCAGAGAGTCGGGGATCCGCTGGGTCGCGTGGGCGGCCGGCAGGAGCCGGTTACACTGGACGATGGGCGGAGCGCTGTGAGTTGGGTTTATCGCGCCGACCCGGAGTTGGTCGACGCTGCCGGGCACTCCTGGATGGTCGCACACGAGGAACGTCGACCTGCTTACCGCGGCGTGTGCGCGTTCGAGCGACACACGCTGCTGATCGGGATGAACGTGCTGTCGCTTTGCGATTCCTTCGTTGTCGAGGGTCGGCGCGGTCGGGCATTCATCGTGGTCGCCTGAGCCCGCCCGATGCGTCGCGAGCGAACCGCGGTATGGTCTAGGCGAAGATTCTCGCCCTGCAAACGCGCGAACGCGACTTCGCGGCGCCGATCATGAATGGCCACACCCGTCTGCGGTCATCCGCGCTCGGTCGCCTTGACCGCGAATCGAACGGCTGGAACAATACCGGCTAGCAGACACGGGCCGCGACAGGCGGCGATGTGGGCAACCGGGAGTGCGCCGCCATGATGAAAGCGATCGATCTGCGGAAGGGCCGGACGGTCCTCTACGAGAAGAACCTGTTCGTCGTGCACGAGATGGAGCGCGTCTCCAAGGGCAACTGGCGCAGCTACGTCCAGACCAAGCTCAAGAACCTCAAGACCGGCCAGATCATCGACGTCCGCTTCGGCGTGGACGATAAGGTCGAGACGCCCTTCCTGGAGACCAAGGAGTTCGAGTATCTGTACCGCGACGCAAACGACTTCGTGTTCATGGACACCACCACGTTCGACCAGCTCAACCTCAGCGAGGACCAGATCGGCGACGCCGTGCAGTTCCTGAAGGCCAACGAGCGGGTGTCGGCGCAGATGCACGAAGGCAAGATCGTCACCGTCGAGCTGCCGCAAGTGGTCGAGCTGACCATCACCGAGACGCCCCCGGTCGTGAAGGGCGCGACCGCCACCAACCAGCCCAAAGACGCCATCCTCGAGACGGGAGCGCGCGTGCGCGTGCCCGCCTTCATCGAGCCGGGCGAGCGCATCCGCGTCGACACCCGCAGCGGCGAATACGTCGAACGCGTCAAATGATCCGAAGGACGCCGAGTCGCTGAGAGCGCTGAGAAAGAGCGTTAGTGCCGCGCGAACTACACGCCACTTCTCTCTGAGTTCTCTGCGCCTCTGCCTCCCCAATCATGCCGAGTACCTGCCCCGTTCGCATCAAGTGGCCCGAACGTCGAGTCAGCCGGAGCTCGTTCCGGTTGGCGGCGGCGGGGCCGGTGCATCCAGCGCCAGCAGGCACTGTGCATCGGCCAGCGGTGTGAGCCACGTGCTGGCGGGATCGTCATCGGCTATCGGCCAGCCGCCAGCCGCCAGCCGTTCAAGCGAAATGGCCGCATCGACTGTGAACGGCCCGACCGCGCGTCGCGTCAGCCGCGTCAGGACGCCACCCGTCGCCAGCCGCTGACCCAGGTCGCGGATCACGGCCCGCACATACGCGCCGCGTCCGCACGCCAGCTCGAAATCGAGCAGCGGCCACTTGTATCGATGGACGTGGACCCAGTAGATGCGCACCGGGCGAGCCTTCAGTTCGAGCGACTGGCCCTGGTGTACCCGCCGGTAGGCCGGCACGCCACCGACCTTCACCGCGCTGATGGCCGGCGGGATTTGGTCGAACACGCCCTCAAACGATTGCAGTTGTGCGACAACTACGTCGCGGCTCGGCGTCGACGAAACGGCCACCGGCGCAAGCGGCCGGTCGCTGTCGAAGCTCGCGCTGGTCACGTCGAGCCGCGCGACGGCGCGGTACACCTTGGGCAGGTTCATCAACCGCTCGACCAGCTTGGTCGCGCGGCCCAGACACAGAATCAGCACGCCATCGGCAGCCGGATCGAGCGTACCGGCGTGGCCGCTCTTGCGCACGCCGGTCACCTTGCGGACGCGGTACAGCGCCTTGGCCGAGCTGATTCCGGCCGGCTTGTTGAGATTGATCAGTCCATCCAGCCCGACAGCTCCGCACGATTCACTCGTGGCGCAACGGCCGCGCCGTCGCGCGCGTTGCAAGGCCTGCTCAGGTTCTGGCGCCGATGCCTCTGAGCCGCAGGCTCAGCGTCCGCCGTTCCCGGAACCCTGAACCCTGGACCCTCTGCGGCAAGCACGGGCAAGCGATAAGGCTGCTTGCCCATGCCACCCGCGAACCCTGAACCCTGGACCCTCTGCGGCAAGCACGGGCAAGCGATAAGGCTGC
>Ga0187892_10001605_pt1 | contig 50514 bp, 55 predicted proteins | sample MA1701073metaG_FD_139345 | JGI IMG/M metagenome (GOLD analysis project Ga0187892, IMG submission 139345) | Bio-ooze microbial communities from a basaltic lava cave in the Kipuka Kanohina Cave System on the Island of Hawaii, USA - MA170107-3 metaG ...
AACTGATCGAGGTCCATGCTCATCCGCCCATGCACTCCTGCAGTCGTGCCAACCCTCGCGTGACCCAACTCTTCGCCGTTCCAAGCGGAACGCCGAGCTTCGCCGCCAGTTCCTCATGGGTCAGACCATAGAAATAAGCCATGAGGATTGCCCGCGAATGCTTTCCATCCAGCTGCTCGAGGCACCGCTTGAGGCCCACGCCCTCGACTGATGCCCTCCCCAGTCTTGCCGATGCCTCCGCGATAAGAGACTCGTCAATTTCCTCCAAGGATACCATATCGCTCCGTGACGTTGCGAGCCTGTCAAGGCCACAACGGCGGGTAATCGTCACCATCCAGGCGAGAGCGCTGCCCTTCGCCGGGTCGTAGAGATAGGCCTTCTGCCAGATGCGGAAGAAGGCATCCTGGAAGACCTCCTTGGCGGCTTCGCGGTCGCGAAGCATACGCAGGCAAATCGGAAACAGCGCCGGCGACGTCGCATCGTAGAGCCGGCGGAACGATTCGCGGTTTCCCCCCGCGACGGCAACGAGCAAATCCTCGTTGGTCTCGGACGGTCCCGCTCGGCGCGCCGTGTCCATGAGAAGAAGAGGATATACCACGTCCCTGCACACCGAAAGGTTGAAGGAAGCCAAAGGCACGCGCTCTCTGCGGCGCACATCGCGGTGTGGTGCCGCAGGCTTGGATTCGGCCGTGCCTATGCCGGCGTGGTCAGCGGCGCAGCCGTAGTCACGTTGTCGAGCATGGACTTGGCGATTTCATGCTCGCCCATCACCACGATATCGGCGCCGTGTTGCTTGAGGTGGTTGACCTCTTCATCGGAATGCGCGCGGGCAATGATGGTAAGCCGCGCATTGATGGCGCGGGCCTGCTGCACAACCTGGCCGCCTTCGAACCCGTCGGCAATGGCGACAAGGAGGCAGCGCGCCTCGGGTAAATTTGCCGCGGCGATCAGATCGGGGTCGGCGGCGTTGCCGGCAAGCGCCTCGATGCCCTGCTGCTTAAGTGCGGCGACAGTCTCCTCGTCGTCTTCGATGATGAAAAGCGGCACGTTCTGTGCGCTCAACGCGGCGCTGATGACCCGGCCGACCCGGCCATGCCCGATCAACACCACATGCTTCTTGAGGCTTGTGGGCATGACTTTTTCGCGCGGGCCTTCTTCGCCGTCGCTGGCCGGCATGCGCGGAGGGGCCTCGCCCGTGGGAGCCGACGGCGCCTTGGCGGGGGATACTTCGTGCCGGGCCAATAGCCAGTCGAGCGCGGAAAACAGGAACGGATTGAGGATGATCGAGATGATGGCGCCGGCCAACACGAGATCGCGGGCCTGTTCCGGCAGCAGCGCGAGGTCCACGCCCAGATTGGCGAGGATGAACGAAAACTCTCCGATCTGCGCCAGCGAGGCCGAGATCGTGAGCGCGGTCGCGTTCGAATAGCCAAAGCCGCGCACGATGGCGAAGGCGGCGAGCGACTTGCCGATCAGGATGATGAGCAGCGTCGCGAGGATCGGCAGCGGCTCGCGAACGAGAATGGAGGGGTCGAACAGCATGCCGACCGAGACGAAGAACAGCACGGCAAAGGCGTCGCGCAAGGGGAGCGTTTCGGTGGCCGCCTGCTGGCTGAGCTTCGACTCGCTCAAGATCATGCCGGCGAAGAAGGCGCCGAGCGCGAACGATACGCCGAAGAGCTCCGCGGCCCCGAATGCCGTGCCGAGCGCAATCACAAGCACAGACAGGCGGAACAGCTCGCGCGAGCCGGTATGGGCCATGGCGTGCAGAATCCAGGGAATGACCCTTTTGCCGACGATCAGCATGACGGCCACGAAGGCCGCGATCTTGGCCGCGATCAGGCCAAGCGCCCCCGCGATTTCGACGAGACCGGCACCGCGTTCGCCCGCGCCACCGAGCAGGCCGGCAATGACCGGCAAGAGCACGAGGGCCAGCACCGTGACGATATCCTCGACGATGAGCCAGCCGACGGCGATGCGTCCCCGCTCCGTCTCGATCAGGCGCCGCTCTTGCATCGCGCGCAACAGGACGACGGTGCTTGCCACCGAGAGTGCAAGTCCGAACACGAGCCCCGCCGCGTGCGACCAGCCGAGCCACGTGGCGAGTCCCATGCCGAGCAGCGTCGCGCACAGAATCTGGGCGATGGCGCCGGGAATAGCGATCTTCTTGACTGACAGAAGGTCGCCGAGCGAGAAGTGCAGCCCGACGCCGAACATCAGAAGAATGACGCCGATCTCGGCCAGCTGTCCGGCGAGATCCTGGTCGGCGACATAGCCGGGCGTGAACGGCCCGATGGCGATGCCGGCGAGAAGATAGCCGACGAGCGGCGGAAGCTTCAGTCGATAGGCCACGGCCGCGAACGCCCAGGCCAAACTCAGGGCGGCGACGATGGTGGTGATGAGCGGCGTGTAGTGAGGCATGGGGGTGAAGCCGGACCTAGCTTGTGACTGCCGGCTTCTCCACTAGCACAGGGGGCGACACCTCGGCAGTCCTCGCTGCCTGAGCGGCCGGCACCATGGGCGCGACGTTATCGAGCATCGATTTGGCGATCTCGTGCTCGCCCATCACCACGATATCGGCGCCGTGCCGCTTCAGGTGGCCGATCTCTTCCTCGGAATGCGCCCGCGCAACGATGAGGAGAGTGGGATTGACGGCGCGGGCCTGCTGCACCACCTGGCCGCCTTCGAACGCGTCGGGAATGGCGACAAGCAAGCAGCGCGCAGCGCCCAAGTTCGCTGCTTGGATTACTTCCAGAACGGCGGCATTGCCCGCGACCGCCTCGATCCCAAGCTGCTTCAGCTCTTCGACCCTGTCTTCGTCATCCTCGATGACGAAGAGCGGCACCTTCCGTTCCCGCAAGACCGAGCTGATGAATCCGCCGACCCGGCCATGGCCAACCAGCACCACATGGTTGGCGAGCGATGTCGGAGGGATCGGCTCGCGCATTTTCGTCTCCTCTTCCGGCTGGTCAGGCGCCGTTTCGGCCAGGCCCTTCTCCCGGCGTGCGGCATAGACGTCGAGCAGGGCGAACAGCAGCGGGTTGAGCAGGATGGTGATGATGGCGCCGGCGAGAATGAGGTCGCGACCCTCCTCCGGCAGCAAGTTGAGCTGCAGGCTGCGATTGGCGAGGATGAAGGAGAATTCGCCGATCTGCGCCAGCGAAGCGGAGATCATGAGCGCGGTCGAGCGCGGATGCCCGAACATCCGCACCACGAGATAGGCCGCGGCCGACTTGGCAAGGAGGATGATGAGAACGGTCGCAAGCAGCGCCAACGGCGCCTCGACCACGATGCTGGGATCGAACAGCATGCCGACCGAGACGAAGAACAGCACGGCGAAGGCGTCGCGCAAGGGAAGCGACTCGGTTGCGGCCTGCTGGCTCAGCGCCGATTCGCTCAAGATCATGCCGGCGAAGAAAGCGCCGAGCGCGAGCGATATGCCGAAAAGCTCGGCCGCCGCGTAGGCGACCCCGAGCGCGATCGACAGAACGGCGAGGCGGAACAGCTCCCGGCTCCCGGTGTGGGCGACATAGTGCAGGATCGCGGGGATGATCTTCTTGCCGACGAGCAGCATGACGCCGACGAAGATGGCGAACTTGCCGAGCACGACGGCAGCCGAAAGCAAGACCGCACCCGGTCCGGGGGCGGTTTCCATGCCGTGAAACAGCGCCGCGAGCCCGGGAAGCAGAACGAGCACCAGGATCATGGCGATGTCCTGCACGATCAGCCAGCCGACGGTGATGCGACCCCGTTCGGTCTCCAACAGCCGCCGCTCTTGCAGGACCCTCAACAGCACCACCGTGCTCGCAACTGAGAGTGCGATACCAAAAATGAGCCCGGCCCCAAGCGACCAGCCGAGCCACCAGCCGACACCCAGGCCAAGCGGTGTGGCGATGAGAGCTTGCGCCACCGCCCCAGGCACGGCGATGCCGCGGACGGAAATCAGGTCCTTGACCGAGAAGTGCAGCCCGACGCCGAACATCAGCAAAATGACACCGACTTCGGCGAGCTGGTTGGCGATATTCTGGTCGGCGACAAAGCCGGGCGTGAACGGCCCGATAACGATGCCGGCTACGAGATAGCCGATGAGCGGCGGCAGCTTGAGGCGGTGCGCCACGACGCCCAGGCTGAAGGCAAGCACGAGACCGAGCGCGATGGTGGAAACGAGCGGCGGGACGTGCGGCATCGACAGACCCTCAACCAGGCGGCGCAACGAGGATGCGCGACACCGAGCGCCTCGTCGTCGCCTCTAGACCCTAGCCTGACAACGAATGACGCCGCCGACAATCCCCTGCAGCCACTTACGAACCTCTGAACGCAAGAAAAGCGGCTGTCACCGCCGAGGCTGGCCTTGCCGTCTCCGCCATGCTTTAATGGCGACCGTGGGTGCGTTCGATTACAGAGCTCCGGCCGAGCTTTACGCCAGCGCGAGCAAGACCGGCAAGCGGCCGATGCGCTATACGCGCTTCAAGAGTGCCGCCGAAGCCATCAAATACGCCGTCGAGGAACTGCCGCCCGAGCTTCTCATCGGCAGCACGCTCGAGGTCAACGAAGAGCGGTTCGACGGGTTCGGCATCCGCGCCCTTTACGACAGCGCGAACTACCCGCTGCGGCGGCGAAAAACGGGCTAAACCCAGCCGTTAACCACTGCTTTCCGGGCAAAATTTCCCTTCTCTGTGGCAGGTTTGCACGATCCAGACCGTCCCGGACATGCTATAGGCTCGTTCCAAACCGATCGCGGGGGGAAGCCTATCGTGGACTATGCGCGTCGCCGTCTCGGGCTCTCCGTGATCTTGAGCGCTTGGCTTGCCGCCTCCGGTCCTGCCCTTGCGTCCGATCTCGCGGGGCCTGAGCCTGTACCAGCCGCCGGTTGGCAGTTCCGCTTCACGCCTTATGCCTGGATGATCAACGTCAACGGCGACGTCACCGCGCGTGGCAATACGGTCGAGGTCAATGAGGACTTCTTTCAGATCGTCGAAAAGAGCGACTCGCTCTTGGCCTGGATGAGCTATTTCGAGGCCCGAAAAGGCAAGTTCGCGCTGTTCACCGATCTGGTCTGGCTCGACCTCGGATTCCCCGGCAGCATCGATATCCGCAGAAGCCCGTTCGCGCGTTTCCCCCGGGCGGTGGTGAAGGTCGCCGGCAAGGCCCAGCTCGACTATGAATCGACCATCGTTCAGTCGGGTGTCGCCTATGAAGTCGCACGCTGGCAGAACGCATCCGGCAGCTATACCGCTCTCGATCTCATGGGAAGCGCGCGCTATTGGAACCAGGATCTTGCCCTCTCTCTCCGCCTGAATGGCACGCTCGAAGTCGATTTCCAGCGCCTCGGGCTCAAGTTCCAGCGCTCGCGGCGCGTGGCCATCGCCAAATCCAACGACCTCGAGTGGGTCGATCCCGTGATCGGCGCGCGCATCAGGCACCAGATCGCACCGGGCAAAGAGCTCTCGCTTGTAGGCGACGTCGGCGGCTTCGGTGCCGGCAGCGAGTTCTCATGGCAGGCGGTGGGCGTCTATAGTTTCCAAACCACATGCCTCGGCATGCCGCTCCGCGCGGATCTCGGTTACCGCGCGCTTTCCGTTGACTACAGTGAGAACGGCCGGTTCGGAAAGGACGGCCTTGACGTCGTGCAGCATGGACCAGTGATGGGCGTAACCTTCAACTGGTAGTGCGTCGTTCAGTTTTGTTGTCAGTGTTGGAGGTAACGATGAAAGTGCTCATTGCTCTGGTGAGAGGCGTATTTGCTGTCGCGGTATCGCTCCTGTTCATTGAGGAATCGAAATCCGGCCCGGTTCAGCTCGAGAGCGACGCCGGGGTCATCTCCATGGTCGCCACTGTCGAGGCCATCGATGTCACCAACCAGCTGGTCACGGTGGTCGGACCGAACAACAATTGGGTCGTGGTCAAAATCGGCCCCGAGCACATCAAGCTCGTCAAGGTCAAGGAGAGGATCACGATCAGCTATGCCGATGAAGTGGCGGTGGCGCTCAGGAAGTACGCCGGGCCGCCGCAGACTCCTGAGAACGCGATCTCCCGTGAAGAGACGGCGGGGATGGATATGAACCCACCGACGATCGCCGAGCAGGATTGGGTCGAGGCGACGCCGCATGGCGCCAAGGAGCTCACCACGATCGAGATCTCAGATACCGTCGCCGCGGTCAACCGCAACAGGCGCACCATCACGTTTTACGGAACGGGCGGCAAGACGCGCACGATTGCGATCAGTCCTGACGTTGCCGGGTTCGATCAAGTCCAGGTCGGCGACCGGGTCGTGCTGCTCGTCACCCGCGCGGTGGCCGTCGATATCAGGCCCGTATAGTTCGCCAAGGGACTCTCACGCGGCGCCCAGCTTCTTCGCGTTCCGGCCCCGATCCCACGGGGCCGGTGCGTGCGGACTTCGCGCGTCGCGCTTAAGTCTCGCCGCCGATCTCATAGCCGAACTCGGCCGCCGAGGCGGTGAGCCAGCGCCAGAAGCTCGCCGAGACGCTGCGGAAGATCGCAAGATCGTAGGTCGGCGCGTCGTCCACTTGCCAGAGCAGCACCCCCATCAGCGAGATCGTGCTTGTGGCGGCGCTGCCCGGCCCAAAGGCCCGTGGGTGAAGGTCGATCGGCAGGCCCTTGGCGAGAACGGCGCGGGCGCGCGGGCCGCTCAACCGCAGCACCGTCCTGCCTCCGCTCTGATCCGAGATCGAAGCGAGCCCGCGCAAGCGCTCGCCGAGATCGCGGGCAAGCGTCTCATTGGCGAGAGTTTCAGACACGGCGAGCCATTGGCCCGGACCGTAACCGACGAAACTCACCGCGGGACCTTTGACAACACGCGAGCTGTCGGGAAGCTCGACGCCGTAGGCCGATGCCACTTCCCGCTTCAGGGCCTGGGTTTGTCCCTTGCGCGAAGCGACCGTGGCGAGACCGAGGCCCCGGCGTTCGGCGATGACGACGCCCGCCTCGTCGCCGTCTTTGCCGAAGCGGCCGGGAACGGCAACGCCGGCAAGCGCCGAGAGCGCATGGAACGGACGGTTAGCCACGGAGACGCTCCCCTTCCGGATCGATGAAGCAGGGCGGACGGACCTCGACAAGAACGTCGCCGCCCCGGACGGGGTCGTAGGCGCGCACGGTCTCGCCGTGCCGTTCAGGCCCGCGCGCGAGGAGACCCAATCCGAGCCAATGGCCGAGCGAGGGCGAGAACGCGATCGAGGTCACATAGCCCTGATCGTTTTTCGCGGTGAGTGCCGTGTCCTTGGGGAGGAGATGGGCGCCGGCGCGCAACCGGTCCTCCCGCGCGAGCGGCCGCAAGCCGACAAGCGTCGGCCGCGACGGGTCGGTCAGCGCAGGCCGCGCGGCCATGAACCGGCCGATGAAGTCCTTCTTGGTCGAGAGCATCTTGCCGAAGCCGAGATCGTGCCCAGTGGTCTGGCCGTTCAGCTCCGATCCCGCCGGGTGCCCCTTCTCTATGCGGAGGACGCCGAGCGCCTCGGTGCCGTAAGGCACGAGCCCGAACGGTGCGCCGGCCTCCATGATAGCGCGGATCGCGGCATCGCCGAACCGCGCCGGCACGCCGATCTCGTAGGCGAGCTCGCCTGAGAAGGAGAGACGGTAGAGCCGCGCCGGAATACCGCCCGCCACGGTGACGTTGCCGCAGGCAAGATACGGAAAGGCCGCGTTGGAGAGATCGTGAGCCGAATCGACCACGCCTTGCAGCACGTCGCGCGCGCGCGGACCGGCGACGGCGAATTGCGCCCATTGCTCGGTGACCGAGACCGTCTGTACGTCGAGCTCGGGCCACAAGGCTTGCTGGCAGAATTCGAGATGCTGCATGACCTTCACCGCGTTTACGGTGGTGGTCGTCATGAAATAGTGGTCCTCTGCGAGCCGCGCGGTGGTGCCGTCGTCGAGCACGAAGCCGTCCTCGCGCAGCATCAGCCCGTAGCGCGCCTTGCCCACCGGCAGCCTCGAGAAGGTGTTGGCATAGACGCGGTCGAGAAAGATGCCGGCGTCCTTCCCTTGCACGTCGATCTTGCCGAGGGTGGACACGTCGCACACGCCGGCCTGGCCGCGCACCGCCGCCACTTCGCGGTTGACCGAATCCTGAGGCTCCTCGCCCGGTTTCGGATAGTAGAGCGCGCGGAGCCAGGGTCCCGTCTCGACGAACACCGCGCCCTGCTCCTCGGCCCATCGATGCGAGGGCGCGAGCCGCGTCGGGCGGAAGTCGGGTCCGCGGTGATGGCCGGCAAAGGCGCTGATCGCGACCGGCGTGAAGGGCGGCCGGAACGTCGTCGTGCCGACCGCGCCGATATAGCGGCCGGTGACTTCGGCGAGCACGGCCGCGCCATTGGCGTTTCCGGTCTTGCCCTGGTCGGTCGCCATGCCGAGCGTGGTGTAGCGCTTGAGATGCTCAGGGATGCGGAAGCCTTCGCTGGCGGCTAGCTTCACGTCTGATACCGCCACGTCGTTCTGGAAATCGACGAAGGCCTTGCCCCGGCTCGTGGCCACTCTCCACACCGGGCTTGCGACGATGCCCTCATCCGGCGCGGCTCGGACCCGCGAAGCCGACGCGCTAAAGCCGCATTCGGTCGCGGCCTTGGCGCCGGCTTCCTCGCCTTCGGCAAGACACGCGGCAAGGCCGAATGTGCCTCTCGCCGCGCCGGCGACGCTCATGCCCGGCGGCAATGCGCCAGGCACGAGCGCTGCGAGACTATCGTTCCATTGGGGCTTGCCGTTGAGATGCGTGGTGAGGTGCAGCGTCGGGCTCCAGCCGCCCGAGACGGCGATGAGATCGCAGGCGAGGCTCTCGCGTCCGCCCTTCGCATCGCTGATCTCGACGCCCTTTACGCCGTGGCGCCCGCGCACGCGCCCGATGGCGCCGCCGGCGAAATAGCGGGCTTTCGTCGCCTCGGCCGCTTCTTGCGCGCTGCGCGACGGGGTGCGCCGCCCATCGACCACCGCCGCGACCTCAAGTCCGGCTCGGGCGAGATCCGACGCCGTGCGGAAGGCGTCGTCATTGTCGGCGAAGATGACGGCGCGGCGTCCCGGCGCCACGCCGAAGCGATTGACGTAAGCGCGCACGGCCGAAGCAAGCATGACGCCGGGCCGGTCGTTGTCGCCAAACACGATGGGCCGCTCGATGGCCCCGGCGCAGACGACTGCGCGCTTGGCAACGATGCGCCACAGCCGCTGGCGCGGCGCATGCGCCGGTGGGGTCGCGACATGGTCGTTGACCCGTTCGAGCGCGACGTAGGTGCCACCGTCATAGACGCCCTGCACCGTGGTGCGCCGCAGGATGCGGCACTCCGGCAGCGCTTCGAGCTTGGCCTCGACCGCTTCGACCCAGTCGCGCGCGGGGCTGCCGTCGATATCGTAGCGCTCGGCGAGCAGCCGTCCGCCGAGGCGGAAATCCTCCTCGCACAGGATCACCCGCGCGCCCGAGTTCGCCGCGGCAAGCGCGGCGGCAAGGCCTGCGGGACCTGCGCCGATCACCAGCACGTCGCAGAAGCCATAAGCCTTCTCGTAATGGTCGGGGTCGGGTACTCCGGCGCCGCGGCCGAGACCCGCGGCGCGGCGGATCATCGGTTCATAGACCTTCTCCCAGAACGAGGAAGGCCACATGAAGGTCTTGTAGTAGAAGCCCGCGCCGAAGATCGGCGCGAAGATCTGGTTCGCCGCCAGCACGTCGAATTTGAGCGACGGCCAGCGATTCTGGCTCGCGGCGATGAGCCCGTCGTAAAGCTCGATCGTGGTGGCGCGGGTATTGGGCTCGCGCCGCGCGTCCTTGCGCAGCTCGACGAGCGCGCTCGGCTCCTCCGATCCCGCGGTGAGGATGCCGCGCGGGCGATGATATTTGAACGAGCGGCCGACCAGGCGGATGCCGTTGGCAAGGAGCGCCGAGGCGAGCGTGTCGCCGGGGTGCCCGGAAAGCTCCGCGCCGTCGAAATCGAAGCGCACCGTCCGCGAGCGGTCGATCACGCCGCCTTCGGCGAGCCGGTTCGGTTGTGAAGAGCTCGCTGTCACTTGGAGGCCCCCACTTCCGCGAAATTCACCGCCACGATCTCGTGGGTGCTCATATTGCGGGTTACGACCAGCCAGGCATGGCAGCCGGCGCTGTGATGCCAATGTTCCTTGTGCAGCCCGGCCGGATTGTCGCGGAGATAGACGTAGTCGACCCAGGCTTGCGCCGCGCCGGGCTCGAGGCTCTTGGGTCGCGTGACCGTGGCGTCGCCGCGATAGGTGAATTCCTCAAGCGCCCGCTCACCGCAATAGGGACATTTGATCCGCATGGCTCGCCTCAGTGCAGATTGGGTTGCGCGCCCATGCCCTTCTCGTCGATGACGCGGCCCTCTGCGAAGCGGTCGAGACGATAGGCAGAGGCGAAGGGATGCGGCTCGTCGGTGGCGATGAGATGGGCGAAGCACCAGCCCGATGCCGGCGTCGCCTTGAAGCCGCCATAGCACCAGCCGGCATTGAGATAGAGCCCGTCGATCGGCGTCTTGTCGATGATCGGCGAGCCGTCCATGCTCATGTCGAGCAGCCCGCCCCAGGAGCGCAGGATGCGTAAGCGACCGATCACCGGCATGAGCGCCATGCCGCCCTCGCACACATCCTCGATCACCGGCAGATTGCCGCGCTGGGCGTAGGAATTGTAGCCCTCGACATCGCCGCCGAAGACAAGCCCGCCTTTATCGGACTGGCTGACATAGAAGTGCCCGGCGCCGAACGTCATCACCACGTCGATCACGGGCTTCACGCCTTCGGTGACGAAGGCCTGGATCGAGTGGCTCTCGATCGGAAGCCGCAACCCCGCCATGGCGGCGACGCGCGATGAGTTGCCGGCGCAAGTGAGCGCCACCTTCTTGGCGGCGATGAAGCCTTTCTCCGTTTCAACTCCGCGCACGCGGCCGCCTTCGATGCGGAAGCCCGTCGCCCCGCAATTTTGGATGATATCGACGCCGCGCCGGTCCGCGGCCCGCGCGTAGCCCCAAGCGACGGCGTCATGTCTTACCGTGCCGCCGCGCGGCTGCAACAGACCGCCGCGCACGGGGAAACGCGCGTTGTCGAAATCGACGAAGGGAACGAGCGCCCGGACCTGCTCGCGGTCGATCAGCTCGGCGTCGACGCCGTGCAGGCGCATGGAATTGCCGCGTCTTGCATAGGCGTCGCGCTGGGGGTCCGAGTGAAACACATTGAGGATGCCGCGCTGGCTCACCATCGTGTTGTAGTTGAGGTCGTGCTCGAGCCCCTCCCACAGCTTCATCGACCATTCGTAGAAGGGGAGATTGCCCGGCAGCAGATAGTTGGAGCGGACGATGGTGGTGTTGCGCCCGACATTGCCGGAGCCGAGATAGGATTTCTCGACCACAGCGACATTGGTGATGCCGTGTTCCTTGGCAAGGTAATGGGCGGTGGCGAGTCCATGCCCTCCCCCGCCGACGATCACCACGTCATAGGACGGCTTAGGCTCCGGCTCGCGCCAGAGCGGCTTCCAATAGCGGTTGCCGGTGCAGGCATGGCCGATGAGGCTTGCGACCGAATAGTGCATCGGCCGATCTTTGCGCCGGCGCTATGGGCGCGATTGACATTTCACGCCGCCTGCTTGACATATTGCGACATGGGCGGACAGCAATCCTCGCACCCGGCGCCAGCCGAGGGCACGATCCCTGTCAAGCAAGCGACGTCGAGGACGGTCGGTTTCCTGCTCGTGCCGGGCTTCGCGCTGATGTCCTATGCCGCCGCGATCGAGCCGTTGCGCGCAGCCAATCTCCTCTCGGGCCACGACCTTTATCGCTGGTGGCATGCGGCGCCAGGCGGCAAGCCGGTGCTCGCCTCGAACGGCGTGGCCATCATCCCCGACTGCGGCACCAACACCGAGCGCGCGGCCGACATGGTGTTCGTCTGCGCCGGCGGCAATCCTGCGACCTTCGAGGACAGGTCCGTGTTTGCCTGGCTCCGCCGTCTCGCCCGCAAGGGCGCCGCCATCGGCGGCATTTCCGGCGGACCTTACCTCCTCGCCAAGGCAGGCCTGCTCGATCAGCGCCGCGCCACCCTGCATTGGGAGCACCTGCCCGCTTTCCGGGAGGCTTTTCCCGACGTCGCGGTCGTGCCGTCTCTGTTCGAGATCGACGGCAACCGGATCACCTGCTCGGGCGGCATCTCGGCCCTCGACATGATGGTCGCCATCATCGAGAAGGATCACGGGCGCCAGCTCGCGGCCGCGGTCGGCGACTGGTTCCTGCACACCCACGTTCGCGAGGGTTTTGGCCCGCAGCGCATGGATCTCCGCTTTAGGCTCGGCATTGCCGACGAGAAGCTGATCGGGGTGTTGCGCACCATGGAAGCGAGCATCGAGACGCCGCTTTCCCGCGCCGCTCTTGCGCACGAGGCCGGCATTTCGCTGAGACAGCTCGAGCGGCTGTTCCGCCGCCATATCGGCCACGGCATTCACTTTCATTATCGCTGGTTGAGATTGGAGCGGGCGCGCCAGCTCCTGCGCGAGACAACGATGCCAGTGCTGGACGTGGCGCTTGCGACGGGCTTTGCCTCGGCAAGCCAATTCGCCCGCGCCTATGCCGGCGCCTTCGGCGAGCCGCCGAGCCGCACCCGCATCAGTGGATAGAAGCGCTTATTGAGACGCAACCCCGACAAACGGGCTGCCGCCCGGAATGCAGGCCCACTGCCCCACGGCGGGGGTCTGTGACAGGGTCTGGTTCTGCTCGAGATACTGCATCGACACGAGGTAGCCTGCGGCGCCCCGGCATTGCCGATAGCTCAACTCTTGCGTGATCCACTCAGGGGGAATCGGGACGTCGATGCAGCCGATCTCGCGGAAATAGGCGGTGCGCTCCTCGCGCGTCATCCCCCGCTCGTTCTCATAGCTCTTGCCGTGGTTCGTCGGCTCGAGCGGGGTCTCGGCGGCGGGGCAGGCCGTGACGACGACCTGAACGTAAGGCGGATTGGGATCGATCAGCGGCGTGCTTTCCGCAGCGAGCGCGCTGCCGGGCAACACAAGGAGGAGAAGAGCGAGGGGACGCATGGCCGCTATCCCTTGGGCTTGGCGCCGGCCTCGAAAGCGTGCCTCTCGTGCCAGCGGGGTCCCGGCCCGCGCATGTAATGAAGCTCGGGCCGGTAAGGGTCGAACAGGCCGTTAACGACCTTGCGCAGAGCGCCGGCAACGACGACGGGATTCCACGTCTTGGGGCTTTCAGTGACGCTCGGGGCCACTGAGATTGCCTGTAATTCTGCGATTTGCATCTTCATGGCGATCACTCCAGTGGACATCTCTTCCATGCTCAAAGCTAAGCCGGAAGGTCGGCTCTCGGCCAATATCCGGTGGCTATCGTTTCCGAAGCCGTCCTGCATCTGACGCCCTGGGGGCCAAAGAGGTTCAAGGCCCGGTTAGGGCGTGCCCCCGTCCGCCGGATCGTGTTAGCTTCGGTTCGAAATCGAGGACCCGCGTCCTGAAAATATTGAAAGGGCGCCAGGAGTTGGAATGGCGACCACGAGGCTTTCTTCCAGGATTCTGAAGGCGCACGCCCAGACGCGCCGCCGCGCCAAGCCGGCGCGGCAAATCTCGGGCAATGGCGGGGGTCCCGAGCCCGAGACCTATGCCACCGGCTCGAACGCGCCCACGACCGGCGAGCTCCAACTGGAAGTCTCGATCGGCCGCAGGGTGAGGCTCTTGCGCCAGCGCCTGCAACTCACCGCCACCGAGCTTGCCGCCGAGGCCGAGCTCTCGCCGGGCATGCTGTCGAAGATCGAGAACGGGGGCACATCGCCCTCGCTTTCGACCCTGAAGGCGCTCGCGCGCGCGCTCAATGTGCCGCTGACGAGCTTCTTCGCCGATTTCGAGGAACGCCGCGACTGCTCCTATGTGCGGGCGGGTCAGGGCGTCTTGATCGAGCGGCGCGGCACCAAGTCCGGCCACCGCTACGAGTTGCTCGGGCACTCGATCTCAGGCGATATCGTGGTCGAGCCCTATCTCATCACTCTGAGCGAGGACGCCGAGCCCTACGCGCTGTTCCAGCACGACGGCGTCGAGTTCATTTACATGCTGACGGGCAAGGTCATTTACCGCCATGCCGACAAGCTCTACCCGATGTCGGCGGGCGATGCGCTGTTCTTCGATTCCGGCGCGCCGCACGGACCCGAGGAGCTGCTCGAACGGCCGATGACGTATCTCTCGATCATCATCTACCCGCGCGCTTGAATTCACCCATAGGAAACTTTATTTCATGTGGGTTGACGAGCGGCTTTGCCCCATAGCATGGTGCAAGTCGCAATCACCGGAGCTTTTCATTGGAGCTTTTCGTTCATGTGCGGCATCGTCGGACTGTTCATCAAAGATCCCTCTCTCGAACCCGAGCTCGGCAAGCTCACCGCCCAGATGCTCGCCACGATGTCGGACCGCGGTCCCGACAGCGCGGGCTTCGCCGTTTATGGCGCAGGCAAGGACGGCGAAACCAAGCTGACGCTGCGCGCGGCTTCGGCCGAAGCGGCGAAGGAAATCGCCACGCGCATCGCCAAGGATTTCTCGGGCGCCGCCACGACGACGCACGACACCCATATCGTGGTCGCTCTGCCCGATGCGTCCGTGCCGGCGCTGCTCGACTGGCTCGCGCGCGAGGCGCCCGGCATCGAGACCGTGGGCCGCGGGCGGCGGATCGAGGTCTATAAGGAGGTCGGCCTGCCCGAGCAGGTCTCCGAGCGCTTCGGGCTTGCCGCCATGAAAGGCACCCACGCCATCGGGCACACCCGCATGGCGACGGAATCGGCGGTGACGACCGATGGCGCACACCCTTATTCGACCGGTAAGGACCAGTGCCTCGTGCATAACGGATCGCTGTCGAACCACAACAATCTCCGCCGTGTGCTCAAGCGCGAAGGCTTCACCTTCGACACCGAGAACGACACCGAAGTCGCCGCCGGTTATTTGAGCTGGAAGATGCACGAGGGACTGTCCCTCGGCGACGCGCTGAAGGTGAGCCTCGACGATCTCGACGGCTTCTACACGTTCGTGGTCGGCACCGAGAACGGCTTTGGCGTTCTCCGCGACGGCATCGCCTGCAAGCCCGCGGTCATGGCCGAGACCGACCGTTACGTCGCCTTCGGCTCCGAGTATCGCGTGCTTGCCGGTCTGCCCGGCATCGAGAACGCGCGCGTGTGGGAGCCCGAGCCCGCCACCGTCTATTTCTGGGAGCGCTGATCGTGCCGGAAGTCGATCTCGCTTCCACGCCGCTCAGGGAGCTGAACGCCGCGCTCCACCGGCTTCGCCCCGACACCAACGAGCGGCACTGGATCGTTGACCACCCGGCCGGGCGTCACGCCATCGCCGCCGGCCTGAATGTCCCGATCACCGTCGAGATCGGCGGACCGGTCGGTTACTACTGCGCCGGGATGAACAAGCACGCGACCGTTCTGATCCATGGCAGCGCAGGCGTCGGCGTCGCCGAAAACATGATGTCGGGTTTCGTGCATGTTGCTGGCGATGCCAGCCAATCGGCCGGCGCCACCGGGTGCGGCGGGCTCTTGCGCATCGACGGCAACGCCTCTTCGCGCTGCGGCATCTCCATGAAGGGGATCGACATCGTGGTGAAGGGTTCGGTCGGACATATGAGCGCCTTCATGGCGCAGGCCGGCAACCTCGTTGTGTTCGGGGACGCGGGCGATTCGCTCGGCGATTCGATCTACGAGGCGCGGCTGTTCGTGCGCGGCAAGGTCAAGAGCCTCGGCGCCGACTGCATCGAGAAACCGATGCGCGAAGAGCACAAGCGCACCCTTCAAGCGGTGCTCGAACGGGCCGGATTCGACGGCGAGATCGATCCCGGCGAGTTCAAGCGCTACGGCTCGGCGCGCAAGCTTTACAATTTCCACGTCGACAACGCCGGAGCCTACTGATGGACTGGACGCCCCGAACCACGCCGCGCCCCTCCGCCACGTTCGATGAGTACTCGCTATCGGAGATCCGCCGCGCCGCCGCGACCGGCATCTACGACATTCGCGGCGCCGGCGCCAAACGTAAGGTGCCGCATTTCGACGATCTGCTTTTTCTCGGCGCCTCGATCAGCCGCTATCCGCTCGAGGGTTATCGAGAGCGCTGCGATACCGACCTTTGGCTCGGCACCCGCTTCGCCGAGAAGCCGATCCACATCAAGATTCCCATCACCATCGCCGGGATGAGCTTCGGCGCGCTCTCAGGCCAGGCCAAGGAGGCCTTGGGGCGCGGGGCCTCCCAGGTCGGCACCACGACCACCACCGGCGACGGCGGCATGACCGAGGAGGAGCGCCACCATTCCTCGCTCCTCGTCTATCAGCTCCTGCCCTCGCGCTATGGCATGAACCCTGACGATTTGCGCAGGGCCGACGCCGTCGAGATCGTGGTCGGCCAGGGCGCCAAGCCCGGCGGCGGCGGCATGCTGCTCGGTCAGAAGATCTCGGACCGCGTGGCCGAGATGCGCACCCTCCCCAAAGGCATCGATCAGCGCTCGGCCTGCCGTCATCCCGACTGGACCGGACCTGACGATCTCGAGATCAAGATCGAGGAGATCAGGGAGATCACCGACTGGCAGAAGCCGATCTACGTCAAGGTCGGCGCCTCTCGGCCCTTCTATGACACCGCGCTCGCGGTCAAGGCCGGGGCCGATGTGATCATGCTTGACGGCATGCAGGGCGGCACGGCGGCGACGCAGGAAGTCTTCATCGAGCATGTCGGGCTGCCGATTCTCGGCGCCATCAGGCCCGCGGTCGAGGCCCTTCAGGATCTCGGCATGCATCGCAAGGTCCAACTGATCGTGTCCGGCGGCATCCGCAACGGCGCCGACGTCGCCAAAGCGCTTGCGCTTGGCGCCGATGCGGTGGCGATCGGCACCGCGGCGCTCGTCGCGCTCGGCGACAACGACCCGGCGCTTGAGGAGGAATATCAGAAGCTCGGCACCACGTCAGGCTGCTACGACGATTGGCATGAGGGCCGCGATCCGGCCGGCATCACCACCCAGGACACGACGCTCGCGGCAAGGCTCGATCCGATCCTCGCCGGCCGGCGCTTGGCCAATTACCTTTCGGTGCTGACGCTCGAGGCGCAGACCATCGCCCGCGCCTGCGGCAAGAGTCATGTTCGCAATCTCGAGCCCGAGGATCTCGTGGCGCTCACCGTCGAGGCGGCGGCGATGGCGCGCGTTCCCATCGCCGGCACCAATTGGATCCCGGGATTGAGTGCGTCGGAGTGAGGGGCTTGAGCCTGCCTCGATAGTTAAGCGAAGGGGTGTGACATGGCAGTTGATCTTGCAGCCAAGGCCCGCGAACGCGGGATAAAGTACTTTCTCATTTCCTATGTCGATTTGTTCGGCACGCTGCGCGCGAAGCTCGCGCCGGCTGCCGCCATCGCCGACATGGCCAAGGACGGCGCAGGCTTCGCCGGCTTTGCCAGCTGGCTCGATATGACGCCGGCAGACCCCGACGTTCTCGCCATCCCCGACCCGGCAAGTTTGATCCAACTTCCGTGGAAACCCGAGGTCGGCTGGCTCGCCGGCGATCCCTACATGAACGGCAAGCCGGTTGAGCACGCTCCGCGCAATATTCTGAAGCGGATGATCGCCAAGGCCGCCAAAGCCGGCTTCCAGCTCAAGACCGGGGTGGAATGCGAGTTCTTCCTCTTGAGCCCCGACGGGTCGGCGATCAGCGATGCCTCCGACACCCAAGCCAAGCCCTGCTACGACCAGTCCGCGCTGATGCGCCGCTACGACGTGATCAGCGAGATTTGCGATTCGATGCTCGAGCTCGGTTGGGGCGCCTATCAGAACGACCACGAGGACGCCAACGGCCAGTTCGAGATGAACTGGGCCTTCGACGACGCGCTCCTCACCGCCGACCGCATGGCCTTCTTCAAATACATGGTCAAGGCGATCGCCGAGAAGCATGGCCTGCGCGCCACCTTCATGCCGAAGCCCTTCGCCAATCTCACCGGCAGCGGCTGCCACGTCCATGTCTCGCTGTGGCAAGGAAACAAGAACATCTTCGACGACGGCAAGGACGGATTGGGCCTGTCGCGCACCGCCTATCATTTCATTGGCGGGCTGATGGATGCCGCGCGCGATATTTGCGCGATCACCAACCCCACGGTCAATTCCTACAAGCGCATCAACGCTCCGGTGACGCTGTCCGGCGCGACCTGGTCGCCCAACACCGTGACCTATGCCGGCAACAACCGCACGCATATGATCAGGGTGCCGGGCAGCGGGCGCTTCGAGTTCCGGCTCGCCGACGGCGCCGCCAATCCCTACCTCCTTCCTGCCGCGATCCTTGCCGCCGGTCTCGACGGCATCGCGCGGAGCCTCGATCCCGGGAAGCCGCTCGACATCGATATGTATGCCGAAGGGCACAAGGCCCCGGCCGGCACCAAGAAGCTTCCACTCAATCTGCTCGATGCGTTGCGGGTGACGGAGAAATCGCAGCTCCTGCGCCGCGAGCTCGGCGACGAGTTCGTCGATTCCTTCATCAAGCTCAAGATGCACGAGTGGAACGATTATGCCGCGCATCTCTCCGCCTGGGAGCGCGCCGCCACGCTCGACTGCTAGCGCACGGGGATGCCCGCGTCGGCACCCGTTATTCGCGATCCGAGGCCGGACGATGAGGCCGCGTGGCGGCATCTATGGTCCGGCTACGTCGACTTCTACGAAGCTGAGGTGAGCGAGGCCGTTACGGCCGCCACCTGGCGGCGTCTGTTCATGCCGGGTTCGGGCATGTTCGGGCGCATCGCCGAATGGAACGGTGCCGTTTCCGGCTTCACCGTCTCGGTCGTGCATCCAGGCTCGTGGACCCTTGCGCCGCTTTGCTATCTCGAGGATCTCTTCGTCGCTCCAAAGATGAGAGGGCACGGGCTCGGCCGGGCTTTGATCGAGGACCTCATCGCGATCGCGCGCGAGCGCGGCTGGTCTCGGATCTATTGGCACACCCGCCAAGGGAATGCGACGGCGCGGGCTCTCTACGATCGCTTCGCCAAGGCCGACGATTTCGTCCGCTACCGGATTTTCCTGGATTAAAGTTTCGGCCGCGCGCCCCCCGGGGAAAGAAGAGGCGCCGGCACGGATGCCGGCGCCTCGCTTCGACAATTACGCCAGGGCTTCTAGTAGTAGTAGCGATCGATCGCTGCCCTGGTTTCGTCGCCGCTCCGGTCGGCCGCCATGTCGGAGGCAATCTCCGCGCTTTCCTGGCGCGTCTGGATAATGTGCCAGCCGATCCAGAAAGCAAGTCCCACGATGACCATGAGCACCTCCCATCCCTGGAACGGATAGATTGCGCCGACATCCTTGAGGTCGACGGCCCAGCTTGTCATTCCATTGGTCGACATTTTTCCTCTCCTCTCGGATCTCTATTTGATCATCGCCTTCTCGGCGCCGCCCACGTCGCGAACCGAAGCCATGAACTGGTGGTTGAGCGCAAAGTCGACGCCCTCGAGCTCGACCTTCGCCGGCACGCGCAACAATCCAAAGGCGTTTAGGATTTTGCACACGATAAAGGCCGGGATGAAGCCGAGCAGGACCATCACGCAAGCCCCGGCGAAATTGCCGAGGGGATTGATGTGCGCGTAGCCCTCAAAGGGAGAAGACGGTGTCCCCCACAGCATGAAGCCCGCAACAACCACGCCGAGGAATCCGCCGTAGCCGTGCACCGCGACAGCACCCACCGTATCGTCGATCTTGAACCGGCGTTCGACGAAATAGTGCAGCTTGTAGCAGATGACCGGCACGATGGCGCCGATCAGCATGGCCTGGATCGGATGATAAAGATCGTTTCCGGCCGAGGCGGCAATGATGCCGCACAACCCGCATGAGAACGTCCAGAAAGGACTGCCCCTGGAGACGAGGTAGCCACCCAACATGCCGCCGGACAGCGACATCAGGAAGTTGAACGTGATCGCCGAAAGCGTGGTCGGCGCGAGATAGATATTCGTCGCCGTCCAGGTGTCCCCGGTGATCTGCCCCGCGATGGTCGCCGGCGAGATGATCGGGATGTTGCAGGCGGCATAGAATCCCCAGAAGCCCGTGAAGATCAGGAACAGGCCGATCGTAACGAGCCACTCATTGTGGGGCGGTATCTCGCGCGGCGTCCCGTCGGGCCGGAACTTGCCGATGCGGGGACCGAGAACGATCAAGAAGGCAAGGGCCGCGCCCCCCGCGATGGCATGAACGACGCCGGAAGCATAGGCGTCATGATAGCCCCAGAGTTTCACCATCCAGCCTGCGTAATGCCAGCCCCAGGCCGCATCGAGGATCCACATCACCGAGCCGATCAGTACGGCAATGATCCAGAACGCGCCGGAGCGGGCGCGCTCGATGATTGCGCCGGAGACGATTGAGGCGGTCGTGATCGAGAACAGGAGGAACGCGCCCCAGAACACGCCATTGAGGCGGTGCCAAAGCAGCGCCTCGGCCGGCGTGACCGAGCCGGCCTCGTTGGCGTTGACGCCGGAGAGGTGCGCCCCCATGAGCGGATTCCAGGGTTCGGCGTATGGTGCCGCAACCAATCCGCCGGTAATTCCCGGTCCGTTCGGATACGCAAAGTAGATCCACCAGCCGAACAAGAAGAAGGTGACGGTCACGATCGGGATCGCCATCGCATTCTTCATCAGCGTCTTGAGATGGTTCCGCCGGCGCGACGCGCCGACTTCATACGTGCAGAAGCCGACATGGATCAGAAACATGATGACGATCGTCACCCAGTAGTAGAATTCGGTGAAGATCGTCGTCAGTGCATTGAGATTACCTTCCATGCGATGTACCCCCCTTTTCCATCAATGCCGCCGACGGCGTCGGCCAGGACGCAGTCGCGCGGGCCGCCCCAACGGACGATTAAGCTACAGACTTGCTCCCTCGGTCGATGGCGCGAGGCGTGCCTCCGAAGCGCCAACTCCTCGCCCCCGCATATGCCGAGGCTTCCCCTATACCCCGATGCTAGGCGGTGCCCAATAGCCCGTCAATCGATATGAAATTCGTTTTCCCGCAAGTAAAATCCTTGGGAAACCGGCCTATCGCCCGAGATGGCCGGGGCCTATGCCGGGCCCAAAATGGTGCGATCGAATCGTACGACTGGTTTCCCAACGTAGGGAAGAATGCGCCGTGACGCCCAAGCTCGCCAAGTCTCTTAGAGACGAGTTTCTGGCCTGGCAGTGCCGCATCCGGCAAATCTCCATGCGCCAAGACGGGGGGCGTCCCTCTCCCGGCATGCGACCGCGCCTGCTCGACCGAGACGGCCGGGAAATCGTCCCGGCCTTGACGGTTCTCCTCATTCCGCAAGACCCGATGGAGAGCACAGCCTTCTTCCGCTTCCAGGTGATGCGTTCCTTGGACCCGCGCGAGCTTTTCGAGCGCGCCCTCGGCTACTTGCAGGCGGACTATTTTCAGCAGCCTGAGACGTTCAGCGACAAGCTCGTGGCCATTCTTCCCGAGGGCTCGCCGCTCGCGGCGACGCTCACGGCGCAAGGGCGCTGCATCCTCGACTTCGCGCAGTTCAACCAGACCTATCGTCTGCCCTGCACGGTTTTCGAGCTCGAGCCCGCTGAAGCCGCTCGCGAAGCCGCGATCTGGCACAATCGCCTGTTCAATCCGGCTCTGCCCGATAGCGTTCATGCGCTCGTCTTCAAACCCGACTGGGCCTCCGCCGGAACCCGCTGACCGGTCCCGGCGGCAAGCTGCGAAAGGCCCCGGCTAGAGCATTATCCAATCGGATTGAACCACGTTCCCGACCCTCACCCCGGCCCTCCCCCTTGCAGGGGGAGGGAGAGCAATACGTCGCTCCCAATGTTCCTCCCCCCTGAAAGGGGGGAGTAAGAGGGGGGTCATGATTCATTTCGATGGGATAGTGCGCTAGGTCCAGAATATCACGTAACCGATGACGGCCATGCCGATACCGGCGGCAAGGGTGACATAGGGCAACATCCCCGCCTTGCGGTCGCCGAGCTTTCCGCCCGAGGGCGTGAGATCGGCGAGCATGATGGCTGGGAAGACACCCTTATCCTGCACGTAGTGCCTGAAGACAAACACCGGGATGATCAGGGCGATGGCGACGATGCCTGCCGTGAGCGTGCCCGCGCCCCACACGTCGGCGCCGGCGCCGAGCAGAAAGGCGTTGACGAAGGAGAGGACCACGCCCGCGCCGAGCAGCCAGTCGGGCGATTTCCACGGCCGCTTGACGTGGGCATTGTCGATCCGGTGGATCCAACCGGCATTGAGGTTCATGAAGTTGAAGACGATGTAGCAGACGTTGGAAACGGCGAGCACGAACAGATAATCCGACATCAAAAGCAGGATGAGGTTGAAGCCGAGATCGGTCCACATCCCGTGCGTCGGCGCGCCGTTCTTGTTGACGTGGTTCAGATAGCGCGGCAGCCACCCGTCGACGGAGCCCTGATAGAGCGTCCTCGAGCTTCCCGCCATTGCCGTGGTGATGGCCAGCATCAGCGCAAGCAGCAGCATGACGACCAGTAGATTGGTGATGACGGGGCCGCCGCCGACCATCGAGGCCATGGCTTGCGCCACGCCGGAGCCGTCGACGATGCCGGGGGCCATCACGCCCGCAAGTCCGAGCGCACCCTGGAACGAGAGCGGCACCAGAATATAAACCGCGATGCAGAGCAGCCCCGAATAGAGGATCGCTCTGTAGGTGTCGGTCCCGGGATTGCGGAACTCGCTGGTGTAGCAAATCGCCGTCTCGAAGGCGTAGGCCGACCACGCCGCGATGAACAACCCGCCCAAGAACAACTTCCAGCCCTCGAGATTCCAGGCTGCGGTCGCCGGGTCGGTGCCGGGCGCGAAGGGTTGAAACGCCTGCATCGACACGTCGCCGGTGATCAGCGGCACGATGCCGATGATGAGGAGGGGCAACAGCACAGCCACGCCGACAATCGTCTGCACCTTTGCCGTCGACAGAATCCCGCGATGCTGAATGGCGTAGGAGATGCCGATCAGGATCGCGCCGATTACGAAGGTCGAGTTGAGGCGGAGCTTCAGCCCTTCCTTCAGGAACCCGAGATCGAGAAGCTGAAGTTCCCAGGTCCTGATCGCCGCTTCCGGTGGAAACAGCGCATTGAGGATATAACCCGCTGCGATGCCGCAGCCGATGGCCAGCACCGGCGTCCAGGCGAGCCAGTTGCACCACACCGAGAGCGGGGCGATGAATTTCGAGTATCGCACCCACGCGGCGGCGCCATAGACCGACGCGCCACCCGACTTGTTGGGGAACAGGCCGGCGATTTCCGCATAGGTGAAGGCCTGGATGAACCCGAACAGCACCGACAGGGTCCACACCAGCACCGAGGGCGTGCCGACTGTGGCGGCGATGCCGCCAATCGAAAACAGCACGAGCGCCGGAACGCCGCTCGCGACCCAGAACGCGTCCTTCCAATCGATGGCGCGATGAAGTGCGGACGAACCGCCCGACGCGCGGGCCACAGCAGCTTGAGCGACCATGTTTAACTCCCCTTTCGTGGCGCTTTCGAGCGTGTGTCCACCCTCGAAGGCTGAACGGCTCTGTTTCTGAGCTGTTTCTGAGTCAGGCTTCCCGTTGAGGGACTCGCCCCCTCTAGAACTTGCGATAGACCTTGTTCAAGAGCACGAGCGGATGATTGGGCGAGGTCTGGAAGCGCACCAGAAGCTCGCGCGCCACCATGTCGCGGTCCTGCTGATTGTCAGGCAGCTTCATGGTTTTTGGAATGCGGACCCAACCGTTGATGTTGCGGTCGAAGATGGCGGGCTGGCCCGCCTCGTAGCCCATATGCACGTCTTCGAGCCAGTTGAGGTCGTCCCAGCCCATGAATTCGATATAGGTCTTGAGATAAGGTGTCAGCCGGGCGTAGTCGGGAAGGAGATTGACGTCGTAGCGATAGCCGATGTGCTGGCCGATCTGCTGCTCCCGCGCGGTATCGAGCCCGCTCGCGTCCTTCAAATATTTGTTGATGTCGTCCTTGGCTTTGGACGTCTTGGCGTTCTTGCCGTCCTTGCCGCCCTTGCCGTCTTTTCTGGTCTTGCGGGTCATCGCGCGGCCTCCGCTCATCCGATCTTGTGATAGTTCTCGACGCCGACCGTGTAGTCGGTTCCGGCCAGCGGCACCTGCGCCATGGCTGACGCTTCCATCGTCAACGCGGCGAGGTCCTCCGGCTCGAGGCTGTGAATGGATGTCTTGCCGCAGGCGCGTGCCAGCAACTGTGCTTCGAGCGTCAGCGTATGCAGAAAGTTATAGACGCGCTCGGCTGCCGCGTCGGGATCGAGCCGCTTGCGCAATTCCGGGTCCTGAGTGGCAACGCCGACCGGGCAGCGGCCGGTATGGCAGTGATAGCAATAGCCGGCCGGCACCCCGATCTCGTTCTCGAAATCGGACTCGGGGATTTCCTTGTTGCAGTTGAGCGCCATCAGCACCGAGTGGCCGATCGCCACCGCATCGGCGCCGAGGGCCAGCGCCTTGGCCACGTCGCCGCCATTCCTGATGCCGCCGGCATAGACCAGGCTGATCTCGCCGCGCTTGCCGAGCTCGTCGATGGCGCGGCGGGCCTGACGAATGGCGGCGATACCGGGGACGCCGGTATCTTCCGTGGCAATGTGCGGACCCGCACCGGTGCCGCCCTCCATGCCGTCGATATAGATGGAGTCGGGACCGCATTTGACCGCCATGCGCACATCGTCGTAGACGCGCGCAGCACCGAGCTTGAGCTGGATCGGAATCTCCCAATTCGTGGCCTCGCGCACCTCCTCGATCTTGAGCGCGAGGTCATCGGGGCCGAGCCAGTCGGGGTGGCGGGCGGGTGAGCGCTGATCGATGCCGGCGGGGAGCGAGCGCATCTCGGCGACCTGGTCGGTCACCTTCTGCCCCATGAGATGGCCGCCAAGTCCGACCTTGCAGCCCTGGCCGATGAAGAACTCGCAAGCGTCGGCGAGCCGCAAATGATGCGGGTTGAACCCGTAGCGCGACTGGATGCACTGATAAAACCACTTGATCGAGTAGCGCCGCTCGCCGGGGATCATGCCGCCTTCGCCCGAGCAGGTGGCCGAGCCCGCCATGGTGGCCCCGCGGGCAAGCGCGATCTTCGACTCGTAGGACAGCGCGCCAAAGCTCATGCCCGTCACATAGACCGGGATGTCGAGCACCATCGGCCGCTTGGCCTTTGGGCCGATCACCGTCTTGGTTTCGCATTTCTCGCGATAGCCCTCGATGACGAAGCGGGTCAGCGTGCCGGGCAGAAACGTCAAATCGTCCCAATGCGGGATCTTCTTGAACAGGGAGAAGCCGCGCATGCGGTAGCGGCCAAGCTCGGACTTCACATGGATGTCGTTGATGACCTCGGGCGTGAAGATCTGGCTCTTGCCGAGGACGAACCGTTGTGCCTCGGCCGGTGCCTTCGCGCTGATGCCCTTGCCGTTCTTGCTCATCTTCATCTCCCGCCCGGCTCTTTGCCTCACAACACCAGTTTCTTTTCCGTCGGTTCGAGATTGTCGTAGTTCCACAATTGCTTGCCGCCGACGATCTTGCGAAAGGCGCCAACGCCCCCTTTCGGCAACAATTCGTAGCGGCGGAGCTTGTTTTCGAGCCAGCTCTTGTCGAGCTCGGTCATGGCGCCCCACACCGCATCGACGCCGAGGCTCTGCGGCTCGCCGGCGATGTAGATGGTGCCGTCATACATGGAGTCGCCGAGATTCTTGCCGGCGTTGCCGCAGATCACCATGCGTCCGCGCTGCATCATGAAGCCGGTAAACGCGCCGGTATCGCCGCCGATGATGATGGTCCCACCCTTCATGTCGATCCCGGTGCGCGAGCCGACATTGCCGCGGCAGACGAGATCGCCGCCGCGGATGGCGGCGCCGAATTGCGAGCCTGCATTCTTCTCGATCAGGATGGTTCCGCTCATCATGTTCTCGGCGCAGGACCAGCCGACACGCCCGGCGATCCGCACGTTCGGACCGTCGATCAGCCCGCAACCGAAATAGCCTAGCGAGCCGTCGATAATGAGATTGAGCCGGTTCAAGATGCCGACCGCGATCGAATGCTTGGCGCCGGGATTGCGGATGACGATGCTCCCGTAACCGTCCTCCATGAGGCCGCGGATACGCAGATTGACGTCATTCGAGCTGAGCTCGGCGGCGTCGATCTCGGCGCGCTTGTTGAAATCGACGTCGAAGGCATTGGGGAGCGAGAAGCCGTGCGGCGCCTCGTTGAGATTGATGTCGAAGAATACCTCGTGCGAGCGGCCTTTGAGCTGCTCGGTATGCAGCCCCATCTCGAAAGAGCGGCGCTCCTGCTCGCTGAGCTCAGACCGCGCTATCTCTGCCATACGCGAATCTCCTCGTCATACGGGTCGGACGTATCGATTTCGCGCGGCACCACCGCGCGGATGGCCACCTCTTCCGAGGCGAGCGCCACCAGGTCGTCGCTCTCGAACAGCACCATCGGCTTGGCGGCCATGGTGTCCTTGGCCATGCCGAGCTCGTTGTCGGTGGCGACGAGATAGGTGAACACCCCGTCGATGTCCTTGAGCGAGGCCTTCAGCGAGTCCTTGAGCGTCGCTCCCTGTTCGAGATTGTTAGCGGTGTAGACGGCGAGCAGCTCCGAATCGCAATTCGACATGAACCGGTGGCCGAGCCGTTCCATCTCGCGCCGCATGATCCAGTAATTGGTGATCTGCCCGTTATGAACGACGGCGATGTCGTTGTAGGGATAGGCCCAGTAGGGATGGGCCGAACGAATATCGACGTCGGACTCCGTCGCCATGCGCGTATGGCCGATCCCGTGCGTGCCTCTGAAGGTCCCAAGCCCGTATTGCTGCGACACCTGGGCGGCGTCGCCGAGGTCCTTGATCAGCTCGAGCGCGGAGCCGAAGGACAGGACCTCGGCGCCGTCGATCTGCTCGATCTCGGTGGCAAGTTTCCGCGTGTCGCCGGCATAGCGCAGGCGGTAGCGGAAGGCATAAGGCGTGGCCTCGGCGACCTCGACGGTCTCGGCTCCAAGCTCGGCAAGCCTGCTGTCGACTTGGGCCTGGCGGTCCCTGATTTTCTGCCGGATATGGTGATCCTTGGTCATGTCCTCCTGCTCGGCGAGCTTGAGTCGCAGGACATATTCGTTGGGGGTTGAGGCGCCGTAGACTGCAAAGCCGGTCGAGTCGGGACCGCGATGCTTGAGGCTCTTCAGCATCGCCGTCATCTCTTCACCGACATTGGTCACGCCGTCGCGATGGATGAGGCCGGCAATTCCGCACATTTTCTCACTCCTTGTTCATCAGCCGTTACGGCAGGCAGTCGAGATAGGTCTTGAGATCCCACTCGGTGGCGGTGTGGTTGAAGCGTTCCCACTCGTCACGTTTGTACTCGTCATAGAGCCGGTACATCTCGCCGGGCATCGCTGCGCGGATGACCTCGTCGTTCTTCAAAGCCTCGAGCGCATCGCCCAACGTCATCGGCAATCTCTTGACCTGTTTTCCGGCCTCCATGGCCTGATAAATGTTGCGCTCCTCGGAAGGACCCGGGTCGAGATTGTTCTTGATGCCGTCATCCATGGCCATAAGCAGGGCCGCCGCCATGAGGTGCGGGTTCACCATGGAGTCCACCGAACGGTACTCGAAGCGGCCGGGAGCGGAGACGCGCAAGCCCGTGGTGCGGTTCTGGAAACCCCAATCCGAGAACACAGGAGCCCAGAAGCCCGTATCCCACAGCCGGCGATAAGAGTTCACCGTCGAGCAGCCGATCGCGGTCAGCGCGCCGAGATGCTTGACGATGCCGCCGATCGCTTTCAGGCCGATCTTGCCCGGAAGCTGAACGTCGTCGGTGTCGGGCATGAAGGTGTTTTCGCCGCCCTTGGCGTACATGAAGTTGTACGCCGAGCCGGGGAGCTGCTTCGGGTCGTTGCCGAGCGCTTTCATCTGATCCTTGCCGCCCCGCCACAGGGAAATGTTGTGGTGGCAGCCATTGGCGCTGACGCCCATGAACGGCTTGCACATGAAGCAGGCGATGATGCCGAACTCGCGCGCGACTTGGGCGCAGATCTGGCGGTAAGTGGCGAGCCGATCGGAGGTCCTCATCGCGTCGTCGTAAGTGAAATTGAGCTCGAGCTGCCCGGGCGAATCCTCGTGATCGCCCTGAATCATGTCGAGGCCCATCTTGCGGCAATAGTCGATCACCCGCATGTAGACCGGCCGCAAGCTCTCGAACTGATCGATGTGATAGCAGTAAGGGTTGGAGTAGCCACCGGCGGGTTGGCCGTCGGCGTCCTTCTTCAGCCACATCATCTCGGGCTCGGTGCCGTGACGCAGCTGGAGTCCATGGTCCTTCTGGAACTGCTCGTGCAGCCGGCGAAGATTGCCGCGGGCATCCGCCGTGAGAAAAGCGCCCGGGTTCTCGCGCTCCTCGCGGTTGCGGAACAGCGTGCACCAGAGCCGCGCCACTCGCTTGTCCCAGGGCAGCTGCATGAAACTCTCTGGCTCGGGGATGCCGACGAGCTCGGCGGCTTCAGGGCCGTAGCCGAGATACTCGCCGTGCCGATTGAGGAACAGGTTCATGGTGGAGCCGTAGACGAGCTGGAAGCCCTTCTCCGCCACCGACTCCCAATGCTCGCTCGGGATGCCCTTGCCCATGATGCGGCCCGTGACCGAGATGAATTGCAGATAGAGATAGTCGATGCCGAGCGCATCGATCTTCTTTCGCACCTCGGCGACGAGTTTCTTCCGCGCCGGCTCCTCGACGAACCGCTCGATATCCATGGGCTTTGAACGCTTGGCCCTACTGCTCTTTGCCGTTTCGACGCGTCGATCCATGGCACTCTCCCGCTTACCCGTGCAAAACGTGCAGCTCCGACACCGCTCCCATCAACTCCAAGGAAATGGGCTGTGCGAGGTCGGATGAAGTTCTCCCTTGGCGAAGCGCTCGAAGCGGAACGGCTGAAGCAGCCTGCTTTTCTCGCCGAGCAACTCCTGCGCCACGAGCTTGCCCACGCCGATCATCTTGTAGCCGTGGTTTGAGTCGGCGATGACATAGACGTTGTCGCGGAATACATCGAAGACCGGAAAATTGTCCGGCGTGAAGCAGCCGAGACCGCCGGAATTCTCGTCGCGCTTATAGAGTGGCATCTGGCCCTCGAAGCGCTTCTGGCAATGGGCCAGCGCCGAGCACCACATATCGATAAAGTCCTCGCCGACGACGAATTCGGGGGATTCAGGCCCATAGGGATCGACGGCAACCTTGTCGGGATCCTGCTCCACTTTGTACGGCGAGGCGCCGCCCTGGACGCCGCCGAAGTTGAAATCGGGCTTGTAATAGATGCCCCAGAGCTTGTCCGTGATCAGTTTGCCGTCGCGATTGGAGTAGAGCGGGGCATCGGTATCGACATGGAGCACCGGAGGGAAACGTCCGTCATTGGTGCGGTGCATATGCGGATCGACGCCGAGCGTTCCTTCCTCGAGACACCAGAACTTCCACATCGGAACGTCGTCGCGAACTTTGCCGTTGGCGTTGACGGTAATTTTCTTCGGCAGATCGAGTAAGTTCCAGATCTTGTTCACCCAGGGACCGACGCCGACGACCACCGTCTCGCAGGCGATCCGGCCCTGATTGGTGTTCAGCGCGGTGACCGCCTTGCTGTTTGAGCCGAACTCGAAGCTCTGCACTTCGACGCCGGGCAAAATGCGTACGCCCTCGCCCGTGGCCTTGGCGGCAAGACCCTGCATGCTCGCCTGATTGTTGGCGTAGCCTCCACGCTTCTCATGCAGCACCGAGGTGATGCCTTGCGCCTGCCAATCGTCGAACAGGCCCTTCATGTATCGCATCGAGGCGTCGGCGCCCTCGACGAACACCGATTCATAGCCGATCGCTTGCTGCTGCTCGTAGATCGAGGCGACGTCCTTGTGCATGGATTCGGGGCTGATCTGCATGTAGCCCACGGGATGATAGGAGTAAGCCTTGGCGTCGCTTTCCCAAACCTCGACCGAGTGGGCCATCAGCTCGCGCATGGCAGGCTGGAAATAATTGTTGCGGACCACGCCGCAGGCGATGCCCGAGGCGCCCGCCCCCACCCCCGTCTTGTCGACCACGAGGACGTCGGCGCCCGAGCCCCTGCCGCTCGCCTTGAGCATTTGAGCTAAATGGAAAGCGGTGCTGAGGCCGTGCACGCCGGCCCCGATGATGGCGTATTTGACGCCCTGGGGGACGCTCATCGCCATCTCTCCGTGCCGGGAGAATTGGTTCGGATTTGGTCCGTACACATAGAACCAATCGAGGACATAGACTGCATTGCCTGACGAACCTCGTAGGTCTATATTAGAGCAAGACGCGGACCCGTTGTAAACCAATTTTTTGGATTTGGGTCCAAAGCGGGCCTCATTGTGAGGAGGTGCAGACCTTGACTGAGGAGCGCATCCGGCTTGGGGAGCCGGTCCTTGCGGGGTTCGAAAGGCCAAGCCGCGGACCCCGTGCCATCTCCGCCTATCTCCGCCGCGCCATCGAGACCGGCGCCTATAGCGAAGGCGATCGGCTGCCGCCCGAGCGGCAATTGGCTGCAACCTTTCAGGCGGCGCGGAGCACGGTGCGGCGAGCCCTCGATCAACTCGAGAAGGCAGGTTTGGTCTCACGCCGTCTTGGCAGCGGGACCTTCGTCGGCACCGCCGGGGTCTCGACCCGGCGCAGCATCGACCTCGCCGATCAAGTCAGTCCGCTTCAACTCATCGAGGCGCGGCTTGCGGTCGAGCCCTTCACCACGCGGCTCGCCGTCTTCCATGCGACACGCCGCAATATCGACGACATGGAGGCGATCCTCATCCACGCCGAAGAGTCGATCAACGACAAGGATTCCTTTTCCAAGTGGGACGGCGAGTTCCACCTCCTCATCGCCAATGCCTCGGGAAACCCGCTGCTCATCAACGTCTACCGCCAGATCAATCATGTGCGTCTGCACGCACAGTGGGATGCGATGAAGGAAAAGATCCTGACGCCTGATGTGATTGCCGCCTATAACCGCCAGCATCGCGGCATCTTCGACGCGCTCAATGCGCGCGACGCCCAAGGCGCCTACTCGCTGATCACCGAGCATCTGGAAAAGGCGCGCGACGATCTGGTCAGAGCGAGCAGCCCGTAGCAGTCACCCTCATCCTGAGGAGGCCGCCGAGGGCGGTCGATCCACCGTCATCCTGAGGAGGCCGCCGAGGGCGGCCCTCGAAGGATCGTCATCAACAACGCGTCATCCTTCGAGGCTCGCTGCGCTCGCACCTCAGGATGACGATGCCTCCGCTAGCGGCGGGAGAGTTGCTCGAGCCGCTGCTGCATGGCGGTAAGCTCGGCCTTCAGGTTCGCGATCTCTTCCTCGCCGGGCTTGGCGCTCGCGGGGCGGGCCTCGCCGGTCTCGACGTCCTGGGCCTTCTCCCCTTCGCCGGCATCGGTCGCGGGGAAGGGACTGAACATTCCGAGCGCACGCTCGAACGTGGCGAAGTTCTTGCGCACCTGATCCTGCATCGCCTCGAAGGCCGCCGTGCCGAAGGCGTGGGCGAATCTCCGCCGATACTGCTCCTGCTGGCGGGTGAGCGAATCCAGGCTGAACTCGAGATAGCTCGGGACCAGCTTCTGCATGCTGTCGCCGTAGAAGCGGATGAGCTGGCGCAGGAACCCGATGGGAAGGAGATTTGTGCCGCGGCTTTCCTGCTCGACAATGATCTGGGTCAGGACCGAATGGGTCAAATCTTCGCCGGTCTTGGCGTCGTAAACGACAAAGTCTCGCTCGGACCGGACCATTTCCGCCAAGTCCTCGAGCGTCACATAGGTGCTTGAGTCGGTATTATAGAGCCTGCGATTGGCGTATTTCTTGATGATGACCGGCCGGCTCTCGTGCTCCGCGTCCCTTGCCACGTCTCTAGCGCTCCTACGCCCTTGGCCCGCCCAAGGTGCTCTACCGCAACTGCGAGATCAGTAGCACGATCTTTGTGCATAGCACCAGGGGCTTTGCGTCGAGCCTTAACGGAATGCCCAAAGCGCAGGCTTCCCTAGACCAAATCCCTGGTCTATGACCTTGGACCCCCTTCGGAGTAGAGACGAGGAGAAAGCAAGTGGAAGATATTGTCATTGTCAGCGCGGCAAGGACGCCGGTTGGCTCCTTTAACGGCGCGCTATCGACCCTGCCGGCTCATGCCCTTGGCGAGGTCGCCATCCGGGCGGCGCTCCAGCGGGCCAAGGTCGATCCGGCCGATGTCGATGAAGTCATCATGGGTCAGGTGCTCACTGCCGGCGAAGGCCAGAACCCCGCCCGCCAGGCGGCAATCGGCGCAGGCATTCCAGTCGAGGCGACCGCCTGGGGCGTAAATCAGGTGTGCGGCTCGGGCCTTCGCGCCGTAGCGCTCGGCGCCCAGCAGATTGCCGCTGGCGACGCCGATATCGTGGTCGCAGGCGGCCAGGAAAGCATGAGTCTTGCCCCCCACGTGGCTCACCTCCGTAATGGCCAGAAGATGGGCGCCGTCGAGTTCATCGATTCGATGATCAAGGACGGGCTGTGGGAAGCCTTCAACGGCTACCACATGGGCAACACCGCCGAGAACGTCGCCCGCCAATGGCAGGTCACGCGCGAAGAGCAGGATAAATTCGCCACCCATTCGCAGAACAAAGCCGAGACCGCCAAGAAGGCCGGCAAGTTCAAGGACGAAATCGTCCCTGTCACGATCAAGACGCGCAAGGGCGAGACGGTGGTGGCTGACGACGAATATATCCGCGAGGGTGCCAAGGTCGAAGACGCAGCCAAACTCAGGCCCGCCTTCGACAAGGAAGGTACCGTGACCGCCGGCAATGCGTCGGGCATCAATGACGGCGCCGCCGCCGTCGTGCTGATGACGGCCAAGGAGGCGAAAAAGCGCGGATTGAAGCCGCTCGCTCGCATCGCCTCGTGGGCGGTCGCCGGCGTCGATCCCAAGATCATGGGATCGGGGCCGATCCCCGCCTCGCGCAAGGCGCTGAAGAAAGCCGGATGGAACGTCGGCGATCTCGACCTGATCGAGGCTAATGAGGCTTTCGCCGCGCAGGCGCTCGCCGTGAACAAGGACCTCGGCTGGGACGCCGGCAACGTCAACGTCAATGGCGGGGCGATTGCCATCGGTCATCCGATCGGCGCCTCCGGCGCGCGTGTTCTGGTCACGCTCCTGCACGAGATGCAGAAACGCAATGCCAAGAAGGGCCTTGCCACGCTCTGTATCGGCGGCGGCATGGGCATCGCCATGTGCGTGGAGCGGGATTGACCGCCAGGCTTTGATCGCGATCGATGTCTTCGCGGGGCGCACCCCCGGGGACATCGTCGTTGAACGTCACAAGCGCCGCGCGCGCTGGATCAGAAGGGAGAATGGTATGGCAAGGGTTGCTCTAGTCACGGGCGGAACGCGCGGCATCGGCGCCGCCATCAGCCGGGCCCTGAAGCAGGCCGGATATAACGTCGCCGCCAGCTATGGCGGCAATGACGACGCGGCCAAGGCCTTCAGCAAGGAGACCAAGATCCCGGTGTTCAAATGGGACGTGGGCGATTACGTCGCCTGCGAGCAGGGCATCGTCAATGTCCAGAACGAGGTCGGTCCGATCGAGGTGCTGGTCAACAACGCCGGCATTTCGCGCGACGCCATGCTGCAGAAGATGACGCACGAGCAGTGGGAGCAGGTGATCCGCACCAATCTCGACTCGCTGTTCAACATGACGCGGCCGATCATCAACGCCATGCGCGAGAAGGGCTTCGGCCGCATCATCAACATTTCCTCGATCAACGGCCAGAAAGGCCAGCTCGGGCTCGCCAATTATTGCTCGGCCAAGGCCGGCGTGGTCGGCTTCACCCGGGCGCTGGCGCTGGAAAGCGCGCGCAAGGGCATCACCGTGAATGCGATCGCGCCGGGCTACGTGAAAACCGAGCTGCTCTCGGGCGTGTCGGACGAGGTGATGAAGTCGATCGTCGGGCAGATCCCGGTGGGACGTCTCGGCGAGGCCGACGAAGTCGCCCGTTGCGTGGTGTTCCTCGCCGCCGACGAGGCGGGCTGGATCACCGGCTCGACGATCACCATCAATGGCGGCCAGTTCATGGATTGAGCGGGCTAGACCTCTCGAATTGAGATGATACCCCCCCACCCGGCGCGCCGCGCGCTCAAGCAGGGCAGCGGTAGCGCAAAAATAGGGCGGCGCGCCGACCTCCCCACCAGGGGAGGTTCGCTAGCTGAACCTAGGACCGGAAGTTGTCGGGCGCCAATTCGAAATCCGGAGAGGAGACCACGTCTGTGCCGCGCGAGGTATTTACCCTCCCCCTCGTGGGGAGGGACGGCGTCGCCTTTGCGACGCCGGGGTGGGGGGACGCCTGCGCGTCAATGCAGGAGTTCGCGGTCTTTCTCACCCAGACCAGTTCATGGATTGGGCGGTGAACCGCTGGTAATCTGCGGCTTGTCCCCTAAGGAATTGTAGGACACACCCATGCGTCTTGAGGCGATAGCCATCGGCCTAAACCCTCCCGATGACCTCAACGTCATCATCGAGGTGCCGATCGGCGGCGAGCCGATCAAGTACGAGATGGACAAGGCGGCCGGCACGCTCGTCGTGGACCGCTTTCTCCACACGCCGATGCGGTATCCGGGCAACTATGGATTCGTGCCTCACACTCTGGCACGCGACGGCGACCCGCTCGACGTCCTCATCGCCAATACGCGGCCGATCGTCCCCGGCGCCATCATCAATGTGCGCCCGATCGGGGTCCTGAAAATGGAAGACGACAGCGGCATGGATGAAAAAATCATCGCCGTGCCGACCTCGAAGCTGACGAAGCATTACGAGCATGTCAGGACCTACGCCGATCTGCCGCGGATCGCCCAGGAGCAGATCCAGCACTTCTTCGAACATTACAAGGATCTGGAGGCCGGCAAGTGGGTCAAGCTGATCGGCTGGGGCGGCGTCGAGGAGGCCAAGCAGCTCATCATCGAGGCTATCCAGCGCGAGCGGCACTCCCCCCGCTGATCCGCCGCTCTCCCATTGTCATCGCCCGGCTTGACCGGGCGATCCAGTAGTCACCGCCGGCGGTCACCCGCAGCCCCAGGGGTTACTGGATGCCCGCCTGCGCGGGCATGACAAAACGAGCCGTCACGGCTCGAAGCCGTCGGGCGCCATTTCAAACCCGGCAAAGTCGAATCCCGGCGCGACGGTGCAGCCAAGCAGCGTCCAGGCGCCGAGGCTCCGCGCGCTCTGCCAAGAATGCGCCGGGACCGCCACATGAGGATGCTCGCCTTTGTGCCAGTCGGGGCCGAGCCGATAATCGTGGCGCACGGCGCCATGCTTGACTTCGAGCAGGAGCGGCGCCCCGCCGTACCAGTGCCACATCTCCGCCGCATCGACCTTATGCCAGCGCGACACCTCACCCGCCGCAAGCAGGAACAGGGCGGCGGTCGAGTGAGCGCGACCGTGCGGGCCCGTCTCGTCGCGGAATGTTTCGCGGAACCAGCCGCCTTCAGGATGCGGCTTGAGCCCGTGATGCTTGATCACATCCTTTGCGGTCAGCGCTTTGCTGGTCATGCTCGAACGATGCGCGTTAGAACCGGTCCTTGCGCCGCCTGATCTCGCCGAAGATCTCCCACAGCTCCCGCCCCTGCATCCCGAGCCGCTTCTGGATTTCGGGGCTCGACGGGCGCAGGAACGGATTGGTGGCAAGCTCCTGCGCGATGGTGGTCGGCAAGGCAGGCTTGCCCTCCTCGGCAAGGGCGGCGGCTTGCGCGGCACGCGCGCGCAGCGCGTCGTTCTCGGGCTCGACGGTCAGCGCGAAGCGGCAATTGTTGTTGGTGTATTCGTGGCCGCAATAGACGCTTGTCTTCGGTGGCAGGCCCGCGAGCTTCTTCAATGAAGCCCACATCGTCTTGGCGTCGCCTTCGAGCAGCTTGCCGCACCCCACCGAGAACATCGTATCGCCGACGAAGACCAGATCTTGGTCGGGAAAATAGTAGCTGACATGGCCCTTGGTGTGGCCCGGCGTCTCGATCACGCGCGCCCGCGCGCCGCCGATTTCGACCGTGTCGCCTTCCTTGACCCTGACATCGATGCCGGGAATGGAGGAGGCCTCTTTCGCCGGGCCGGCGATGGTGCAGCCCGTCATGCGCTTGACGATGGTGTTGCCGGCGGTGTGGTCGTGATGGTGATGGGTGGTGAGGATGTGGCTCAGCTCCCAGCCCTTTTCGTGCAGCGCGGCAAGCAGCTCCTCGGCGTCGGGCGCATCGATGGCGGCTGTCGCCCCGGTCGAAGGCTCGTGGACGAGCACGCCGTAATTGTCGCTGCGCGTCCGAAATTGGTGGACTTCGAGGCGAGACATCGTTCCTCCGCCGCTCTCGTTCGTTACCGGAGTGACAGTAGCACCACCGCCTGTTGCGTTGAACGGCAGCTGCACACGGCAACGACCCCCTCCCCTCGTGGGGAAGGATGATTTTCGCGCCACAGGGTAGTCCGTCATTCCGGCGAAAGCCGGAATCCAGAAGCGACATGCACTGCGGTTTTGAGCCTGGATACCGGCTTTCGCCGGTATGACGCGATCCCCCACACAAGGAAGAGTTGGGTTCGGCGCTTAACCTTCCCGCGCTATGATGGCTCATGCATCTCGACGCCGTCGACCTCAAGGAGTTCTACGCCTGCCCGCTCGGGCTTGTCGTGCGCCGTCTCCTCGGCGAGCGCCTGCGTGCAAGATGGGACGACCTCAAATCCTGCCGCACCTTCGGTCTCGGCTTCGTCACGCCCTTTCTCGCCTCCTTCAGGGGCGAGGCCGAGCCCTTGGGCGCGCTGATGCCGGCGCGCCTCGGCGCCATCCTGTGGCCGGAGAGGGGCCAGTCGCTCTCGGTCCTGGTCGAGGACACCGATCTGCCCCTCATCGACGAAGGCGTCGACCGGATCGTGCTGGTCCATATGCTCGAATGGTCAGAGAAGCCGCTCGAGCTGTTGCACGAGGTCTGGCGGGTGCTGGCGCCGAACGGGCGCCTTCTTCTCGTCGTCCCCAATCGCCGGGGTCTGTGGGCCAGGGTCGACACCACGCCCTTCGGCTATGGCAGCCCGTTCAGCCGCAGCCAGCTGAACCGGCTCTTGAAAGAGGCCATGTTCTCGCCCGAGGACTGGGAATACGCGCTCTATATGCCGCCGTTCAACTGGCGCATCCTGCTCAAATGGCCGCTGTTCTGGGAGCGGCTCGGGCTTTTGCTGTGGCCGACCTTCTCCGGCGTGATCGTGGTCGAGGCGACGAAGCAGGTCTATGCGGCGATACCGGCGCGCGAGACGAGCAAGATGCGCCGCCGCCTCGTCCCCGTCCCCGCCGGCGTCACTCCGCGGCAGAACTCAACCTTGTCTTGTCATCGCCCGGCTTGACCGGGCGACCCAGTAACCGCTGGTTGATGTCGTGGGTTGCTGGATGCCCGCCTTCGCGGGCATGACACCAACTTGTCATCGCCCGGCGTGACCGGGCGACCCAGTAACCGCTGTTTGATGTCGTGGGTTGCTGGATGCCCGCCTTCGCGGGCATGACACCAACTATACGGCGGCCGCCTAACGCGACAAGAGGAACACCGCCTGCTGGCCGAACAGGTTCTGCGCGAAGAGCGGCATGGAGACGCCGAGCTTCCTGCCATAGGCGTTGAGCGCCACGGCGCGCTCGACGCGCGCGCCCATGTCTCTGCACAGGCCGAGGAAGTCCTTGATGGTGCAGAGATGGATGTTCGGCGTGTCGTACCAGCGATCCGGCAGATTGTCGGTTTGCGGCATCTGGCCGCCGAACAGGAGCTGGGTGCGCACGCGCCAATGACCGAAATTCGGAAAGGACACCACGGCGCGCTTGCCGATGCGCAACAGCTGCTCGAGCACATGGCGCGGCGAATAGGTCGCCTGGATGGTCTGCGACAGAATGGCGAAGTCGAAGGCGAGATCGGGGTAATAGACGAGGTCGGCGTCTGCGTCGCCCTGAATGACGGATAGACCCTGCGCCACGCAGGAATTCACGCCCGCCTGGCTCAGCTCGATGCCGCGGCCGTCGACGCCTTGCTTTTCCGCCAGCAGGCGCAGCAGCGTGCCGTCGCCGCAGCCGACATCGAGCACGCGCGCGCCGGGCGTCACCATCTCGGCGATGAGCAGAAGATCGACGCGGCTCGTGTCGGTGGCGCGGATGGCCTGCGAGGGCACGTTGAGGTTCACGGCAGCCATCCTTCCGCTCCCGCAATCCCCCGCTTCGCCGCCCCCGCGCTCAGGAAGCCGCGGATCGTGTCGAACAGCTCCGGCTCATGCAGAAGGAACGAGTCATGGCCGTTCTCGGTCTTGAGCTCGACGAAGCTCACATTGGCTGCGACCGCATTCAGCGCGTGCACGATCTCACGGCTCTTTTCCGTTGGGAACAGCCAGTCGCTGGTGAAGGAGATGAGGCAGAAGCGGGTCTTGGTGCCGGCGAAGGCATTGGCGAGCACCCCGCCATGGTCCAAGGCGAGATCGAAATAGTCCATGGCGCGGGTGATGTAGAGATAGGAGTTGGCGTCGAAGCGGTCGACGAAGCTCAAGCCCTGATGGCGCAGATAGCTCTCCACCTGGAAGTCGGCGTCGAAGCCGAAGGTGACCTTCTCGCGGTCCTGGAGGTTGCGGCCGAACTTGTTGTGCAGCGCGTCGTCGGACATGTAGGTGATGTGCGCGGCCATGCGCGCCACGGCGAGACCCTTGCGCGGGTTCCTGCCCTCTTCGAGATAGCGGCCCTGGCACCAATCGGGATCGGCCATCACCGCCTGTCGGCCGACTTCGTGGAAGGCGATGTTCTGCGAGGAATGGCGCGCGGAGCATGCGATCGGCACCGCCGAGAACACGCGGTCCTTATAGGTCGCGGCCCATTCCAGCACCTGCATCCCGCCCATCGAGCCGCCGAGCACCGAGAGCACGTCGGGGATGCCGAGATGATCGAGCAGGCGCGCCTGCGCCCGCACCATGTCGCCGACAGTGATGACGGGGAAGTCGAGGCCATAGACGCGCCCCGTGGCTGGATTGATCGAGCTCGGCCCGGTCGAGCCCATGCACCCGCCGATGATGTTGGGGCACAGCACGAAATAGCGGTTGGTGTCGATCGGTTTGCCGGGACCGACCATGGTGTCCCACCAGCCGGGCTTGCCGGTGACGGGATGGATGTTGGCGACGTGCTGATCGCCGGTCAGCGCATGGCAGACCAGAACCAGGTTCGACTTAGCGGCATTGAGGGTGCCATAGGTCTGATAGGCGATGGAGAACGGCGCAAGCTTGGCGCCGCAATCGAGCGGCAGAGGCTCGTGCGCCGGAAAGTGCACGATCTCGCTTTGCGGGTTCGTGATTTGCGCGAGCCGCAAAGAATGGTCGCTTACGGCTTGCGCGGTCTGGGTCTCGCTCATCGTCCTATGCCTAGCTCCGCCACGCTTCGCCGGTGACACGTCCCGCTTCCTCTCGCTCCGTCATTGCGGCGTGAAGCCGGAATTCAGACGATGCCTGGTTCAGCGCCTGTTGCCTTGGATACCGGCTTTCGCCGGTATGACGGCGAAAGGTAACGAAGACTGCACAATTCGGCGTTAGCTAGGAGCTTGACGGTGAAAGTCAATCTTTTCTTTGCCTTGCCGCACGGAATGGGCCTATGAGAGGCCCTTCGCCAGACCCTCCGAGGAGCAAGACCAGATGGCCGCCACCCGTGGCCCGCGCCCCCGTCCAGGCGTTCTCGACATCGCGCCTTACGTGCCGGGCACGAGCGCGCTCCCCGGCGCGCGTCCGGTGATCAAGCTCTCCTCGAACGAGACCCCGTTCGGGCCCTCGCCGCGCGCGCTCGAGGCTTATCATGCCGCTGCCTCCTCGCTGTCGCGCTACCCTGACGGCTCGTCCCGGCCTTTGCGAGAAGCGATCGCGGCCTTTTATGGCCTCGATCCGGTTCGCATCATCTGCGGCGCAGGCTCCGACGAGCTGCTCAATCTGCTCGCTGCCGCCTATCTCGGCCCCGGCGACGAGGCGATCTACAGCGCCCATGGTTTCCTCGTTTACAAGATCGCGATCATGGCGCGGGGCGCAACGCCGGTCGCGGCACCCGAGACCGAGCTCACGGCGAATGTCGATGCGATCCTCGCCAGCGTCAGCCCGCGGACGTGTCTTGTTTTCATCGCCAACCCCAATAACCCGACCGGCACGTATCTTCCCTTCGACGAGGTCAAGCGCCTGCGCGAAGCGTTGCCGGACGACGTGCTTCTCGTCCTCGATGCCGCCTATGCCGAATATGTGCGGAAGAACGACTACGAGTCGGGCATCGAGCTTGTCGCCACATCACACAACACGGTGATGACGCGGACCTTCTCCAAACTCTATGGCCTCGCCTCGCTCCGCATCGGCTGGGCCTATTGCCCGCCTTCCGTCGCCGATGCGCTGAACCGGATCAGGGGCCCGTTCAATGTCTCGGGGCCGGCGATGGCGGCGGGGGTCGCGTCGCTCGAAGATCAACCCTGGGCGCAGCGTGCCGTCGAACATAACGAGGTCTGGCGTGGGCGCCTGACCGAGGCCTTTTCCGGCATCGGGCTTGGCGTGACGCCGAGCGCGGCCAATTTTCTCCTGCTCAATTTCCGCAAAGGGAACGGCAGATCGGCGCCGGAGGCCGACAAGTTCCTGCATGAGCGCCGCATCATCTTGCGGCGCATCGAGGAATATGGCCTGCCTCACGCTTTGCGCATGACCATCGGCACAGAGGAGGAGAACCGCGCCGTGCTCGACGCGCTCACCTCCTTCATGGGCGGAAACGGCGCATCCCGCCGATGACGAAGCCTCTGTTCGACAGGATCGCCGTCATCGGGATGGGGCTGATCGGCTCGTCGATAGCGCGGGCCGCGTGCGCACGAGGCGCGGTGCGCGAGATCGTAACGACCGCGCGTTCGCCCAAGACGCGCAAGCGCGTCGTCGAGCTTGGCCTCGCTGACAAAGTCGTCGAGACCAACGCCGAGGCGGTCAAGGGCGCCGATCTCGTCATTGTCTGCGTTCCGGTCGGCATCTGCGGCGCCGTCGCCGAGGAGATTGGCCCGCATCTTGCGCCGGGCGCGACGGTCTCGGATGTGGGATCGGTCAAGCGCTCGGTCGTTCGCGACATGGGCACGCATCTGCCGAAGAACGTTCATTTCGTGCCGGCGCATCCGGTCGCGGGCACGGAGCATTCCGGCCCCGATGCGGGCTTCGCCGAGCTGTTCATGAACCGGTGGTGCATCCTGACGCCGCCCGAAGGCACCGACGCCGAGGCGGTGGACAGGCTCGCCGCGTTCTGGCGCCTGCTCGGCGCCAAGGTCGAGATCATGACGGCGGAGCACCATGACATCGTGCTCGCCATCACCAGCCACGTGCCGCACCTCATCGCCTACAACATCGTCGGCACCGCGGCCGACATGGAAGAGGTCACCCAGTCCGAGGTCGTCAAATTCTCGGCCGGCGGCTTCCGCGACTTTACCCGCATCGCCGCCTCAGATCCGGTGATGTGGCGCGACGTGTTCCTCAACAACAAGGAGGCGGTGCTGGAGATGCTCGGCCGATTCTCCGAGGACCTCGCCGCGCTTCAGCGCATGATCCGGTGGGACGACGGGCCAGCGCTCGAAGCGTTGTTCACCCGCACGCGCGCCATCCGCCGCGGGATCATCGAGGCCGGCCAGGATACGGAGGCCGCCGATTTCGGGCGGCCCCACGGCCACGACGACTAGAGGTCATGGCTGAGCTTTGGGTGTTCGGCTACGGCTCGCTGATGTGGCAGCCGGGCTTTGCTTTCAGCGAGCGGGCGCCTGCGGCGCTGATCGGCGCGCACCGGTCGCTTTGCATCTATTCCTTCCATCATCGCGGCACGCTCGAGCACCCCGGTCTCGTGCTCGGGCTCGACGAGGGAGGCGCGTGCCGCGGCATCGCATTTCGCGTGGCAAGCGGCGCCGAAGACGAGACCGTCGCCTATTTGCGCGAACGTGAACAGGTGACCGAAGTCTATATCGAGAGGCGAGCGCCGATCACCCTGCTCGACGGCTCAGGCCGCGAGCGCGAAGCACTGTGCTACATGGCCGACCGGGGGCACCCGCAATATGCCGGGCGGCTTTCGCTGGAGAGACAGTCGGACCTCGTGCGATCGGCGACGGGGCTCGCAGGCAGGAATATCGACTATGTGCTGAACACGGTGCGCCATCTCGAAGAGGTGGGCATTCACGACGTCGAGCTTGCGGCGCTCGCAAAACGCCTCGCCGACATCTCGGGTGCACCAGAGCGCTGAGTCATGGGAAGAGGTCCGCAGGCGGACCGTCCGCCGGCGCTTACGTCTCTTCCTTGACGTCGAGCACCTGACGGCCGCGATAGCGGCCCGATTTCGGGTCGATGTGATGCGGCCGGCGGAGCTCGCCGGACTCCTTGTCCTCGACATAGGTGGGAGCCTGAAGCCGATCGTGGCTCCGCCTGTTGCCCCGCTTCATGCGCGAGACTTTTCTTTTGGGAACGGCCATGTGTAAGACCCTGATGAACGGACCCGCGCGGGAGGCGCGTCGTCGAAGCCCGCCCTTATAGGGGCAATCGCCGGGGCTGGCCAGGGCCGAAGGCAAAAAACCGCATCAATGCGGGGGCAGGACGCAAGCCGAGCGCGGGGCCATGATCGGCAAGCGGCTCTCGATGGCCCTTGCCACGAGCAGCATGCGCCGGCTTGGTTTCGCCGGATTCCTGAACCGCGGATTTGGCAGCGCCGCCACCAGAAGGATCGCCTCGCGGCGGGTGAGGTCTGCGGCGCTCTTGCGAAAATAGTAGCGGCTTGCGGCATCGACCCCGAACACCCCCGGGCCGAACTGGGCGATATTGAGATAGACCTCCATCATCCGCGGCTTAGGCCACAGGGCCGACATCAGATAAGCGAGCGGCACCTCGATCGCCTTGCGCACATAGCTTCGCCCGCTCCACAGATAGAGGTTCTTGGCGGTCTGCATCGGGATCGTGCTCGCGCCGCGAAAGGCCCCAAGACCGCCGCCTTCGTCTATCGCTTCTTTCACGGCACTCCAATCGACGCCCCAATGGGCGCAGAAGCGGCCGTCCTCGCTCGAAATCGCCGCCAAGGGGAGCGCCCGCGACATGTCTTCGAGCGCCATCCAATCGTGGCGGAGCGTGGAGCCCCTCAGCTTCTCCACCAGCATCACCGGCGTGATCGGCGGATTGATGAAACGAAAGACGACGATGGAAAGGAGGACGAGGGCAGCAAGGACCACGAAAACGCGCGCGATGCGCCTGAGCCAGGGATGCTTCATTCGTCTCCTGCTGCGCTTTCGCGTGCGCTCGCCTGAGACCGCTTGGATCGCCATGACTCGGCCTTGTACCTCCGGGTTGCCGCCTCAAGCAACGTCGTATTAGGGTAACGATTACCGATCCTTTTGCGGCAAAGCGCCGCTGCTGTTTCATCTCCCCTATGTCCTTCCTTGCAGAGCTTAAACGCGTGGCCGGCGCCGTCGAGAGAGGCCTCGACCGCCTGCTCGCGAAGCCGGGCGCCTCGCCAGAGAGCCCCCGACTCGCGGAGGCCATGCGCTATGCCACGCTCGGTGGCGGCAAGCGCCTAAGGCCTTTCCTGCTCGTCGAATCGGCGGGGCTGTTCGGCGTCAGCGAGGAGCAGGCCCTGCCTGCCGCCACGGCGCTCGAATGCGTCCATTGCTACTCGCTGGTGCATGACGACTTGCCGTCCATGGACGACGACGCGGTCCGCCGCGGACGCCCGACCCTTCACATCGCCTTCGACGAGGCGACAGCCATCCTCGTCGGCGATGCACTTCAGACGCTCGCTTTCGAAGTCTTGAGCGATCCGAGCGCGCATCCCGACCCCGCCATTCGCGCCGAGCTCGTCTTCCTTCTCGCCAAGGCCGCCGGCTGGCAGGGCATGGCAGAGGGCCAGGCGCTCGATCTCAGCGCCGAGCGGCGGGGCTTCGGGCCTGCCGCGATTGCCGCCCTGCAGGCGCTCAAGACCGGGGCGTTGTTCCGCTTTGCCTGCGAAGGGGGAGCGGTGCTTGGCCGCGCGACCCCCTCGGAACGCCAGGCGCTCGTTGCCTATGCTTCAGCCTTTGGCCAAGCCTTCCAGCTCGCCGACGATCTGCTCGACGCGGAAGGCGATGCGGCGTCTCTCGGCAAGGCGGTGGCCAAGGATGCCGGCCTCGGCAAAGCCACGCTCGTCGCCCGCCTTGGGCCCGATGCCGCGCGGAAGCGGCTCGGGGCGTTGTTGCATGAAGCCGAGGCCGCGCTTGCGCCCTTCGGCGATCGGGCCGAAGTCTTGCGGGAACTGGCCCGCTTCATCGCTACGCGGAAGATTTGAAAAAAGGACGCTGGGGAATTCAATCTCGTCATGGCCAAGCCCAATCGAACCAAGTCCGAACCGCGCGACGGCAAGAAGACGCGCCCGTGGCTTATCCGCTTCGTGCTCGCGCACAAGCGGTTGTTCGGCAGCATCGCGATCGGGCTCCTGGTCTTCTTCTTGCTGCTGCCGCTCCGGGGTGACCTGCCGGTGCCACGCGGCTTCTTCGCCTGGGACGTCGGTGTCATGTGCTTTCTCGCATCGGTCTATTGGATGGTCTGGCACTCTGATGCGGCCATGGTCCGCCGGCAGTCGGCGATGCAGGACGAGGGCCGCAATCTGGTGCTCATCGGCGCGATCGGCGCCGTCGTCATTAGCGTCGCCGTGATTTTGGTTTGGCTCAGCGGGGAGATGAGCACAGGCCAAGCGCCGACGCGCGATCTCGTGCTTGTATTTCTGACCATCCCCCTGTCGTGGATGCTCATCCACACCATCTTCATGCTGCATTACGCGCACGAGTATTACGCCGCGCATCGCGGCGCCGGCGGCGGCTTGCGTTTTCCCGGCGACGACCAGCCCGACTATTGGGACTTCGTATATTTCGCCTTGGGCATCGGCATGGCGGCGCAAGTCGCCGACGTGGAGGTGACGTCGAAGCCGTTCCGCCGCATCGTGATGATTCACAGCATCGTCTCCTTCGTTTTCAACGTGACCCTGATCGCCATGACGGTGAGCATCATCGGCGACGCAATTTCCGCGAATAGGCCGCGCTAGAGATCGACCCCCCGGCATTCCCATCCCTACTCCGCCGCGTCCCGGCCCGCGCCCCGGCCGAAGCGCCGCTCGATATAGTCGAGCACCATCTGCTTGAACTCTGCGGCGGCGCCAAGCCCGCGCAAGGTCGCGGCCTTTTTGCCGTCGATGAAGACCGGCGCAGCCGGCGCCTCTCCCGTGCCGGGAAGCGAGATGCCGATATCGGCATGCTTCGATTCGCCGGGTCCGTTGACGATGCAGCCCATCACCGCGACCGAGAGGGTCTCCACTCCGGGATAGCGGCGCTTCCACACCGGCATCTCGTTGCGGATAAAGTCCTGAATGTCGCGGGCAAGCTCCTGGAAGGTGGTCGAAGTGGTGCGCCCGCAGCCGGGGCAGGCCGCGACCACCGGCACGAAGCTCCTTAAGCCCATGCTCTGCAGCAGCTCCTGCGCCACCTTCACTTCGAGGGTGCGGTCGCCGCCGGGCTCGGGCGTGAGCGAGATGCGAATGGTGTCGCCGATCCCCTGTTGCAGCAGCACGCCGAGCGCCGCCGACGAAGCGACGATGCCCTTCGACCCCATGCCCGCTTCTGTCAGCCCGAGATGGAGCGCAAGCTCGGATCGCGCCGCGAGCATGGAATAGACCGCTATCAGATCCTGCACCGCGCTCACCTTGGCCGAGAGGATGATGCGGTCGGCCCCGAGCCCGAGCTCCATGGCGCGGTCGGCGCTGAGCAGCGCCGATTGAACGATCGCCTCGTGCATCACCGCGCGCGCGTCCTTGGGCTCGGCAAACGTCGCGTTCTCGTCCATCAGCCGCGTGAGCAGGTCCTGATCGAGGCTTCCCCAATTCACCCCGATCCGCACCGCCTTGCCGTTGCGGAGCGCGATCTCGATGATCTCGGCGAATTGCCTGTCGCGCTTGTCCTTGAAGCCGACATTGCCGGGATTGATGCGGTATTTGGCGAGCGCCTCCGCGCAAGCCGGGTGCTCGCGCAACAGCGTGTGGCCGTTGTAATGAAAATCGCCGATGAGCGGCGCCTCGACGCCGAGCCGGTCGAGCCGCTCCTTGATATGAGGCACGGCAGCGGCCGCCTCGGCGCGGTCGACAGTGACGCGGACAAGCTCCGAGCCCGCGCGCGCAAGCGCCACGACCTGCGCTGCCGTGGAGTCGATATCGGCCGTGTCGGTATTGGTCATCGACTGCACGACAATGGGCGCCGTGCCGCCGACCGTGACGTTGCCGATCCTCACCGGAATTGCGCGCCGCCGCGCCTTCGTCTCCATGGGGTCAGGATACATCACATTTGCGAAAGCCGCGCCAGCATCGGCGTCCTAGCTTTTCGCCCGCTTGCCCGCTCAATCTAGGCTTTGCGCCAAAGAGCGAGGGCGAGGTCGGCGAGGAGCGCCGCAGATGCGACGCCCGCAACGGCGAAGAGCGCGGTCGCGGCATCTGCCACGCGGTCTGCGGTCAGCGCCTGAAGGGACTCCAGGACGATGGCCAGGGGGATGAGGGCCGCGGCGACCGCCATCGGCCGGCGCGTTGCGACTGAGAACAGGGCGGCGAGAACAAAATAGGCGAGGAAATGCTCGGCGAGCCAATGCAACCCGAGCCTCACCTGCCAGCCCGCGGGAACGAGCGAGGCGAGGGCAATCGCCGCAAGCAGCATGGCGCCGCCTAGCGCGACCCAACGCGAGACTGGGGGAGACGCCATCCTTCGTGATATAGTTCAGCTATGGTCAAAACGCTGCAAAAAGCCATCGCCGAGGTGGCCTCCCTGCCTGACGCCGACCAGGAAGAGATCGGGCGCAAGCTGCTCACGCATGTCGAGAAGTTGCGCCGGCTGCGCGCCGACCTTGATGCGGGCATTCGGTCTCTCGACGAGGGCAAGGGCAAGCCTATCGATATAGAACAGTTTATTGAGACGATGAACCGGGACCATGGCCGCTCGTAAGCGGCCGGTCGTCTGGTCGCCGGAGGCTGAAACTGACCTAGCTGACATTTGGGGCTTCTACATGGAGGTCGCAGGCCCACAAGTGGCCGAAAGCAGAGTCCGCGGAATCGGCAAGGCCTGCATGACGTTAGAAGAGCATCCGCTTGTTGGCCGCGCGCGCGACGAAGTCGGACCCGGGCTTCGATCTGTGCTCGTCAGTCCTCACGTCGTCTTTTACCGAGTCAGTGGCGACATCGCTCAGATTATTCGCGTCCTTGATGGGCGCCGCGACATCGAGGACATTTTTGCCGACGGCTGAGACAACAGGGCCGCGGTAATTGCCTCGAGCTCCGTCGCTGAAGATCACGCCTCCAGGTGCCGGCGCGGAACGATGTTCCAAATGAGACCGCCGCGCACCCCGAGCAGGATGGAGAGAAGGTAGACGGCGCCGGAGAGCAGGATGATCGCGGGTCCTGTCGGCAGATCGGCATAATGAGAGAGGAGCAGGCCCGAGACACTCGCGGCAACGGCACAGCCGATCGCGACCAGGACGAGCCCCGTCACATCCTCGGCCCAGAATCGCGCGGTCACGGCGGGAAGGATCATGATGCCGACCGCGAGCAGCGTGCCGAGCGCCTGGAATCCCGCCACCAGGTTGAGCACGACAAGCGCCAGGAAAATCAGATGGGTCGGCGAGCTCCAGCCGCTCGCCGCGCGCAGGAATTGAGGATCGAAGCATTCGAGCACGAGCGGGCGGTAGATGACCGCAAGCACGATGAGCGACAGCGTGGCGATCGCCGCGACGAGAAGGAGTGCCGCGCCGTCCAGCGCAAGCGCCGCGCCGAACAGCACGTGCATGAGATCGATATCGCTGCCACTCAACGAGACGATCAAAACGCCCGTCGCAAGCGAGACGAGATAGAAGCCGGCGAGGCTCGCGTCCTCCTTGAGCAGGGTTGAACGGGCGACGAGGCCGGCCGCAAGCGCCACGGCAAGCCCGGCGACAAGGCCTCCGAGCGACATGGCAAGGGGCGACAGGCCGAAGAGAAGATAGCCGATGGCCACGCCGGGAAGCACGGCATGGCTCACGGCGTCGCCCATCAGGCTCATCCGCCGCAACATGAGGAACACGCCGATCGGCGGCGCGCTGAGAGAGAGAGCGAGGCACCCGGCGAGCGCCCGGCGCATGAAGGGGAGCTCGACGAAAGGATCGATGACTGCGTCGATCATGCCGGCTGCCGCTCGCGCGTGGTTTCGTCGCGCTCGCAGATTTTGGCATGCTCGTCGAAAGCCTCGACCAGCTGCCGCGATTTGGCGAGGTTGGCAGGCGTTACGACTTTGCGCGTCTCGCCCCAAGCCACCACTTCGCGCGCCAGGAGCAGCGTGTCGGGAAAATGCGCGCGTACCTGCTCGATGTCGTGCAGCGCGGCGAGAACGGTGCGACCTTCGCCATTCCAGCGCTGGATCAGCGCGACCAGGTCGGCGATGGTCTTGCTATCGACGGCGCGGAACGGCTCGTCGAGCAGGATGATGGCGGCGTCTTGCAGGAGCAGGCGCGCGAACAGCATGCGCTGGAACTGGCCGCCCGAGAGCGCGCCGATGAGGCGATCGGAGAACTCCTGCAATCCGACCGTGTGAAGCGCGCGCGCGACCTCATCTCCGTACTGCCGGTCGAGACCAAGCCAGGCGCCGATCTTGCGCCAAAGCCCCATGGCCGCGCAGTCGAACACCGTGATGGGAAAGTGCCGGTCGATCTCGATCTGTTGCGGGAGATAGGCGATTCCCGGCCTTTTCAGACCGCCGAGCTTGATGCTTCCGCTGAGCGGCCGAAGCTCGCCGGCGATGCCCTTGAGCAGGGTCGACTTGCCGGCGCCGTTCGGGCCGATGACGGCAAGCAGCGCGCCCGCCTCGACGTCGCCTGTGATGTGATGGATGGCCGGATGCCGGTCGTAGCCGAGCGTCACGTCGCGGAAGGAAATCGCCGGCACTCTCGCCATGCTCACCTCAAGGCCCACAACACGGCGCCCCAAATGAGTGCCGAGGCGGCGGCAACGACGAGGAGCCGCGCCATGAGCGAGAGCCTGAGCAGCGAGATGCGGCTCGCCGCAGCGCGGGTTGCCGCGATGCGGCTTGCGGCCGTAACGCCCACCGGGGAACGCTCTGGCACGGCGGCGCGATCGGTCGCGACCAGCGCCACATGAGAGTGAAGCTCCACCTGCTGCTCCGAAGGCATCGCCTATCCTCTTGCCGTAACGTGATGCCTAGGCACGGCAGGCCTCGCACAGACCTGCGATCTCGACCGTCACCTGTTCGGGAAAGATTTCGTCCGGCGCGAGAGAGAGCAGCGCCGCCTGGTCCGCATCGGCGAGCGGAATCTCGACGACCCTCTCGCACCGGCGGCAAATGGCGAAAGCGAATTTGCCGTCGCAGGCGCCATGGCCGCAGGCGATGAAGGCCGCGCGCGACTGAAGCCGATGCACCATGCCTTTCTGCATCAGCTCGTTGAGCGCGCGATAGACGGTCGGCGGATGGGAAATCCCTGCCCCCCTCACCCGGTCGAGGATGGCATAGGCGCTCATCGGCTCCTTGGCCTTGCGCAGGCATTTGAGGATTTCGCTCTGGTTACGCGACATCTTGGGCTGGTGGTGATGTGGGGCGGCTCGCATAGTGATGATATAACATAACATCCCTTGCTCCCGTCAAGCCGTCCTTCGGCGCCACGCCAAGTCCCTCAGCAACCGCCGAGGAAGGTCATAAGAAATACATGGCCGCGGGCTGCAACGGTTGTCATGGCGGCGGAGGCGGTGGCGGCATGGGTCCGCCGCTGACCAACCAGGTGTGGATCTACGGCAAGGACGATGACACCTTGTTCCGTTTGATCGCGCTCGGCTCCGACGCGCTGAAGAAGCAAGGTTACACGCGCAAGGGTTCTGAGAACGTGGTCGGCCCGATGCCACCTTTCGGCGGGATCGTCAAATCCGACGATGATCTGTGGAAGATCATCGCCTGGGTGAGGTCGGTCAATCCATCCTCGGCTGAGGGCTCGTCGGCATCGGCAGCCCACTGATACGCGGGAAGCTCTTGATCCGCGCATGAACCGGGCGTCCAATGCGGCCATGTCCGGCCGCATCGAGATCGTCGAGGGCGACATCACCAGGCTCGACGTCGACGCCATCGTCAACGCCGCCAATAAGGGCCTGTTCGGCGGCGGCGGTGTCGACGGCGCTATTCATCGTGCCGCCGGACCCGAATTGAGGGACGCTTGCGCTGAGCTTGGCGGTTGCGAGACGGGCGAAGCCAAGATCACGCCCGGCTTTCGCCTCAAGGCCCGCTATGTGATCCACACTGTCGGACCCGTCTGGGGCGGCGGCGAGCGCGGCGAGGACGGTCTGCTCGCCAATTGTTATCGGAACAGCTTCAGGCTCGCATCGGAGCACAACCTCGTGTCGATCGCTTATCCCGCCATCTCGACCGGGGCCTACGGTTTTCCGCCTGAGCGCGCGGCAATGATCGCCCTTCGCACCGTCTCCGCCGCGCTCGAAGGAGACGCGCGC
>Ga0187892_10001606_pt1 | contig 50512 bp, 40 predicted proteins | sample MA1701073metaG_FD_139345 | JGI IMG/M metagenome (GOLD analysis project Ga0187892, IMG submission 139345) | Bio-ooze microbial communities from a basaltic lava cave in the Kipuka Kanohina Cave System on the Island of Hawaii, USA - MA170107-3 metaG ...
GTCCGCCACTCGCCGCCAGGTATTGCTACCCGCGCTGCCGTTCGACTTGCATGTGTTAGGCATGCCGCCAGCGTTCAGTCTGAGCCAGGATCAAACTCTTCAGTTAAGACTTCACGAGCCCCGAAGGACCCGAATTCTCTGAGAGCGACCCCAACCAAAGAACGTAGCTATAGAACTACTGTCTTTCTTGGAGCGCCTTTGAAACTTGGACGATCACGTCCACCAGGCGCCCACACAAGTCACCTGCGCACGCTGTCAAAGATCCTTCCCCTGCCGAAGCATTCTGGTGACCTTTCGTCGCCAGCCGGGCACCGCCCGAGGGAGCCGCGCATTATAGGGCCCTTTCCTGTCCCGTCAACATCTCGATGCTGAACGGACAACGACGCGGAGAAGCGGCCCCGGTGCGGGGCGCGCATCCTATCGACATCGCCCACCGAGGGGAAGCCCTTGCCGCAGACCCTAGAATCCATGCGGGCTTCAGCCCTGCTCGCGAAACGCACGCATCCATGACGCATGCCCTCGACCTCCCTGTCGAGCCTGCTCGGCGCATCGTCGAGCTCGCCGATCAGTGCGTGAAATGCGGGCTCTGTCTGCCGCATTGCCCGAGCTATCGCGTGCGTGGCGAGGAAGGCGAGTCGCCGCGGGGACGGATCGCGTACGCGAAGGCGCTCGCCACCGGCATGATCGGGACCGAAGGCGCGATCGCCGCGCATCTCGACGGCTGTCTCGCATGCGGAGCGTGCGAGATCGTCTGTCCCTCCAAGGTGTCGTATCTCCCGCTCGTCATCGCGTCGCGTGCCCGCGGCGCGCGCACGAAGGCGGCAGCGCGCGCGGCGCGCGCGCTCCGCACGTTCGCGCGGTCACGCCTCGTCTGGCGCCTGCTGCAGCGCGCGCGCGGACTCGGTCGTCTCGCGCCGATGCTGCGCCGCTGGCCACGAGCCGCCGCCGCGCTTGCGTCGTTGCGCGGGCTGCCCGAACCGCACGCGACGCCGCGCAGCCGCCGGTCGATTGCGGCCTCACGCGGAAGCGTCGTGCTGTTCCGCGGCTGCGTCGCGAGCGCAGTCGATGCAGACACGCACGAGGCCGCTGCCCGCGTGCTCGCGACGCTCGGCTACGAGATCGTCGTACCCGACCTGCCGCACTGCTGCGGCGCCCTCGCCGCGCACGCGGGAGCCGTGGTGGAAAGCGCGCAGGACGCAGCACGGGCTCGCGACGTGCTCGCGCGCACCGACGCGACGATCGTCGTCTCGAGCGCCTCCGGTTGCGCACGCCACGTGCGCGAGGCCGCAGCAGCTGCGGGGCTCTCGGCGAGCGACGTGCTGGAGCTCATCGCGCGCGAGCTCGACAGCGGGTTCAAGCTGCGCCCCGTTGCGCGTCGCGTCGCGCTGCTCCTGCCCTGCACCCAGCGTGACGCCGGCGGCGATGTCGCGCTGCGCTCGCTGCTCGCGCGGATTCCCGCGCTCGAACTCCACGTGCTGCCGCTGCAACCGCGCTGCTGTGGCGCGGCCGGCACCTACTTCGTGGAACAACCCGAGGTCGCACGCGCGCTGCGCGACGAGCGGCTCGACCAGATCGCCGCGCTCGCGCCGGATCTCGTCTTGACGACGAACGTCGGTTGCCGCATTCATCTGCAGGCGGGCTTGCGCGCGCGCGGCATGTCGCTCGCCGTCGCGCATCCCGTCACTTTGATCGCCGAGGCGATGCGCCCATGACCACCGGACGCGACTTGAGCCGACTCGACCGCGGACTGATCCTCCTGCAGCGTGCGCTGGCAGTTTCCGTGGGGCCCGCACCACCGTCCGCGTCGTACCCGGCGGCCGAGCTCGCCGACGCGACGGTGAGCGACGCTGACCGCGCCCATGCGGCCGGCCTCATGCGCGTCAACCACGCCGGCGAGGTCGCCGCACAAGCGCTCTATCTCGGTCAGGCCGCCGTCGCGCGCGACGAGGAGACGCGTCGCCACTTGCTCGCGGCCGCCGACGACGAGCAGGCGCATCTCGCATGGTGTGCGCAACGGCTCGACGAGCTCGGCAGTACCCCGAGCCGGCTCGACCCGGCGTGGTTCGCAGGCTCGTTCGCCATCGGCGCGCTCGCGGGTCTCGCGGGCGACCGGACGAGCCTGGGCTTCGTCGTCGAGACCGAACGGCAGGTCGAGGCGCACCTCGGCGAGCACCTCGAGCGCCTGCCGGAAGGCGACGCGCGCAGCCGCGCGATCGTCGCGCGGATGCAGGCCGAGGAGGCCGCGCACGGCCGCGAAGCGCTCGCGCGCGGCGGCGCCGAGCTGCGGGCGCCGGTTCCCAGCTTGATGGCCGCTGCCGCGGCCGTGATGAAATGGCTCGCGTACCGCGTCTAGTGCGCGGCGCTAGACGAGGTTGCGGCCGTGGAACAGCTCCTCGATCTCGCGCTTCAACTGCGCTTCGATCCGCGAGCGTTCCTTGAACGAGAGGTCCGAGGCCTGCGCCTCGAACAGGTAGGTGTCGAGGTCGAAGTCCTTCACGTGCATCTTCGTGTGGAAGATGTTCTCCTGATAGACGTTGACGTCGAACATCTCGTACTTCTTCTTGATGTGTTTCGCGAGATAGTCCTGGATCGAGTTGATCCGGTGATCGATGAAGTGCTTCTTGCCCTTCACGTCGCGGGTGAAGCCGCGCACGCGGTAGTCCATGATCACGATGTCGGACTCGAAGCTGTCGATCAGGTAGTTCAACGCCATCAGCGGCGAAATGACGCCGCAGGTCGCGACGTCGATGTCGGCGCGGAACGTCGCGATGCCCTTCTCGGGATGCGTCTCGGGATAGGTGTGGACGGTGATGTGGCTCTTGTCGAGGTGCGCGAGCACGGTCTCGGGGATCACGTCCTTGCCGATCCTCTCGACGATCGGGTGCTCCGAGATCAGGATCGTGACCGACGCGCCCTGCGGGTCGTAGTCCTGCCGCGCGACGTTGAGGATGTTCGCGCCGATCCGCTCCGACACCTCCGTCAGGATCTGCGTCAGACGCTCGGCGTTGTACGCCTCGTCGATGTACTCGATGTACCGGTCGCGCTGCTCGGTCGTGACCGCGTAGCTCATGTCGTAAATATTGAAGCTGAGCGCCTTGGTCAGGTTGTTGAAACCTTGGAGCTTCAACCGCGGGAGTGGCTTGACCATCGCTCGAGCCTCGCTTCGCTGCGTCGCAGCGGGCATGGATGAAAGGGCCGCGGATTATCGGCCCTGGGGCCGCCACCGCAAGTGCCGGATTCTACGCCGCCGCGTCCGATCGGGCGGTGACCGGGCACTGCAGCGGCACCGGCCGACGTGCCGTTTGAATTCCGCGGGCAGGCATCCTATAAACGCCTATCCAGATAGGGGGTAACACTCATGGCGAATGCCGTTGCGGAGCGGCTCGCTGCGCTCGAAGACGCCGCGCCACGCAACATTGCGCCGCCGCTTCTGACGCTCGACGACGCCTCGCTCGCGAAGTTCCTCGCCGTGTGCCACCGCCGCCGCTACCCGTCGAAGACCGCGATCTTCCGGCCCGGCGACCCGGCCACGACGCTCTACTACATCATCGACGGCTCGCTGTCGGTCTCGAGCGAGGACGACGAGGGTCGGGAGCTGATCCTCGCCTACCTCAACAAGGGCGAGTTCATCGGCGAGATGGGTCTCTACATCGATACGCAGCGCCGCGAGGTGCTGGTGCGTTCGCGCACGCCCTGCGAGCTCGCCGAGATCAGCTACGAGCGCCTGTTCAACCTGTTCACGGGTCCGCTGCACGGCGAATGCCCGCGGATCCTGTTCGCGATCGGCTCGCAGCTCACGAAGCGCCTGCTGCACACGAGCCGCAAGGTCTCCCGCCTCGCGTTCATGGACGTCACGGGTCGCGTCGCGCGCACGCTGCTCGACCTCTGCTCCGAACCCGACGCGCTGTCGCACCCGCAGGGCACCCAGATCCGCATCTCGCGCCAGGAAATCAGCCGCATCGTCGGCTGCTCGCGCGAGATGGTCGGCCGCGTCCTCAAACAGCTCGAGGAAGGCGGCAAGATCTCGGTCAAGGGCAAGACGATCGTCGTCTTCGGGACGCGCTGAGCGTCCCGGCGCGGTTTCAGGCGGCAACCTTCCGCCGCGCACGGGCGGGCTTCGGCTCGCGCCAGATCATGTAGACGTCCGAACGCTGGTAGTGCGAGTCGGGCTTCAGCGTGGGCTGGTGCTCGAAACCCATGCTCTCGTAGAGCTTCAGCGCCGGCGTGAGCTTCGAGCTCGACTCGAGGAACAGCGTGCTGCCGCGGCGCTGGCGGTACTCGTCGATCGCCGCGGCGAGGAGCCGGCGTCCGAGCCCCAGCCCCTGATAGCGCTCGTCGACCGCCATTTTCGTGAGCTCGTAGACACCGTCGGACTCGCACTTCAGCGCACAGGTGCCGACGACCTCGTCGTGCACGAGCGCGTAGAAGATCGCACCGCCGGGCTCGAGGATCTCCCGCTCCGGCTCAGAGAGCACGCGGTGATCGATCTCCTCGAGGTAGAAGTATTTGCGCAACCAGGCGGCATTGAGACGGTAGAAGTGCTCGCGCAGCTCGGGCGCGAACGGGACCACGCGGATGGTGGCGCGGTCGCGCTCGGCGCAGCGCGCGAGGATCGCCGGTGCGATCGGCGTCGACTCGAGCTTCGCCTCGAAGCGCGCGAGCGCGGCGAGCAGGTCGGCGTCGAGCCAGTCGGCGACTGTCGCGCGGATCTCGTGCCAGACCGGCTTGAGCTCGCGCAGCTCGGCTTCGGCTTTCGGCGTCAGCGCGAGCACGCGGCGGCGGCGGTCGGCGCGGTCGCTCGCGATCCGGATCCAGCCATCTCGGACGAGCCGCGACGCGAGCTGGCTCACAGCCGAATGGGTCTGGCCGATCGCGACCGCGACTTCGGTCACCGCGAGCGGGCCGCGGTCGTGCAGCAGCCTCAGCACCGGAAACCAGCGCCCCTGCATCTTGGATCCGCGCGCGCGGTAAACCGCGTCGGCGGCGTCGTAGAGCGCGTCGGAGAGCGCCTTGAAGCGGCTGCCCAAGGCCAGCTCGCCCCAGCTTGCAAGGTACGTCATGACGGTGTTCCGTCAGTCGATATGTAAGTGCTAACGTACCGACACATGACGAGCACCGCAAGTGCCCGGTGGGCGCCTCAGACGAACAGATCGCGCAGCGCGGCGCCGGGGTCGGCGGCGCGCATGAAGGTCTCGCCGACGAGGAAGGCGTGAACACCCGCGGCGCGCAGCGTCGCTACGTCGGCGCGCGTGCGAACACCGCTCTCGGTGACGAGCACGCGGTCGGCCGGAACGCACGCGCGCAACGCGAGCGTCGTCTCGAGCGAGACTTCGAACGTGCGGAGGTTGCGGTTGTTGATACCGACCAGAGGCACGTCGTGCGCGAGCGCGCGCTCGAGCTCGATCGCGTCGTGGACCTCGACCAGCACGTCGAGCCCGATCTCGCGCGCGCGGCGGGCGAGGTCCGCGAGCGTGCGGTCATCGAGCGCCGCGGCGATCAGGAGGATGCAGTCCGCGCCGATCGCGCGTGCCTCGTGCAGCTGGTACGCGTCGATCGTGAAGTCCTTGCGCAGCACGGGCAGTGCGCAGGCGGCGCGCGCGGCCTCGAGATGCGTCTCGTCGCCCTGGAAGAAATCGCGGTCGGTCAGCACCGAAAGACACGCGGCACCGCCGCGCTCGTAGCTGCGCGCGATCGCCACGGGATCGAAATCCGCCCGGATCACGCCCTGCGACGGCGAGGCCTTCTTGATCTCGGCGATGACCGCGGCCTCGCCGCGCGCGACTTTCGTGGCGAGCGCGCGGGCGAAGCCGCGCGGCGCCGTCGCGCGCGCGATGCGCGCATCCACCGTGGCGATCGGTGTCGCAGCGCGACGCGCCGCAACCTCCTCGCGCTTGCGCGCGAGGATCCGCTCGAGGACGTCGCTCATGCCGTGACCGCCGCGAGACGGCGCGTGGTCGCGACGAACGCGTCGAGCTTCGCGCGCGCGCCGCCGCTCGCGAGCGCTTCCTTCGCGCGTGCGATGCCGCTCGCGAGATCGGACGCGACGCCCGCGACGTAGAGCGCCGCGCCGGCGTTGAGCGCGACGATGTCGCGCGCGACGCCGGGCCGGTTCTCGAGCGCCTCGAGCACGCGCGCCTTCGAATCCTGCTCGTCCGCGACGCGAAGGTTGCGGCTCGACGCCATCGAGAAGCCGAGCTCCTCGGGATGCAGCTCGTACTCTCGCAGCTTGCCGCCGACGAGCTCTCCGACCATCGTCGCGGCACCGAGCGAGATCTCGTCCATGCCGTCTCTGCCCCAGACGACCAGCGCGCGCTCGGTGCCGAGCCGCTCGAGTGCCCGGAGCTGGATCCCGACGAGGTCGGGATGAAACACGCCCATCAGGATGCTGGTTGCGCCGGCCGGATTCGTGAGCGGGCCAAGGATGTTGAAGATCGTCCGGACACCCATCTCGCGCCGCACCGGCGCGACGTGCTTCATCGCGGGATGGTGGTTAGGCGCGAACATGAAGCCCAGGCCGGTCGCGGCGATGCACTCGGCGACCGCCGCGGGCGGCAGATCGATTGCGGCGCCGAACGCCTCGAGCACGTCGGCGCTGCCCGACTTCGAGGAGACGCTGCGGTTACCGTGCTTCGCGACGTGCGCACCGGCCGCGGCCGCGACGAACATCGACGCGGTCGAGATGTTGAACGTGTGCGCGCCGTCGCCGCCCGTTCCGACGATGTCGACGAAGTGCGGATAGCGCGGCGTCTCGACGCGCTCGCAGAGCTCGCGCATCACGCGTGCCGCGCCGGTGATCTCGCCGATCGTCTCCTTCTTGACGCGCAGCCCCGTAATGATCGCGGCGACCATCGTCGCCGAGACGTCGCCGCGCATGATCTGCCGCATCAGATCGACCATCTCGTCGTGGAAGATCTCGCGGTGCTCGATGGTGCGCTGGAGCGCTTCTTGTGGCGTGATCGGCATGGAGAACGTTGGAGGCACTGGGTCGCGGCTTGCGCCGGGGATGACGGCGAAGGGACGGTCGCTGCACGCGGCCCGGTCAGGCCGCCTTGCGCAACGGCGCGACGAAGTTGCGCAGCAGATCCTTGCCGTGCGTCGTCAGGATCGATTCCGGGTGGAACTGTACGCCTTCCACCGCGAGCGTCCGGTGGCGCAGGCCCATGATCTCGTCGAGCTCGCCGCGCTCGTCGAGCGTCCAGGCCGAGACCTCGAGACAATCAGGTAGCGACGCGCGCTCGACCACGAGCGAGTGGTAGCGCGTCGCCTCGAACGGATTCGGGAGCCCGGCGAATACGCCGCGGCCATCGTGGTGGATCATCGAGGTCTTGCCGTGCATGATCTTCTTCGCGCGGACGACCTCGCCGCCGAACGCCTGGCCGATGCTCTGGTGCCCGAGGCAGACGCCGAGAATCGGAAACCGCCCCGCGAACCGCTCGATCAGCGCGAGCGAGATGCCCGCCTCGTTCGGCGTGCACGGTCCGGGCGAGATGACGATCTGCGAGGGCTCGAGCGCGGCGATCTCGTCGACGCCGATCGCGTCGTTCCGATAGACACGCACGTCTTCACCGAGCTCGCCGAGGTACTGGACGAGGTTGTAGGTGAAGCTGTCGTAGTTGTCGATCATGAGCAGCATGGCGGAACCTTTCTGCTCGCCGGACGGCCTAGTTGCACCGCCGGGCGGACGTACACGTTAGCGCAATCGTCGGAGCGCGTCACAGCCCGCTCGCCGCCTGCGCGACGGCGCGGAACAGCGCGCGGCCCTTGTTCATCGTCTCGTCCCATTCACGCTCGGGATCGGAATCGTGGACGATGCCGGCGCCCGCCTGGACGTGCAGCGTTCCGTCCTGGATCACCGCGGTGCGGATCGCGATCGCGGTATCGGCGTCGCCCCACCAGCCGACGTAGCCGACCGCACCCGAGTAGATATTGCGACGCACGGGCTCGAGCTCCTGGATCACCTCGAGCGCGCGGATCTTCGGCGCGCCCGAGACGGTGCCGGCCGGGAACGTCGCGCGCAGCACGTCGCCGAAGCCGAGCCCGTCCTTCAGCTCGCCTTCGACCTGCGAGACGATGTGCATGACGTGCGAGTAGCGCTCGACGATCATGCGATCGGGCACCGTCACGGTGCCGGTCTTCGCGACCCGGCCGACGTCGTTGCGTCCGAGGTCGATGAGCATGAGGTGCTCGGCGAGCTCCTTCGGATCGGCGAGCAGCTCCTGCTCGAGCGCGATGTCCTCGTCGTGCGTAGCACCGCGCGGACGCGTGCCCGCGATCGGACGCAGCGTGATGCGCCCGGCCTGGAGCCGCACGAGGATCTCGGGCGACGAGCCCACGATCTGCGTGGTGCCGAGGTCGATGAAGTACATGTACGGCGACGGGTTCAGCGCGCGCAGCGCGCGGTAGACGTCGACCGGCCGCGCCGCGAACGGCACCGAGAGCCGCTGCGACAGCACGACCTGGAACACGTCGCCGGCGCGGATGTACGCCTTCGATCGCTCGACCGCAGCGAGGAAGCCCTCGCGCGTGAAACCCGAGACGAAATGCGATTCGTCGAGCGTCGCGGGCGCGAGCGTCTCGGGATAGCTGCGACCCGCATGGCGCAGCCGGAACGCGAGCGCGTCGAGCCGGCGCTGCGCGCGCGCCCAGGCCTGCGGCTCGGACGGATCGGCGTGCACCACGAGGTAGAGACGCCCCTTGAGGTTGTCGAACACCGCGACTTCCTCGGACACCATCAGCACGGCGTCGGGTGTGCCGAGCTCGTCGCGCGTCGACGGCCGCGCGAGCTTGGGCTCGATCCAGCCGATCGTCTCGAAGCCGAAGTAGCCGACCAGCCCGCCGGAGAACGCGGGCAGGCCCTCGAGCCGCGGCACGCGGTACTGCGCCCGCAGCCGGTCGATCTCGGCGAGCGGATCGGCGAGCTCGCGCGTCTCGACGATCTCGCCGTGCGAGCGGACCTCGAGCGTGTGACCGCGCAAAGCGTAGATCCGATTCGCCGGCAACCCGATGATCGAATAGCGACCCCAGGTCTCGCCGCCCTCGACCGACTCGAACAGGTACGCGTACGGCGCGTCGGCGAGCTTCAGGTAGACCGAGAGCGGCGTATCGAGATCGGAAAACACTTCGCGCACGAGCGGGATGCGGTTGTATCCCTCGTCGGCGAGGCGTTGAAAGGCGTCCGGGGTCATCGTGTCGGGCCTGCGGGCGTCGAATCGGCGCGATGTTGGCACGTCTGCGGGGCGCGCCGCCAAGCACCTGATCGAATAAGCGCCTTGCTCAGGCCGGCTCGACGCGGGCGGAGATAAGCCCGAGGGCGAGCACGCGCGGATCGCCGTCGGCTGCGAACGCGTCGGGCAGCACGAGCTCGATGATCGACGGTCGACCGGCGCGGAGCTCGAGCGGGACGCGCAGCACGTGCTCGGCCCGGTCATCGAGCACACGGTCCTCGTGCCAGCGAGCGGCCTTGATCCCGACGCGCTGCCGCTTGCGGCGCGGATCGATGCGCGCGACGACGCGCAGGTGCGCAACGCACGCGGTCGGACCCGCGCGCTCGGCGTCGAGCGCGAACGCGAGCTCGGCGCGCGATCCCTCCGACCATACGCCCCACGGCTCGGGTGCGCTCCAGCCGCAGGCGAGGTATCGATGGCCGTCACCGGACCTGCAGAATTCGACCAGCGCACCCGGTTCCACGGCACAGACGCGCAGCACCTCGGCACGCCGCACGTCGGCCGCGGTGTCCGTGGCGCGGATGATCGGCGTCAGTCCGCGTACGCGACGAAGCTCGTCGATGCGCCCACCGCGCGCGAGGCGCCGGCGCAACACCGCGTCGAGCACGCGTGGCGCGATTCCGAGGCGCGAAAACGTGGCGAGCACGCGGTGCCAGGCGCGCGTCGCGAGAGGACGCGGATTGCGTCGCGCACCGGAAGCCTCGCTGTCGAGAGCGAGGAGACGTGCGCGAAAGCCCGGCTGCGCGAGACGCTGATGGAGCCATTCGTGCTCGCCTGTCGCTGCGGATACGTAGGAGTCCGCTCGGGTGCCCGACGCGATCGTCACGACGGTCGCGACGCCGGTCGACCAGAGTCGATGCCCGCCGCGCCATGCGCGCAACAGGAAATCCTGGGATGGCTCGATGCGACATTCCGACGCGGCGCGCCAGCCCGACAGCGCTTCGTGCAGCTTGCGTGAGAGAAGCCAGCTTGTCGCGGGCGTCGCGCGGTCGATCTGCCGCGGGTCGTAGCGACCGTCGCGCGCGAGGCTGTCGACGGTGACGCCGAGAGGTGCGTGCCGCGCTTCGTGCGAACCGTTGACCGGGTGGATAGTGATGTTCGGGCTGAACACGAGATCCGCAGCGCGCGCGTCGAGCGTGTCGACGGCGATCGCGAGGTGGTCGGGGAACCACAGGTCGTCGTGGTTGAGGAAGGCAACGAGCGGGGCAGTCGTACGTGCGACGCCCACGTTGTTCGGCCCCGACTGCTCGCCGAAGTTCGTGGTCAGGTCGACGAAGCGGATCCGCGAATCGCCGAGTGCCGCGACGACGTCCTCGGTGTCGTCGGTGCAGGCGTCACCGACGACGATCGCTTCCCAGTCGCGGTACGACTGGTCGATCAGCGATTGCAGCGCGAGCTTCAGAACGCCGCACCGGTTGTGGGTTGCAACGATGACCGCGACGCGCGGCGTCGAGCGCACGTCTACCACCGGTACGGGATCTCGTCGCTGTCGATCGGAACGCGCCAGTGGTCCGGGTCCTCGTAGACGTACGCCCGGTCGACGGCATTGACGATGAGGGCCTCGGTCGCGCCTAGCGCGCGCACGCCGTGGTAAACGCCGGCTGGCACTGAAACGACCGCGGGGCGACGCTCGCCGAGCCGATGCTCGGCGACGACGCCGTGCGTCGGCGAGGCGGTACGCGCATCGTAAAGCACGAGCAGTATCTGCCCTCGCGCGCAGAACAGCCGGTCGGTCGTCTGCAGGTGCACGTGCCAGGCCGAGACAGCACCTGGCGCGAGCGTACGCTGAAACACCTGGTCGACCCCGCCGGCGTCGAGCGCCCAATCGCGACGCCAGATCTCGGTCAGCGCCCCGTTGTCCGTCAGGACGACGTTGAGCGACCGCGCGACGACGCCGTCGATCGCTGCGACGCGCAGCGGCCGGCCCGCCGCGGAGACGAGCTCCGGATCCTTCGTTCCGTGCACGCTGAGTTGCTCGTCGCCCATCGTTCGCGCTGTCCTATCGAACGACGCGAGCATACCAACGGCGCGGGTCCGATCGCCGTCAAGCCGCGGGCGCGCGCGCGGCGAGCGGCGTGCGTCGCATCCCGCGCAGTTTCAGCGTGAACGCAACACCGTCACTGCCCGGCAGGTTTGCGGCGACCGCATCGCCGCCGTGGAGCTCGGCGACGAGCCGCACGATGAAGAGCCCGAGCCCCAGATGCGGGCTCGCATCGGACGGGCGGCGCGGATCGCGCACGCTGACGAGCGAATCGAACAGGCGCTCGGCCATGCGTTCGGGCAGCGGCGGGCCGAGGTTCGCCACGGTGAGCTCGCCGCCCTCGTCGGTGCGACGCAACGAGAGGCGAATCCACCCGTCGGGCGCGGTGAACGAGCGTGCATTGTCGACCAGCTTGTCGAGCGCCTGCGCGATGAGGTCCGGTGCGCCGTGCAGCACCAGTGCCTGCTCCGGCGCGTCGAGCTCGAGCTTGCGCGGCGCGACGAGGTCACGGTACGCCTCGGCCGAGCTGCGCACGAGCTCGGCGAGATCGAAGTCCTCTCCCTCCGCGCTCGCGATCGCGCGCTCGACGCGGCTCGCTTCCGACATCGCGCGCAGGATGCCGTTGAGGCGGTCGGCACCGGCACGCGCGCGCTCGGCGTAGGTGCGCGCACCTTCCGACAGTGTCTCGTGCTCGAGGTTGTCGAGCGACGAACGCACGATCGCGAGCGGCGTGTGGAGCTCGTGCGAGAGCTTGCTGCCGAGCGTCCTCAGGTAATCGGTGTACGCACCGATCTCGCCGAGCAGGCGCGCGAAGCTCCGCGCGAGATCGCCGAGATCGTCGCGCGCGCCGAGCAGCGGCACGTGCGGATCGATGCGACCGTCGGGCCGCAGGACGCGCTCGGCGGCGTTGCGCAGTCGCCGGATCCGCCACGACAGCACGCCGGAATAGCCGAGCACGACGAGCGCGCCGAGCAGCACGGCGAGCAGGCTCGCTGCGAGCACGCCGAACACCGCACGGTTGGCGAGCACGAGCAATGCGTCGCCGGGCTGCTCGAGCAGCAGCGCGCCGCGCACTACACCATCGCGCTCGATCGGCACGGCTGCGGCGACGATGACCGTGCCGGTCTCGCTGCCCGCGCGCACCGCGCTCGCGGCGACACCCGAGAGCGCCTGCCAGACCACCGACGTGTCGAGCCGTGCGAGCTCCGGCGCGAACTCGCGCCCGGCCTCGATCGGCGGTGCGAGCAGCACGCGGTAGAGCAGCGCGCGCCATCGGCCCGGTGCTTCGGGCGCGGCGGGGTTCGCCGGCGGCACAGTCCCTGCGCGCGCGAGCACCCAGCCCTCGCTGCTGACGATGCGCAGACGCGCGCGCTCGGGCGCGAGCGCCGCGAGCACGCGCGCGAGCACCGGATCGGCGCCGAGCAGCGCGAGCGGCTCGTCGCCGGCGCCGAAGCGGAGCGTCGCGCCCGCGCTGCTCGTGCCCGCATCGCGCACGACGATGCCGAGCGCGGCCGGCGGCGCCGGTTTCGGCAGCCGGAGCTCGATTCGGTAACCGCCGCTCGTTTCCTGCCACTCGCCGACGGGACCGGCGCCGGCGCCGGCGATCTGCAGACTGCCGGGCGCGGCGTTGCCGAGGCTCCACTGGCGCTGTCCGAACGGATCGCGCAGAACCAGCTCGATGCGGTCGCCCGAAAGGCCCAGCGGATTGCCGACGTCGGCGCGATCGCGCGTGCCGTCGGCGACGTCGATCAGCGCGTAAAGCGAGTGCGCGTCGGCCGCGAGCGCGAGTGTGGCGCGCCCGTCGCCGCTGCGCGTCGCCGGATAGCTGCCCCAGTCGTCGCCGGAACCGTCGATCAGGATGGGCGCGTTCGCGGCGTGCACATAGTGCGTCGCACCGGCCGGCGGCAGCTCCGAGTAGGTCGCCGCCACCGCGCGCGCGAGCGCGCGCGCCGACGCGAGCTGCGCGGCCTCCTGGCCTTCGCGCAGCAAAGCCTCGAGCTGCAGCACGAGCTGCCATGCAGCCCACGGCAGCACCAGCGCCGCGAGCGTCACGAGGATCAGGGTGGTGCGAAGTCGCATGGCGGTCGCGACGCCGGGCGCCGCGCTACGGCTTCCACCGGTAGCCCGCCCCGTGCACGGTGTCGATTTCGTCGAACGCCGGGTCTATCGCAATGAACTTCTTGCGGATTCGCTTGATGTGCGACGTGATCGTCGCGTCGTCGACCACGACCTGCGCGTCGCGCATCAGCTGGTCGCGGCTCTTCACGTGCCCCGGATGGCGCACCAGCGTGTGGACCATCCAGAACTCGGTGACGGTCAGCGGGACCTCGGCCTCGTTCCACGTCACGCGCATGCGCTCGGCGGCAAGCTTGAGCGGGCCCTTCTCGATCGTCGCCTCCTGCGAGGGCGGACGGCGCAGCACGTCGACGCGGCGGAACAGCGTGTTGATTCGCGCGGTGAGGTGCGGCAGCGAGACGTCCTTGGTGAGGTAGTCGTCGGCGCCGAGCCTCAGGCCCGAGATCACGTCGAAGTCGGAATCGCGCGCAGTCAGAAAGATGATCGGGAGCTGCGCCGCCTTGGCGCGGAGCTCGCGGCAGAGCTCGAAACCACCCTCGGGTTCGTCACCCAGACCGACGTCGATCAGCACGAGGTCGGGCAGGCGCAGCTCGAAGGCGCGGCTCGCTTCGGGTCGCGACGCGTAGGTCGAGACGTCGAAGCCGAGCCGCTTCAAGTGATCGGCGTAGTTCGCGCGGATCACGGGCTCGTCCTCGACGATCGCGATGCTGCGGGCCATGCGGCAATTCCTCGGATGTGGTGGCGGCAAGCGTAGAGGCGCGCGGCGTGGCGCGCCAATCGTGATGCGCGCGGTCGCCCGTATTCCGCCACATCGCAGCCGCGCCGGCGCCGAATCCGCGCCCCGCGCGGCCTCGTGCGGCGGTTCGAATGGCAGGGGCGCCGGATCGCGGCGCGCTGCCGACGGAAACCCCGTGATCGCCCGCCTGCTGTTCCGCTTCACCGCCGCCGTGCTTCTGGCCCTGTTGTTCGCTGCGTTCGAGCTCGCCGCCGCGCCCGTCGCCCCGGCGCTCGAATGGGCGCCGCCGGGCGGGTCCGCCGTCCCGGCCGCGACGCTCGCGCTCGATGTCGAGTACGACGTGCGCGGGCTCGTCGCGAATGCGAAGGTCGTCCAGCGCTTCCGCAACAACACGCCGCACTGGCTGCAGGGGCGCTACCAGCTGCCGTTGCCGGAAGGCGCCGCGGTCCACACGCTCGTGCTCCGCATCGGCGGCCGCTTGATCGAAGGCGAGATCCGAGAGAAGGAACAGGCTCAGGTCGAGTACCGCGCGGCGGCGGCGAACGGCCAGCGCGCCAGCCTGGTCGAGCGCACGCAGGGCAACGTCTTCACGACCGCGGTCGCGAACGTCGGACCGGGCGAGACGGTCGAGGTGGAGATCGGCTACGCGCAGCGCGTGCCGTATCGCGACGGTCGTTTCGAGCTCGCGTTTCCGCTGACCTTCGTGGCCCCTTACTCGCAGCAGCTCGCCGCCGGCGCGCCGTCGACCGACATCGCCGCGTTCGATGCGGCCAGCATCGGCGGCGACGCGCCGAACGTCTCGATCGCAGTCGAGCTGCATCCGGGGCTGCCGATCGTCGCGCTCGAAAGCGACTCGCACCGCGTGACGGTCGAGATGCGCGCGGATGCCTACCGCGTCCGCCTCGCGAACGGGAACGTCGTTCCCGGCCGCGATTTCGTCCTGAGCTGGCGCCCCGCGCCGTCGCGGGAACCCGGCGCCGCGCTGTTCGTCGAGCACCGGCCCGACGGCGACTACGCGCTCGCGATGCTGGTGCCGCCGACGCAATCGGTCGAAGCGCTGCCGCGTGAGCTCGTGCTCGTCGTCGACACCTCGGGCTCGATGCACGGCGCGGCGATGGAGCAGGCCCGTGCGGCGGTCGACGCGGCGCTCGCGCGGTTGCGCCCGGAGGACCGTTTCAACGTCATCGAGTTCGACTCCGACACGCACGCGCTGCACGACACGAGCGTCGCCGCGACACCCGCGGCGGTCGCCGAGGCGCGCGCCTGGGTCGCGACGCTGGCCGCCGACGAAGGCACCGAGATGCTGCCGGCGCTCGACCTCGCGCTCGCCGGCGCGCCGCCGCAGGGCTACGTGCGTCAGGTCGTGTTCGCAACCGACGGCGCGGTCAGCGACGAGGAAGGCCTCTACACCCTGATCGAGGACGGTCTCGGCGCGACGCGTCTCTTCCCGGTCGGCATCGGCGACGCGCCGAACGCGCGCTTCATCGAACAGGCCGCTCGCATGGGCCGCGGCGCCAGCGTCGTGATCCGCGATCTCGGCGAGGTTGCGTCGCGCATGGACGCGCTGTTCGCGAAGCTCGACCGCCCGGTGCTGCGCGAGCTCGACGTGCGCTGGCCCGGCGTCGCGGAAGGCTACCCGCGCGAGCTGCCCGACCTCTACCACGGCGAGCCGCTCATCGTCGTCGCGAAGCTCGCCGACGTGAAAGGTCCGCTCGCGGTCGACGGGCTCACCGCGAACGGCGCATGGGCGAAGTCGCTCGCGCTGCCGATTCGCAACGACGTCGGCATCGCGCGGCTCTGGGCGCAGGCGAAGGTCGAGTCGCTCGAAGACGAGCTGCGCCGCGGCGGCGACGAGACCCTGATCCGCCCGCAAGTCGTCGAACACGCGCTCGCGCACCGGCTCGTGACGCGCTACACCAGTCTCGTCGCGATCGACAAGATGCCGGCGCGCCCGCCCGGTGCGGACCTCGACAACGTCGCGTTCGCGAACGGCTCGGGCGACGACGCGCTTGCGCTTGCGCTCGCGCAGGGTGCGACGCCGGCGCCGCTGATGCTGCTCCTCGGCTGCTTCGGCCTGCTGCTCGTGCTCGCGTCCCGCCGCCGCGCGGTGCTCGCATGAGCGCGGCGATGACGAACACCAAACCCGCGGCGCTGCCGCGGCGCACCGAAGGCCGCGTCGCGGCCTGGATCGAACGGCTGCGACGCCTCATCGCCGCCGACCGCATCGCGCTCGCGACCGGCGCGCTGCTCGCGATCGTCGGCTTCGGTGGCTCGGGCTATGTCCACGCGAAGGCCGCACTTGCGCAGCTACTCGTGCGCGACGCGTGGCAGCGCAGCGTGTCGCTCGGCGGCGCGATCGTGAAGCCGTGGCCTTGGGCCGATACCTGGCCGGTTGCCGAGCTCGATGTTCCCCGTCTGCGGCGGCGGCAGTACGTGCTCGCCGGCGCGTCCGGCCGTACCCTCGCGTTCGGGCCGGCGCTCTCGCCGGGCGCGGCGGAGCCCGGCGCGCGCGGACGGGTTGTCGTGAGCGGTCACCGCGACACGCACTTCGCGTTCCTGCGAGAGCTCGAGGTCGGCGACCGCATCTGGCTCGCCGACGCGCGCGGGCGCCACGCTTACGAAGTCGTCTCGTTCGAGGTCGCCGACGCGCGGATCGCGCGGCTCAGGGTCGACAGCGACGACGCTCGGCTCGCGCTCGTGACGTGCTGGCCGTTCGACGCGGTGACGCCGGGCGGGCCGCTGCGCTACGTGGTCGAGGCACGGCTCGTCGCGAGCGCGTTCACGCCTTCGTGAGCGTCGCGTCGGCGACGACGCGCCGCATCGCGGCGATCGTCGCGGCGTAGTCCTTCGCGCCGAAGATCGCCGAGCCCGCGACGAAGGTGTCGGCGCCGGCCGCGGCGATCGCGCCGATGTTGTCGGTCTTGACGCCGCCGTCGATCTCGAGTCGGACGTCGCGTCCGGTCGCGTCGATGCGGCGGCGCGCCTCACGCAGCTTCGTGAGCGCGGCGGGAATGAAGCTCTGGCCGCCGAAGCCCGGGTTGACCGACATGATCAGCACGAGGTCGAGCTCGTCGAGCACATGGTCGAGGTGGGCGAGCGGCGTCGCGGGATTGAACACGAGCCCGGGTTTCATGCCGTGCTCGCGGATCAGCGCGATCGTGCGGTGCACGTGCTCGCTCGCCTCCGGGTGGAAGCTCACGTACGTCGCGCCGGCTTTCGCGAAATCGCCGACGATGCGGTCGACCGGCTTCACCATGAGGTGCACGTCGATCGGCGCCGTGACGCCGTGGCGTCGCAATGCCTCGCAGACCAGCGGACCGATCGTGAGGTTCGGGACGTAGTGGTTGTCCATCACGTCGAAGTGCACCCAGTCGGCGCCGGCTGCGAGCACTGCGTCGACTTCCGCGCCGAGCTTGGCGAAGTCCGCGGACAGGATCGAGGGCGCGATCAGGCAGGGGCGCATCGGGGCTCGCTCGTCAGGTGAAACCGCGCAGCGATCTTAGCTGCTCGTACGCGGCGTTGATCTCGCGCGCGCGCTCTTCCGCGACGCGGATCATCTCGGGCGTCGCGCCGCGCGAGGTGAGCTTGTCGGGGTGGTGCTTCGCGATGAGGCGACGGTACGCGCGACGGATCTCGCCGTCGCTCGCGCTCGCCGCGACGCCGAGCACGGCGTACGGATCGGGACGCGAGACCATGCGCGACTGCGGGCGCGGCTTGCGGTAGCGCCCGAGCACCCACTCGAGCTGCGTGTGCCCGATGCCGAGCTCGCGCGCGAGGCGCGCGAGGCGCGCCTCGGCTGCTGCGGCGAGCCCGCCGTCGGCCGCGCCGATCTCGGCCAGTACCTCGAGCACGATGAGCCGCTGGTCGGCGCGGCGCTCGCACCAGGCGCGCAACGCGCGCGCGGCGGTGTCGACGTCGAAAGTCTCGAGCTTGCCCTGGTTGAACGCGCGGATCGCGACCGCGCGCTGCTCGGCGTCGAGCCCCATGCGCTGCATGAGCCGCTCGGTCGCGCCGATCTCGGCTTCGGAGACGCGGCCGTTCGCCTTCGCGACCGCCCCCGCGAGCGCATAGAGCGGCTCGACGAACTCGCCCGCCGCGACGCGCGGCGCGAGCGACGATGTAAGCCAGCCCTCGTCCCACGCGTGGCCGAACGCGAGCCCCAGCGCCGCGCCGATCGGGTGCCGGAACAGCAGCCAACCGAGCAGCGCGCCGACGAGCTTGCCCCAGAATCGCATCGGCGGATTCTAGCGGCCGCACGCGATCGCGCCGCGCGCGTGGCGTCGCTAGACTACGCGCCCTTCGCCGCCGATCCGCCGCATCCGCGCCGGCGCCCGCCGTCTTCGAGGACCTGCCGTGCCGACGACGCTGTCGCAATCGAACCTGCCGGGGCTCGCGATGATCCATCGCGGCAAGGTCCGCGACGTCTACGCGCTGCCCTCGGAACGGCTGCTGATCGTCGCGACCGACCGGCTCTCGGCGTTCGACGTCGTGCTGCCCGATCCGATTCCCGGCAAGGGCGAGATGCTGACGCAGATCTCGAACTTCTGGTTCGATCGCACCGCGGCGCTCGTCCCGAACCACCTGACGCACGAGGACGTCGCGTCGGCAATCCCGGTCGGCGCGCCGCTCGCGACCTACGCGAAGCGCAGCGTCGTCGCGAAACGCCTGAAGCCCGTGCCGATCGAGGCGATCGCGCGCGGCTATCTCATCGGTTCCGGGTGGAAGGACTACCAGGCGACCGGTTCGGTCTGCGGCATCGGGCTTCCGCCCGGCCTGCGCCAGGCGGAGCGCCTGCCGGAGCCGATCTTCACGCCTTCGACCAAGGCCGCGGTCGGCAGCCACGACGAGAACGTCGGTTTCGACGAGGTCGTCGCGAAGATCGGGCCCGAGCTCGCGGAGCAGGTTCGCGAGGCGACGCTCGAGCTCTATCGTGCCGCCGTCGCGCACGCCGAGCCGCGCGGGATCCTCATCGCCGACACGAAGTTCGAGTTCGGTCTCGACGCCGATGGCACGCTGCGCGTCATGGACGAGATGCTGACGCCGGATTCGTCGCGCTTCTGGCCGGCCGACGAGTACCGAGCCGGTACCAGCCCGCCTTCCTACGACAAGCAGTTCGTGCGCGACTATCTCGAGACGCTCGACTGGGACAAGACCGCACCGGGGCCGCGGCTTCCGCCGGCGGTGATCGAGGGTACGGCGAAGCGTTATGCCGAGGCCCTCAGGCAGCTCGCCGACCTTACCGTGTAGGCCGGACATCGCGCAGCGATGGCCGGCAGCCCTGCCGCAGCCGGCCATCGCTGCGCGATGTCCGGCCTACTATGATGGTCTCCCGGAGGTGCCGCCCATGAATGCCGTCGATCCGTCCGCCGTCGTCGACCGTCGTCGCGAGGTCGATCGCCTGCTCGGCAACTACAGCGAGGACCACCGCAACGCATTCAACATCAAGGTGCACCACATCTGCGTGCCTTTGATCGTCTGGACGATCGTCGCGGCGCTCTGGGTCGTGCCGGTACCGCCCGCAATCGGCCGCCCCGGCTTCTGGGCCGGGCTCGCGATGGTGGGTGCGCTCGGCTTCTACCTGCGACTTTCGCGCCCGCTCGCGCTCGCGACACTCTTGATGTTCGTCGTGTACGGCGTGATCACCGAGCTGCTCTACCGGGCGCTCGGTCCGACCGGGCTGCTTTGGACCGCGGTCACGGTGTTCGTCGCTGCGTGGATCGGCCAGTTCATCGGGCACCATGTCGAGGGCAAGCGGCCCTCGTTCTACACCGATCTCGTCTATCTCCTGATCGGCCCGATCTGGATCGTCGCGAAGGCGATGCGCAAGCTCGGCATCGCGTACTGAAGGACGAGCGACGGCTCGAATCGCGCCGTCTAGAATCTCCGCGCGACCCGGCGACACGCGTCGGGGCTGAAGCCCGCGCATGCCGCTGTCTCACTTCGGACTCGTCCTGCTGATCTGCCTCGCCTGGGGCGGCAACTTCCTCGCGTCGGCGTATGCGCTGAAGCACTTCCCGCCGTTCCTGTTCACCGCGCTCCGGCTGCTCGTCGTGCTCGTCTGCCTCGCGCCGTTCCTGCGGCCGATCGCGTCCGGGCAGCGCTGGCGGCTCGTCGTGGTCGCGCTGCTCTCCGGCGCGATCCACTTCGCGCTGAACTTCTGGGCGCTGAAGCGCGCCGGCGACATCTCGTCGGTCGCAATCGCGCTGCAGAGCTACATCCCGATGAGCGCGCTGCTCGCGGTGCTGTGGCTGCGCGAGCGGATCGGCTGGCGCACCGGCGCCGGCATCGCGATTGCGTTCGGTGGCGTGCTCGTGCTCGGCTTCGATCCGCTCGTGCTCGATGCGCCCGCGGCGCTACTCATGACGCTCACCGCGGCGTTCTGCCTCGCCGTCGCGACGATCATGATGCGCGAGCTGCAGGGCGTCTCGCTGTTCGAGCTGCAGGCCTGGACCGCGGCGCTCGGCATCCCGTTCCTGTTCGCGGTCGGCATGGCGATCGAGCCGCCGGCCTGGCCGTACATCGCGACCGCGTCGTGGCGCGACTGGGCCGGCGTGCTCTACTCCGGCCTCGTCGCATCGCTGGTCGGGCACGGCCTCATGTACTGGCTCGTGCAGCGGCATCCTGTCTCGCAGGTCACGCCTTACCTGCTGCTCGCGCCGGTGTTCGCGATCACGCTCGGCGTGCTCGTCTGGGGCGACCGGCTCGGCCCGAAGCTCGTCGTCGGCGGCGCGATGGTGCTCGGCGGCGTGCTGATCGTGGCGCTGCGCGCGGTCACGAAGCGCCGCGTCGTCGCGGCGCCGGTCGAATAGGTTCGGGCTGAACCGGCGCAGCCGGCGAAATCCGACGCAGTGGCAGGATCAACGCTCCGCGGTCCACGCATCGACGCGCGGCGCGACCCAGGTGTCCTTCTCGGTCGGCCGCAGCAGCCAGCGGCACAGCGCAGGCAGGAAGATGATCGCCGCGATCATGTTCACGACGAACATGAAGGTCAGCATGATGCCCATGTCGGCCTGGAACTTCAGCGCCGACCACATCCACATCGCGACGCCGACCGCGAGCGTCAGCGCGGTGTAGAAGATCGCGATGCCGGTGGTCTTGAGCGCGGCGAAGTACGCTTCCGACAGGGTGGCGCCCTGCTGCAGCGCCTCGCGCATGCGCGCGAAGATGTAGATGCCGTAGTCGACGCCGATGCCGACACCGAGCGCCACGACCGTCAGCGTGTTGACCTTCATGCCGATCCCGAGCTCGACCATCAGCGAGTGGCCGAGCTCCGTCACGAGCACGAGCGGCAGCGTGATGCAGAGCGCCGCGAGCGGGTTCTTGAACGACAGGAGACACATCAGGAACACGGCGCCGTACAGGAGATAGAGCATCATGTGCTCGACCTCGCGGACCTTGTCGTTGATCGCCGCCATGACGCCGACGTTGCCGGTCGCGAGCCTGAGGTTCGCGTCGTCGAGCTTCGGGTTCGGCTGCCCCGATTCGTCGGCGGTCTTCTGCGCGCTCGACATGTCGACGCGGAAGCTGACGTCGTAGGCGGCGTTCTTCTCGCGGAACGCCTTCACCGCGTCCACCACGCGATCGATCGTGGTCGCCTGGTGATCGGTCGTGAAGATCATGACCGGAATCGCGCTGCAGTCGTCGTTGAGCAGGCCCGAATCGGTTTCGAAGCCCTGCGTCGCGACCCGCAGCTCGTCGTTCGAGCGCGGCAGCGTGCGCCAGCGGATGTTGCCCTCGTTCCACCCGGCGTTCACGATCTTCGCCGCCATCGGCAGCGACACGACCTGCTGCACGCCCTCGACGTTGCGCATGTGCCAGCCGAAGCGGTCGACCAGCTCCATCGCGCGGTAGCTCTGCGTGCACGCCGCGGGCGCCGCCTCGGCGATGACGTTGATGATGTCGACCGAGAGCGCGAACTTCGAGGCGATCAGGCGCGCGTCCTGGTTGTAGCGCGCGTCGGCGTGCAGCTCAGCGACACCCGACTGCGCGTCGCCGATCATGACCTTGTCGCCGTGCCGCTCGGCGAAGAACCAGGCCACGAGACCGATCGCGATGACGATCGCGGCCGGTGCGGGGCGCGCGAGCTTCGCGAGGATCGCCCAGGCCGCGTCGAACTTGGTGAGCTGGCGCAGGCGGAACTCGCGCTTGCGCTCGAGGTTCCTGAGCTTCGTGTACGACAGCAGCACCGGCAGCAGCACGAGGTCCGTCAGGATCGTGAGACCGACGCCGATCGTCGCGGTGACTGCGAGCTCGCGCACCATGCGGATGTCGATCAGCAGGATCGTGGCAAAACCAATGCAGCCCGCGACCAGCGCGACCGTGCCCGGCACCAGCAGCATCCGGAACGCGGCGCGCGCCGCGGTATCGGAATCGACGCCCTGGCGCGTGCGGAGCTCGGCGACGGTGCCGTCTTCGAGCCCGCCGAAGAACAGCTCGCCGCGGAAGCGGTTGATCATCTGCTCGCCGTGGCTGACCGCGATCGCGAAGATCAGGAACGGCGTCAGCATGTTCATCGGATCGATACCGAAGCCCAGCAGGCGCAGCACGCCGAGCATCCAGACCACCGCGATCAGCGCCGCGAACACGGTCAGCGACGCGAGCTTGACCGAGGTGGAATAGAGGAACAGCAGCAGCCAGGTCAGCGCGATCGTCACGAAGAAAAACGCGATCACCGACTTCGCGCCGTCGCCGATGTCATCGACCATCTTCGCGAAGCCGATGATGTGGACGGTCGTGTTCTCGTTCTCGTACTTCGCGCGCAGCTTCTCGAGCTGGTTGCCGACTTCCATGTAGTCGAGCTTGCGCTGGCCCGCGCCGCCTTCCGGCACGAGCTCGGCCCAGATCATCGCGCCCGAGAAGTCCTTCGCGACGTAGCGGCCGACCGCGTTCGCCTTGACGATGTTGGCGCGGATCTCGTCGAACTGCGTCGGAGTCGCCTGGAATCCCTCGAGGCCCGGCGTGAACTCGGTCGGGATGACGTTGCCGCCGGCGAAACCGTCCTCGACCACCTCCACGAAGCGGACGTTCGGCGTGAAGATCGAGCGCACGCGTGCGTCGTCGACCTCCTCCATCGCGATGACGTCGTTCGTGAGACCCTCGATCGTTCGCATGAACGGCAGGTTGAAGATGTTCCCCGACTTGTCCATCACCGCCACGAGCACGCGGTTCGCGCCGCCGAACTCGCGCTCGTAGTCGAGGAACGTCTGCATGTACTCGTGGGTGAGCGGGATCTGCTTCTTGAAGCCCGCGTCGACCCTGAGTTGCGCGGCGAAATAGAGCATCACGAGCGTGACCAGCGCGAACAGCGCGAGCACGATCGGCCGGCTCCCGAACACGATGCGTTCGAGCGCGAGCGTCAGGGGTCCGGGTTTTGCGGTGCCGGTGTGGGACATCGGAGAGACCTCTGATCGATCGTCTACTTCGGCGTCAGCTGGAACAGCGAGACGCCGTTCTCGCCCGCGACGACGAGATCGCCGTTCGGCGCGAGCGAGAGCACGGACGACAGCACGGCGCCGTCGGGATGCGTGTGCGCGAGCAACCCGGTGCCGGTACCCGAGCGCGTCAGCACGATCCCGTTCGCGCCGACCAGCGCCGCGCCGCCGCCGTCCCAGCCGGCGCCGCCCAACAGCGACAGGTCGGTGCCGGTTTCGACCTCGGTCCAGTTGTCGCCGAGGTCGATGGATTCGAACGCGTGGCCGCGCAGACCGAACGCGAGCACGTGTCGGCCGTCGTAGCCGATCACGCCGAACATCGAGCCGCCGTACGGCAGCGTGAGCCGCTGCCAGGTATCGCCGCCGTCGGTCGAGCGGTAGGCCGCGCCGCGCTCGCCGACGATGAAGAGCGAGCCGTCGCCGATGCGCGCGATCGCGTTGAGATGCGGGTCGGTCTCTTCCTCGAGCTCGAGCTCGTCCTCGCTGAAGGTCCACGACGCGTCGTCGGCTGCGTCGGTGTCCGTGTCGTCGGCGGACTCGTCGATCGACGCGTCGTCTTCCGCCGTGGCGTCGACGCCGTCGCCGTTTTCGAGCATGTGCTGCGTCCAGGTCGCGCCGCCGTCGCTGGTCTTCAGCATCAGCGCGTAGGCGCCGACCGCGATGCCGTTCGACTCGTCGGCGAACCAGACGTCGAGCAGGGGCACGCCGTTGTGGAGATCGTCGACGTTCGGGTCGTAGGGCTGCACGCGCTGCCGAGCCCAGGTGAGCCCGCCGTCCACCGAGGCGAGGATCACACCGTCGTGGCCCACCGCCCAGGCCTTGTCGCCGACGGCCGTCACCGCCGTCAGCATCGAGCGCGTCGGGACGTTCTCGACCTGGCGCCAGTCGCCGGTGCGCGATTCCGAGACGAGGATGTGGCCGCGTTCGCCGACCGCGATCGCGCGGTTCGCGCCATTGGCCAGGTCGAGCACCAATGAGCGCGTCGCGAGCGGCGCGGACTCGGCTGTCTGCAGCGCAGGCTCGTAGCCGCTCGCCGCGTCGGCAGCAGGCGGGGACGCGCCCTCCTGCGCCGACACGAGCGCGGTCATCAGTCCGCCCGCGAGCGCGGCGAGCGCCGCTCCCGTCCGAAACGTCACGGTTCGCCTCATTCCGGGCACCTGCACAAGCGTCGTTGTCCTACGCGCCGATCGCGGCGCCCACAAAGACGAACCGCCTCACGAGGAGGCGGTCGTCGACTCGCATCAGCGGATGCCGCGCTTGCGCAGCGACTGCGGCGAGAAGTCGTGCGGCGTCGTGACGTACGAGAAGTCCGGCGGGGTCTCCTCGTTGTCGACCCCCAAGGCGATGTAGCGGCCCGACTGGAGGTCGTGGTGCGTTTCGAGCGTCGTCCAGAACGTCGGCGCTTCCCAGTACTGGATCGACGGCGCCTCGGAGTAGCGCCAGAGCTGGCCGCGGCCGTCGTAGTGGTCGAGCACGAGGATCTGATAGCTGTCCTCGTCGAGGTAGAACGTGCGGCGCGGATTGATGTGGCGCTTGCCGGCCTTGAGCGTGCCCTCGACGATCCATACGCGGTGCAGCTCGTAGCGCAGGAGGTCCGGATTGATGTGGCCCGGACGGATCATGTCCTTGACCTTCACCTTGTCGCTGTGGACCTTGTACGAGTTGTACGGCACGTACATCTCGCGCTTGCCGATGAGCTTGAGGTCGTGCCGGTCGCTCGCGCCGTTGAACATGTCGAACATGTCGTTGGTGCGGAGACCGTCCGACGCCGTGCCGGGGTTGTCATACGCGACGTTCGGCGCGCGCCGCACGCGGCGCTGACCCGGGTTGTAGATCCACGCCTGGCGCGGCTGGGCCGCCTGGTTCAGCGTCTCGTGCACGAGCAGCACGTTGCCGGCGAGGCGCGCCGGGCCTTCGACGACCTGGAAGAAGTAGATGAGGACGTTGTTGATGTTCTCCGACGTGTTGCCGGGCTTGTAGTAGAGACCCAGCGATTCGTCGCGCAGCCGGACCACCGTGTACGCGCCCGACGCAGTCGGCGCAACCTGGTTCGACCAGCGCTGGTTCGCGACGCCCTTGTACTTGAGCTTGTGGTTCCAGATGAGCTCGTAGCCGTTCTTCGGGATCGGGAACGGGAAGCCCTCGGCGCAGTTCTGCACGCCCTCGCCGTCGGCGACGAGATTGCAGCTCGTCGCGTTCTTCTGGGTGAACTCGATCGTACGCTGCGCGAACGCCGCGGAGCGGCGCGTCGGGTACACGACCATCTTGAAGCTCGGGTACTTCGCGAACATCGCCTTCTGACCTTCGGTCAGCTTCGCGGCGTAGTCCTGGTAGTTCGAGCGGTCGATCGTGAACAGCGGCTGGTCCGCCGCGTACGGATCGGGATGGAAGATGCCGACACGATAGCCGGCCGGCGGCGTGGTGATGCCGCCGGTATACGCCGGGATCGTGCCGTCCGCGTTGCCGGCCTTTTCGCCGCCAACAGCTGTCAGCTCCCGACCTAGCTTGGCGGCTTCGCCCGCCGGCACGCCGGCGAAGGCCGACTGGGCGGCGAGTGCGAGCGCGGCGAGAACCGCGTATGCGCGAATGTTGCGTGGCTGCATGACTCTCCCTCCCACAGGCGAGCTACGTGACCGTCAGAACGAATAACGGATCGACAGCGACAGGAAGTCGCGATCGTGGATCAGATTCAACTCGTCGGCACCGTAAAACCGCGTGTAGCTCAAGTCAGCGGCCCACGACTGCAGGTAGGTGCCTTCGACGCCGAGCGTCAGCGACTTGCGGTTCTCGAGGAAGTTGCCACCCGGACCCGGCGTGATGCCGTTGACGTCGTGGTTGAACGCGATGCGCGGCGAAACGTTCACCGGCCCGCCGAACGCCGAGTTGTAGTCGGCGCGCAGCGCGACGCGGTAGCCCCACGAGTACTGCGTCGGGAAGCCCTTGTCCTGCGTGATCGGATTGCGGCCCGCGCCGGAGTTGACGTCGCCGCCACCGCCCGTGTCGGTGCCGTCGCCCTGGTAGCGCAGCACGCTCGGGTCGGGCAGATCCCAGACATTGGTCGCGCCGAACTCGACCACCGCCGCGAGCTGGTCGGCGCCGAACACATTCGGGAACAGCTTCGTCGCGGTGACCTGGAGCTGGCTCACCTCGTGACGCTCCCAGCCCTGGAACTCCTCGCCGGGACGGACCGTGCCGAGCTGGCTCTGGAAGCGCAGGAATGCGTTCGGGATCAGCGCGTTGAGCGGTGAGAGCCCGAGGAACAGGAGCTCGACGTCGTCGATCTGCAGCGGTACGTCTTCCTTGTACGAGAGCTCGCCCTGGACCGCGATCCCCGGCCCCTCGATCGTGGTGTTGAACGAGACGCCGTACATCTTGATGTCTTCGGGGTACTCGATGAACACGCGCGCCGTCGACGGCGCCGAGGTCCTGAGCGCCGTGCCCGAGATCAGCGGCAGGCGGCTGTGGTAGTTCATGAAGAAGAAGCCGAACTCGGTGTTGTTGAGCTCCGGCGAGAAGTAGCGGAACGCGAGGCCGTACTGGCCGCCGTCGTCGGGATAGCGGTCTTCGGCACGCGGGATCGCCGCGCCGCAGGACTGCGCGCGCAGCACCGCCGAGGTGTTGATGACGGGGTTGTCGCTCGCCGCCGTGCCGTAGCAGACGTCGTAGAACAGCTCGGGATTGATGACCGGCTGCGGTACGAGGCCGAAGTTCAGCATCGCGTAGGTGCCGCCGAGCGTCGCGAAGTCGCTGGTCGCGAAGTACGTGCCGACCGGATCGGGCTCGGTCTGCTCGAACTCGAACAGATACAGCGCCTCCATCGAGAACTGCTCGTTGAAGTTGTACGAGCCGAAGATCATGTCGACCGGGAGGAACGCCTCCTTGAGCTCGGCGCCCGCGACGCGCAGCTTCGAGACGTCGATCGGGTTGATGATGTTGATGCCGTTCTGGATGAACGTCGACTCGCCCCAGCTCACGACCTGGCGGCCGAGGCGCGCCGTGCCGTCGCCCGCGCCGAGCTCGAAGTTGTAGAACACGAACGCGTCGAGCATCGTGAAGCGGTCGCCGACCTTCTCCTTCGCGAGCTCGGTCAACTCGTCCTTGTCGGCGTTCTCGAAGTCGTAGAAATAGCTCGCGCGTGCGAACGCGCCCCAGGTGTCCTCGTAGTTCAGCGAAAACTCGGACGTGATCTTGAACGCGTTCGAAAAGATGTCGCCTTCGTCCGGATAGTTGTACGCAGAGTCGTCGGAGTTGACCGAGAAGCGGCCCGGCGCGGTGCGCTGCACCGCGTTCGGCTGCGCGCCGATCAGCGGGTTGAAGCGCGCCTTGCCGGTCAGGTCGACCGCCGGGTCTTCCATGCGCATCGACACGCCATACGAGACCGTCGTGTCGAGGTTGCCGGTCCAGCCTTCGCCGAACTGGAAGTCGATCGCGTGTGCCGCGGGCGCCGCGAGCGCCAGCGCGATCGCGCTGGCGAGCATGGGCTTGTGCAGCGGATGCGAGCGCATCACGCGGGAGTACTTGTGCTTGTTCATAGCGTTTTCCCCGTAGCCCACGTTACGGACGGATGACTGAAGTGTTCTGGATCTGGACGGCCGCGCCGTTCGAGACGACGAAGCTGGCCATCTCGCCTTGCATTTCCGCGGTGACCGCCGGCGCGCCGGTCGGCGACAGCAGCGAGCCATGGTTGCCCTGCACGAACTCGACGAACGCGCGGATGCCGCTCGCGCTCTGCGTCGACGCCGAGATCCGCGTGAGACCCAGCGCGCGCATCAGCGGGCGGCCGCCCGAGAGCGGTGCGCCGGCGACTTCGACCGGGACGACCTGGTCGGGCGGGTTCGCGGCGGTGCCGTCGCCGACGACGAGCTGACCGAGCAGGCGATCGGTGGTCGAGGCGAAGCCGTAGTTGATCGGGTCGGCCGAGTCGACGACGGTCTGCGCGCCGCCGAGGAAGCGGTCGAAGTCCGGCGTGCCGGCGATGACGCCGGCGGCCTGAAGGCCCGCGCGGATGCGCGGACCGAAGGTCGCCGAGCCGTTCAGGAGCTGCGCGATGCCGCCGCCGGGAACGTTGAGGAGACCGACGTTGACGTTCGGCTCGATCGCGAGGAACGCCGTGCCGACGATCGCGCCGAGCGAGATGCCGACGAACTCGATGCGCGAGCCGTCGAAGTCCGCGGTCTGGTCGCCGTCGTTCGACAGGGTCGGAATGTAGCGCGCGAGCATGAACAGGTCGGACTGGCCCTGGCGGATGTTGTCGCGCGAAGTCAGGAGCGAGCCCAGGTTGATGAAGTGCGCGCCCGACGGGTCGGCGGTGCCATCCGGGCAGATCGGCTGGCCGGCCGGGCAGGCCGAGCCGTCGTTGCGGATCAGATCGACGTCGAAGGTGCGCTCGTTCGCGAGCGGCGCGAGCGGCGTGTTCTCGATGCTGAACGGCGACGTCGGCGGCAGGCCGTGCAGCGGCAGATCGATCGCGATCATCGCGAAGCCCTGCGAGGCGAGCGTGCCCGCGATCGCAGCGCCCTGCGTGCGGTTGCCGGTGATGCCGTGCTGGAACATCACGATCGGCCAGCCCGCGGCCGGCTTCGTGCGCTGCGACGCGGCGTTCGGCACCGTGAGCAGGAACGGGATCGTCTGCGTACCGGTGCGCGCGGGCACGGGATTCGCGAACGTGAGGTTGGTCGAGGTCGGGTCGAGACCGGCCGCGTTGAACGGCGGGATGTACGCGCCGGGGCTGGCGCGCCAGAAGCTCGTCAGCACCGCGGTCGGGTTCTGCGCGGTCGGGGCGGTGTGGTAGTACGGCACGTCGATCGTGCCGATGAAGACGTCGGCGATCGGTGGCAGCGCCGGGCTCAACCCCGCGAGCGTGAGGCCGGTCGGCGCGACGCGCGAGACCAGCGGGAACTGCTGGTTCGCCGCGCGCGTGGCCTGCAGCACCGGCGCGATGCTCTGCGTCGTGAACACGTAGGAGAGCACGATGTCGGCGCGCGCGACGCCCGCGCCGGCCGCGGCGCCCTCGGATGCGTTCGTGAGGAGACGCAACGGCTCGAGCGCGCAGGCGTTCGCGGTCGGGATCAAGGGATCGGTCGACGCGCCGCTGACGCAGAGCGGCGAGGTGCGCTGGGTCAGGAAGTAGGTCTGGTCGGGGGTCGCGTCGTTGCCGCGCGCGTCGCGCAGGTCGTCGTCGACCACGACGAGGTACGAGGTGATCTGCTTGAGCGGCTGGGTCCAGACGATCGCAGCCGTGCTGCCGGTCGTGTCGCTCGGCACCGCCGCAACGACGAACTCGGCCGGCTGCGCGAGCTCGCGCACGACCTGGGTCACCGCGCCGCCGGGGCCGGTCAGGCGCACCTCGAAGACGCGGACCGCGCCCGCGAGCGAGTTCGGATTGAAGGGAACCGAGGTCTGGAACGTGCTCGGCGCGACCGTCGAGAAGCCGTCCAGCGCGTTGATCGCGACCTGCGGGTCGGCGAAGTTGGCCGGGTTCGCGACCGGGATGTTGACGGTCAGGTCGCGCGTGCCCGCCAGCACGAGGTTGATCGGCGAGGGCAGGACACGGTTGGTCGGATCGAATCGCGCCGCGATCACGCCCGTGACGAGCGAGCCGTCGTCGTTGCGTGCGGGCTGCGATTCGACCGCGCGCGGGCTGTTGCTGCTCGAGCTGCACGCCGCGACGAGCAGCGACGACAACACCAGAGCCAGTTGATGTCGGGCCTGCATGGGTGAGAATCCTTTTGAGGACGTGAAGGCGGGATGCGTCGCTATCATAGGAACCTCAAACACGCGTTTGCAACGCCAATTGAACGAATTCTTAAGCCGGACTTCGCTGTTGCAGTGCAGCAGCGACAGGGGCGAGGGGTCGCGCGGTGTCGCGCGTCGTGACGCAAGTGCCCTCCAAACGTGATCCCGCGACCATGCGACCGAGCCTGACCGTCATCGTGCCGTGCTACAACGAGGAAGCGACGCTGCCGCTCTTGCATCCGCGGCTCCTCGCGGTGCTCGACGCGCTCGACGTCGACGCACGCGTGCTCTACGTCGACGACGGCAGCCGCGACCGTACCGTCGCGCTCGTCGATGCGCTCGCGTCGCAGGACGCGCGCGTCGCGTTGCTCAAGCTCTCGCGCAACTTCGGCAAGGAGATTGCGATGAGCGCGGGCCTCGACCATGCCGATGCCGACGCCGTCGTCGTGATCGACGCGGACCTGCAGGATCCGCCGGAGCTGATCGGTGCGCTGTTCGAGCGATTCCGCGAGGGCTACGACGTCGTCTACGCCGTGCGGCGTTCGCGCGCCGGCGAATCGTGGCTGAAGCGCGCGACCGCCGGCGCGTTCTACCGCGTGATCGGGCGCCTGTCGCGCACACCGGTGCCGGAAGACACCGGCGACTTCCGGCTGCTCTCGCGCCGCGCGGTCGAAGCGCTGCGCCGCGTGCGCGAGCACCACCGTTTCATGAAGGGCCTGTTCGGCTGGATCGGCTTCCGCCAGAGCGGGGTCGAGTACGACCGCGCGCCACGCGCGGCCGGCGAGACCAAGTGGAACTACTGGAAGCTCTGGAACTTCGCGATCGAGGGCATCACTTCGTTCACCACGGCGCCGCTGCGCGCGGCGACCTATATCGGCCTCGCGACCGCGGCGCTCGCGTTCGGCTACGCGGTGTGGATCGTCGCGAAGACGCTGCTGTTCGGCGACCCGGTCGCGGGCTACCCGTCGCTGATGGTCGTGATGCTGTTCCTGGGTGGCGTGCAGCTCGTCGCGCTCGGGCTGATCGGCGAGTACCTCGGGCGCCTCTATGTCGAGGCGAAGCGCCGACCGCTCTACTTCGTCGACCGCTACGAGACGGCGCGGACGGATCGCGAGTCGGCATCGCCTTCGAGCATCGTGGCGTCGAGATCGAACGCGCGCGGCGCGTAGCCGAAGTCGCGCCCTGCAGGCGCCGCGTCGAAGACGAGATCGTCGCACATGCGCGCGACGAGCGCGGGCGATCCGCCGCGGAGCCGCGCCGCGAGCGCCAGCAGCGGCCGCGCCATGACGTCCGGTGCGACGACGAGCCGCGGTCGCGACGGCAGCGCCGCGAGCACCCGCGCCACCATCGCGCGATACGCGATGGCCTCGCCGCCCGGCAGGTCGTACGCGCGGTCCGCGGCCGCTTCGGCCGCGGTCGCAGCGACGACCGCCGCGGCGACGTCGCCGACGTGGACCGGCATGCGCTTCCCGTTCGCGCCGCGCGGCACGAGCGCGAAGCGGAATCGCCGCGCGAGCACCGCGATCTCCGCAAGCGCGCCGCCTGCACCGTAGATCAGCGTCGGACGCAGCACGGTCCACGCCACGCCCGCGCGCGAGCAGCGCTCGACGAGCGCCGCTTCCGACGCGGCGAGCGTCTCCGCGAGCGCGCGCTCGGCGAGATCGCTCGAGCCGCGCTTGACGTGGATGCTCGTCGACGACAGCGCCACGACGCGCCGCACGCCCGCGAGCGAAGCGTGCTCGAGCCAGCGCACGAACGCATCGAGCGGGCCGAGGCTCGCGACGAAGTCGCAACCCACGTCGATGCGGATCTCCGGCAGCGCGCCGACGATCCAGCGCGCGCGGGATCCGACCGGCTTCGCGCCGCGCGTGACGCACGTGCAGTCGTCGCGCCGCGCATCGAGCCGCGCTTGCACGCCGCGACCGATCGCGCTGGTCGCGCCGAAGATCAGCCAGTGTTCCGTCACGTTCGCGTCCTGTGCCGATAGGGACCGGCGACGCAGAGCTTCGTCGAGAACCCGCCTCGGCGCGAGCCGGGACACCGCCGCGCCCGCGCGCACGTCAGTGCTTGCTGCGTTGCACCAGAGCTGGGCGAATGAAGCCCCATACGGGTGCGTGTGGTCGGCATGACGACGCGAAATTTGCAGTCGAAACAGCGCGTTGAGAGCACCGCATCGTTGGCGCAACGCTTGCTGCGTGGCTCCCCGTTTCGACTACCCGAGGGAGCGCGCCGTGACCTCAGCGATGAAGCCGAAGCTCGTGCTGATCGGCAACGGCATGGCCGGCGTGCGCACGCTCGAGGAGCTGCTCGCGCGAGCGCCCGGGCTCTACGACATCACCGTGTTCGGCGCCGAGCCGCATCCGAACTACAACCGCATCCTGCTTTCGCCGGTCCTCGCCGGCGAGCAGACGCTCGCGCAGATCGTGCTGAACGACTGGGCGTGGTACGGCGACAACGGCATCACGCTCAACGCCGGCCGCAGGATCGTCAGGATCGACCGCGCGCGACGCCGCGTCGTGGCGGACGACGGCAGCGAGGCCGCGTACGACCGGCTGCTGCTCGCGACCGGCTCCTTCCCGTTCGTGCTGCCGATCCCGGGACGCGAGCTCGCCGGCGTGCTCGCGTACCGCGACATCGCCGACACCGAAGCAATGATCGACGCGACCGGCAAATACCGGCGCGCCGTCGTGATCGGCGGCGGCCTGCTCGGGCTCGAGGCCGCGAACGGGTTGAAGCGCCGCGGCATGGACGTGACGGTCGTGCATCTCCTCGATTCGCTGATGGAGCGCCAGCTCGACCCGACCGCGGCCGGACTGCTCAAGATCTCGCTCGAGCAGCGCGGCATCGCATTCGCGATGTCGAAGAAGACCGAGAGCCTGCTCGGAGACGCCGAAGGCCGCGTGCGGGCGGTGCGCTTTGCCGACGGCGAGGAGCTCCCGGCCGAGCTCGTCGTAATGGCGATCGGCATCCGGCCGAACGCCGAGCTCGCGCAGCAGTCGGGGCTCTACTGCAATCGCGGTGTCGTGGTCGACGACACGATGATGACCTACGACCCGCGCGTCTACGCCGTCGGCGAATGCGCGAGCCATCGCGGCGTCGCGTACGGCCTCGTCGCGCCGCTGTTCGAACAGGCAAAGGTCTGCGCCGATCATCTCGCGCGCGTCGGCCGCGCGCGCTATGCGGGCTCGGTGACGCAGACGAAGCTCAAGGTCACGGGGATCGATCTCTTTTCCGCCGGTGATTTCATCGGCGGTAACGGCACCGAGGAGATCACGCTGTTCGATCCGATCGGCGGCGTCTACAAGAAGCTCGTGCTGAAGGACGACAAGCTCGTCGGCGCCTGCCTCTACGGCGACACCGCCGACGGTGCGTGGTACTTCAAGCTGCTGCGCGAGGGCCGCAACGTCGCCGACATTCGCGACACGCTGATGTTCGGCGAGACGAACCTCGGCGATACCGGCCACGGCGGGGCGGCGCAGGCGGCCGCGATGCCCGACGACGCCGAAGTGTGCGGCTGCAACGGTGTTTGCAAGGGCAGGATCGTCGCGACGATCAAGGACAAGGGCCTCTTCACGCTCGACGACGTGCGCCGTCACACCAAGGCCTCGAGCTCCTGCGGCTCTTGCACGGGCCTCGTCGAGCAGATTCTCGCGGCGACGCTCGGCGGCGACTACTCGGCGGCGCCGAAGCAGAAACCGATTTGTGCGTGCACTGAACGCAGCCACGCCGACGTGCGCGCCGCGATCCGCGACGAGCACCTGACCGAGCGCGCGGCGACGATGCGCTACCTCGGCTGGAAGTCCGCGAACGGCTGCGCGACGTGCCGCCCGGCGCTGAACTACTACCTCATCAGCGCCTGGCCGCGCGAAGCGCGCGACGAGCCGCAGTCGCGCTTCATCAACGAGCGCGCGCACGCGAACATCCAGAAGGACGGTACCTATTCCGTCGTGCCGCGCATGTGGGGCGGCGTCACCAGCGCGGCCGAGCTCCGGCGCATCGCCGACGTCGTCGACAAGTATGCGATCCCGACCGTCAAGGTCACCGGCGGGCAGCGCATCGATCTCCTCGGCGTCAAGAAAGAGGACCTGCCGGGCGTGTGGCGCGACCTCGACATGCCGAGCGGGCACGCCTATGCGAAGGCGCTGCGCACGGTGAAGACCTGCGTCGGTTCCGAGTGGTGCCGGTTCGGCACGCAGGACTCGACCCGCATGGGGATCGAGCTCGAGCGCGCGCTGTGGCGCATGTACGCGCCGCACAAGGTCAAGCTCGCGGTGTCGGGCTGCCCGCGCAACTGCGCCGAAGCCGGCATCAAGGACGTCGGCGTGATCGGCGTCGATTCCGGTTGGGAGGTTTACGTCGCGGGCAACGGCGGGATCAAGACCGAGGTCGCGCAGTTCTTCGTGAAGCTCGCGACGCACGAAGAAGTGCTCGAGCACGCCGGCGCGTTCCTGCAGTTGTACCGCGAAGAAGGCTGGTACCTCGAGCGCACCGTGCATTTCGTCGGTCGGGTCGGGCTCGACTACTGCAAGCGCCGCGTCGTCGAAGACGGCGAGAACCGGCGCGCGCTGCACGCGCGTCTCCTCGACGCACTGCGCGACGAGCCCGACCCGTGGCACGAGCCCGAGCGTGCCGGCATCGACCTTGCGCAATTCAGGACGATCCCGCTCGCGCTCGCGGAGACGGTCGAATGAGCGATCGCGACGCGTGGCTCAAGGTCTGCGCACGCGACGAGGTGCCGCGGCTCGGTGCGCGCATCGTGACGCGGCCGGGCCGAGCCGACATCGCGCTGTTCCGCACCGAGGACGACGCACTGTTCGCGGTGCTCGACCGCTGTCCGCACCGCGGCGGCCCGCTCTCGCAGGGAATCGTGCACGGCCGCCATGTGACCTGCCCGCTGCACGGCTGGGCGATCGGCCTCGCCGACGGCCACGCGGTCGCGCCGGACGTCGGCTGCGCGCGCGTGTTCCGCGTGCGCGAGCACGAGGGCTGCGTGTATCTCGCACGCGACGAGCTCGCGGCGGCCGACCCGCCGATGAAGGACGCCTAGGCGATGTCCGTCGCGGCCGCTCCGGCGCCGTCGCCGCGACGCGAAACCCGCTCGACCTGCTGCTACTGCGGCGTCGGCTGCGGTGTCGTGATCGAATCGGCGCTCGGCAGCGACGGGCACGAGCGCATCGTCGGCGTGCGCGGCGACGCGACGCACCCCGCGAACTTCGGCCGGCTCTGCTCGAAGGGCTCGACGCTGCACCTCACCGCGGCACCGGAAGCGTACGCGCAGGTCCGCGCGCGCGAACCGGCGTACCGGCGCGAGCGCCGCGCGCCGCGCCTCACCGCGAGCTGGGACGAAACGCTCGACCACGTCGCGACTCGGCTCGCCGATATCGTCGCGACGCACGGGCCGGACGCGTGCGGCTTCTACATCTCGGGCCAGCTGCTGACCGAGGACTACTACATCTTCAACAAGCTCGCGAAGGGTCTCGTCGGCACGAACAACATCGATACGAACTCGCGACTCTGCATGAGCTCGGCGGTCGCCGGCCACAAACGCACGCTCGGCGCCGACGCGCCGCCGTGCAGCTACGAAGACCTCGACCATGCGCGCACGGTGTTCGTCGCAGGCGCGAATCCGGCGTACGCGCACCCGATCCTGTTCCGGCGGCTCGAAGACGCGCGCGCGCGCGATCCTTCGCGGCGCCTGATCGTCGCCGATCCGCGCCGCACCGACACGGCCGAGCGCGCCGACCTTCATCTCGCGCTCGCCCCCGGCACCGACGTTGCGTTGATGCTCGGGATGCTCAACGTGCTGATCGTCGAGGAGCGCGTCGACCGCGCCTACATCGCGCGTCACACCCACGGCTTCGAGGCGCTCGAAGCGCTCGCGCGCGAGTGGACGCCGGCGCGCGCGGCCGCGCACTGCGCGCTGCCGGAGGCCGACGTCGTCACCGCAGCGCGCATGTTCGCCGAAGGACCGGCGTTGTCGCTCTACTGCCAGGGACTCAACCAGTCGACTTCGGGCACCGACAAGAACGCCGCGCTGATCCACCTGCACCTCGCGACCGGCCAGATCGGCAAGCCCGGCGCCGGGCCGTTCTCGCTGACCGGCCAACCGAACGCGATGGGCGGGCGCGAAGTCGGCGGCATGGCGAACCTGCTCTCGGCGCATCGCGATCTCGCCGACCCCGCGCACCGCGCCGAAGTTGCGGCACTGTGGGGCGTGCCGTCGGTCCCGGCGACGCCCGGCAAGACGGCGGTCGAGATGTTCGAAGCCGCCGCCGACGGCGCGATCCGCGCGCTGTGGATCGCCTGCACGAACCCGGCACAGTCGTTGCCCGACCAGCGCACGGTGCGGCGCGCGCTCGAGCGCGCCGACTTCATCGTGCTGCAGGACGCGTATGCGAACACCGCGACGATGCGCTACGCCGACGTGCTGCTGCCGGCCTCGACCTGGGGCGAGAAGGACGGCACCGTCACGAACTCGGAACGCCGCATCTCGCGCGTACGCGCCGCAGTGCCGGCGTACGCGCGCGCGCGCGCCGACTGGCGCATCGCGCGCGATGTGGCAACGCGGCTCGAGGCGCGGCTGCGCCCCGGACTGCCGACGCTGTTCCCGTACGAGACGCCCGAGGCGATCTTCGACGAGCACCGCGAAACGACCCGCGGCCGCGACCTCGACATCACCGGCCTCACGTACGCGATGCTCGATGCGGAAGGCCCGCAGCAGTGGCCGCTGCCGAACGGGGCGACGCGCGGCCAGGCGCGGCTCTACGCGGACGGCGCGTTCGCGACCGCGGACGCGCGTGCGCGCTTCGTCGCGGCGGCGCCGCGCGACGTCGCGGAGCCGACCGACCGGCGCTACCCGTATGCACTGACGAGCGGCCGGCTGCGCGACCACTGGCACGGCATGAGCCGCACCGGCTCGGTCGCGCAGTTGTTCGGCCACGTGCCCGAACCCGCGATCGACATCCATCCCGACGACGCCACGCGGATCGGCGTCGTCGAGCAGGGTTTCGTCTACGTCACGTCGCGTCGCGCGAGCCAGGTCATGCGCGTCAACCTCGACGCGCGGCTCGCGCGCGGCTCGGTGTTCGTCGCAATGCACTGGGGCGAGGAATGGCTCGGCGGTCGCGCGAGCCGTACGCCCGCGCTCGGGATCAACGCGTGGACAACGTCGGCGTACGACCCGGTGTCGAAACAGCCGGAGCTCAAGCACGTCGCCGTGCAGCTCCTGAAGGCCGACCTGCCGTGGCAGTGGGTGGTCGCGGGCTATCTCGACGACGGCGACTGGCTCACGGCGCAGCAGGCGCTGCGCACCGGTTTCGCCGACTACGCGTACGCGAGCTGCGTGCCGTTCGGGCGCGAGCGCAACGGGCTCGTCTGGCGCGTCGCGACGCACGCGCCGGCCGATCCCGCCCAAATCAAGGCGGTCGAGCACCGGCTCGGTCTCGACGCGAGCGCTCACGTGCTGAGCTACAGCGACGCGCGGCGCGGCTCGACGCGACGCCTGCGCATCGACGACGGACGCCTGACCGCGCTGTCGCTCGCCGGCGACGTCACCGCGTACGACTGGCTGCGCGAGCTGCTCGAAAGCGGAACGGCGATCTCGCAGTTCCGACGCCTGCTGCTGCTGCCATCGCAGTCGCCGCCTGCGGCGTACCAACCACGTGGCCGCACGATCTGCAACTGCCTCGGCGTCGGCGAAGCGGCGATCCTCGACTGGCTGAAGGCGTGGCGCGGACCCGCGGCCGACACCCTGTCGGCGCTGCAGGCCGCGCTGCGTTGCGGCACGCAGTGCGGCTCCTGCGTCGCCGAGCTCACACGCCTCATCCGCACGCGAGCGGCGCCGGCATGAGCGATACGCTCGATCTCACCGCGGCGTTGCGCGAGCTCGGGCGCGGCGCGCGTACGTCGCGTGCGCTGACGCGCGAGGCGGCGCGCGCCCTGTTCGCCGCGATGCTCGCCGGTACGGTCGACGAGCTCAGGCTCGGGGCGCTCTTGATCGCGTACCGCATCAAGGGTGAGACGGCGGCGGAGCTCGCCGGCATGCTCGACGCGGCGCAGGCGACACTGACGCCGATCATGGCGCCCAGCGGTCGGCACCCGGTCGCGATCGCGAGCTACAACGGTGCGCGCCGTCGCCCGAACCTCGTGCCGCTCCTCGCGCTGTCGCTCGCGCAACGCGGCGTCCCCGTGCTCGTGCACGGTGAGCGCGGTGACGGCTACGGCCGCGTCGGCAGCGCGTTGGTGTTCGCGGCGCTCGGAATCCGGCCGTGCGCGTCGCTGGGCGATGCGACCGCGGTGCTGCGCGGCACGCGCGCGCCGCGCGTCGCATTCGTGCCGATCGACACGTTGTCGCCGCCGCTCGCGGCACTGCTCGCCCTGCGCGAGCGCCTCGGCCTGCGCAACTCGGCGCACACGATCGTCAAGCTGATCGATCCGTTCGCGACGCCGGGCCTGCGCCTCGTCAATTACACGCACCCGCCGTATCGCGAGGCCTTGCTCGAGCTCTTCACGGTCGTAGCGCCGCCCGCCGCGCCGGGCGTGCTGCTCGCACGCGGCAGCGACGGCGAGGCCGCGGCCGATCCGACACGCGACGTCGAGGTCGTGCAGCTCGTTGCCGGGACCGCGAGGACCGTGATCGAAGCCGCGCAAGGCGACGCGGCATCCGTGTCGCTGCCTGCGCACGACGCCGTCGCGACCGCTCGCTACACCGAACAGGCGCTGGCCGGCGCGGTCGCGCTGCCGGCGCCGTTGACACGACAAATCGAAACGATCGCGGCGCTCTCGGCGACCGCGGCGGCACCGCCCGGGAGGCCACCACCCGCGTCAGCGACGCGGGCGCATCATGCGGAGATCGTGCGATGAGAAACGTGCTCGGCCACGTGCGCGCCGGCGACTGGAAGTCGCTGCTCGCCTGCTTCCTGTACTTCGACACCGGCTTCACCGTGTGGGTCATGTACGGCCCGCTCGCGCAGTCGATCCGCGAGGATCTCGCGCTGTCGCCTTCCGAGACGGCGTTCCTCACCGCCGTGCCGGTGCTCTCGGCCGCGCTCCTGCGCGTGACGTTCGGCAACCTCTACCAAGCCGTCGACGGCAGGCGGCTCGCGCTCATCGGCATCGTGCTCTCGGGGATTCCGTCGGCGGTGCTGCTCGCATGGCCGGGCGTACCGTCCTCGATGCTGCTGCTCGGGCTCGGCGTGCTGCTCGGCATGGGCGGCGCGAGCTTCGCGGTCGCGCTGCCGATGGCCGGCAGCGGCTATCCGCCGCAGGTCCAGGGGCTCGTACTCGGGCTCGCCGCGGCCGGGAACATCGGCGCCGTGGTCGACGGCTTCCTGTTCCCGGCGCTCGCCGAGCACGTCGGCTGGCAGCATTCGATGGCGGCGGCGCTGCCGCTGCTCGCGTTGTCGGCCGTCGCGCTCGTCGCCTGGGGACGCGACCGCGCGCCGAAATCCGGCAGCGTGCCGTGCGCGACTGCCGCGTTCGCGGCGACGCTAGTCATGCTGCTCGTGCTGGTGCTCGCGGTCGAATCGGGCTGGCTCGGTCTCGGCGGCACGACCGGCATGCTGCTCCTGCCCGTGCTCGGCGCCGCGTTCGTCGTCGCGGTGCTGCCGCAGCGCTACCGCGCCGTGTTCGTCGAGCGCGACACGTGGGCGATGATGCTGATCTACGCCGTCACGTTCGGCGGCTTCGTCGGGCTTTCGTCGTACGTGAGCCCGCTGCTCATCGATCTCTACGGGCTCACGCCGGTCGAGGCCGGTCTCTGGATGGCGGCGCTCGCGTTCACCGGTGCGGTGCTGCGGCCGATCGGCGGCTGGCTCGCCGACCAGATCTCGGGCGTGCGCGCATTGCTCGCGCTGCTCGCGCTGATCGCCGTCTGCGACGTCACGATGGCGACGTGGCGACCCGAAGCGCGCGGCGGGCTCGCGCTGCTGATCGTGCTCTACGTCGCGTTCGGGCTCGGCAACGGCGCATCGTTCCAGCTCGTCTCGCAGCGCTGGCCGACGCGCACGGGGCTCATGTCCGGTGTGATCGGCGCGGCCGGCGGCATCGGGGGCTTCTACCTCCCGATGGCGCTCGGCACGACGCGCGAGATCTTCGGCAGTGCGTACGTCGGCTTCGCGATTTTCGGCGGCATCGCGGCTGCAGCCTGGCTCGTGCTGCTCGTCCTGCGCGGCGAATGGCTCGCGTGGGCGCTGCCGGACCCGGACGAGGCGGAAGCGGAGCTGCCCGAGACGAGCGCGACCGAGCCCGCGTGAGTGGCGCGCGGGTCTGACTGAATGCGCCGAAGAGCGTCGGGGCTCCCGCCCCTCCCACAGTGATTCCCGCCGTGAGCGCGAAGGACCGGCGCGATCGCAGCTTGGCGCTGACGGACGGAGTCACTGTGGGAGGGGCGGGAGCCCCGACCGCGCGACGCTACGAAAACCGCGCGATCTGAAACAGCCGCGACGGGATCGTGCGGATGCGGCTCAGGATCGAATCGCCGAGCCGCGCGATCGCGAGGTTCGCGCGCGCGGTGCGCGCGGTTGCGAAGCGGCGCACCGCGGACGGTGCCTGCTTGAGCTGCCAGTAGCGGCCGATCGCCGAGTCGATCGAGAGCCGGCACGAGCCCATGCGCACCGGCTTCAGCAGCATCCGGTAGACCTGGCCCTCGTTGATGAGGTCCATCGCGAGCTGCGCGTTGGCACGCTCGGTGATGACGACGGTCGCGATGTGCGGGTGGTACTGCTTCAGCGCCTTGAGCAGCGAGGTCATGTCGGCCGTGCCGACCTCGGTCTCGGAGATCACGACGCCGGTCTCGTGCTGCTCGAGGATCTGCAGCGCGCGTTCGGGCGTGTTCGCGAAGCGCACATGGTAGTAGGGCGAGAGGATCTCGCGCAGCCGCTGCTGCACCGCGACGTCGTCCTCGATCACGAGCACGCCGACCTGCGCGCGCGCGGTCTCGTGCTCGGCCGCCGACAGCGGCGACTCGGTGATGGGCGGGGCGTCGCGCGCGATCTCAGCCGCCTGCGCGACGGTGTCGCGCAGCTCCTTGTTGTCCCATGGCTTGTTGACGAAGCGGAACACCTCGCCCTCGTTGACCGAGCCGAGCACGGCCTTCAAGTCCGCGTAGCCGGTCAGCAGGATCCGCATCGTGCGCGGCGCCAAGTGGCGAATCTCGCGCAGGCAGTCCTGACCGAGCATCTGCGGCATACGCTGGTCGCAGACCACGACGTCGACGTCGTGCTCGTGCGCGAGCTTCGCGGCCTCGCGCGGGTCGTTCGTGGTCCAGACGTCGTGGTCGCGGAACAGCGCGCGCAGCGCGCGCGTGATGCGCGCTTCGTCGTCGACGAACAGGATGCGGTAGCGCGGCACGCTCGCGGTGCTCATGCCGCGACCTGCTCGGGCAGCAGCGCAGCAGCCTTCGCGTCGATCGGGAGGCTCACCGTAAAGGTCGTTCCCTGTCCGACCGCGGTGCGCACGCGGATCGAGCCGCCGTGCGATTTCACGATCTTGTGCACGATCGAGAGCCCGAGCCCGGTGCCCTCACCGACCGCCTTGGTCGTGAAGAACGGGTCGAAGATCCGCGGCAGCATGTCGTCCGCGATGCCGGTGCCGTTGTCCGCGAAGCTGATCTCGACCTGACCCGCGTGCTCGCGCGACTCGATCGCGATCGTGCCGTTGCCGGGAATCGCCTGCGCGGCGTTCGACAGCAGGTTCAGAAACACCTGGTTGATCTGCGACGGCATGCAGCGGATTTTCGGGAGCTGCGACAGCCGCAGATTCACGCGTACGCGATCGCGCAGCTGGTGCGCGACCACCGTCAGCGCGCTCTTGATCGAATCGTTGACGTCGATCGTGTCGAGCCCGTCGCGGTCGACGCGCGCGAAGCCCTTCAGGTTCGCCACGAGGTTCGCGATCGTGTGGATCCCTTCGAGCGAGTCGACCAGCAGGTCCTTCGCGTCGGCAAAAGCGGTGTTGCGCGCGACCTCGGCCTTGGTCTCGGCGAGCCGCGCGCGCGCCGTCTCGGCATGCGCGGGGTCCGAGCCGAGCAGCGCGTCGACGTCCGCGACCAGCGCGCCGATCGCATGCTCGTATTCGCCGAGCAGGTCGCCGATCACCTCGCAGTTGCTCTTGACGAAGCCGAGCGGGGTGTTGATCTCGTGCGCCACGCCCGCGACCATCTGGCCGAGCGAAGCGAGCTTGGTCGTATGGATCACCTGAGCCTGCGACTGCTGCTGCGTGCGCAGCTCCGCCTCGGCCGTGCGCAGCCGGCGCGCGAGCTCGTCGCGGCGCCGCTCCGCGAGGTAGTGAGCGAGAGCGAATCCGCCCGCCGCGGACAGCGCGATCAGGAATAGAGAGAACGCATACAGCATGGTCGTGGGTCCGGTACGTCCATCTCGTCCGGGGGTTCCGCTGTCGCGTCCCGGTCGCCCGTCTGCGCGGGTCGTTCACCATGGGTGGAACGCGATCTTGCGGTGCTGCGAGCTTAGTGGGTTCAGCCGGCGATTCCTTGATGGACTTCGCCTTTTCGCCGCTTTCGGCGCCCGGGAACCCGCGTGGCAGCGATGAACGAAGCCCGGCGTACGACGAGCGGTCGGCTCGCACTGGCAGCGGGGCCCGGCTTCGCGCTCGCGGCAGGGCTCGCGGCCCAGGCCGGCGGGCTGTCCCCAGCGGTCGCGGTGACGCTCGCGCTCACCGTCTGGTGCGCGCTCTGGTGGGTTCTCGAGCCGGTCGACGGCGCCGTGACCGCGCTCGTGCCGCTCGCGCTGCTGCCCGCGACCGGCGTGCTGACGCCGAAACAGGTCGCCGAGTCGTACGGCAACGAGCTGATCCTGCTGTTCGCGGGCGGCTTCATGCTGTCGATGGCGATGGAGCGCTCGGGCGCCCACCGCCGCCTCGCGCTCGCGATGGTGCGGGCGTTCGGCGGTGCCGACGGGCGGCGCGTCGTCTACGGCTTCGTCGCCGCGACCGGCTTCATCTCGATGTGGATGTCGAACACCGCGACGACGCTGATGGTGCTGCCGGTCGCGCTCGCGGTGCTCGAGAGCTATCCCGACCGACGTCTCGCGGCACCGCTCGTGCTCGCGATCGCGTACGCCGCGAGTATCGGCGGCCTCGGCACGCCGATCGGCACCGCGCCGAACCTCGTGTTCATGCAGGTCTACGAGCAGACCACCGGCGTGCGCATGGGCTTTCTCGAGTGGATGGCGTTCGGCGTTCCCGTCATCGCGATCTTCCTGCCGCTCGCGGCGTGGTGGCTCGCGCGCGACCTGAAGGGCTCTCCACCGGCGACGTTGCCGGCGCTCGGGGCATGGCAGCCGGCGGAGCGGCGCGTGCTGACCGTGTTCGCACTCGTCGCACTCGCGTGGATCACGCGCACCGAACCGTTCGGCGGCTGGACCGCACTGGTCGGGCTTCACGGCGTCAACGACGCGAGCATCGCGCTCGCCGGCGTCGTCGTGCTCGCGGTCATGCCGGACGGCCGCGGCGACCGGCTGCTGACCTGGGACGCCGCCGTCAGGATCCCCTGGGGCGCGCTCGTGCTGTTCGCGGGCGGTATTGCGCTCGCGACGGCGTTCCAGAGCTCGGGCCTCTCGGATCTCGTCGCGGCCCGGCTCGCGGCGCTGCGCGACGTGCCGGTTCCGCTGCTGATGCTGCTGATCGCAGCCTCGGTCACCCTGATCTCGGAAATGGCCAGCAACACCGCGACCGCCGTGCTGCTGATGCCGATCCTCGCGGCGACCGGCACCGCGATCGGCGTCGATCCGGCGCTCCTGATGGTGCCGGCCGTGCTCGCGGCGAGCTGCGGCTTCATGCTGCCCGTCGCGACCGCGCCGAACCTCATCGCCTACGGCACGGGCCGCGTCACGAACCGCCGCATGATCCGCGAGGGTGCGATGCTCGATGCGATCGGCGTTCTCGTGATCGCCGCCGTGTCCTATCTCGTGATCGGCTGAGTGGCGCTGGAAGCGAGCGACGCGCTGCCGCGAGCGCGTCAGGGCACCACGCGCGCGACCTGCCAGAGCTGCCAGCCGAGCAGCAGCACGAACGCCGCGAGCAGCACGCCGGCCTCGCGCCTCGAGACGACCGCGTCGCCGCGGATCATCGGATAGAGCACGAGCGCGAACGCCAGCGTCGCGGGCAGCTCGAACCGGATCAGCGACGCCGCAACCGGCAGGCCCATCCACACGGCGCCGGCACCGACGACGAGCAGCGCGTTGACGAGGCTGGTGCCGACCACGGCACCCGCGACGAGATTTCCGAGTCCGCGGCGCGCCGCGAAGATCGCGGCGCCGAGCTCGGGCAACGCGTTGCCGACCGCGAGGACGGTGAGGCCGGTGACGAGCTCCGACCAGCCGGCGAGCCGCGCGATGTCGCGCGCGGACTCGACCGTGAAATCGGCGCCGTACCAGAGCGCGACGAGACCGAGGGCGAGCCGCAGGAGATTGCGCAACAGATCGGTCTGCGTGACGGCCGCGGTGGCGAGCTCGGCCTGCACCGGCGCGGGCTCCGCGCGCGCCGCACGCAGGGTGTAGACGAGCAGCGCAGCGAACAGCACGAGCAGCACGACGCCGTCGATGCGCCCGAGCGTACCGTCGAAGCCGAGCCCGATCAGCACGAGCGGCGCCGCGATCAGCGCCGGCAGCGCGACCCGCAGCCAGCGCATCGCGATCGCGAGCGGTGCCGCGAGCGCGGCGCCCGAGAGCACGAGCCCCAGGTTCGCGAGATTGCTGCCGACGACGTTGCCGAGCGCGAGCTCGCGCGCGCCCTGCCCGAGCGCCATCGCACCAACCGACAACTCCGGCAGCGAGGTGCCGAAGCCCGCGACGACGAGCCCGACCGCGAATGCACCGGCCCCGGCGCGCAGCGCCAACCCGGCGAGCGCACGCACCAGCGAATCGGCGCCGAGCGCGATGAGGACGAGACCGACGAGCAACCAGCCGAGTTCGACGAGCATCGCGCGCTCCGCATGTCCCGCCCGCCCGACGACGATCCTAGTAGGTCGGGCTTAACCAGAGTAGGCCGGACATCGCCATAGGCGATGGCCGGCTTGCGAGCGCGATGAGGTTGCCGGCCATCGTTCCGATGTCCGGCCTACTTGTGCGTCGGGCTCTGGCCGCGACCCTCGCCGTCGCGCCAGTCGAAGATTCGCCGCGTCACGAAGTTGTAGGCGCGCTTGCCGCTCGCGGCCCACGCGCGCGAGATCCACGAGCGCCGCGCGAGCACGCGGCGCTCGACCGGCGTCAACGCGTCGGGACAATAGGTGCGCTTGTGCTTGAGCAGGTGACGCAGGTCCTCCCAGGCGAGCAGCCGGAACAGCCGGCCGTGCCGCTCGCTGACGATCGCGAGCTGGAAGTCGACCAGCGCCGGCGCGCCATCGCTCGTGACGAGCCAGTTCGGCTCCTTCGCGAGGTCGTTGTGCGCGATGCCGCGCGCGTGCAGCGCGAGCAGCAGGCGGCGCGCGGCACGGAAGTACGCGACGTCGCCGCGCGGCGGTGCGTCCTGCATCGGCGCGCCGTCGATGTACGAGCGCTCGACCACGTCGCGGTCGCGGCGTAGCAGTCGCGGTACGCCCGGCACCGTCGCGAGGCGCTCGAGCGCGCGGGCCTCGCGTGCCGCGACCGCGCGCGCGACGAAGCGCACCGCGGCATTCGCCTCGCGCGTGTCGCGTCGAATGTAGATGCGCTCGCCGTCGTCGACCCGGTAGATCGCGCCGAAGGCGTCGCGTTTGAGCCGTACCGCGTGCGCCGCGCTCATCGCGCGGCCAGGAGCTCGCGCGCGACGCCGACCGCGGCGTCGCGCGAGGCGCCGCGCACGACGAGGTGCAGCACCGTGTCGCCGCGTCGCGCGACGAGCTGCGCCGGACCGGCGCCGTCGGCGAACCCCGCCGTGGCCGCTTCGTCACCGAGACCCGCGACCGGGGCGGGCACGTCCTTCAGCGCGTACTCGAGCCCGGTCACGACGCTGGTGTAGTAGTCGTGTCCGCCGATCCGGCTGCCGCCGCGCGACAGCGAGCCGCTCGTGAACGCGAGCACGACGACCGAGCCCGCGCGGCCGTCGCGCGCGAACTCGAACGTGCACGCGCCCGCCGCCGGCACGTCGGCGGCCGCGCCGACGTGGCGCGCCTCGAGCTCGCTGACGCCGAGCGCACGTGCGATCCGCGCGCGCGGCGCGAGCGCGCAGACGTCGAGCGCGGCCGCGCTCGCGCGCGGCGGCGTCGCGGGCTTCGGCAGCAAGCGGTCGCGGAAATGCCACGCCGCCCAACCGCCGGCCGCGATCAGCGCGGCGACGACGAGCGGCGCGAACGAAACCGAATGCGCGGACGACGAACGACGACGAGCCATCGTGCGATTATGCCGCGCGCAGCGCATGGACCGCAGCCGGGAACCCGTCGATGCCGATCGAGCTCTGGTACGTCCTCGCAGGAATCCTCATCGTGATCGGGCTCGCCGGGACGATTCTGCCCGCGCTGCCCGGCGTACCGCTCGTGTTCGCGGGCATGCTGGTCGCGGCCTGGGCGGGCGGCTTCGCCGAGATCTCGGTCGTGACGGTCGTCGTGCTCGGTGTGCTGACCGCGCTCGCGATGGCGGCGGACTTCGTCGCGACGCTGCTCGGCGCGAAGGGCTTCGGCGCGAGCCGCTGGGCGCTGGTCGGGGCGGCGCTCGGCGCGGTCGTCGGTCTGTTCGCGGGCGTGATCGGGCTGATCGTCGGGCCGATGCTCGGCGCGGTCGTCGCCGAGCTCGCGGTCGGCCGCGGCTTCCGCGACGCGATGCACGCGGGCATGGGTGCCGCGATCGGCTTCGTGCTCGGCACGCTCGCGAAGATCGCGCTGTCGATCGGGATGCTCGGGGTTTTCGTGCTGGCGCTGGCGTTCTGAGCGGGCGCGCGTCGGCGCCTACACCGCCTCGCGCTCCCGCAGTCGCGCGCCCATCCAGGGCAACAGCCGCTCGTACGACAGCGGCGGCGCGATCGCCGATCCCGCCGCGTACTCGCAGCCGAGCTCGCCGAGCAGCGCGAGCTGCCGCGCGCTCGCGACGCCGGGTGCGAGCACCTCGAGCCCGAGCGAACGGCCGGTTGCGATCGCGGCGCGCAGCAGCGTCGCCGGGCGCTCGCCCGCATCGACCCGCGCGACGACCGTTTCCGACAGCACGAGCATGTCGAAGTGGTAGGCGTCGAGCAGCTCGAATGCGTCGAGCGCCGCGCCGAAACCACCGAGCGCGAGCCGCGCGCCTTCCTGGCGCACGCGCGTGAGCGCGTCGAGCGCGCGGCCGGAGAGCGTCGCGATCGCGGCTTCGTCGACTACGAGCACGACGCGCGCAAGCGGCACGCCGGCGCGCTGCGCGAACTCGCGCAGCTGCGGCGCGAGCGCGTTCTGGCGGAGCTCGCCCGGCTCGAGCGGCAGCAGCACCGACAGCGCGTCGGCGTCGGGCACGAAGCGCGCGAGTGCGGCGAGATCGCGCTCGGCGAGCTGACGCACGCGCCGCGCGAGCTCGACGCCGGTGGACGATTCGCGGATCGCCGCGACGATCGTCGCGACCGGCAGCGACTGCGGCTCGCGCCATTCGGCCCGCACGACGAGCCCGCTCGGGCGCCCGTCCACGGTCGTGACGCAGGGCTCGAACGCGACGCCGAACGCGTCGCGCGCGAGCAGCGCCGGAACTTCCGCCTCGAGCGCGAGCCGCTCGAGGATGCGGCCATGCCGCTCGCCGCGGAACATCTCGGTCGTGTCGCCGCCCTCGGCGCGCGCCTGCTGCAGCGCGATGTCGGCGTTGCGCAGCAGGTCCGCGGCGGTCGAGCCGGGCGGCGAGAACGCGAGCCCCGCGCTCGCCGTGATGCGCAGCGCGTGCTGGTCGATGCGCAGCGGCTCGGCGATCCCCGCGCGCAGCCGCTCGACGCGCTCGCGCACGCTTTCGGCGTGCTGCGCGTCCTCGAGCACGACGCCGAACTCGTCACCGCCGAGCCGCGCGACGATGTCGGTCCGGTTCGCGACCGCGAGCAGTCGCGATGCGACGCTCGCGAGCAGCTGGTCGCCGACGCGATTTCCGAGCCCGTCGTTGACGAGCTTGAAGCGGTCGAGGTCGAATACGACGAGCGCGCAGCTCGTGCCGGCTGCCTCGGTGCGCACGATCGCGCCGCCGAGCCGGTCGAGGAACAGCTCGCGGTTCGCGAGCCCGGTCAGCGGATCGTGCAGGCGATGCTCGCGCAGCGCCGCTTCGAGCGCGCGGCGCTCGCTGACGTCGCGGACGTTCAGCACGAGCCCGCGCACCTCGGGGTCGGCCAGCAGATTCGTGACGCTCGTCTCCGTCTCGATCGGCGGGCCGCCGCGACCGAAACGCAGCGCGAACGTGACGCGCTCGATCGGCGCGCGCAGGCAGGCGGTCGCGAACGACGCCAGCGCATCGGCGTCCTCCGGCACGAGGAACCTCGCGAGCGAGCCACCGCTCTCGCCGCCGGTCAGACGTCGCGCAGCGGGGCTCGCGTAGACGATCTGGAGCGCCGGGTCGACGATCAGGATCGCGTCGCTCGCGCGCTCGACCAGCGCCGCGAAGCGGGCCTCGCTCGCGCGCCGCGCGCGCTCCGCCACGAGCGCGGCGTTCTCGCGCTGGGCGACGTGCTGCCGGAGCACCACGAGCGCGGTAAGGAGCGCTGCGCCGGGAAACAGCGCCGCGAGGTGCGAAGGCTCGTTGAACGCAACGTCGGCGAGCATCGCGTAGCACAGGACGAGCGCCAGGATCGGCAATGCGACGAAGCCCGGCTTCCACGCGCGCTGCGCGCGGTCGTCGCGCACGCGGCGACGCTCGAGCTCGGCGGCGACCACGAAGAACACGGGCTGCACCGTCCACAAGGCGTAGGCGACCGGCTTGAGACCGGCCCGACCGGGCAACCCCGCGATCAGCCACGCGGCATCGCCGGCGAGACTGATCGCGAGCACGCTGGCGATGAACAGCAGCGGCACACGCGAGCTGTCGTGCGGCACGCGCAGGAGCAGCGTCGAGATCGCGAGCAGCGTCGAAAGGTCGCCGAGCGGGTACGAGAGATCGAGCAGCAGCTGCGCGGTGTTCTGCGCGGCCTCGAGCGCGGGCCGGATGCCGTATTCCCACGCGACGAGACCGCCACAGAGCGTCACGATCGCTGCATCGAGCGCGAACTTCTCGAAGTCGAGCCGGCCCGCGAAACCGCGCGGCAGCACGAGCAGACCGCCCAGGATCAACGGGAAGTACGAGAGATAGAGCACGTCGGCGGCCGAAGCGTCGAGCGAGACGCCGCGGATCAGCACCAGCCAACCGCCGTAGAGATCGGCGAGGACGAGCACGGCCATGGCGGCCGTCATGAGCTTCCACGCGTGCGCGGCGCGCGGCTGCGTGGCGTTCGCACGCGCGGCGCGCCAGCCCACCCAGCACGCGATCGCGAGAATCGGCAGTCGGCCCCAAAGCGCCGCGTACGCGTTGCCGCGCGAGTCCACCGGCAGGAGGACCTGGAGGAGCAGCACCGTCACGCCGAGCGCGATCGCGACCCAGGACGCCACGCCGAGCAACGACCCGCGGGAGTCGTGTTGGCTCGTTGCCGCAACGGCTGGGTTCGGCGTCATCGAGGCTCTCGGCGCGAGGCAACGCTCCTGACTACGACGACTGTGGCGACATGTTAGGACCCCTCGGCCACGGATCAAGTGACATCGCTGCTGCACCGCCGCACGCGCGGCGACACCCGGCTTCGCTACGCTCGTGCGCCCGGTGCGAAGGAGCGATCCCGATGTTGCGATACGCCGCGCTCGTCCTCTGCTCGCTCGTCGCCGCCGGTACCGTCGGCGCGCGGCCCGTCGTGCTGGTCGGCGGCACGCTGGTCGACGGTTTCGGCGGTGCGCCGATCCACGACAGCGTCGTCTTGATCGACGGCGAGCGCATCATCCGCGTCGGCCGACTCGGCGAGATCGCGATTCCCGCCGACGCAGAACGGATTTCGACCGAAGGCATGACCGTGCTGCCCGGGCTCTGGGACATGCACGTGCACCTCATGATCAACGGTCACGCCGACTACGGGCACTGGGACAAGACCTATCCCGCACGCTTTCGCGGCGAGATCATGCCGGCGTCCGCGAAGCAGCTGCTGCACGCCGGCATCACGAGCGCGCGCGACCTCGGCGCGCCGCTCGACGACTCGATCGCCGTGCGCGACGCGATCCGCCGCGGCGAGATCGAAGGTCCCACGCTGTACGTCTCGGGCCCCTTCAGTAGAGTCGAGGACTGGCGCGGTTGCTATCAAGCTCCGTTTCCAGTCCCCGCTCGTCGCACCGGACGTGCGGATCTCCCGCATCCGGCGCTCGGACGAGGCCATCATGCGTGCGCCCACGGGA